>OFDN01000667.1_pt1 | contig 26181 bp, 29 predicted proteins | sample 1520971 | NCBI WGS metagenome assembly OFDN01 (sample SAMEA94257418, study PRJEB24077) | hot springs metagenome | biome: Aquatic biome; feature: Geographical feature; material: Water | place: India | collected 2012-06-12 | depth 5 m
CTCGGGCGTGACGCTGACCATCGCCCACCACGCGCTGATCGCCGGCAACCGCGCCGCGCCGCTGGCCGAGGGGACAGGCGCCGCGGTGCTCGACCTGCTGCCCGATGCGCGCGCGGTCACGCTGCTGCCCCCCGCGCTCCTCACCACCGCGCTCGCGCCCCTGTACGGCCGCGGCCCCGATGCCACGCCGATGACGGTGCCCGGGGCAGCATGACACCCTGCTCGCACCTCCTCGACCGGATCATGGCGGTGATGGAGGCGGCCTTCGATCCGGCCTACGGCGAGGCCTGGAACCGGCGACAGGTCGCCGATGCCCTCGCGATGCCGAGCACCCATGCGCTGGTGGCCGATGCGGCGGGCAAGCTGATCCCGGAGGGGCCCGGGCCCGCCGCCTCGCCCGCCGGTTTCGTGCTCTCGCGCCACGTGCTCGACGAGGAGGAGCTGCTGCTGATCGCGGTCACGCCCGGTGCGCGGCAGCGCGGCGTGGGGGCGGCGCTGGTCGAACATCTCTTCACCGCCGCCCGCACCCGCGGCACGACGCGCGTGTTTCTCGAAATGCGGCGCGGCAATCCCGCTATCCACTTGTATCTCAAGTTTGGTTTCGAACCGATAGGAGAGCGGCGCAACTATTACCGCATGGCAAATGGCGAAAGGATCGACGCGATTACTTTCGCGCGCACGATAGACTGATACTCCGCTCATCGCGAAATCGTGAACAAGCAAAGCAACCTAGTTGCCATGTCAAATGACTTGCGCCATGGCGCAGTATCCGGCGCAGCGGACAAACCGCCCATGAGGTACTCATGCAAGATCTGGAAATGGATATGAAAGAAACGCTTATCACGCTGACCAGCGACATTGTCGCGGCGCACCTCAGCAACAATGATGTCGCCGTGGCCGATGTCCCCGGCCTCATCACCAACGTCTATGCGGCACTTGCCAATCTTGGCGAAACGCCGGTGGTCGAAGAAGCCAAGCCTCAGCCCGCCGTTGCGGTGCGCAATTCGGTCAAGCCCGATTACATTGTGTGCCTTGAAGACGGCAAGAAGCTGAAGATGCTCAAGCGCTATCTTCGCACCAATTACAATATGAGCCCGGAGGAATACCGCGCGCGCTGGGGCCTGCCGGCCGACTATCCGATGGTCGCGCCCAACTATGCCGAAAAGCGCCGCGATCTGGCCAAGAAAATCGGGCTCGGCCGCAAGCCGGGCACGCCGGCGCCGAAAGCCCGCCGCGCCCGGAAGACCGCCTGACCTCCGGCCCCTCCGGGTCGCGCCCGGGCCAGGTTCAGGCACCCGCCCCGCTCCGCCCCTGTTGAGAGGGCGGAGGGGGCGCTTGAGCAAGCAGCCCCGTCCCTGTAGGGGGTGGGGTTGCAATGCTATTGGGCGCCCGCACCCGGCAGGGGCACCGCGCAAGGCGATGGAGCTTTTCTTGACCCACAAGATCGATCTCGAACAACTTTGCGCTGAAAAGGGCCTGCGCATCACCGAACAGCGCCGCGTCATCGCCAAGGTGCTCTCGGAGAGCGACGACCATCCCGATGTGGAACTGCTCCACAGCCGCGCCGCCGCGATCGATCCGCGCATCTCGATCGCCACGGTCTACCGCACCGTGCGCCTGTTCGAGGAAGCCGGCATCCTCGACCGCCACGATTTCGGCGACGGCCGCTCGCGCTACGAGCCGGTGCCCGAAGCCCACCATGATCACCTGATCGACGTCGAGACCGGCAAGGTCGTCGAATTCGTCGATCCCGAGGTCGAAGCGCTCCAGCGCCAGATCGCCGAGCGACTGGGCTACCGGCTGGTCGACCACCGCATGGAGCTCTACGGCGTCAGGCTCTCGCGCAATGACTGAGCGCGCGCGATGACCGCGTGGGAGCTGCGCCTCGCCGCGGCGCGGGGGCAGGTGACGCCCATCAGCCTTGCAGGCTGGCTGCGCATCGTCGCGCGCTCCCTCGGCCTCATCGCGCTGCTGCTGGTGTTCGTGCCGCTCCACTACCTCTACCGCGTCATCTCCTACGGTTCGCCCTTCCCGATGCTGTTCCTGCGCTGCGCCGCGCGGGTGTGCGGGGCGCGGGTCAAGGTGATGGGGACGCACCTCAAGCGCGATGTGTTCTTCGTTGCCAACCACATCTCCTGGGTCGACATCCTCGCGCTCGCCGGCGCGAGCGGAACGGCCTTCGTTGCCAAGGCCGAGCTTGCGACCGCGCCGGTGGTCGGCTGGCTCGCGAGCCTCAACCGCACCGTCTTCGTCAAGCGCGAGCACCGAATGGGCGTGGCCGAGCAGATCAACGCCCTCAAGGAGGCGCTGGTCGACAACTGGTCGGTCACCGTCTTCCCCGAAGGCACCACCACCGACGGCCAGTCGCTGCTCCCCTTCAAGACCTCGATGCTCTCCGTGCTCGAGCCGCCCCCGCCCGGCGTGCTCGTCCAGCCGGTGATCCTCGACTACGGGCTGGTCGCCGAGTGGATCGGCTGGATCGGCGAGGAAGGCGGCCTCAACAACGCCAAGCGCGTGCTGTCGCGCAAGGGCAGCTTCCCCGTCCGGCTCCACTTCCTCGAGCCTTTCAGCCCGGAGGACTTCAAGGGCCGCAAGGCGATCAGCATCGAGGCGCGCCGGCGGATCGAGGAGGCGCTGGTCGAGATCCGCGGCCATCCCTTGCGCCCCTTCGCGCACTCGGTCGCCCCGGTGCGCTACGAGCCCAAGCCCGAGACCGCCGACTGACACGCGAGCGGCCGCCGCCGCTGCGTGTTGGAGACAATGAGACACAGTATAAAAGAAAAACTCTCTTCCCGCTCAAGAGGCGCGAGGCAGGGTCGAAAAAGCGGGCGTCAGCGCAGGTCATGGGCACGAGTGTGTCACCCCGCCCCGATGTAGGAAAGCCTGCAATTTCCGCGCCGTGGCGCCCCGGCGATTACAACCCGGCGCGCACCAGCCAGTCGTGGAATATCCGCACCGGACGGCTCTCCAGCGCGACCGGCTTGCACACGAACCAGTAGGAATAGGGGCTCTCGACCGGCGCACCCGGCAGGTTGATCAGCCGGTTGTCGTTGGCGCGCCGCAGGTGGTCGTCGTGCATGATCGCGATGCCGAGGCCCTGCGCCGCCGCCTCGAGCATCAGCGCGCCCGAATCATAGTGGTCGATCGCCGCCGGATCCATCGTTTCGAGCGCATTGGCCTTCTTCCACGCCACGAAGCTTTCGGGCAGTTCGTTGTGGATCAGGAAGGTCTGCTTCGACATCACCTCGGGGGTGATATCGGGGCCGATCGCGCGCGCGGTTTCCTTCGAACAGATCGCGTGGACGAGATTGTGGTCGAGCCGCACCGCGTGGAGGCCACTCGCGGGGCCGCGCGACAGGATGATCGCCGCATCGAGCGTGTCGCCCACCCGGTCCTCGAGATGCGGCGCGGTGTCGATGTCGATGTGCAGCAGCGGGTGGCGCTTGCGCAATTCGCCGAGGCGCGGGAACAGCCGCTGGCTGCCGAACATCGGCAGCACGCCCAATCGCAGGCGCAGCAGCGCGATATTGTCCGACTGGCTCTCCACCGCCCGCGCCAGCGCTTCCATGTGCGGGTTCACCGCCTCGTAGAAGGCCTGGCCCTCGTCGGTCAGCTGCATCGACTGGCGCGCGCGGGTGAACAGCTTCTTGCCGACGAATTCCTCGAGATTGCTGATCCGCCGCGACAGCGCCGAGGGGCTGAGGCCGATCTCCTCGGCGGCCGCGCGCGCGGAACCGAGACGCACCGTGCGCATGAAGGCTTCCAGGGCGCGCAGGGGCGGCAGGCGGCGTGCAGGCATTTTCATATCTCCTCAGTGCGAGCAGATACGTCCCAGCGCCCAAATAGATGCAAAAAATCGAAGAAAAATTCTCGCCCGCCGGCAAAAGTTGCGGCTACTGCACCTCTTCCTGGGCCGCAGGGGGGTGCAGCCGCAAGCGCGTGACGTGGGTCTCGTCGCCCGCCGTCACCTCGATCCGCCAGCCGCTGGGATGTTCCAGCACCGTGCCGACCGGCGGCACCGCCTCGGCCAGCACGAAAGCGAGGCCGCCCAGCGTGTCGACGCTTTCGGCGACCTCGGCAAGGCGCGGATCGATCTTTTCAGCAATATCATCAAGTTCGGCGCGCGCGTCGACATCCCACATGCCTTCACCGATCGGCGTGATCAGTTCGGGCGGGGCGTCGTCATGCTCGTCCTCGATATCGCCGACGATCTCCTCGACCAGGTCCTCGATGGTGATGAGCCCGTCGGTGCCCGAGAATTCGTCGAGCACGATCGCGAGGTGCACCCGCTGGGTGCGCATGTCGGCGAGCACGTCCAGCGCCCCGCGCGCCTGCGGCACGTAGAGCGGCTGGCGCATCAGCGTGGTCCAGTCGGCGGGCGGCGGGGTGCCGTTGGCGAGGAAGGGGAACACGTCCTTGATGTGGATCATCCCGATCACGCTATCGAGCGTGTCGCGGTAGACCGGCATGCGCGAATGGCCATGCTCGGAGAAGGCGGCGACCATTTCCTCCCAGCTGATCGTCGCCTCGACCGCGATGATCTCGCCGCGCGGCACGGCGACGTCGTCGGCATCGTGTTCGGAGAAGTGGAGGAGGTTGCGCAGCATCTGCCGCTCGACCCGCGACAGGTCGCCGCCGGTGGCGGCACCCTCGCCCGGGCCGCCGTTCTCGTCCTCGTGCTCGTCGATCGCTTCTTCGAGCTGTTCGCGCAAGGAGCGCGCGCCCTCGAGCCCGAGCATCTTGCGAAGCGCGGACATCAGCCCGCTGCTACTGTCCGCCTCTCCCGATGGGGATGCAGACGAATGGGAATCGGCCATGGCCTTGCGAGTGGCTCCTGTTGGTGTCAGCCGCCATATGGGTCAGCGATGCCCAGTTTGGCAAGTATGCGGGTTTCGAGCGCCTCCATCGCCTCGGCCTGTTCGTCGCTGTCGACATGGTCGTGACCGGCAAGGTGCAGGAGGCCGTGGACGATGAGGTGCGCGGCATGGGCTTCGAGCGTGACGCCCTTGTCCGCCGCCTCGCGCGCGCAGGTTTCATGGGCGAGCGCGATGTCGCCGAGCATGGCGGGCGGGCCATCGGGGGCAAGCGCGGCGAGCTCGTCGCGCGCGAGCATTGGGAAGGAGAGCACGTTGGTCGGTTTGTCGCGCCCGCGCCATTCGCGGTTGAGCGTGTGAACCTCGGCGTCGGAAGTGAACAGCAGGCTTACCGCCAGGCGCGAGTTGGCGAGCAGCGGCTCGCCCTCCCCTGCCGCCGCCGCGGCGCGGATGGCGAGCGCTTCCCAGCCACCTGCCGGCCAATCCTCAAGGTCGATGTCGAGCTCCATTGCGCAAGGCCCATAGCGCGATATTCGCTAGGCGGGAACGGCGTCGGCGCAAATGCGCGGCGCGTGCCGACCGACGCGGCACCGCGCCGTGCTCCCGGGCGCATGCGCGACACGGTTTACCTTTTCTGCTAGGCGCGTGTTCATCAACTTCTTCAAAGTTCGACCAAAGGTTCAATTCTCCGGGAGAAGGGGAAGGCAATGCGGGCTCTTCGGCACACCCTTGGCATGACACTGGCGCTGCTGCTGCTCGGCTGTGGCGGTGACGACAGCGGCGGAAACGGGCCGCCGCCGGTCGGTTCCCCCGCGCCCAGCCCCGCTCCGACGCCCACGCCCTCCCCGACGCCGGCGCCGACACCAACCCCGACACCGACCACCAGCGCGGTCACCCAGCGGATCGTTGCCTCGTTCAGTAACCCCTGGGCGATGGTGTTCCTGCCAGACGGACGGCTGCTCGTGACCGAGCGCCAAGGGGCGCTGTTCCTCGTCACCACGGCCGGGGCCAAGACGCAGGTCACCGGCGTGCCGTCGGTGGTCTTCGCCAACCAGATCGGTCTCCACGACATCGTGCTCGATCCGTCCTTCGCCACCAACAGCCGCGTCTGGCTGAGCTATGCGGAGGGCGCGAGCGGGGGCCAGCGGATCGCGGTCGCCTCGGCGACGCTGAACCTTGCCGGCACGCCGGCGCTTCAGAACCTGTCGGTGGTGTGGCGCAGCACGCCTGCCACCACCGGCGGGCACCTGGCTGCACGGCTCGCCTTTGCGCCCAACGGCAATTCGCTGTTCGTGAGCACCGGGGACCGCCAGCAGGGTGCCCCGGCGCAGGATCTTGCGACCACGCTGGGCAAGATGATCCGCATCAATCTCGACGGCACGCCCTTCGCCGGCAATCCCTTCGCCTCCAACCCGAACGCCCGGCCCGAGATCTTTTCCTACGGCCAGCGCAATCCGCTCGGGATCGTCTTCGCCGCGGACGGGCGGCTGTTCTCGAGCGAGATGGGGCCCTCGGGCGGCGACGAGTTCAACCTCATCGCGGGCGGCAGCAATTATGGCTGGCCGCTGGCGTCCGAAGGCAACAATTACGACGGATCGCTGATCCCGCGCCACGCGACCAATGCCGCCTTCACCGCACCGCTGGTGACCTGGTCGACCATCGCGCCGGCCGGGATCATCCAGTACCGCGGCACACGCTTTGCCGGATGGACCGACGATTTCCTGATCGCGGGGCTTGTCCAGCAGGGCATCGTGCGGGTGCGGGTCACCGGCAATACCGCGCAGGAGGTCGGACGCATCGGCCTCGGCGCGCGCATCCGCGAGGTCGAGCAAGGCCCTGACGGGCGCATCTGGGTGCTGCAGGACGGCGGCACCGCGAACCTTGTGGAGCTGAGCCCAGGCTAGGACGTCGCCTTTGCAGGGGCTAGGTGCCCTCGCTCTCGTCCCTGCCCTCATAGGCTTCGACGATCCGGCCCACGATCGGGTGGCGGACCACGTCGGCAGCGGTAAAGCGGATCGTGCCGAAGCCTTCGATGCCTTCGAGCTTTTCGACCGCGTCGTTCAGCCCGCTCATCCGCGGCCCGCCGGGGATGTCGACCTGGCGCGGGTCGCCGCAGATCACCATCCGGCTGTTCTGGCCGAAGCGGGTGAGGAACATCTTCATCTGCTCGCGCGTGGTGTTCTGCGCCTCGTCGAGGATGATGAAGCTGTCGGCGAGTGTGCGCCCGCGCATGAAGGCGATCGGCGCGATCTCGATCTCGCCATTGGCCAGCCGCCGCTCGACCTGTTCGGGCGGCATGCAGTCGTTCAAGGCGTCGTAGAGCGGGCGCAGATAGGGATCGACCTTCTCCTTCATGTCGCCGGGCAGGAAGCCCAATTTCTCGCCCGCCTCGACCGCCGGGCGCGAGAGGATCAGGCGCTGGACGCTCCCGGTGATCAGCTGGCTCACCGCCTGCGCCACCGCGATATAGGTCTTGCCCGTTCCGGCCGGGCCCAATGCAAAGATGATGTCCTCCTTCGCCAGCGCGCGCATGTATTCGATCTGCGTCGCCGAGCGCGGCACGATGGTCTTCTTGCGCGTGCGGATCATGATCGGCGGCGCGCCGTCGTCGCCCGCGATGATCCCTTCGAGCGTGGGTTCGGCCGACATCGCGATCAGCGCCTCGACTGCGCCGCTATCGAGCGCCTCGCCCCGCGCGAGCCGGTCATACATGGTCTTCAGAGTCTCGCGGGCGCGGGCAACATCGTCCTCGGGCCCCTCGATCACCACCTGATGGCCGCGCGCGTGGATGAACACCCCGAGCCGGTTTTCGACCTGCACCAGATTGGAATCGAACTGCCCGAAGAGGGGCCCGAGCAGGGCCTGGTTCTCGAAGGTCAGGTCGACACGCGCGCGCCGCTGTGCCGGAATGCCGCGTGGATCGGGCGAGAGCGCCGGATGCCCGGCACGGGAGGGTCGTCGGCCCATAAGGTCCTTTGTCTGCGGCAGAAGGACGATCCCTCGGCCCTTGAGTCGCAAAGGTAAGTTCCCCGCGCGCCATGGCAAGCCGGGTGCGGCGAGATGGTGGTGGAAAGTCACGGATGCTTCACATCCGCGCCCGCGCGGTGCTATGCTGACGCGTCCAAGCCCCTGAAAGGCAGCCCGAAGATGCGCATCGTCGCCGGCATCCTGACCGCGCTGCTGATTGCCGCGCCCGCTGCGGCGCAAGACGGCGCGGCGCGCGCTCAGCCCGAGATCATCGTCCGCCCGCCCCCGACCGAGGCCGAGCGCAAGCGCGAGCTGCGCGAATTTGCCCGCGACGTGATCCGCCCGCCGCGGATGGACGATCCGGTGGCGAAGTTCTTCTATCCGGTCTGCGTCAAGGTGCTCGGCCTCGCGCCCGAGGATGCCGAGGTGGTCGCCGAGCGCATCCGCGAGAATGCAGACGCTCTCGGCGTCGGGGCCGATCGTGCTTCCGGCTGCGTGCCGAGCGTACGCGTCGCCTTCATGGCCCCGGCGGCAGGCCCGGCGGAGCGCTGGCTGAATTCCGAGTCGCTGCAACTCGCCCACCTGGCCGGCTACCAGCGCGAACGGGTGCTGGGCGAGGCAGGGCCGGTCAGGGCGTGGAACAAGGTCGCGGTGCGTGATTTCCTCGGGCAACCCATCAGGGCGGGTGAGACACTTTGGCTCGACCTGCCGCCGCAAAACCGAACCGATCCGATCGTCACCACCGAGATCACCGGCGCCGCCGTCCTGATCGCGCGCGAGGCGGCGCACGGCTTCACGCTCGGCCAGCTGGCGGATTACATCACGATGCGCGCCCTGCTCGGCACCGGAGCGCCCGAGGGAGCAGCGCCTGCGCCGACGATCCTCACCCTGTTCGACGATGCCGCGCCGCCCGCCGGGCTGACCGCGTTCGACAGAGCGCTGGTGCGCGAACTCTATAACGCCTCGCGCAATGCAAGCCCCCGCCGGGTCTTCAACGACATCGCCCGTGCAGCCGTGGCGGCGGAGCGCCCGGATGGGCTCAGGAGCCCCGCCCCATAGCCGTATCGGCGAGGTTCCTCCGAGGATAGTGCCAGAATCAACCTCGATGACACGGTCACCCTGGCAATGACCATGTGCTTCTGCCGGCCATGCCGGAAGATCCGGCCCTGGCAGGCCGATAACGTCATTGGTCGACCTGCGTCGGCCCGTCGTGCAAGTGGCTTATCGACATGAAAATCCTGCGGTCATAAGCGCTTCGTGTCGAAGAATTGGAGTCGCCCGGAAATGCCGCCCCTTGCCGTCCGCTCAGCCGTTGCCGCCGTTGCATTGGGACTCGTGCAGCCGCTCTGGGCTCAGGCCGCGCCCGAACCGGCCCCTGCCCCGGCGCCGGCCCCACTCGCCGAGAGCGAGATCCTCGTGCAGACCGAGCGGCGCGACGCCGCGGAGGCGGTGCACGCGCTGGCCCGGCAAGTCACCGGTCGCCTGCCACCGAGCCGCCCGATCGCGCGCTTCCACCAGCCGCTGTGCCTAGCGGTCGCCGGGATCAACCGCGCCCATGTCGACACTTTTGCGGGGCGGATCATCGAGAACGCGAGGCTCGCCGACGTGCCGATGGCCGGGGGTGACTGCAAGGCCAACGCGCTCGTGATCTTCACCGGCAACACGCGCGAGGAGCTCGAGCAGGCGCGCAAGAAGCAGCGCTGGATCTTCGGCAATCTCGGCCCGAGTGCACTCGACGCCCTGCTGGCATCGCGCGATCCTGCCTTCGCCTGGCGCTCGACCGAGATACTCGGCACCAACGGCATGCCCGTCCAGTATGACGACCGCGAGGTGCCGCAGAACCGCACCATCGAAACGGCCGGACGGCTCAAGCAGCCGATCATGATCGGGGTGACCGGTGCGGTGGTGATCATCGACCGCAATGCGACCGCGGGGATGACCGCGCAGCAGCTTGCCGATTATGCCACGCTGCGGCTGCTTGCCCCGACCACCGAGGTCCGCGAACTGATCCCCGGCGCGCCGGCGACGATGATGACGCTGTTCCTAGATCGCGCCAACGCACCGGCCGCGCTTACCGACGTCGATCTGGCGCTGTTGCGCAACACCTACACGACCGCGGGCAACTTGCCTGCCAGCAACTTCTACGGCGCGATCACCACTGACCTCGTGAAGGGTCGCTAGGCTGGCCGAAGGGCAGGCTAGCGCACACCAAGCCTCTGAGATGGGGAAGAAACCGTCGACACGACCGCCTGAAACAGATAGGTTCGTCTCGTTTCCCCGTAACGCAGAGCGAAGATCTGCAATAGCACGCTCCAAGCCTTCGATCGCGGCATGCCTGCTTCTTGGCGCCTGTCAACCCGTGCTTGCCAAGTCGGCGGAGGGTGAGACCGCTGAGCAGCGAAAGCCGGAAATCCTCGTTACATCATATCGGCCCTCGCTTGAGGAGCCCGCCCCCCCGGTCGATCGCAAGGTGCTGCGCAACCTGACGCGCGAAGTTTCCGGGCGCATCGACACCCGCAGACCCGTCGCACGCTTTCACCAGCCGGTCTGCCTCGGTGTGGTCGGCATCAAGGCCAAGTTCGCCCCGGATTTCAGTTCGCCCGGCATGTGACGAGAGTAATCGGCGCGACCGGCAAGCTGATCGTGTCCGAAGGGAACTCCGAGATTGCCGGGGCGAACGTTCCCATCATTCCCATCAATCGCAGTTTCGGCTTCGATCGAAGGATCGCGACCGGGACACAGATCAATGTCGCACGAGCGATCGTTCCGATTGATCGCGACGCGGTCGAGGGCATGGCGGAGTGAACGGCGCGATGCGGGCCAACACGGTCTATGGTGCGACGGTCAAACGGTAACAGGGCGGCGAATAGGCCTTCAGGCCGGTAAAGCCTCGCGCATCAGTCCCTTCAGCGAATTAGGCCCGGCCTCGGCGAGGGTGACTTCGACGAGGTCGCCGATGGCGTGGTCGCCTTCGAAGTGGACCGATTGCAGCCACGGCGACTTGCCGAGCCACTGGCCGGGATGCCGTCCCGTGCGCTCGACGAGGACGGTGCAGGCCTTCCCTACGCTCGCCTGATTGAAGGCGAGCTGGTGCGCGGCGATGCGCTGCTGGAGGCGCTGTAGGCGCTCGTCCACAATCTCAGGTGCGATCTGGCCTTCCATCGTCGCCGCCGGGGTGCCGGGGCGCGGGGAGTATTTGAAGCTGAAGCAGGCCGCGTAGCGGACCTCGTCGACGATGCTCAGGGTGTCCGCGAACTCGCCTTCCGTCTCGCCCGGGAAGCCGACGATGAAATCGCCCGACAGCGCGATGTCGGGACGGACGGCGCGGAAGCGCTCGATCAGCTTGAGGTAGCCTTCCGCCGTGTGCTGGCGGTTCATCGCTTTCAGGACCCGGTCGCTGCCGCTCTGCACGGGCAGGTGCAGGTAGGGCATGAGCTTTGCGACCTCGCCGTGGGCGGCGATGAGGTCGTCGTCCATGTCGTTGGGGTGGCTGGTGGTGTAGCGGATCCGCGCGAGGCCATCGATCCCCGCCAGCACCCGGATCAGCCCGCCGAGCCCCACGCGGCGGCCCTTGTCGTCCTCGCCCGCCCAGGCATTGACGTTCTGGCCGAGCAGCGTGATCTCCTTCGCCCCCGCTTCGACCAGTTTCTGCGCCTCGGCGACCAAATGGCTAAAGGGCCGCGAGATTTCCGCACCGCGGGTATAGGGGACAACGCAATAGGTGCAGAACTTGTCGCAGCCTTCCTGCACGGTGAGGAAGGCGCTCGGGCCGCGCTTGCGCCGCGCGGGGAGCGCGTCGAACTTGGCGATGGCGGGCATGTCGGTATCGGTGGCGCGCTCGCCCTTCAACGCTTGCCCGAGCATCTGCGGCAGGCGGTGATAGGCCTGCGGGCCGACCACGATGCTGACCGCCGGGGCGCGGGCCATTATCTCCTCGCCCTCGGCCTGCGCGACGCAGCCGGCGACTGCGATCAACGGCTTCCGGCCCGCCTCCTCGCCCGCCTTCACGAGCCGGCCGATGTCGGAATAGACCTTCTCGGCCGCCTTCTCGCGGATGTGGCAGGTGTTGAGGATGACGAGATCCGCCTCCTCCCCCTCGGGCGCGGGCTGGATGCCGCGCTCGGCGAGCAGCTCGCCCATGCGCTCGCCATCATAGACGTTCATCTGACAGCCGAAGCTCTTGACCCGGTAGGTCTGGGGGGCGGAGGTGGGTTTCATGAGGGGTGCGCCTTTAGCGCCGATGGGGCCGCGGTTCAATCGTGCGGCCAGCGACGGGAGCCGTAGCTGCAAGGATTGATCACGCCGCGCCATAGGCTCCCCGCCCAAGCGCCGGTTTTCACGCGATATTCACGGCTTGCTGCGACATGGCACCATGGTTTGCAGCATGAAGCCCTTCACTGATGTACGGCGATAAGCCCGAAAGCCCCTTTGCGGGCGCTCTTGCGCGCTGCTTCACCGTGCCCGTGATCGTCAGCTGGGCAGCTGCGGCGCTGACCTGGATGATCCTCGTCACCCTGCCCAAACAGGACAGCACCGGCTGGTGGCTGTTCGCGATGATCGCGCTCATCATCGGCATCGTCACCATCGCCCCCCTGTACGAAATGGGTTTCGGTCCGATCGAGGCGTTCCTGATCGTCGGAGGGCTATCGCTCGCGCTGGTCGCGCTGCTGTTTCTCGTTGGGCTGTGGCGGCGCGAGCCGATCCTCGTCGGGATCGCCGGTCATGCGGCGATCGCTGGGATCGGCTTCGCGCTGTTCTGGCAGAGCCTGCAAGGCCACGTCGTCTCGCCGGGGATCTAAGCCCCCTATCGTCAGGCCACCGTCGCCTTGACGATCTTGCCCGGCGCGCGCGGCGGTTCGCCCTTGGGGATGGCGTGGACGTGTTCCATGCCGCTCACCACCTGGCCCCACACGGTGTACTGCTTGTCGAGGAAGCGCGCGTCGTCGAGGCAGATGAAGAACTGCGAATTGGCGCTGTTGGGGTTCTGCGCGCGGGCCATCGAGCACACGCCTTCGACGTGGGGCTCGGCGTTGAATTCGGCCGGAAGGTCGGGCTTGTCGCTGCCGCCCATGCCCGTGCCGGTCGGATCGCCGCCCTGCGCCATGAAGCCCGCGATCACGCGGTGGAAGATCACCCCGTCGTAGAAGCCTTCCTGCGCCAGCTCGGTGATGCGCGCGACGTGGCCCGGAGCGAGATCGGGGCGCAGCTTGATCACGACATCGCCGGTCTCGCCGGTGCCGTTGTCGAGGGTGAAGGTGAGGGTTTCGGCCATTTCGGTATCTCCTGCGTCGATTTGCCCGCGCTTTTAGCAGCCATTGTCCGCCTGTCACCCTCCCCGGCTTGCTTTTGCGCCCTCCCCGCCTAAACCGCCGACATGGCCGACGACCTCACCCCAGATGACGATCTGCTGATCGCCGATTCCGGTGAGGTGGAAGTGCGTCCGGACGACCGCGTCGACGATGAACGCCACGACGAGGAAAACCGCCTCAAGCCCTCCTTCGTCAGCGCCGTCCACGATGCGCTCGAGGCGGGGGACAAGGGCGCGGTCTATGACCTCGTCGAGCCGCTCCACGCCGCCGACATTGCCGACCTCATCGAACTGCTCGAACCGCGCGAGCGCGCGCAGCTCGCCTCCGCGATCAGCGATCTGATGACCGGCGACGTGGTCGCCGAACTCAACGATTACGTCCGCGAAGACCTGATGGACACGCTGTCCGCGCAGGCCGTGGCGGTGATTGCCGAACAGCTCGACACCGACGATGCGGTGCAGCTGATCGAGGACCTCGACGAGGCCGACCAGCGCGCGGTGATGGCCGAGCTCGAGCCGGAGACGCGCGAGGCGGTCTCGAGCGCGCTCGCCTATCCCGAGGAGACCGCCGGGCGCCTGATGAGCCGTCACTTCGTGGCGGTGCCCGAGCATCTCACTGTCGGCGACCTCATCGATTACCTGCGCGAGGACGGCGATCTCGAGCATGACTTCTTCGAAGTCTTCGTGATCGACGAGCGGCACCACCCGGTCGGCACCTGCGCCTTGAACTGGATTCTCACCACGCCGCGTTCGGTGAAGCTCACCGACCTGATGAAGCGCGACCAGACCCTGATCCCGGTGACAATGGACCAGGAAGAGGCCGCGCTGATGTTCCAGAAATACGCGCTGATCTCGGCCGCCGTGGTGGACGAGAGCGGGCGGCTGGTCGGCCAGATGACGGTCGACGACGTCGTCCACATCATCTCCGAAGAGGCGGGCGAGGACGCGCTGCTGCTGTCGGGGGCAGGCGACGGCGACATCAACGAGCCGATCCGCGAGGCCTATGGCGCGCGCGTGCGCTGGCTGATCGCCAATCTCGGGACAGCGGTGGTCGCCTCCTCGATCATCGCCTTCTTTGGCGCGGCGATCGAGCAGCTGGTGGCGCTCGCGGTGCTCATGCCGATCGTCGCGAGCATCGGCGGCAATGCGGGCACGCAGACCATGGCGGTGGCGGTGCGCGCGATTGCGACCAACCAGCTGACCCGCTCCAACACCCGCCGCATCCTGTGGCGCGAGTTCCGCGTGGCGCTGCTCAATGGCGGCACCATCGCGGTGCTGATCGGGCTGGCGGCAGGCGTGCTCTTCACCCCGATGATGGGCGTGGTGATCGCGCTCGCGATGATCATCAACATCGCGATTGCCGGCCTCGCCGGCGTGCTGGTGCCGGTGATCTTCGAGCGGCTCGATCAGGACCCGGCGGTGGCTTCATCCGTGTTCGTGACGATGATCACCGATTCGATGGGCTTCTTCGCCTTCTTAGGTTTGGCAGTGGTGATGGGACTGGTCACGTTCTAGCTTTCTCCCCAAACGACAAGTGGGAGAGAGCGAGTGGCAGGACGGGTGGCAGGCAAGGTTGTGCTGCTGACAGGCGGCGCGATGGGTCTGGGCAAGGCGGCGGCCAAGGCCCTGCTGGCCGAGGGCGCGAGCGTCGTCATCACCGATATCGACGAGGCCGCAGGGACCGCCACGTCGGCGGAGCTGGGCTGCGGCTTTCTCCACCAGGACGTCACCGACTGGACGCGCTGGCAGGAGGTCATCGCCGAGCTAGAAGCCAGCCACGGGCGGCTCGACGTGCTGGTCAACAATGCCGCAATCACCGTCTTCGGCTCGATTGCCGACATCAGCCCGGAGGAGTTCCGGCGTTGCTACACGGTCGATGTCGATTCGATCTTCATGGGCTGCAAGGCCGCGATCCCGCTGATGGCGCGCGGCGGGGGCGGCTCGATCATCAACTTCTCCTCGGCCGCGGGCAACAAGGTCTCGCCCGATCTGGCCGCCTACAACTCCGCCAAGGCGGCGGTGGTGACGCTCACCAAGTCCATCGCGCTCTACTGCGCGCGCGCGAAAAACGGCGTGCGGGTGAACGCCGTGCAGCCGGGCACGATCCTCACCCCCAATGTCGAGAGCGTCATCGCCAGCACCCCCGACCCGGACGCCACCCGCGCGGCCTTCAGCATTGCCCAGCCCATCGGCCGGATGGGCGAGGTCGAGGATATCGCGCATCTCGTGGTCTACCTCGCCAGCGACGAGAGCAGGTTCGCAACAGGCGCGCCCTTCATTGTGGACGGGGGCCTCTCGATCGCTTGATCGCGGGCGGCTTTGGCCCACATTGGGGCCATGCCTCTCCACCTCACCAAGATCGCCTTCGGGGCGAAGAGCTATGCCGAGCTCGAAGGCTGGTATCGCGGGCGCAGCACGATCCGGCTCACCACCCGCAACCGGCCGACGCGCCATGCGGAATGCATCGGAGGTTCGCTCTACTGGATCCTCAATCACGCGATCGTCGCGCGCTCGCCGGTCCTCGGCTTCGAGAAGACCGAGGACGGGCGCTGGGACATAGTGCTCGAGCCGCGCCTGATCCGCGTCCGCCAGCAGGCGAAGCGTGCGCATCAGGGCTGGCGCTACCTCACCCAGGACAATGCGCCCGGTGATGTGGCCGAGGGCGAGGACATCGGCGATGCCCTCCCCGGCAAGCTGGCCATGAAGCTCGAGCGCCTCGGGCTGGTCTAGCCGCTCACCCGCGGGGGGGCGGTGCCGGTGCAGCACAGGAAGGCCGCGCCGGTGAAGATCATGTTGAGCCCCACCACCAGCCCGAGCAGCGCCAGCGACCAGCCGCTCGGCAGTCCGAGCAGCACCAGCGCGCCGAGCACCAGCGACAAGAGCCCCGACACCAGAAACAGCCCCCACCCGCGCTGCGGGCGGATCTGCGCGGCCATCAGGATCCGCGCAATGCCGTCAGCCGCGAAGAACGCGCCCAGCGCCAGCGTCAACGCCAGCAGCCCGGCAAAGGGATTGACGAGGAACACCAGCCCGCCGAGCAGATAGAGCACACCGAGCACGATCTGCACCGCCCTCCCCTGCCAGCCATGCACGCGAAATGCGTGGACGAGCGCCGCGATGCCGCCCGCAAGCAGCGTCAGCCCGACCACGAGATTGAACGACAGCGCCGCCAGCAGCGGAAAGGCGAGCGAGAGCACGCCGACCACCACCAGCACGACGCCGAGTACCACGAAGCCGCTCCGCCGCACCGGGGTGCGCGCACCGAAGCGCTTGTATTGGGCCTTGGGATAGGCCGCCATCGGCTCAAGCCTCCTTGTTGGACGGGGACGCGCGCGGCGCCAGGCCGGGGAGCGCCGCTCCCCGACCCGGTGCCTGCGCCTCGTCAACCGATCAGAAACCGACCGCGCGCGCATTGCCCGCGTTGTGGCCGCCATTGCGAGTGAGCACTTCGCGCAGCTTCGCCTCGTCGAGGCCGACGTCCTCGATCGTCACCACCACGCCGCCATTCTTGATGCGGTCGTTGTAATAGGTCGCATCCTCCTCGCTCACGCCGTGCTTGGTGAGCGTCTCGTTGAGCGTGCCGCCGATCGCGCCGAGCACCGCGCCGACGCCGACCGCTTCGGGCGCGGCAGCGGCAGCGATTGCCCCTGCGGCGGCCAGCGGGCCAACCCCCGGGATCGCCAGCGCGGCAACGCCGAGGCCTGCGCCCAGTGCGCCTCCGCCGAGAACCCCGCGCAGCACGTTGCGGTGTTCCTCGTCGGTCACCTCGCCATCGCCGGTGGAGGTGGTGGTGGTGCCCTTGTGATGGGCGATCACCGACATGTCATTGTCGCCGATCCCGAGCGAGCGCAGGTCGTTCACCGCGCGCTCGGCTTCGGCGTGGCTGTCGAAAATCGCGGATACCTTGGACATTGCTGTTCTCCTGCAAGCTGGGACGCCCGCGCAAGAATAGCGGGGCGTGTGACCATGGCTTGCAGGAGGCAGACCGCGAGGGCGCTGTCATGGGTGGGTGATGCGGCGGCGCTCAGCCGAAATCCGGGTCAGGTGGTCGCGCGGGTCTTCTCGGCGACGCGGCGCAGCGCGTTGACATAGACCTCCGGAGCCTGCGCGCCGGGGATCAGGAACCTGTTCTCCACGATCATCGCGGGAACGCCCGAGATGTTCATGTCCCAAGCCTGCGCCTCCTCGGCGAGCACGCGCGCCTCGAGTTCGGGGTCGTCGAGCGCGGCTCTGGCCGCTTCGCGGTGGAGGCCGGCGCCCGCCGCGATGTCGAGCAGCACGGCCCGGTCGCCGAGGTTTCGGCGCTCGTTGAAATGGGCCCGGAACAGCGCGAGCTTGAGCGCGGTCTGCACCTCCGGCCCGGCCTGCTCCAGCGCAAGGGCGAGCAGCTTGTGGCAATCGCGGGTGTTCCACATCATCGCGGGCGGGGCCTCACCCTCGCCCTCCCACGACAGCGACACCCCCGCGCCCTCGGCGATCGCCTTCATCTGCCCCCGAATGCGCGCGCCTTCCTCGGCGGGGCGGCGGTATTTGCGCTGGAGGTGCGCCTCCTGCTCCTCGCCCTCATGCGGCATGTCGGGATTCAGCTCGAACGGCCGCCAGCGGATTTCCGCCGCGATCTCGCCTTCGAGCTCCCTGAGCGCCTTGGTCAGCTGGCCATAGCCGATGAGGCACCACGGGCACATGACATCGGAATAGATGTCGATGGTGAGTTTTTGCGGAGCGTTCATCGGTCGAGCCACCATGAGACGAGGTGATGGGCGATGGCGAAGGGGCGCGGGAAGTAGAGCAGGTCGGTCCCCTCCTCCCCCGCCGCGCGCGCGGCCTCGAGTTCAGCGCGGGTGAACCAGCGCGCGTCCTCGAGTTCGGTCTTGTCGATGGTAAGTTCGGGGTCGTCCGCCACAGAAGTGCAGCCGATCATCAGCTGGCTCGGAAAGGGCCAGGGCTGGCTGGCGATGTACCGGACATCGCGCACCCGTACCCCCGCCTCCTCGTGGATCTCGCGCGCGACCGCCTCCTCGATGGTCTCGCCCGGTTCGACAAAGCCCGCGAGCGCCGAATACATCTTCGGCGGAAAGCGCGGCTGGCGGCCGAGGAGCAGGCGGTCCTCATGCTCGACCAGCATGATCGTGACGGGATCGGTGCGCGGGAAGTGGTCCGCACCGCAATTGTCGCAGTGCCGCTGCCACCCGCCTTTCACAAGGCTGGTGGCCGAGCCGCAGCGCGCGCAGAAACGGTGGCGCGCGTGCCAGTCGACGAGACTGCGCGCCCCGCCATAGATCGCGAGATCCGGCGGCGCGAGCTGGGTCATCAGCTGCCACGCCCTCGGCATGGCATAGGCCGGCCCCTCCGCGCCCTCGCCCGGCACGGGAGCGAAATGCGCCTTGCCCTCGAGCATCCCGAGGAACACCAGCTCGGCATCCTCGGGCACGTCGGCGAGGCTGCCCCACTCCAGCCCGCCCTGCTCGTCCACCCCCGGCAGCAGCCCGTCGAGCAGCAGCACCTTCGCGCGCCAGTTCATCAGCCCGCCCAGCGCCTCGGGATCGACGCGGATGTGATCGGCCCGGTCGAGCGGCGAACCCGAAAAGGCCATCAACCCGGCGGCAGGGGCGGGCGCGTGCATCAGGCGGCCTTCTTCATGGCGCGCATCGCGGCGAGGTCCTTCTCCAGCGCGGCCATGAATTCGTCGCGGATCGGATAGGCCTCGGACGGCATGTACTGCGTCCACAGGCACGAGCGCAGCTTGAGGTCGAAGTCGACCGCGCCGAGCGTGCCCGCCGCCCCGCCCCAACCGAAGCTCGACCCCTTGGAGCGCCCGCCTGCGCCGTGGCCCTCACCCTCGAGCCAGCTGCCCTTGAGGTCGACGCTCGCCGGGATGAGGTTCGAGGTGCCGACGCGCACCGCCTCCTCGCTCATGACGAACTTGCCGTCCAATGTGCCGTAGCCGAGCAGCATGCGCAGGAAGCGGTCGTAGTCCTTGGGGCTCGAGACGAGGCCCCCGCCGCCCGCTGCGACTTCGGGCGGATCGAGGAAGACCGAGGCCGCGCCCGGATCGATCGGAAACGGCGTGCCGCCGACGATGCCATAATTGTCGGTGAGGCGGTGCGCCTCGCTGGCGGGCACCTGCATGAAGGTGCTGGTCATGCCGCAGGGATCAAAGATGCGCTGCTTGAGGAAGGCCTCGAACTCCATCCCGCTCGCCACCTCGATCACCCGGCCGAGCAGGTCGATCGAGGCCGAATAGCTCCACTTGGTGGCCGGCTGATACATCAGCGGCAGTTCGGCCAATCGGTCGGCCCAGACCGCGAGGCCCGGCGCAGGCGTGACCGGCTCGATCCCCGGGATCGGCATGCGGCTCACCCGCCCGCCGATCAGGCCCTGCTGGTTGAACGCCTTCTGGAGCGGCCCCTTGCTGATGATCTGGTAGCCGAGCCCGGCGGTGTGGGTCAGCAGCATGCGGATCGTGATCGGCTGATTGGCCGGCACGGTGTCGTCGAGCGAGCCCTCCGGATCGACCAAGACGCGCATGTCGCGGAAGGCCGGCAGGATCTCGTGCACCGGCTGGTCGAGGCCGAGCTTGCCCTCGTCGATCAGGATCATCGTCGCCATGCCGGTGATCGGCTTGGACATCGAATAGATGCGGTAGAGCGAGTTCTCGTCGACCGGCACAGGCTTGCCCAGCGCGAGTGTCCCGCCGCCGACGGTGTGGGCGTGGTCCTCCTGCCCCCAGCCGAAGGTCAGGAACAGGTTGGCAATCTTGCGCCCGCTCACATACCGGTCCGCCAGCGCCGAGACATTGGGCCAGTTTTCGGCGACATCATGCGCGAAGGCGGCGCGGCCGAAGGGCAGGCCCGAGAGCGCGGCACCGCCAGCGAAGAGCGCGCTCGCTCGGAGCAGCGAACGGCGGGAGAAGCGGGGGTCGGCCAGAGTGTCGAGGGGCATTGCACAGAATCTCCCAAAGGATTTCGCGCGCCTGTCTGCGGCAGGGCGTGGGCCCCGTCAATCCGCGCAAGGCGGCTTGCATGCGCCCGGTGTCTTATCTATATAAGACACATGCTCAACGCCCTTGCCTATCTCGTCGGCCTTGTCAGCCTGGTGATCGTCATCCCCGCGCAGGTTCCGTTCTTCGGCTGGGGCAACTGGTTCGCACTGCCGCTGATCGTGGTGGGCGTCATTCTCGGCGCGCTGTCCTCGAAGGACGGGGGGCGCAACTTCTGCCTGGTGGTGCTGCTGATCGCGGGCGTGCGGCTGACGCTGGGCGGCGGGATCTTCTAACGCTCCGCCAGCGCAAGCCGCGCCGCCTTGGCGAAGAGTGTCGCAAGCCCCGCCTCGCCGATCCGCTCCACCGGCCACCACTGCCCGGCCCCGCGCGGCTGCGAGAGCGTTTCGAGCGCCTGCACCTCGAGCGTCAGCTGGGCATGGGTGAAGCCGTGCCGCACCGTGCCCAAGCGCCGCCATTCGCCCGCGAGCGGCGCCTTGCCCGAGCCATCCCCTTGGGCGCTCCAGCCATCGTCGGGCAGCGCACGCATCCCGCCGAGCATCCCCTCGGGCGGGCGCGTGACGAGCCACACCTGCGTGCCCTGCGCGCGGGTGATCCAGAAGGCGGTGCCGCGCCGCTCGGGCACCTGCTTCTTGGGCGGCTTGACCGGCAGGCGTTGGGGCTCGCCGGCAAGGCGGCCGGTGCAGCTGTCGGCGAGCGGGCACAGCAGGCAGCGCGGCGCCCGAGTGGTGCAGACGTGGCTGCCGAGATCCATCATCGCTTGCGCAAAGTCGCCCGCACGCCTGCCCGGCGTGATCGTTGCGGCGGCAGCGCGGATCGCTTTCCTCGCCCCCGGCAGCGGTTCGGCAATGGCGAACAGCCGCGCGACCACCCGCTCGACATTGGCATCGACCACCACCGCGCGCCGCCCGAAGGCGATCGCCGCCACAGCAGCGGCGGTGTAGTCGCCGAGGCCGGGGAGCGCGCGCAGTTCGGCCTCGGTGTCGGGAAATCCGCCGCGTTCCGCCACCGCGCGCGCGCATCTCAAGAGATTGCGGGCGCGCGAATAGTAGCCGAGCCCGGCCCACGCCGCCATGACGTCGTCGTCCGGAGCGGCGGCGAGCGCCTCGACCGTCGGCCACAGGCCCACGAACTTCGCAAAATAGGGCTTCACAGCCGCCACGGTGGTCTGCTGGAGCATCACCTCGGACAGCCACACACGGTAGGGCCACGCCGGATCATCGGGCAGCGCGCCACCCGGAGGCAAGCGCCACGGCAGGTCGCGGGCGTTGCGGTCATACCACGCGAGCAGATTTTCGGAGATGCTGGCAGTCACGCGCCGCCTATGGCATGGCGCGCAGACCCATGAAAAGCGGCGCACCGAAAACTCCCAAACAATATACCCGCCCCCGCGGCCAGGGGGCGAAGGCGATCGGCGATCTCATGCCCGAGATCGGCCGCACCGCCTTCCGCCGCTTCGGCTTTGTCCAGTCATCGGTGGTCACCCGCTGGCCCGAGATCGTCGGCCCCCAGCACGCCCGCGTGTGCAGCCCGGAGGCAATCCGCTTTCCCCCGGGCGAGAAGGCCGAAGGCATCCTCCAGCTGGTCGTGATCCCGGCCCACGCGCCGCTCATTACCCAGGTGATCCCGGAAATCATCGAGCGGGTGAACCGCTTCTTCGGCTACCGCGCGGTCGCCCGCGTCAAGCTGCGCCACGGCGCGGTCACGCCCCCTGCGGACGGCCGCCCCGCCAAGGCCCCGCCCTCGCTGAAGCCGATCCCGCTGGAATTGGGCGACAGCTTGCGCGATATCGGCGACCCGGAACTGCGCACCGTGCTCGAATCGCTCGCCCGCAGCCTCTCGAACAGCGAAACCACGACCCCACCGGAAGACGACCCCTCATGCTGAAGCCCCTCCTCACCGCCGCCGCCGCTGCCCTGATGCTCGCGACCGGCGTTGCCGCCGCACAGGATCTTTCGCGACCCGAGAGCAGCTTCGGGCCCAAGCCCAAGGCCGGCAACTGGCAGAACACCGTCACCCGCACCGAACGCGGCCACCTGATCGGCAACCCCGAGGCCAAGACCACGCTGGTCGAGTTCATCAGCTACACCTGCCCGCACTGCGCCGATTTCGCCGCGCGCGGCGAGCCGGCGCTCGATGTGGTGCTGCTCGGCCCGGGCAAGCTGACCGTCGAGGTGCGCCCGAGGATCCACAATGGGCTCGATCTTGCCGTGACGCTGCTCGCCAATTGCGGCGATCCGGCGCAGTTCAAGGTGCGGCACCGCACGCTGATCCTCGCCCAGGCCGACTGGCTCGGCAAGGCGCGCGCCGCCCCGCAGAGCCAGCAGGCGATCTGGCAGCGTGGCGACCGGGCCGGCCGCCAGAACGCCGCGAGCGCGCTGGGTCTCACCGCGATGCTCGCCGCCAAGGGCCAATCCAAGTCCGAACTCGACGCCTGCGTCGCCGACGACGCTGCCGCGCAAGAGTTACTCCGCGACGACGAGGCCGACACCGCTGAATTCGGCGTCAACAGCACGCCGAGCTTCGCGATGGACGGCAAGCTGCTCGCCGATGTCCACAGCTGGGAGGCGCTCTACCCGCTGCTGCGGACGCGGTTCACCGCCAAGGCCGACTGACGCGCCCACAGCTTGTTCACACCCCTGGCGCGGCCATGCTTGCTGGCAGAGCGCGCGCGGGGCTATCCTTTCCCCCCTCCTTAGCGAACGCCCGAGGATTACCGATGACCCTGACCCGCTTCTTCTCGCTCTGCCTTGCCGCCATCGCGCCGCTCCTGCTCGCAGCATGCGGCGGGGAAGCCACCTCCGATGGTGCCAGCAGCGAGCCGCTGCCGATCGTCGCCCCGCCGGCGGGCACGACCTGGTCGCAGAAGGCCGTCGCGACCGAAAAGGGCGGCTACCTCGTCGGCAACCCCGATGCACCGATCAAGCTGGTCGAATACGGCTCGCTCACCTGCCCGGCCTGCGCACGCTTTTCCGAAGAAGCGATGAAGCCGCTGATGGAGCAATACGTCAATTCGGGCCGCGTCAGCTTCGAATTCCGCAGCTTTGTGATCCACGGCCCGCTCGACCTTGCGCTGACCCGCCTGATCGGCTGCTCGGCGCCCGAGGCCGCAATACCGCTTGCCGACCAGATCTGGGCCAATCTCGGCCCGATCCAGCAACGCGCCTTCGCCAATGAATCCGCCCTCGCCGATCTCAATAGCTTCCCCGAGAACGAGCGCTTCGTGCGCTTCGGCGAGCTGACCGGCCTCTACGAATTCTTCGCCGCGCGCGGGATCAGCGCGGATCAGGCCCGCACCTGCCTTGGCGATTTCGCCAGCCTCGAGAAGATCTCGAAGACCTCGGAAGCTTACGGCACCGAGGACAACATCAGCCAGACCCCGACCTTCGTGCTCAACGGCAACAAGGTCGAAGGCAGCTCCTGGGCCGACCTCGAACCCAAGCTCCAGCGCGCCGGCGCGCGCTGAGGCGGCACGCGGGGGCGCGACAGCATCGCAATGCAGATCCACCGGCTCAAGCTGAGCGGCTTCAAGAGCTTCGTCGAGCCGGCGGAACTGCGCATCGAGCCCGGACTGACCGGCGTCGTCGGCCCCAATGGCTGCGGCAAATCGAACCTCCTCGAAGCGATTCGCTGGGTCATGGGAGAAACCTCGGCCAAGTCGATGCGCTCAGGGGGAATGGAGGACGTGATCTTCGCGGGCACCTCCACCCGCCCGCCGCGCGATTTTGCCGAAGTCGTGCTCCACGCCTCCGATGACGGCGGCGAGGAGCTGGTCGTCACCCGCCGGATCGAGCGCGGCGCGGGATCGGCCTACCGCGTCAATGGGAGGGACGTGCGCGCCAAGGATGTGGCGCTCACCTTCGCCGATGCCGCGACCGGCGCGCACTCCCCCGCGCTCGTCAGTCAGGGCAAGATCGCGCAAGTAATCGCCGCCAAGCCCGCCGAGCGCCGCGCGATGCTGGAGGAGGCCGCCGGGATCGCGGGCCTCCACGTCCGGCGCAAGGATGCCGAAAGCAAGCTGCGCGCCGCCGAGACCAACCTCGCGCGGCTCGAGGACCTCATGGCGGGGCTCGACGCGCAGATCGCCTCGCTCAAGCGTCAGGCCAAGCAGGCCGAGCGCTACACCGAACTCACCAATCGCATTCAGGCCGCCGAGGCGCGGCTGCTGTTCGCGCGCTGGCGCGAGGCGGCCGCTGCCGCCAAGGCCGCGCGCGCCGCCGCCGAGGGGGCCGAGGCGCGGGTCGCCGAGGCGCAGAGGGCGGTCGAGGTGGTGCAGAAGGAACAGGCCGAGGCTGCTGCAGCCCTCGCCGAAGCGCGCGATGAACTTGCCGACCGGCGCGATGATGCCAGCGCGCACGGGCACCGGATGGCGGCGCTGGCGGAAAAGCTCGATGCCGCCGAGACCCGGCTGCGCGATCTCGAGCGCCAGCGGGTGCGGCTCGAGGAAGACCGCTCGGATGCCGACCGCCTGACCAGCGCCGCAGTCGAGGCGCTGGCGCGGCTCACGCAGGAACTTGAAGTCAGTCGGGCGGCGGCAGCAGCGGCCGAGGCCGCGCGGCCCCTGCTCGCCGAGAAGGCCGAGGACAGAGAACGCGCCAGCCGCGCGGCCGAACTCGCGCTCGCCAAGGCCACCGCCGATCAGGCCGGGGTCGAAGCCGAATGGCGCGTCGCCGAGGCCGCGGTCGAACAGGCGCAGGCCCGCCTCGCGCGGATCGAGGCCGAGGCCGCCCGCCTCGCCCGCACCCGCGGAGAGCTGGCTGCAAGCGGCGATCCGGAAGCCGATGTCATCGCCGCGCGCGAGGCTGCCGACGAAGCCGCCGACGATCTCGCCCGCTTGCGCGCCCGCCTCGCCGAGGATCAGGCGCGCAAGGCCGATCTGCAAGCGTGCCGCGACGAGGTGGCGACCGCGCTGGCCTCGGCCCGCGCCGAACTCGCGGGGGTCGAGCGCGAGCACACGGCCCTCGCCCGCGACCGCGAGGCCCGGGCCAAGCGCGAGGCCGGGCGGCAAGGCATGGCGACCCCGCTCGACCGCGTGACCGTCACCCCCGGCTATGAACGCGCGCTCGCCGCGGTGCTGGGGCGCGACGGGAAGTCGCCGCTGGGCGCGCCTGCGGGGTCGGCCGACGGGCGGTTCTGGACTGGGGCGGCGGTACCCAAGCCGGTCGCCGACAGCCTCGCCAAGCGCCTCTCGCAATGCCCCGAGGAACTCGCCGCGCGTCTGGCGCTGGTCCATTGTGTCGAGGCCGACGATGGCCGTGCGCTCGCGCCGGGCGAATGGCTGGTGACCCGCGCCGGGCACCTCAGACGATGGGACGGTTTCGTCGCGCGCGGCGAAGGGGCTGCCGAGGCCGCGCAGCTTGAAGCCGCCAACCGCTTCGCCGAACTCGACGCCGCCCTCCCCCCCTTGCGCGAAGCCGCTGCCCGTGCCGAGGCCGAGGACAAGGGTTGCCGCGAGGAACTCGCCAGCTTGCAGACCGGCCTCGTCGCGCAGGAACGCGGCATCGCGGGCGCGATCGAGGCCGAGCGGCAGGCGCTGCGCCGTCTCGATCAGGCTGAAGCCGCCAAGGAACGCCTCGCCGCGCGCCTCGCCGAACTTGCCGCCAGCGCCACCGACATCGAGGCCCAGATCGCCGCCGCGCGCGAAGACGTCGCCGCAGCCGAGGCCGCCCGCGAAAAGCTCCCCGCCCGCGATGCAGGCCGGGCTGCGCTCGATGCGGCGCAAGCGAAGAACGCCGCCGCCCGCGCCGCGGTGCAGGCCGCCCTGGCTGATCTCGCCGCGCAGGATCAGGCGCTCGCCGTCGCGCGCGAGCGGCTCGCCGGGCAGCAGGCCGACCACGCCGGCTGGCAGGCGCGCGCGTCGGACGCCGAGCGGCGCATGGCCGAAACCACCCACCGCCTCGCCGAAATCGCCGAGGATCAGGTCCGCACCCTTGCCGGTCGTGATCTCGTCACGGCCCGTACCGCCGAACACGATGTTGTCGCCATCGCCCGCACGGACGACATCGCCCGCGCCCCGGCGCTCGTCGGTGGTGTAGACCTCCTGAACGCGGCCGTTCTCGAAGGTGACGACACCCATGTCGCCGAGGATGATG
>OFDN01000668.1_pt1 | contig 26173 bp, 27 predicted proteins | sample 1520971 | NCBI WGS metagenome assembly OFDN01 (sample SAMEA94257418, study PRJEB24077) | hot springs metagenome | biome: Aquatic biome; feature: Geographical feature; material: Water | place: India | collected 2012-06-12 | depth 5 m
AACTCGCCCCGCAGCGGCGCGGCGGTGGCGGCGGCGCGCTGTGCACCGGTGCCGGCGAGGTTGTACCACACCACCCAGCCCGCCAGCCCCGCGCCGAGCGCGAAGGCGAGGAAGGCCGCCATCAGCGCACCGCGCATCGACCCGGATGCACGGGGGGGCTGGTGAAGCGAAGGTTCTGGCTGCGATGCCATGGCGATCCGTTCTTGCGACCCTGCTTGCATGCTGTCCCCGGCGCGCGCTGCTACGGCTGCCGGGTCGGGATGGGAGGAATGGAGCGCGCCTCTCGGCACAAGTCAAATGCCAATTGCAGAAAGGTGCTCTCGTCGGGCGTGGCGGCGGTGTGGATGGCGGCCCATTCCCCGCCTGCCGCCGCCGCGATGCGCGGGCCGAGCGCGGCAAGAGTGATGCACGCGCGCGGCAGGCCGAGGCGGTCCACCTCGGCAGCAAAGTGGCGAGCGGTGGCGGCGGAGTGGAGCAGCACCAGCGCCTCGCCCGAGGCCAGCAGCGGGGCGGCGGGATCGAGCGGCAGGGCCTCGCTACGATAGGCGATCACCTCGGCGAAGGTGACGCCGGGCGGCGGCGTGAGCGGGACGTGCTCCTCTCCCGCGATGCGCAGCAGGTGGCGAGGCGGAGGCACGGCGTCGAGCACGCCTTGCAGGCCCCCGCTGCCGGTCAGGGCGACGGTAAAGCCGGCGCCCCGCGCGGCCGCCGCGGTCGCCTCGCCCACGGCGAAGACAGGCTTGGCGGCGAGGCGCGCAAGGTTGGGGCCGCCGTGGAGGATGGCGTTGGCGCTGCCGATCAGCAGCCCGTCGATGCCCGCCGGGTCGGGGCACTCCCACGCCAGCGGGCGGATGGCGGAGAGCGGGTGGCCGGTGATGGCAAGACCGAGCGCGCGGGCCTTGTCGAGCGTGGAGGCCAGCCCCGGCTCGGGTCGCAGCGCAAGGAGGTGGAAGCTCAAACCGCCGTCCGGAAGTGGGCCGCGATGGTCTCCGGGGCGCGGGCGAGCAGGTCGGCGGCGAGCGCCGCGATCGCGGCGTGGTCGCCCGGAGCGAAGGCGGCAGTGCCCTCGACCCGGTCGGCCCCGTCGGGCGAGAACAGCGCGGCGCGCATGGAGAGAGTCCCCGCCTCCAGCACGCACAGCACCGCGACCGGCGAGTGGCAGGTGCCGCCCAGTGCGGCGAGCAAGGCGCGCTCGGCCTCGAGCTCGGCGCGGGTCGGGGCGTGGTCGATGGCGGCGAGGAGCGCGGTGGTCGCGGCGTCGTCGGCGCGGCATTCGATCGCGATCACGCCTTGCGCTGCGGCGGGGATCCATTCGTCGGAGCCGAGCGGCGTGCCCACCTCGGACTGGTCGAGCCGCTCCAGCCCGGCGGCCGCGAGGAAGGTCACGTCCGCCTCGCCCTCGGCGAGCTTCCTGAGGCGCGTGGCGACATTGCCGCGGAAGGTCACGACCTTGCAGTCGGGCCGGAGGTTCAGGAGCTGCGCGGCGCGGCGCGGCGCGCTGGTGCCGACGGTCGCGCCTTGCGGGATCGCGGCAATGCTCGCAGCGCCCACAAGGCAATCCCGCCGGTCGGCGCGCGGGAGGAAGGCGGGGAAGTGGAAGATGTCGGGCCGGATCGTCTCGACATCCTTGGCCGAGTGCACCGAGAGGTCGATGCGCCCCTCGCCCAGCCACTGGTCGAGCTCCTTGGTCCACAGCGCCTTGCCGCCGATCTCGGACAGGGGGCGGTCGAGCACCTTGTCGCCGCTCGCGAGCACGGGGACGAGTTCGACCGCCTCCTCGGCCCAGCCGTGGGCGGCGCACAGGCGGGCGCGGGTCTCGAAAGCCTGCGCCATCGCGAGCGGGGAATTGCGGGTGCCGAGGCGCAGGCGCGGCGCGGATGCGGGTGCTTCAGTCATGGCTAGCCTTGCCCTAGCCCGCGCAAAGACTAGATGGAAGCCGGATGGGATCGGCAACGCACACCTCTGACGCAATCGTATTGGGCATCGAATCGAGCTGCGATGAAACCGCGGTCGCGCTGGTGCGCGGGGATCGCACGATCATCGCGCAGGCGATCGCCAGCCAGATTGCCGAGCACGCGCCCTATGGCGGGGTCGTCCCCGAAATCGCCGCCCGCGCCCATGCCGACCGGCTCGCCCCGATGATCGCGAACGTGATGGGCGAGGCGGGGCTGACGCTGGATGAGGTCGACGCGGTGGCGGCCACGGCGGGGCCGGGGCTGATCGGCGGGGTGATGGTCGGGTTGGTCAGCGCCAAGGCGCTGGCGATGGCGGCGGAGAGGCCGCTGCTGGCGGTCAACCACCTGGAGGGCCATGCGCTTTCCCCCCGGCTGGCGGATGCGGCGCTGGCCTTCCCCTATCTCTTGCTGCTGGTCTCGGGCGGGCATTGCCAGATCCTTGCCGTGGACGGCGTCGGGCAATACCGGCGGCTGGCCACCACTATCGACGATGCGCTGGGCGAGGCGTTCGACAAGACCGCCAAGCTGCTCGGCCTCGGCTATCCCGGCGGTCCGGCGGTCGAGCGGCTGGCGCTGGCGGGCGATCCCAGGGCCGTGCCGCTGCCGCGCCCGCTGAAAGGATCGAGCGAGCCGCATTTCTCCTTCGCCGGGCTGAAGAGCGCGGTGCTGCGGGCGGTGGAAAGCGGCGCGCACACGCCTGCCGATATCGCCGCGAGCTTTCAGCAAGCCGCCGTCGAGTGCCTGCTCGACCGGCTCGAATACGCCCTCACCCGCGCAGGCCCCTTCCCCGCGCTGGTGGTGGCGGGCGGAGTCGCTGCCAACCGGGCCGTGCGCGCCGCGCTCGAAGGCTTTGCCGCCAGCCACGCCATGCGCTTCTCCGCCCCGCCGCTGGCGCTGTGCACCGACAACGCCGCGATGATCGCCTGGGCCGGGTGCGAACGCCTCGCCGCCGAGGGGTGGCAGGCCGGTGCCGCCTTTGCCGGCGACCCCCTCGATTTCGTCGCACGCCCGCGCTGGCCGCTCGACCCGGCAGCCGAGACCGTGCGCGGGGCCGGAGCCAAGGCATGACCCAGCCTCAAACCATCGGCGTGATCGGCGCCGGCGCATGGGGCACGGCGCTCGCGCAGATGCTCGCCAGCGACGGGCGCGATGTGCTGCTGTGGGCCTATGAGCCCGAGGTCGCCCAAGCGATCAACGCCGAACACCGCAACCCGCTCTACCTCCCCGCCGCCATTCTCGCCCCCACCATCCGCGCGACCGGCAACCTTGCCGAATTCGCCGGACTAGACACCGCGTTGGTCGTCACCCCGGCACAGGTGCTCGGCAAGGTGCTCGCCGGCCTGCCGCAAGCGCCGCGCGATCTGGTGCTGTGCTCCAAGGGGATCGAGGCAGGCTCCGGGCGGCTGATGAACCACGTCGCCCGCGATGCCTCTCCGGGGAGCGAAATCGCCGTCCTCTCCGGCCCGACCTTCGCGCATGAAGTCGCCGCCGGGCTTCCCACCGCCGTGACGCTCGCCTGCGGGGGCGGCCTTGCGCAGTGGGAGCGGCTAGCCCCCGCCCTCGCCCGGCCCGCCTTCCGGCCCTATTATTCCGACGATGTCACCGGCGCGGAGATCGGGGGGGCGGTCAAGAACGTGCTCGCCATCGCCTGCGGGGTGGTCGTCGGCCTCGGCCTCGGCCAGAACGCGCGCGCGGCGCTGATCGCGCGGGGCTACGCCGAGATGCTGCGCTTCGGCGAGGCGCTGGGGGCACGCGCGGAGACGCTCGCGGGCCTGTGCGGACTCGGCGATCTGGTGCTGACCTGCTCCTCGACCTCGAGCCGCAATTTCAGCCTCGGCAAGGCGCTCGGAGAGGGGGCAAGCGCCGCCGCGCTCATGGCCGACCGCCGCACCGTGGCCGAGGGCGCACACACCGCTCCCGTGCTCGCCGGACTGGCCGAGGCACGCGACATCCCCATGCCGATCGTCGCCGCGGTCGACGCGATCCTCACGGGCGAGGACGCGCGCGCGGTGGTCGCCGCGCTGCTCGCCCGCCCGCTGAAGGCCGAGCGCGACGGGGCCGAACGGGACGTTCCTGCGTGACCGCACCTGCCGCCGCCACGCCCGCCGACGACAGCGACGATCTCGCTCGGCTCGCCAAGGGCGGGCGCACCAACACGCTGGGCTTCGTGATCCGCCTGATCGCGCGCATCCCCTTCCTCGTGATCGCCACCCGCCTCTACGGAGCCGAGGCGCTCGGGCGCTTCGCCTCGGCGCTGGTGCTGATCGAGATCATCGCGCTGGTGTGCTCGCTGGGCGAGAAGCGCGGCCTTGCCCAGCGCCTGTCCGAAGGCGCGGGCGAGGACCGGGAGGCGGAGACCAACCTCGTCTATGACGGCATCCTGCTGGCGCTTGCCTACTCGGCCGTCGCGGCAGGCGTGCTGCTGCTGTTCCCCGAACCGATGTTTCCCAACGGCACCAACAGCGCGTGGGACATCTGGCTGGTCGCCACCATCCCCGCCTTCGCCGTGACCGAGATCCTGCTCGCCGCCCAGGCCTACCGCTTCGACATCGCCACCACGGTGCGCGCGCGGGCGGTGGTCGAGCCGTGGACGATCTCGATCGGGGCGGGGGTGTTCTTCCTCATCCCCGCGACCCGCGATGCCGGGCTGGCGCTGGCCTTCATCGCCTCGATCTATGCCGGACTGCTCACCGCCCTTTGGCCGTTCCTCAGGAGCTACGGCCTGCCCCGCGGCTGGCAGCCGCGCCCGCGCGCGATGGCCGCGATGGCCGCGCGCGCCTTCCCGCTGGTCGGCGCCGACGCGATCGAGCGCGGGACGCGGCTGCTCGACATCTTCATCCTCGGCCTGTTCGCGCCTCCGCAGGCGGTGGGGATCTACTATGCCGCGCAGCAGATCGCCTCGCTGCCGCAGAAGCTGAAGACCAGCTTCGAGCCGATCCTCTCGCCGGTCATCACCCGCAACCTGCGCATCGGCAACTTGGAGGCGATCGCCGCGCAGGTGCGGCAGGTGGGGTTCTGGATCATCGCGGTGCAGCTCGGCATCGCGCTGATGCTCGGCGTTCCGGGCGAGGCGGTGATGGGCCTGTGGGGGCCGGACTATGTCGCGGGCACCGCCGCGCTCGCCTTCCTGCTCGCGGCCGAGGTCGCCGCCTCGATGGCGGTCGTCTCGGAGAGCGTGCTGGTCTACATCGCAAGAAAGCGCAATCTGGCGATTTCGGTCGGCATCATCGCGCTGCAAGCCGGGCTGACGATCGCGCTGATCGAAGCGGCGGACCGCTTCGGCCTCGGCAAGGGCTACGAGGCGGCGGGCGCCGCGGGCGCGCTGATGGTGGCGCTGGCGGTCTCGAGCCTCGTCAAGGCGCTGCTGCTGAAGCGCCTGCTGGGCGCAGCCGTATCGAACTGGCGCTGGGCGCTGGTCCACGCCGCAGCCCCCGCGGTGGTGGTGGGCTACGGCTTCACCTGGCTCCCCGAATGGACCGAGCTCGTCTTCGGCGTGCCCGCGATCCTTGCGGTCTATGCCCTGGTGGTCTGGCGGCGCGGCTTCGGCGAGGATGACAAGGTGCTGTTCAGGAAGCAGGTCGTCCCAGACCCGGCGACCGACCTGCCCTGAGTCCGTTTGCAACCTCGAGCATGGGCGAAGCCGCCTCAGGCTGCTAATGCCCGCGCCCTGTTAACGATTCGTGCCGGAGAACCCCGTCCTCATGTCCGCCGATCTGACCGCCTACCTGCCGCTGATCGTCATTGCGCTTGTCGCGCTCGCGGTGCTGGTGTGGATCATCAGCCGTCAGGGCCGCCGCGCAAGGGTGACCGACGAGGACGGCGCGCCCGGCATCTTCCGCGACGTGCTCGAGGAAGGCGCCGCGCCCGCTGCGCGCAACCAGGCGCTGATCGACGCGCCGCGCGGGCTCGAGGCGATCCAGGGCGAGCTTTCGGCCATGGCCAACGCGCAGGTCACCGCCGCCTCGCCGCTCGGCACCGATGCCGAGGCGGGCGCCGCCCCCGAGCCAGCGCCTGCCCCGGTCGCCGCCGGCCCCGCCGACGACCTCACGCGCATCAAGGGCCTCGGCCCCAAGCTCGCCGCGCTGCTCGGCGAGTTCGGTATCACCACCTTCGCCCAGATCGCCGCGTGGACGCCCGCGGAGATCGAGCGGATCGACGCCAAGCTCGGCCGATTCTCGGGGCGGATCGTCCGCGACCAATGGGTGGAGCAAGCCAGACTGCTCGCTGCGGGCGACGAAAGCGGCTTCACCGCAAGATTTGGCAATAATGGATGAAATACCCCGAAGGTTGACGTCCAAACCGTGTTACAGTCCCGTCTTGGGATTCGTTAACGCGGGAGAATACCGATGGCTTTGCGAATCTTGGTGGCCGAGGACGAATTCATCACCGCCTTCGATCTGTGCGATACCTTCGAAGAGGCGGGCTACGAAGTGCAGGGGCCGCATGCCGGGATTTCCTCGGCGATGCTCGCCTGCCAGAAGGAACGCCCCGATGTGGCGCTGCTCGATATCGAGCTGGCGGACGGGCTGAGCCTTGAACTCGCGCAGAAGCTCATCGACGAGAACGTGCCGGTGATCCTCCATTCCGAACCAGAAGACACGTGTGCGCTCGCGATGCGCTTTCCCAAGGCGACGACGCTGGTGAAACCCTGCCCGCCGGCCAAGCTGCTCGACACCGTGAGCCGGGTGGTGACGCCGGCGTGAGGGGCCCTGAGCCCCTTCCCCTTGGGGTAGGGGTTGGGGATGGGTTTCCGAACGGCGACCTGCTGCGCTGCCCTCGCACCGCCGAACCCCCATCCCCGACCCTTCCCCAAGGGGAAGGGAGAACAACCGCTCGTGCAGTGAGCATCCCGAGCATCCCCTTGCCCGCCTGCATGAACCCTGCGATGGCTGGCCCATGAGCACGATTAAACTCTACGGCTACTTCCGCTCGTCGACCTCCTACCGCCTGCGCATCGCCCTCGGCCTCAAGGGCCTCGCCTTCGAGAACATCCCGGTCGATCTGCGCACCGGCGCGAACAAGGACGCCGCCTTCACCCAGCGCAATCCCTTCGGCTCGCTCCCGATGCTCGAAGCCGACGGGCGCGACCGGGCGCAGTCGATGGCGCTGCTCGAATGGCTCGACGAGGCCTATCCGAACCCGCGCTTCCTGCCCGCCGACATCGAGGCGCGCTACACCGTGCGCGAGCTGGCCTATGCCATCGCGACCGAGATCCATGCGGTCAACAACCTGCCGGTGCTCAAATATCTCAAGGACCCGCTCGGCCACTCGCAGGACGAGATCGACATCTGGTATCGCACCTGGCTCAAGCGCACGCTCGATCCGGTGGAAGCGCGCCTCGCACAGCTGGGCACCGGCGATTTCCTTCATGGCGATGCGCCGGGGCTGTTCGAGATCGTGTTGATCCCGCAGCTCGCCAATGCGCGGCGATTCGATTACGACCTCGGCGCCAGTCCGCACATGACCCGCATCGAGGCCGCCTGCCTCGCGCTCCCCGCCTTCGCCGCGGCGCACCCCGACAGGCAGATCGACGCGCAATAAGCACAACGTCTCGGGAGGACACCAAATGAAACTCGCAACCCTCGACAACGGCACGCGCGACGGCATGCTGGTGGTGGTCAGCAAGGACCTCACCCGCTGCTGCGCGGCAGGCTACATCGCGCCGACGATGCAGGCCGCGCTCGACAACTGGGAGCGGGTCGCGCCCGAGCTCGAGGTGCTCGCCCGCGATGTCGAGCACGAGGCGGTGCCGTGCGAGCGCTTCCACGAGCGCCAGGCGCACTCGCCGCTCCCGCGCGCCTACCAGTGGGCCGATGGCAGCGCCTATATCAACCATGTCGAACTGGTGCGGCAGGCGCGCGGGGCCAAGGTGCCCGAGAGCTTCTACCACGATCCGCTGATGTATCAGGGCGGCTCGGACTCCTTCCTGCGCCCGCGGCAGGACATTCCCCTGGGCGACCCTTCGTGGGGCTGCGACATGGAGGGCGAGATCGCCTGCATCACCGGCGACGTGCCGATGGGCGTGAGCGTCGCGGACGCCGCTGCACACATCCGCCTGCTGATGCTGGTCAACGACGTGTCCCTGCGCGGGCTGATCCCGGCGGAGCTGGAGAAGGGCTTCGGCTTCTTCCAGTCCAAGCCCGCGAGCGCCTTCTCGCCGGTCGCGGTGACGCCCGACGAGCTTGGCGATGCGTGGAAGGACGCGCTCATTCACCTGCCGCTGATGGTCGACCTCAACGGCCAGCCCTTCGGCCGCGCGAACGCCGGGGTCGATGCGACCTTCAACCTCGCGCAGCTCGTCGCCCACGCCGCCAAGACCCGGAACCTCGCCGCGGGCACGATCATCGGCACCGGCACGGTCTCGAACAAGGGCGCCGACGGCGGCCCGGGCACCCCCGTCAGCGAGGGCGGCGCGGGCTATTCCTGCATCGCCGAGATCCGCATGATCGAGACGATCCGCGATGGCGCGCCCATGACGCCGTTCATGCAAGCCGGCGACACGGTTCGCATCGAGATGCGCGACGATCACAACCACTCGATCTTCGGCGCGATCGAACAGCATGTTGTAGCCATGTAATGCAGGGGTATTTGCTCCCCGGGGAGCGCCGTTGCGCAGGCACCGTCTGATGGTCGCCCCGCAACGCCCCGTCTGATGTTCCCGAAATGTTTCACGTGAAACATTGGCGGCGCGAGCGAAGTGCCGCTAAAGCCAAACCTCCCCAGCAAGAGCGAGCGTGACAATGACCACCTACCCCACCCTCAAACTGTTCATCGACGGCCAGTGGATCGAGACGGGCGATGCCGGGGCGATGGAGGTGGTCAACCCCGCAACCGGCGCGGGCATAGCCCAGTGCCCCAAGGCGGGCCCCGCCCAGCTCGACGCCGCCTTGAAGGCCGCGGGCGATGCCTTCCCGGCGTGGAGCGCGACCTCGGGCGCCGAGCGCCACGCGATCCTGCGCCGCGCCGCCGATCTGCTGCGCGAGCGCGCGCCCGCCATCGCCAAGGTCGTCACCGCCGAAATGGGCAAGCCGCGCGCGCAGGCGCAAGGCGAGATCACCGGCTCGGCCGATATCATTGATTTCCTCGGCGAAGAAGCCAAGCGCCGCGGCGGGCGGCTGATCCCGACCCGCGGCAGCCAGCTGATCGCGCAGATGGTGACGCACGAGCCCATCGGCCCGGCGGTGCTGCTGACCCCGTGGAACTTCCCGGTGAACCTCCCCGCCAAGAAGATCGCGGGCGCGCTGGCGGCAGGCTGCACCGCGATCCTCAAGCCCGCCGAGAACACGCCCGGTTCGGCGCAGCTGCTGGTGGAATGCTTCGTCGATGCGGGCCTGCCGGCCGGGGTGCTGAACCTCGTCCACGGCGACCCGGGCCCGATTGCCGAGCGCCTCGTCACCTCGCCGGTCACCCGCAAGGTGAGCTTCACCGGCTCGACCGCGGTGGGCAAGCAGCTCGGCGCGCTCGCGGCGACCCACATGAAGCGCTTCGCGCCCGAGCTCGGCGGCCATGCGCCGGTGATCGTCAGCAAGCACGCCGATCTTGCCCGCGCGGTCCAGATGTGCGCCACGACCAAGTTCCGCAATGCCGGCCAGGTCTGCGTCTCGCCGACCCGCTTCCTCGTGGCGCGCGAGATCTACGATAGCTTCGTGGCCGAATTCGCGTCCATCGCGGGCAAGATCAAGGTCGGCGATCCGGGCGCGGATGACAGCGTCGAAATGGGCCCGCTCGCCCATGCGCGGCGGATTTCCGCGATGGAGCAGGTGGTCGCCGACAGCGGTGGCAATCGCGGTGAAGTGGTCACCGGCGGCTCGGTGATCGAAAGCACCGGCTTCTTCTTCCAGCCCACCGTCATCGCCAACCCCGCGCCCGACAGCCGCTTCATGCTGGAGGAGCCCTTCGGCCCGATCGCCGGGATCGTCCCCTTCGAGACAATCGAGGACGCGGTCGGGATCGCCAACTCGCTGCGCTACGGGCTTGCCGCCTATGCCTTCTCGGGCAATCTCGACGAGGCGCACTACCTTGGCCGGGCGCTCAGGGCCGGGATGGTGGGGATCAACCAGCTGATCGTGTCCTCGCCCGAGACTCCCTTCGGCGGGGTGGGCGACAGCGGGTTCGGATCGGAAGGCGGCGAGGAAGGCTACCTGGCCTTCACCGACACCAAGCTGGTGATGCTCGCCAAATCGGGCGGGTAGAGCTTATCCGAGCAACCGCGACAGCAGTGACTTCGGCTTCTCCATCGGCTGGATGCGGCCATAGCGCGCGCGGCGCGAGTATTCGTTCGAAAGGCAAACAGTACGGCGCATGGGATCCGGTCCGCTGGACCAGATAGTCGGCTTTTCCATCGTTGCGTCCCCGAATCGGCAGCTTTGTTATGCTGCGGAAGCTAACACCAAACCTGTGGATAAAACGAGTCCTAATGACCTTCTGCGCGAAATTGCTTAAGAGGAAGTCAATAGGGAGAAGCCCGGTGAAAGCGGTTTGGTTCCCGATTTTGCGCAAATCCGGTTAAACAGCGCGTGGGGCTAGCCGATGGTGCGGCGCACACCCGCAGCGCGCACGTCGGCGAGCGTGGGGTAGCCGTTGACCGCCATCAGCAAATCGGCCTCGGCGAGGATCGAGCGCAGCACCCAGGCGGCACCCTCGGCCCCGCCGAGCGCAAGACCGTAGGTGTAGGGCCGCCCGACGCCGACCGCGCGCGCGCCCATCGCCAGCGCCTTCACCGCATCGGTGCCCGAGCGCACGCCGCTGTCGAACAGCACCGGCACGTCGCCCGCCGCGGCGACGACATCCGCGAGGAGGTCGATGGTCGCGATCCCGCCGTTCGCCTGCCGTCCGCCATGGTTCGAGCAGTAAACCGCGTCCGCCCCGCTATCGACCGCGCGGCGCGCGTCGTCGGGGTGACAGATGCCCTTCAAGACGATCGGCAGCTTCGTCACCGACTTGAACCACGCCATGTCATCCCAGGTCAGCACCTGGCCGAATGTGGCCGCCCAGGTGAAGATCGCTGCGGCCGGATCCTCCTCCGGAGGCTTGGCCAGCAGCGAGCGGAACACCGGATCGGTGAAATAATTCTGGAGCACTTTCCCGCGCAGCTGCGGGAAGTTCGCGGCATTGAGATCGCGCGGCCGCCAGCCCGTCACCCAGGTGTCGAGCGTCACCACCAGCGCCTTGTATCCGGCGTCTTCCGCGCGGCGGATCAGGCTTTCCGCAAGTTCGCGGTTCTTGGGGGTATAGAGCTGGAACCACGCGGGCGTGTCCCCGCAGGCGACCTTCACTTCCTCGAGCGGATCATTTGCCAAGGTCGACGCGCAGAAGGGCACCCCCGTCAGCGCCGAGGCGCGCGCGGCGGCGATGTCGCCGTGACGGTCCTGCGAGGCCTCGCCGTTCAAACCGATGGGGGCCATGAACAGCGGCGTGGGGTAGCGGTGGCCGAAGAGTTCGATCGACAGGTCGCGCGTCGAGCAATCGACCATCATGCGCGGCACCATGCCCCAGTGGTGGAAGGCGGCCGCATTCTGGTCCTGCGTGTGTTCATCCCCGCAGCCGCCCGCGACATAATTCGTCAGCATCGGCCCCAGCGCCTCGTGCGCGCGCTTTTCGAGCGTGGCGAAATCGACCGGATAGGTGGGCAGGATGCCCCTGAGGCCGGCGTTGTAGATCTCGTTCTGCATCGCGCCGAAATAGGTCATGGCGGCCGGTCTCTCCCTGCGTTCTTGTGGTCGCATCGCTCTAGGCCGAAAACCGGTTCCCACTTTTCGGCGCGATGCTTGTTTGCCCGGGAGATCAGCCGATGCGGCGCGCAAGGGCAAGGGCTTTTCTAGGCGAACAGCCGTTGCAGCCGCGGCCGCAGTCGCAGGAAGCGGATGTAGAGCGCCTCGAGCAGGCTCAGCACGCGCGGGTTCCTCGCCGCCAGTCCGAGCGGGCGCAGCAAGGGGATCGCGCGCCACATCGCGGCAAAGGCTGCCGCGCCATCGTGGATCACCCCGTCCTCCTCGGCATGGAAGCGGGCCAGCAGCTGCGCGCGGTCGACGGGGCAGGACGGGTCGCTCCCCTCGGCAACATCGATGAAGGCGATCCGCCCGCGCCGGTCGAGCCGCCGCATCAGCGCGATCTCGCGCAGGCAGAGCGGGCAGGCGCCGTCGTACCAGACCTTGACCATCAGGGCGCGATCCACAGGCGGATGACGTAAGCGACCGCGCCGAGCACGGCGACGCTCGCGGCCCAGATGCCGACCATCCAGAGCAGGCGCTGCCAGAACGGGCCCTCGGGCGGTTGCTCGGGGGGCTTGAGCATTATCGTTGCCCTACCGCTTCGCTGCTTGAGGGCATCAATGATACCCCTCGTCCGCCACCTTGCCGCGGAACACCCAATAGGCCCAGGCGGTGTAGCCGATGATCAGCGGCATGGTGATCGCGACGCCGATCAGCATGAAGATCTGGCTGCGTTCGGGCGCGGCGGCGTCCCAGATGGTCAGGCCGGGGGGCACGACATAGGGCCAGATCGTCACGCCGAGCCCGCTCATCCCGAGGAAGAACAGTGCGATGGCGAGCCAGAAGGGCTTGGAATTGCGGTCGCGCGTGATCGCCCGCAGCATCGAGACGGCGATGATCGCGGTCACCAGCGGCACCGGCACGACCCAGTAGATCTGCGGCGCGGCGAGCCAGTGCGCGGCATATTCGGCGTTGAGCGTTACGTTGTAGAGGCTCACCGCCCCCATCAGCGCGATGGTGGCGATGGCCGCGCGCACCGCGAGCTTCCTCGCGTGGGCCTGCTCCTCGCCGTCGAGCTTCCAGATCAGCCAGGTGCTCCCCAGCAACGCATAGCCCGCGACCGTGCCGAGGCCGGTGAGCAGAGTGTAGGGGGTGAGCCAATCCCACCAGCTCCCGGCATAGGCGCGGCCCTCCACCTCGATCCCCTGCAGCAGCGCGCCCAGCGTCATCCCCTGTGCGAGAGCGGCGACGAGGCTGCCGCCGGTGAAGGCCATGTCCCAGAACTTCTGGTGCGCCGGGTCGCGCCAGCGATATTCGAAGGCGACCCCGCGGAACACGAGCCCGAGCAGCATCGCGATGATCAGCGGGTAGGTCGCGGGCAGGATCACCGCGTAAGCGAGCGGGAAGGCCGCGAAGAGCCCCCCTCCCCCCAGCACCAGCCAGGTCTCGTTCCCGTCCCACACCGGCGCGATCGAGTTCATCGCCCGGTCCCGCTCGCGCCCGGCGTTGAAGGTCGGGAACAGGATGCCGATGCCGAGGTCGAAGCCGTCCATCACCACATAGGCGAAGACGGCGAAGGCGATGATGAAGGCCCAGATGACGGTCAGGTCCATCACACCGGCTCCTTCTCGTCAGGCGCCTGGGTGGGCAGCGTCTCGGCGCCGCCCGGGTTCTGCGTCGGCCCGGGGGTTATCCCTGCGGTGCGGATCGGGCCGACATCGCCGCGTTTGACGCCATATTCGCCCGGCTGCGGCGTCTTGCCCATGAGGCGCAGAATATACCACACCCCGATGCCGAACACGGTGAAATAGACAATGACGAAGGCCAGCAGCGAGGCCGCGACAGCGGGCGCATCGAGCGGGCTGGCGGCGTCGGCGGTGCGCAAGAGGCCGTAGATCACGAAAGGCTGGCGGCCGACTTCGGTGGTGATCCATCCGGCCAACACCGCGGCAAAGCCCGATGGCCCCATCAGCACGGCGGCGCGGTGGAGCCAGGGCATGTCATAGAGCTTGCCCCGCACCCGCCCCCACAGGCTCCACAGCCCGATCCCGAGCATCGCAAAGCCGATGCCGACCATGATGCGGAAGCTCCAGAAGACGATCGGCACGGGCGGCTCCATGTCGTCGGGCACGGTGTCGAGCCCGGCGAGCGGGGCGTCGAGATCGTGCTTCAGGATCAGCGAGGAGGCCTTGGGAATCTCGATCGCATAGCGCACCGTCTTGGCCTCGCTGTCGGGGATGCCGAACAGGATCAGCGGCGCACCTTCGGGGTGGCTCTGGTAGTGGCCCTCCATCGCCATCACCTTGGCGGGCTGGTGCTCGAGCGTGTTTAACCCGTGCATGTCGCCGGCGAAGATCTGCGCCGGGGTGACGATCGCGGCCATCCACATCGCCATCGAGAACATTTTTCGGGCATGCGGGTTGGCGCGGTCCTTGAGCAAGTGCCACGCGCCGACTGCGCCGACCACGAAGGCCGTCGTCAGGTAGGCTGCCATCACGGTGTGGACGAGGCGATAGGGGAAGCTGGGGTTGAAGATGATGTCGAGCCAGCTCGGCCCCGGAAGGAACTGGCCATTCGCGCCCATTTCAAAACCCGTGGGCGTGTGCATCCAGCTGTTCACCGAGAGGATCCAGAAGGCCGAAACGAAGGTGCCCAGCGCCACCATGAAGGTCGCGAAGAAGTGCAGCTTCTTGCCGACCTTGTTCATCCCGAACAGCATGACGCCGAGGAAACCCGCCTCGAGGAAAAAGGCGGTCAGCACCTCGTAGGCCATCAGCGGCCCGATCACCGGCCCGGCCCTGTCGGAGAACACCGACCAGTTGGTGCCGAACTGGTAGGACATCACGATCCCCGAGACGACGCCCATCGCAAAGGCGATCGCGAAGATCTTCAGCCAGTATTTGAACAGGTCGAGATAGACGCTCTTGCCGGTCCTCAGCCACAGCCCCTCGAGCACCATCAGATAGCTCGCCAGCCCGATCGAAAAGGCCGGGAAGAAGAAGTGGAAGCTCACCGTGAAGGCGAACTGGATCCGCGCGAGCAGCAGGGCGTCGAGGTGTTCGAACATGGTGCGCAGCTAATCCCTTGCCGGCGGCGATCAATTGCTTTTGCCGCAACCGAGATACGGTTTGAAGCCGAAAGGGTTGCAGGAGCCTCGCGAGAAGGCGCGGCTTAGGCCCACAGCGCCTGTCCGCTGCGATAGAGCATGTAGGTCGCGACGGCGAAGATCAGCAGCGCGAACACGGTCTTGAGCTGGCCGCCCGCGGCCAGGCGGTGCGAGGCGCGGGTGCCGATCAGGCCTCCGGCTGCTCCCCCGGCGATGAACACGCCTGCAAGGCTCCAGTCGACCAGACCGGAGACGGCATAATTGCCTGCCGTCGCCAGCCCGAAGGCGGTCACCGCGACGAGACTGGTGCCGACCGCGTTCACCATCATCATGTCGGTCGAGGCGATCAGGCCGGGAACGATCAGAAAGCCGCCGCCGATCCCGAAGAAGCCGCTGAAGGCGCCGGTGCCGAGGCCGAAGGCGACGAGGCGGGGGGCATTGTCGCGGCCGAGCCGCACGCCGGGGGTGCCCAGCGCCTTGCGGCTGCGCAGCATCAGGGCTCCGACCACCAGCATCAGCAGCGCAAACAGGAACAGCAGCTTTTCGCCGTCGAAGCTCTTGCCGAGGCTCGATCCGGCGAGCGCGCCAATCACGCCGACGGTCGCGTAGACCGTCCCGCAAGGCCAGCGCACATCCCCCGCCCGCGCGTGCTGGGCAAGCCCGATCGCGGCATTGGCGGCGACCGCCAGCGCGCTGGTGCCGATCGCGACGTGGGGGTTCTCGACGCCCACCAGATAGACCATCAGCGGCACGGCGAGGATCGACCCGCCGCCGCCCACAAGGCCGAGCGTGAAGCCGACCAGAACGCCCGACAGTCCGCCGAGCGTCAAGTGGAGGGTGTCGATCACGCCGTGCCCCGCCCTTCGGCGAGGCGCGCAATCCCCATGCCGACCAGCATCGCAGCAACAAAAATCGCGGCAGGCACGGGCGCCATGGCGAGCGCGGCAAAACCGGGGCCGGGGCACAGACCGGCAATCCCCCAACCGATGCCGAACAGCGCCGACCCGCCGACCAGCCGCGGGGTAATGTCGCGCGCGTCGGGGAGCGAGAAGGTCTCAGCGAAGGCAGGGCGCTGCATCCGGCGCTGGATCGCCCAGGCGAGCGCCATCACCAGCACCGCGCCGCCCATCACGAAGGCGAGCGTCGGGTCCCAGGCTCCGAACAGATCGAGGAATCCCCGCACCCGCGCCGGATCGGTCATGCCGCCGATGGTGAGCCCCGCGCCGAAGATGGCGCCCGAGACGAGCGGCAGGATGAGCGCGCGGATCATGGCAGCACCGCAAGGCCAAGCGCGTTCATCGCGGCTACGGTCGCAAAGCCGGTCGCCATGAAGACTGCCACCGCGACCAGCGAGCGCTGCGAGAGGCGGCTCATGCCGCACACCCCGTGGCCGCTGGTGCATCCACTGCCGAGCCTTGTGCCGAAGCCGACGATGAGCCCGGCGGCGACCAGCGTGACCGGACCTGCGAAGGCGGGCGGAGCGGATGCGGTCAGGCGGGTGACCAGCAGCGCGCCCAGCGGCAGGCCGACGACGAAGGCCCAGGCGGCGCTGCGCGGCAGAGAGCTCTCGGCTATGCCAAAGGCGCGCGCAGCAATGCCCGAGACACCCGCGATCCGCCCTGCCCCCAACAGCATCAGCGCGGCGGCGAGGCCGATCAGCCCGCCGCCGATCAGCCCTGCCAGCGGCGCCGCATCGGGAAAGCCGGGCAAGCTCATACCGCGTTGACCGGCAGCTTGAGGTAGGTGACGCCGTTCGCTTCCGGCGGGGGCAGGTGCCCGGCGCGCATGTTGACCTGCACGCTCGGCAGGATCAGGCGCGGCATGGCAAGGCCTGCGTCGCGCGCCTCGCGCATGGCGACGAAATCATCCTCGGCGATGCCGTCATGGGCGTGGACATTGCCCGCACGCTCGGCAGCAACGGTGGTCTCCCACACATATTCGCTGCGGCCCTCGGGGAGGTAGTCGTGGCACATGAACAGCCGCGTCGCAGGCGGGAGCGCGAGGATGCGGCGGAGCGAACGATAAAGCGTGCGCGCGTCGCCGCCGGGGAAATCGGCGCGCGCGGTGCCGTAGTCGGGCATGAACATGGTGTCGCCCACGAACACCGCGTCGCCCACCACATAGGCGACGCAGGCGGGGGTGTGACCGGGGACGTGCAGCACCGTGACCGGCAAGGCGCCGATGGTGAAGCTGTCGCCATCGCGGAACAGCACGTCGAACTGCGACCCGTCGCGCGCGAACTCGGTGCCGGCGTTGAACAACTTGCCGAACACGGCCTGCACGTGGGTGATCTCGGCACCGATGGCGATCTTCCCGCCGAGCCGCTCCTGCAAATAGGGCGCGGCCGAGAAGTGGTCGGCATGGGCATGGGTTTCGAGCAGCCATGTCACTTTCAATTTCTGCGAAGTGACATGGGCGATCACCGCGTCGGCGGAGGTGGTCGCGGTGCGGCCCGAGGCCGGGTCGAAATCGAGCACCGAGTCGATGATCGCCGCCTCGCGGGTCGCAGGGTCGTGAACGACATAAGTGACGGTGAAGGTGGCGGGGTCGAAAAAGCTCGCGATTTCCGCGCGCAAGGCAGGATCGGCGGCAGCGTGGGCCGCCTGCGCGCGGGCCTGCTCCAGCACGGGATCGGAACTGCTCATCACGGTTTCTCCAATCACTTTCATAAATCGTGTATATGTATTGCCATGGGCGCAGTCAAGGACTATGCTCACCCGCATGGACCAACCCGCCGCCCCCCTGCGCATCGGCGATGCTGCCCCCGATTTCGAGGCACGCAGCACCATCGGCCCCGTGAGGCTCTCCGCGCACCGGGGCCGCTGGCTCGTGCTGTTCTCGCACCCGGCCGACTTCACTCCCGTGTGCACCACCGAATTCGTCGCCCTGGCCCGCGAGGCCGAAGCCTTCGCCCAGCGCGGCTGTGACCTGATGGCGCTTTCGGTCGACAGCCTCTTCGCCCACTTCGCCTGGCTGCGCATGATCCGTGACCGCTTCGGGGTCGAGGTGCGCTTCCCGATCCTCGAGGATCCGACGCTGGTGATCGCCCGCGCTTTCGGCATGGTCTGCGCCGCCGACCGTGACAGCGGCGCGGTGCGTTCGACCTTTTTCATCGACCCCCACGGCGTGATCCGGGCGATGACCTGCTATCCGGCGAACCTCGGCCGCTCGATCCCGGAGATGCTGCGCATCCTCGACGGGCTGCAGGCGGTCGATGCCAAGGGCGCGCTGGCCCCGGCCAACTGGCGCCCGGGCGATCCGTTGCTCGAGCAGCCGGGCCACGATCTCGATGCGGTGTTCGATGCCGAGGAGGCGACCTCGTGGTTCCTACGCGAGACGGGGCCGAACGCATGAGCATCGCCGAGGCGGCACTCGTCGAGGCGCTGAAGGCGCTCGCTCACCCGCTGCGCTGGCGGATCCTTCGCACGCTCGCGAGCGGCGAGCGCAATGTCGGCGAGATCGAGCAGGCGACAGGGATCGGCCAGCCCGCGCTCTCGCAGCAGCTCGGCGTGCTGCGCAAGGCGGGGCTGGTGGTGACCCGCAAGGATGCCAAGCTGGTGTTCTATGCGCTCGCGGCAGAGGCGATCGGGGGCATCACGGATGCGCTGTCGGGCCTCGCGCCGGAGCGCCCCGCCCCGGCGCGCGCGATGGCTTCGGCGCAGCGCACGCCCACCCCCGGCGTCGCCAACTTTGCGCGGCTGTCCTAGGACGAGGGCGGCGGGCCCGCCAGCGCTGCGCGCAGGCGGCGACGCACGAGGAAGGGCTCGAGCCAGCGGCCGACCAGATAGATCGCCGCAAAGATGCCCGCCAGCGCATAGCCCTCATCGGGCGAATGGCGGCCCTCGTCCTTTTTCTCGTTCTTCTTCTTGTTCGGATCCTCGGGTGCGGGCGCGCCGAGGAACTCGTCGACCGGGTGCAATTTCTTCACCGGCTTGGGTTTCTCGTCCTTCTTCCCGGCCTGCTCGCTCGCCTCGGCCCCGGCTGCCTCCCATGCGTTGATGGTGATCGCGGCTTGCGCGAAGCCGAGGAACAGCAGCGGGGTGAGGAAGCACAGCAGCAGAGCGTGGCTGAACAGGTCGAAGCGCAGTACCGCGCCCGCGCCTGCCTGCTCGATCCACATCCGCCCGCGGGTGAAGGTCGCCAGCTTGTCCTGTGCGGCCGGATTGCGCTTGGTGTAGGTCAGCACCCCGCCTTCTTCCGAAAGGGTTGTGCCGGCGGTGCGCAGCAGCGGATCGATCCGGGCAAAGGCCTCGGCCGCGGACATGCCTGCGTCGACCGGCACTTCGCCGCGCACGCGCCAGATCTTGTCGATCAGCGGCAGGCTGAGCCCAGGCATGGCGCGGCGCGGTGTTTCGAGCGTTCCTGCAGCTCCGCTCACTCTGCCGGTTCCAGCGCGGGCTGCATCGAGCCGCCATTGCCGCCGCCGAAGCGCTTGGCGAGCCACGCCTTGCCGTCACGCCAGCCTTCGCGGCAGGGGAAGATCATCGTCTCGCCGATGTCCATCCGCCGCCCGCCTTCCATGCCCAGCACCTCGGCCTCGCCGTCGACGCAGGTGCCGAACATGCGGTCCCAGATGATCCATGTGCCAGAATAGTTGCTGCGGGTCGCCTCGTAGTCCTGCGAGTGGTGGACCGAATGGTGCTCCACGGTGTTGAAGATGAAGCGCCACCAGCGCGGCGTGTTGAAGCGTACGTTGATGTGCTGATAGACCGACACGGTCATCCCGATCGCGCCCGCCAGCAGGAAAGCGCGCGGCAGGAAGTCGAAGAAGCCGCCGATCCCCAATCCGATCAGGAACAGCTCGACCGGATTGCCGACCGCGCCCTTCTGGACGTTGAGCTGGGTGATGTAGTGGTGCGGTGCATGGGTCAGCCACAGCGGATGCCAGTTGTGCATCGCGCGGTGCATCCAGTACTGGCCGAAGTCGAACATCATCGAGATGATCACCGCCTGCACCATCAGCGGCAAGCCGGTGAACCAGCTGAACTTATCCCAGTCGAAGGCGCCCTGCACCGCAGCGATGATCGCCCCGTCGCCGATATAGGCATCGACCATCCCGAGGAAGGTCATGCCCAGGCCGACATAGAACACGTCGGTCGCAAATTCCTTCCAGGTCAGCTGCCAGCTTTCGTAGCGCGGGTTGACCCATTCGAGCACCAGCAGCAGCACCGTCCAGCCGAGCCGGATCGCGATCGCGGTCGAGGCGACGGCGAGCCAGTTGGGGGCGTAATACCAGAAGGCGATCGCCGCGAAGAGCATGACGGGCTGGAACCAAGTGAAAACGAACCGCTTGATCGGCCCGCCCTCGACCTTGCCGATATTCTCCCAGCCGACGGTCACGGGCGCATCGGCCCCGATGATCCGCTTGCCAACCTGAACTCCGGCCATGACGCACCCCTGTTCGCAAACTGTCGCATTCTTGCCCTGCAGCCATGGCGACCTCGCACGCGCGAGGAAGTGGACAAATGACGTAGAACTGCGCGAACCCGAAGCAAGTAACTGGTATTGAACAACCCTGCCGGTCAGTCGGCCATCAGTCTCACCGCAATCGCGGTCGCCGCCGCGCGGGTTTCAACCCCCAGTTTGCGGAACACCTGTTCGAGATGCTTGTTGACGGTGCGCGGGCTGATGCCGAGGATCTCGCTGATGGTCTTGTTGGTCTTGCCATAGCTCACCCACAAGAGCACCTCGGCCTCGCGCCGGGTGAGGCCGGCCTGCTTCTGGAGCGCGGCGATCTTGCCGTCCTCGCGCACCTCGGTGAGCTTGACCAGCACCTCGCCGGGACGGTCGCTTTCGAGCAGCGTGAGGTCGATCTCCATGCCCCGCACGCTGGCGCGCATGGTGGCGGTGGGCTGCATCGCCTCGCCCGCGGTGAGCAGCGCAATCGCCTCGTCGAGCGCATCGGGAAGCCGCGCGCTCTCGGGCGTCCAGGCGGGATCGATCGTGACGAACAGCGCGTCCGCCTGCGGGGTCGACCAGGCGAGCGCGCCGCCATCCCCCAGGGCAGCGAGGCTGCGCCCGGCAAAGCCCAGCGCCAGACGCGAACGGTGCGCCCCGCGCGCATTGGCGAGGTGCACGCGGATGCGCGCCAGCAGCTCCTCGATGACGATCGGCTTCCTCACGTAGTCGACGCCGCCCGTGCCGAGCGCGGCGACGACGTGTTCGGGATCGGTGAGCCCGGTGAGGAAGATCACCGGGATGTGCGCCGTCTCTGGCGCGCGCTTGATCGCCTGCGTCGTCTCGATCCCACTGATCCCGGGCATCACCGCATCCATCAGGATGAGATCGGGCTGCATCTCGCCGAGCAGTTCCAGCGTCGCCTCGCCGCTGCGCGCGATCAGCACGGTCATGCCCTCGGCATCGAGGGTGTCGACCAGGAAGCGGAGCGAGTCCGGGTTGTCGTCGACGACGAGGATGGTGTCCTTATGCGGCATCGGCCTGCACCGCTTTGGCGAGATCGGCGAGCGCCTTCAAGTCGAAGCTGTCGAGCGCGGCCCGCATCCTTTCGGCAAGCGGCGCGGCTTCGGGGGCGAGTGCGGCGAGGGCGTCGATCTCGGCCTCGATCGCGCGGACATGGCCGATCCGCACCAGCCGTTCGATCTCGGCGCAGTGCGCGGCCGCGACCGGCGCGATGACCAGCGGCAGCGCGGGCATGGCTCGCGCCTCGGGCGCGGCTGTGCGCGGCTCGCCGGCGGCGCGCACCCATTCGATGCCGAGCTGGCCCGCGACCGCGTCGAGCAGCATGTCGAAGGCGAAGGGTTTCACGACGAAGCCGTCATGATCGCCCCCCGCGCCCTCCGCCAGCGGAGCCTCGCCCGAGAGCATCACGATCCGCAAGGCCGCGCCGTGGCGGCGGCGCAGCTGGGCGGCGAGCTCCCAGCCGTTTACCTCGCCCAGCATCACGTCGCACAGCACGAGGTCAGGCTGGAACTGCGCGGCGAGCGCGAGCGCGGTGTCCGCGTCGCCAGCGGTGCGCACCTGGAAGCCGAGCGGCTCGAGCAGCTGACGCACCACGGCGAGGTGCGCCGCATCGTCGTCGATCAGCAGCACCCACCGCTCGCGCCCGACATAGCCGATCACCGCGCCAGCCTCGGGCGCAGGCTCGCTTGGCGGGGTGAGCGGCTGCGAGAGCATCAGCCGCACGGTGAAGCGCGATCCCTCGCCCGGCAGGCTGTCGAGCCGGATCTCGCCGCCCATGATGTGCACCAGCGCCTGGGTGATGGCGAGGCCGAGTCCCACGCCCGGGCGCTCGGCCGCAGGGCCGCCGACCCGCTCGAAGGGGGCGAAGATGCGCGCCGCATCCTCGGGCGCGATGCCGATGCCGGTGTCGATCACGGTGAAGGTGGCAAGTTCGTTGCGGTAGTCGACCTTGAGCGTCACGCGCCCCTGATCGGTGAACTTGATGGCGTTGGCGAGGAGGTTGATCAGCACCTGCCGCAAACGCTTGGGATCGGCGTGGACGAACTCAGGGATGCGCTCCGGCCGCTCGAGCACCAGCGCGAGGCCCTTGGCCTGCGCCTGGAGGTCGAGCATTGCCATCAGCTGGTCGAGGAACTCGGGGAAGCGGATCGCCTCGCGCGTCAGCGTCATCGCCCCGCCCTCGACCTGGGCGATGTCGAGCAGGCCTTCGACGAGGTGCGCGAGGTGCTCGGCGCTGCGGCGGATCACGCGGGCGGCGGCGAGTGCGTCCCTGCCCTCGCCGCGCTCGATCAGCTGGGCATAGCCATAGATGGCGTTGAGGGGGGAACGGATCTCGTGGGCGACGCTGGCGAGGAAGCGGGTCTTCGCCTCGTTGGCGGCCTCGGCGGCGTCCTTCGCGGCGGCGAGGCGCGCGAGCGCCTCCGCCTTGGGGGGCGCGGCGTCAGCCCCCTCGCGCTTGAGCCAGTCGAGGATCCGCCCCGCCATCCGGTCACCGTGACGCGATGTAGGCGCGCCAGCCGCCCAGGTGGGTGATGTCCTCCGCGCCCAATAGCGCGCGCGGCTCGGCGACGAAGCCCTTGACGCTGCTGCCGTCGGCGAGCGTGACCGTGCCGATCGCGAGCGGCGGGGGCACCTCGGCGACGAAGCTGCCGAAGCTGGCAAGGTCGAGCTCGTAGACCTCGAGCGCGATTGCCGCGCCGTCATCCGCGTGCACCAGCGCGGGCTTGGGCGGCACCGTGTCGGCCATCGCATAGAGCCGGTAGTTGGGCGCGGTGGTCGCCGCGCCGACGAAGCGCGCGCCGCGGCTGGTCAGCTGCCAGTGCAGCGGCATGCCTTCGAGGTGGGCGCCCACGACGGCGAGTTTGACGGTGTCCATGTGCTCTCCAAGGTCGAGTGGCGGGAGGGGTGGCAAGGCGGCTAAGGTCAGATAGGCACCCGCGAGGGCAATCAATGCCTTGTCGCTATGGGCCGGGCCGATCAGGGTGATCCCGAAGCCCGTGCTGTTGGATTTCGCCCCCGCCGGGACGGCGATGGCGGCCATCTCCAACAAGTTCACGAAATTGGTGTAGAACCCGAGGTTGCTGTTCAAGGCCACCGGCGCCTCGCGCAGTTCGGCCACCCGGTAGCTCGTGCCGGTGGTCGGGAAGGCGAGCGCATCGACCGTGCCCCACATCGCCCCGGCCTCGCGCGCCAGCTCGGCGAGGCGGTAGATCCCGTTCCACAGCTCGGTCGCCAGCATCGCCGCGCCCGGCGCGATCACCTCGCGTACCACGGGATCGATCGCGAGCGGGTTGCTCTCCAGCAGCGGGAGGATCGCGGCGGCGCGCTCGGCCACCCAGGGGCCGCCGTAGAGCAGCCGCGCGGCCTCGAGCAGCGGAGCGATGTCGATCTCGACCAGCGTGTGTTCACGCGCGAGCGCTGCGAGGGCGCGCTCGTAGAGATATTCGGCCTCGACATCGCCGAAGAACTGGCGCTGGTCGCGGCGCGGCACGCCGATGCGCCTGCCGCCGAGCGGGACATCGGCGCGCGGGCGCGACCACGCGTCTTGCGGGTCGAACCCCGCCAGCACATCATCGACGAGCGCGGCATCCTCCAGCGCGTCGGTGAACACCGTGATGCAATCGAGGCTCCGGCAGGCCGGCACCAGCCCGCGCGTGCTCCACCGGCCCTTGCTCGGCTTGAAGCCGACGAGGTGGTTGAACGCCGCCGGAACCCGCCCCGAGCCTGCCGTGTCGGTGCCGAGCGCGAAACCCACCAGCCCCGCCGCCACCGCCACCGCCGATCCGGACGAAGACCCGCCGCTGACATAGTCGCGGTTATATGCGTTGCGCGGAATGCCGTAGGGACTGCGCGTGCCGACGAGCCCGGTCGCGAACTGGTCGAGGTTGGTCTTGCCGACGCAGATCGCTCCTGCCGCCTCGAGCCGCTCGATCACCGTGGCCGAGCGCTCGGGCCGGTAGGCGTAGGCGGGGCAGGCGGCGGTGGTCTCGAGCCCGAGAACATCGATATTGTCCTTCGCCGCATAGGGCACGCCCGCCAGCGGCAGGCGCTCGCCCGCGGCGACGCGCGCGTCGATGGCCTCTGCCGCAGCGCGCAAGGCGGCCGGATCGGCACGCGAAATCCACAGCTGCGGCTGGTGCACGTCATAGACGGAGAGGCGCGCGAGCGTGTCCTCCATCACCGCCAGCACGGTGGTCGCGCCGCTGTTGACGGCCCCGGCGATGGCCCCGGCACCGAGGCGGGTGAAAGCGCTCATGACGCCCTCCGCAGCGCCAGCATCGGCGCGCCGGGGTGCAGCGACTGGCTCTCGGCGATATAGACCGCCTCGACCGTGCCGCTCGCCGGCGCCTCGAACGGGCATTCCATCTTCATCGCCTCGATCACCGCGATCACCTCGCCCTCGGCCACGGTGTCGCCCGGGCTGACGAGCAGCTTCCACACGCTCCCGCCGAAGGGGGCTTCGATGAGGTCCGCGCCCTCGGGCACCTCGACCGCCGCAGCCTCGCCCGCGCCCGCGTCCGCACCGAGCAGCGCGCTGACACGGTCGAACTCGCCCGAGGCTTCCCAGGCGGCGCGCTCGGCATCGAAGGCGGCCTGACGGGTCGCCTCGAAAGCGGTGATGCTGTCGGCGTTGTCGGCCAAGAAGGCGCGGTAGTCGGCGAGGCGGAAGGTGGTTTCTTCAATGGGGATCGCGCGCCGCCCATGCGGGAAGTCTCGCCGCCACTCGGCGAGCTCCTCGGCGCTGACGGGGAAGAAGCGGATCTGGTCGAAGAACCTGAGCAGCCAGGGCTTGCCCTCGGTGAAGGCGCCCTCCTGCCGGTGCGTGTTCCACACCTGGATGGTGCGCCCGAACAGCTGGTAGCCCCCCGGCCCCTCCATCCCGTAGATACACATATAGGCCCCACCGATGCCGACCACATTGGGCGGGGTCCAGGTGCGCGCGGGGTTGTATTTGGTGGTCACCAGCCGGTGGCGCGGATCGACCGGGGTGGCGACCGGCGCGCCGAGATAGACGTCGCCCAGCCCGAGCACGAGGTAACTGGCGTCGAAGATCAGGTCTTCCACCGCTTGCGCATCGGCAAGGCCGTTGATGCGGCGGATGAACTCGATGTTGTCGGGGCACCACGGCGCGTCGTCTCGCACGGTGCCGACATATTTGGCGATGGTCTCCTCAATCGCCGGGTCGCGCCAGCTCAGGGGCAGGTGGACGATGCGCGAGGGGATGGTGAAATCGGCCAGATCGCCCATTGCTTCCTCGGCAGCCATGAGCGCGGCGAGCGCGCCTGCCTGATCGAGCGTGGTGCCATCGAAGTGCAATTGCAGCGAGCGGATGCCGGGGGTGATGTCGATCACGCCGGGAAGCTGCATCGCCTCGAGCGCCTGCATCAGCGCGTGGATGCGGATGCGCAGCTCGATATCGAGCACGATCTCGCCATATTCGACGAGGATGTTGCGATCGCCCTGCTGGCGGTAGGTGGTGCGCGGGCGGGTGGCGGTGGCGGGGAGTTCGGCGAGGATCGGCGAGAGGTCGGCAATGGCGCGGGGCGCAGCGGTATCGGCGATGCTGACGGGCACGAAGCGCACGCGGTCGTCGGGGCTCAGCTGCCCGATCTTCCAGCGGTCCTCGGCGATCACGGTGAAGGGGCACACGAAGCCGCCGAGCGAGGGCCCGTCGGGGCCGAGGATGATCGGCATGTCCCCGGTGAAGTCGACCGCGCCGATGGCGTAGGGGTTGTCGTGGATGTTCGAGGGGTGCAGCCCCGCCTCCCCCCCGTCGCGCCGCGCCCATTCGGGCTTGGGGCCGACGAGCCGCACGCCGGTGCGGTTGGAATTGTAGTGGACCTGCCATTCGGCTTCGAGGAAGGCGGCGATGTCCGCTGGCGTGAAGAAGTCGGGCGCGCCGTGGGGGCCGTAGAGGACGCGCAGGGACCACTCTGTTCCTCCCCCACCGGGGGAGGGGGACCACCCGCAGGGTGGTGGAG
>OFDN01000669.1_pt1 | contig 26169 bp, 30 predicted proteins | sample 1520971 | NCBI WGS metagenome assembly OFDN01 (sample SAMEA94257418, study PRJEB24077) | hot springs metagenome | biome: Aquatic biome; feature: Geographical feature; material: Water | place: India | collected 2012-06-12 | depth 5 m
TGGGCGGGGGGAGGAGAATGCCCCCTCCCCCGCCCAGCGGGGGAGGGTTGGGGTGGGGGCCCGAGGCGAACACGACGCACACCATCCGCCACCTACCCGCAACGCGCCGCGAGGGTGGCGAGCGCCGTGTCGTAGGAGCGCTCCATGCGGTCGAACAGCGCGGCGGCGTCGACGGGGCGGCGGCGGGCGACGGCGCGGGCGAGCTGGAACTGGACGGTCTTGGCGTCCTGGGCCAGCGTGTCGCAGGCGGCGGCCGCCGTCTCCAGCCCGTCGTCGCCCAGCCAGCGGACGTGGCTGCCCAGCAGCTCGGCGTTGGCGCCGAGCTGGCGCAGGATGTTGAAGGCGTAGGCGTGGAAGGCCTCCAGCGGCCGTTCGGTCAGCACCGCGAGATGGTCGGGGAAGACCGCCCGCCACGCCGCCACGGGGTTCCGCCGCGGGCGGGCGGCGAGGTGCCCGGCCAGCAGCGTGCGCGCGGCGTCAGTCAGCGCGGCTCCGTCCAGCGCGGGCCGCTCGCACCGCACGAACTCCGCGTAGGGGAAGAGGGCGCCGGGCGGGCGGGCGAACAGGGCGTCCACCCCGTCCCCCTCCAGCGTGAAGCGGCCGGCGTTGTGGACATAATCGAGGCGGCGGGCGGCGCGGTCCAGCCCGGCGACGGCGATGGTGGTCTTCTCGTGGCGGGTGCCGAAGGTGGTGCCGGCTGTGTCGGGCAGGTGGAATCCATCGACCTCCACCAGCACCAGCCGGCCGCGGCCGAGCTGCACCGCGATGTGCCCGGCGAGATCGTCGTAGAGCGCCAGCTCCTGCAGCCGCAGCCCATAGAGCGCCAGCAGATCCTCGGGCGGCGGCTTGAAGAAGGTGAACTGGTCGCCCTCGAAATCCTGCGCGGCGGTAAAGCCCAGCATGGCCGTGGGGTCGTGGCCCAGCGCGTGCAGCACCCCGATCCACAGATCGACGTAGCAGTTGGTCTCCGGCCAGATCCGGCCCGGATCATGCAGCGGGTGCCGCGCCCACCGGCCGGGGGGCGGGATGCAGCTCTCCATGGCCTTATCCCCACAACACCGAGCGCACCGGGGCCGGCCAGTCCTGCGGGTCGAAGCCGTGGTGGCGGAACAGCGCCAGCGCCACCCGCTCCAGCCCGAAGCCGACGCAGGCGGAATGGGCGAGTTCGCCGTCGGCGGTGCGCAGGTCCCAGGCCAGCCCGAAATGGTCCTGGTGGTAGTTGAAGCTGAGGCAGGCCGTCGGCTTGTCAGTACTGGTGATGGGGATCAGCAGCTCGAACTTGAGGCCCTGGTCGCGCTGGTTGGCGGCCAGCATGCGCCCGGCCCGTCCGAAGAAGGGGTCGTTGGCGAGGTCGACCGTGACCGGAACGCCGAGCGAGCGCATCAGCGCCTCGCCACGCTCCAGCCAGTCCGTGCGGAAGGCGGTCACCTGTTCCGGCGTGCCGATGCGCACGTATTCCCGCATGCGGAAGAGCTGCATGCGCGCCGGGTCCAGCGACGGCTCGTGCCGGAAGCAGTAGGAGTGAACGTCGACCAGCGCCCCCTCGGCTGGCAGCGGCCCGCGGGCGGCCAGGGTCGGGTAGATGGGGTAGCAGGCGGCCGGCGTCAGCACCACGCCCGTCGCCGTCTGGCCGGCGGTCCAGTCCTCGTCAGCCGCCACCCGTTTCAGCAGCGCGCGGTGGTCGGCCTCGCCGCCGGTGAAGCTGTGCACGGTGCCGGCGAGCTGCGGGAAGCTCTCCAGATAGCCGCTTTCCTCGAAATGGCGGCGGTTGAGCGCCGGCGGGAAGCGCATCACCTCCGCGCCATCGCGCTGGCCGGCCGCGGTGACCAGCGCGTTGAAGCGCTCCACCACGTCCTCGAAGACGCCGCCGCGCCCGTACAGCCCGTCCACCCCCATGGGGATCAGCAGCCCGTGCCGGATCAGCGCGTCGCGAAAATCCTCCGCCCCTGCGGCGGCGGTGGTCATGATCGTGGTCATCAGCCGAACAGCCCCGTGTCCTCCTTGTCGACCAGCAGCAGCCCGGCGCTGTTCGCAAGGATTCGGTCGTTGTTGATCATCAGCGCGGCGGAATGGGCATCGCGAAGCAGGCGCCCCAGGCTGTAGGGCCCGTCGTTGCGGTAGCCGGCCAGCCCGCAGACCAGCAGCGCCCCCTCCACCGCCCGCACCACCGCGGTGGCGCTGTTGACCTTCAGCGCGTTCATGGCGACGGAGAAGGACAGGGAGGCGAGCCGGTCGGCGTCCGCCGTCGCCGCCTCGAACTGGCGGATGGAGTCGGCGACCCCGGCCCGCATGCGGTGCAGCCCGGCCACGGTCTCGGCCAGACGCGACGCCCCCGGCGGCGTCGTGCCGGGCGACTTGCGCGCGGCGGCGCGGATGAAGGCGCGGGCGCGGGCCACCGCCTCGGTCGCGATGCCCAGCCACACCGCGCTCCACAAGATGTGCGTCACCGGCAGCATGGTCTGGGCGGAGATCTCGGCGTAGGGCTGCGGCAGGATCTGGTCCAGCCCGCCAGACCCCACCAGCCGGTAACCGACCGAACAGGTGCCGCGCATGCCCAGCGTGTCCCAGCCGCCGGTCGCCTCAAGCCGGGCGTCGTCCCGCATCACCACGGCGATCACCTGATCGGACGGCGGCGCGTCGGCAGCGCGGCGGGCGGTCGCCAGAATCCCATCGGCGTCGGCGCCATAAGAGATGACGCTGGCCTGCTTGTCGATGGCGAAGCGGGCGCCGTCCGTGCCCAGCGCGCAGACGCTGCGCCGCACGTCGCCGCCGACCCCGGCCTCGGTGGTGGCGGAGGCGAGCAGGAGCTGCTCGGCCGCCAGCCGCTCCAGCAGCCCGCGGTGCCACGCCGACCCCTGGCCGTGCCGCAAGACGCAGGCGACCTGGATCTGGTGCATGGCGTAGATCAGCCCGGTCGAGCCGCAGGCGCGGCCCAGCGCGTGGCAGACGGCGGCGATGTCGGCCAGCGCCGCCTGCTCGCCGCCGAAATCGCGCGGCACCATGATCCCCAGCAGGCGGGCGGCCTTGAGGGCGGCGATGGACTCGAGTGGGAATCTGGCGTCCCGGTCCACCGCGTCCGCGCTTGGACCGGCAACCTCCGCCGCGATGGCCGCGGCGCGTTGGACGAGGTCGCTCACGCGGCGGCGGTTCCGTCGATCAGGCCGGCGACCGCCTCGCGGATCGCGGCAACGCTGGAGAAGGTGCGGCGGCGCAGCAACCACTCCGGGAATTCGATCCCGAACCGGTCCTCCAGCGCCAGCATCAGGTGCACCGAGCCCTGCGAGGTGAGACCGAGTGCGTAGAGATCATCGTCGTCGGCCGGCGCGGCGGCGTCCGCCGCCAGACAGCCGCAATCCGCCAGCACCGCGCGGATGGTCTCCGCGGGGTCGGGAGGGGTAACCGCGCTATCCCGGAAAATGGCGTCGCTCATTCGTTTCATCCCCGCTCGCAACGAGCAAGTCCGTGCAGGCACGCGATACAACGGGGGCGGCGGCACCGCCCTTGCCGTTACTGTATCGAATGCGGCCGCGAGCGGCAGGATGCACATGTTGTAACCCCATGGTCGGGGCCGCAACGCGATCCGGTGGGTGGGTGGTGCGTTCGAGGAGGACGCTTGACGACGGCGAAGGGCGCCTCACTCCGGCAGCGCGGCGAGGTTTGTGGCGAACTCCGTGCGCAGGGGGTCGAGGTCGGCGGCGCGTTCGAACATGGCGCGGGCGCCGGCCGTGTCGCCGGTCTGGCGCAGCAGCTCGCCGTAGCCGTTGTAGGCCTCGGCGAAGCGGGGGTCGGCCTGGATCGCCTCGCGGTAGAGGACGGCGGCCTCCTCCGGCCGGTCCAGCGCGCGCAGCGCCGTCGCCATGCCGGTGTAGGCGTGCGGCGTGCGCTGGCGGGCCTGGCCGTCGAGCGCCAGCACCTCGCGGAACTTGGCGATGGCCGCCTCGTGCTGGCCCTTGGCGAGCAGGGCTGTGCCCCAATTGTGCAGGGCGGGCACGAAATCCGGGCGCAGCCGCAGCGCCTGCCGGAACCGCTCGATCGCCTCGTCCGGCTGCCCCTGCTGGAGCAGGACGAGGCCCCACAGGTTGTGCGCCCAGTGCCGCTCGCCCTCCGGCATGGCGGCGGCGCAATGGCGCAGCTCGCGCAGCGTGTCCGCGTAGTCGGTGCCCTTGCGGTCGCGCGTCGTCTCGTACTGGTAGGAGGCGACGACGTAGGGATCGACGAAGCGCACGATGTCGACCGCCATGCGGCGGACCAGATCCTCCGGATCCCGGGCGCCGACGGTGGCGAAGAAGAACTGCTGGGTGCGGTTGTTGCGGCCGCGCACGCTCAGCCGGTACTCGTTGTCGCGGCTGACGATGTCGCCGACGAAGCTGAACTCCACCAGCCCCATCAGCTCCTGGGTGGCGCGCACGGGGGTCAGGAAGTCGAAATAGCCGCCCAGCGTGTAAATGGCCGACTCGTCGTCGGGCAACAGCATGCGGCGCTCATCCTTGGCGGTGCGCGCCTTCATCTTGATGATGCGCACCTCGTTGGCCAGCCGGGCCGACATCACACGGCGGCTGTAGCCCTGCTGGTCGAGCGTCAGCGGCACCTCGATCGGGTGGAAGAGCACGGCGCTGACGTCGAAGAAGACGGAATAGCCGAACAGCAGCGACAGGGTGATCACAGGCAGAGAGAGAAACCCGAAATCCATGCCGCACCCCGACGCGAAATCCCGACACCCACTGCCATAAACGAGAGAATCGCGGAATGTCGCGCGGCTTCTTGTCGCAGGTGCGAAGAGCCGTCCAGCCGCTCACGCGTCGGCGCGCGCGCGCTCCCGCGCCAGCGCGCTTTTGCCGTCCTTCCCCGGGCCGTCCTTGTTCAGGCCGGGGTCGCGGGCGAGGTAGGTGGTGGAGGACGGGAAGGCGAAGCCGGATCCCGCTGTCTCCACAACATCGGTGAAGGTCAGGAACAGCTCCTCCTGGACCTTCAGGAACTCCGGCCAGGACGTGGTCGCGACGTAGGCGAACACCTCCAGGTCCAGCGAATGGGCACCGAAGCGGATGAAGCGGACGCGCGGGTCCGGCTTGACCATCGGATGCTCGGCGAGAACCCGCTGGAGCTGTTTCAGCACCTCGCGCAGCTGCTCCGGCGTGGTCTCGTAGCGCAGCCCCAGAACCGTGTGCAGGTGGATGCTGCCGCGGCGCGACAGGTTGACGATCTGCATCTTCACCAGATCGGCGTTCGCCACCGTGATCAGCGTCTGGTCCACGGCGCGGATGCGGGTGGAGCGGATGCCGATCATCTCCACCGTGCCGGTCAGGGTGCCGAGCTTGCAAATGTCGCCGACGCGCAGCACCTGGTCGGCGTAGAGGATCATGCCGCCGATCAGGTTCTCCATGGTCGGCTGCGCCGCCAGCGCGATGGCGAGGCCGCCGATGCCGAGGCCGGCCACCACGCCGTAGACGGGGATGCCGACCTGGGTCGCCCCGTAGCCCAGCACCAGCACCGACAGGCAGAGGCCGAACACCCGCACCCCGGTGCGCAGCAGGCTGACGTCCAGCGCCTCCGTTCCCGGCCGGCGGCTGGTCAGCAGCCAGGCCGACAGGGCGTTGCTGACCTGATAGACGGACCACGCCGCCACCGTCCAGATGATCACCTCGGTCACCATGGAACCGGCGAAGGTCCAGGACCCGGTCAGGTTGATCTCCTCCCGCACGATGTGGCGGAAGGCGTAGATGCACAGAATGATGACCATGGGGAGCAGGATGCGCCGCAGGCTGCGCGCCGCCTCCCCCTCCGGCAGCGGGCGGCGGCGGAGCCAGAGATGGAACAGCACGGGGATCGCCACGAAGACGATCAGCGCCACCAGCCGGCCCAGCCATTTCCAGACGGGCTGGCCGTTGTGGTCGTCCATCAGCCAGGACGGCCCGTTCTCCACCAGGGAGAACCAGGCCGGCGGCATCAGCCCGCCGGGGCTCCGCCGCTGGTATTCGAAGAGGTCGACGCCCTCGTCCTTGCGGACGGGGTTGTTGACGATGATCCGGTAATCATTCTCGATCCGGTCCACCGTGCGCGCCGACACCAGATAGCGGCCGATCTGGTCGCCAGCCTCCTGCCGGACGATGGTCAGGTCGGTGTAGGGGATCGTCCAGGATCCGGGCAGGACCTGCTGCGCCTTGGCGTCGGCGAAGGTGCCGGCGGCCGCACCGGGGATGTCGCCGAGATCGGGCAGCGCGACGCGGTCCAGGATCTCCTTGAACTGCAGGACCGCGACCAGCGAATCCGCCTCCAGCGAGGATTTCGGGATCCGGCTGAAGTCGAACACCTCCATCGCCTTGTGCAGCAGCACGTCGGCGAGCGCTATGGCGCGCTGCTCGGTCGCGTTGGGGGCGGAGCCCGGCCGGCTGGCGAGGCTGCTGCGGGCACCGACCCACAGCCGCTCCGCCTCCCCCATGATCAGCAGGAAGCTTTCGATCGTGGCGCGCGGGCTGGAGGTGTCCGGCGGCGAGATCGGGTAACGCTCCAGAAAGCTGGTCGCGTTCAGCGTCCCGGCCGCGGCGCCGGTCGCGGCCGTCTGGGCCGCGGCCGGAAGGCACCAGAGCGCCAGCACCGCGAGCAGGGCGTGGGCCAGCACACGGACGCGAAAAACCGTTCCCCACATGGTCCCACCCCGGCCCGCCGTACCGACTGTTCCGATCAGCCGTTGATCATGGCCAGACACTTGCCGGCCGGCTCGGCCGCCGCCTGGGCGTCGGAGCGGCTCATCTTGCCGCCCATCACCATCGGGCGCACCGCGGACTTCAGCTCGTCGGCGACCGTCACCCCCGGCTTGATGCGCGGCTTGGTGGCGTCGTAGATCATCTTGGAGTTGGCGTTGAGACCCGCCGCGCACTTGTCGGCCGCCGCGACGTCGGCGAGTGCCGGACCCGCCGCCAGACCGAGGGCGAGCGCCGCGCACAGAATGCCGGACCGCACCATCATCACCGAATCTCCCCTACCTCGATTTCGTATGCGCAACAGTTAGCGGTTTCAGCCATTCCGCGCAACGGCCGGATGGGGGAGGCCCGCTCCGCCGATTGAGTGCGGATATCCATCGCTGAAGGTAGCGCGCTCTTTGCCGGCTTGATATCCGCTCGCCGCCTTGCGGAATGCTGGTTAGAACAGATGGGCAAGCACTTGACCCACAACGCAAAATACTCCTATCTACTTCTTTCTTGTCACCTTCGTACACCCTTTCTATGGACCTCCCTCCTTCGTTGACGATGTAGCCAAATGAACAGAAAACTTGTTGATGACGCACCAGAGCCAGTTTTTCTGCCTGATGGCATCATGGGGCCGTTCAAACCGGTAACCGCAGCAGAGATTGATTGGTTCAATGATATGCTGGCGAATGAGATTGATTCCGCCTTCGCGTCAAGCATTCGCTGCTGTGACGGTTGCTTCGACGACTTTTCCGCGCACTGGCCCGGAACAACATTCCGCAACTTTGACTTCCAAAGGGGGGCCATACCTGTTGATCTTGCCGTCACTCAGTCACGCCTGCCAAGCATCTATTCCTCGGCTGAAATATGTACTTTCTTGTATTTCGTCAGATGTTCGCGCTGCGGCGAATTTGCACGCAACTGGATCTGGATACATGAATGCGCCGCAGCCGATGAAATAGAGAAGGAAATCGAGCGAGTTAGCCTTATTGTTAGACGTACGCCATTTCTCGTCTTGGAAGATCCATTCGCGCAATCGGTATTGGCCGAGATCAAGCGGCTGGGCACGACCGTCGCGGCCCAACCGTTGCCTTGCCTTCTCTATAGAGCGCGCGGCAAAGTTCAGATTGGACCCAGACCGACCGAGCAAGTGCCTATTGAGGAATTCGGAGCGCCGCCTGCGGAGTGCGTTGCAGAAGGGCGCTTCAACCATGCCGGAATGCCAATGCTGTATCTGGCAGACAGCATGGCTACAACGGTAGCTGAAATCGGCGCACCGAGCCAGGAGTTCTATGTGGCTACGCTCGAGATAGCCGGTAATTACAAAGTTCTTGACCTAATCGTGGACGACCCAGACGAGGCAGGATGGGAACTGCTTGGCGCAATCGCAGCCTCCGCACTGGTGGCTGCACCGCGCACAGGCACTGGATGGGTCAAGAAGGAGTATGTCTTTACCAGATTCGTTGCGGATTGCGCTATTGCTGCCGGATTTGATTGTATTCGCTATGGATCGACCAAGCATAGCACCGGAAGTAATTTTGTCCTACTCCTGCCACCAAAGGACATTTCGACGATCGCCACCTTGAAGGCGGTCGAGATCGATGTAGCCTAACAATCCAAATCGCACGCCGAAAGGGCTGCGACTTCGCCCACTGCCGGCGCGCCTTTCGCAAGCGCGCCATCGGTCCCCCGATTGCCCGTCGCGGCGTCGAAAGCAGCCAATGCCTCGGCCGGCACCAGTGGGTAGTCGAGTCGCTCCGGCTTATGGCCGCTCACCAACTCCAGAGCGTGCCGTCGGCTAGACGCGCCACCGGGAGATAGGCGGGGTTGTAGGGGTACTTGGCGGCCAGTGCCTCGTCGATGTCCACGCCGTGGCCGGGGGTCTCGCCGGGGTGCATGTAGCCGTCCTTGAACGTGTAGGCGTGGGGGAAGACGGCGTCGGTCTCCGGGTTGTGCTCCATATGCTCCTGGACGCCGAAGTTCGGGACCCACAGGTCGAAATGCAGGGCCGCCCCCATGCACACCGGCGACAGGTCGGTCGCCCCGTGGCAGCCGGTGCGCACGTGGTAGAGCGATGCCAGATCGGCGATGCGGCGCAGGTGGGTGATGCCGCCGGCGTGCACCACCGAGGTGCGGATGTAGTCGATGAGCTGCTCCTCGATCAGGTCCTTGCAGTCCCAGATGCTGTTCAGCACCTCGCCCACGGCCAGGGGCGTGGTGGTGTGCTGGCGGATCAGGCGGAAGGACTCCTGGTTCTCCACCGGCACCGGATCCTCCATCCAGAACAGCCGGTAGGGCTCCAGGCTCTTGCCGAGCCGCGCCGCCTCGATGGGGGTCAGGCGGTGGTGCACATCGTGCAGCAGGTGGAAGTTCATGCCGTGCGCCACCCGCACCGCCTCGAACAGTTGCGGCGCGAAGTCCAGATAGGCCTCGGTGGACCAGACGGATTCCTCCGGCAGGCCGCGGGTCGCCGGCTCGTAGAAGGCGCCCTTGCCCTTGGCGATGCCGTAGACGCCGGCCACGCCGGGAATGCCGGACTGGGCGCGCACGGCCTTGTAGCCCTTCTCCAGATAGGCGCCGACGCGGTCCACCGTCTCCGGCACGTCGCGGCCGTTGGCGTGGGCGTAGACCATCACGCCGGTGCGGCTCTTGCCGCCGAGGAGCTGGTAGAGCGGCATGTTGGCCGCCTTGGCCTTGATGTCCCACAGCGCCGTGTCCACCGCGGCGATCGCCGACATGGTGACCGGCCCGCGGCGCCAGTAGGCGCCCTTGTAGAGATACTGCCAGATGTCCTCGATCTGTTGCGGGTCGCGGCCGATCAGGCAGGGGATGACGTGCTCGTTCAGATAGGCGGCGACCGCCAGCTCGCGCCCGTTCAGGGTGGCGTCGCCGATGCCGTACAGGCCCTCGTCGGTGACGATCTTGAGGGTGACGAAATTCCGTCCGGGCGAGGTCACGATGACGGAGGCGGAAAGGATCTTCATGGAAGCGGACTCCGGAGGGAAGGTCGGGCTCAGGCCGCGCGCACGGGCTCGGCGGCCGGGACCGTGTCGTCGTTGAACAGGGCGGGGAAACGCTGCTCCAGCTCGGGCAGCGAGGTCAGGATTTCGCGCAGATGCACGCACAGCGCGGCCTCCGCGGCGTCGGGATCATGCGCGGCGATGGCGTCGACGATGCGCTCGTGCTGGGCGATCAGCCGCTCCACCGGGGTGGCGTGCGGCAGGCTGAGGTAGCGGACCCGGTCCATCTGGGCCTTGGTCTCCTCCACCACCCGCCACGCGTAGTCGCAGCCGACTCCGAGCGCGATGGTGCGGTGCAGCGCCTCGTCCAGCGCCAGGAAACCCTCTGCGGCGCCATCCCGCGCGGTGGCGCGCTGGGCCATGAGGTTGTCGTGCAGGGCGGCGATCCCGGCGGCCGGCATCTCCGCCGCCGCCTTGCGGACCACGGCCACCTCCACCGCCTCGCGCACGAAGCGGGCGTCGAGCACCTGACGGACGGAGATGCGCACCACGAAGGTGCCGCGCTGCGGCCGGATCACCACCAGCCCCGCCTCGCCCAGCTTGATGAAGGCCTCGCGCACCGGCTGGCGGCTGACGCCCAGGCGGCTCGCCACGTCCTTTTCCGACAGGGCCTGGCCCGGCTCCACCTGCATGGTCACGATGGCGTGGCGCAGCGCCTTGAACACCTGGCGCGCGATGGGCTCCGCGGAGTCCGGTTCGATCCTGGTCAGCATTCCGGTTCCTTCCTCCCCAACGCGAGCCCGGCCGTTGATCCGGCGTTTGTGGGCTGATTGTGCCCCATGCGCAAAGTCGTTGCCAACACCATTCTTACATACTACCATACCAGTTACAGTTCAACACCGGCCGTCCAACGACGGCAACATCCCTTGGGAGGGAACGAATGAGCTTCATGACCCGCTCCTGGCGCGCCACCGCCATCTCCGTGACCGTGGCCGGAGCGATGCTGGCCGGAACGGCCTCGGTGGCGCTCGCCGCCGACTACAGCCTGAACATCAACACCGCGCTGACCGTCCAGGACCCGCTCTACAAGGGGCTGGAGGCGTTCAAGGCCGACGTCGAGAAGCAGACCAAGGGGCGCATGGTCGTCCGCCTGTTCCCCGGCTCGCAGCTCGGCAAGGACGAGGACGTGATCGAGCAGGCGCGCTACGGCGCCGGCGTCGCGGTGGTGGTGGACGGCGGCCGTCTCGCCAACTACGTCAAGGAATTCGGCGTCCTGTCCGGCCCCTACCTCGCGTCCGGCTACGACGGCGTGCGCAAGGTGGTGACCTCGCCCATGTTCGAGGACTGGGTGAAGAAGCTGCACGACACGGCCGGGCTCCAGGTGCTGTCCTTCAACTGGTGGCAGGGCGAGCGCCATCTGCTGACCAACAAGCCGGTCAGCAAGCCCGCCGACCTCGCCGGCATCCGCATGCGCACCCCCGGCGCGCCGGTGTGGATGGAGACGATCCGCGCCATGGGCGCCACCCCGGCCCCGATGGGCTGGGCCGAGGTGTACCCGGCGCTGCAGCAGGGCGTCATCGACGCGGTGGAGGCGCAGCACCCCGCCAGCTACAACGCCCGCCTGTACGAGGTCACGAAATACGTGACCAAGACCGGCCACTTCAACCTGATCACCGGCATCGTCGGCAGCGCCAAGTGGTTCGACGGGCTGCCCGCGGAGTTCAAGCCGATCCTGCGCAACGCCGCGCTCGCCGCCGGCGACATCGCGTCGCGCGGGACGGAATCGGCGCTGGCCCAGATCGAGAAGGACATGGCGGCCAAGGGCGTCACCATCACCGAGGTGGACACCAAGCCGTTCCGCGACGCCACCGCCGGCGTCTACGCCAAGCTCGGCTACACCGAACTCAAGACGCAGATCGACGGCATGCTGGCCAAGTGACGCCGCCGGCCCGCGCGGCCGGTGCCATGAGACCGATGTTGCCGGGGGCGGCCGGTTCGCCGCCCCCGATTCTTTCGCACATCAACGACGCTTCAAGACACGCTCCGGGAGCCGCGTCATGTCGTCCTTCATGTTCCAACTGGAATCGATCGTCGGCCGCATCCTGCTGGCGACGATCGTCCTCCTGGTCTTCTTCGCCGGCATCCTCCGCTCCTTCGGCCATCCGGTCGTGTGGTCGGTGGATGTGGCGCAGCTCCTGTTCGTCTGGACCTCCTTCATCGGTGCGGACATGGCGATGCGCAAACGCAACCTGATCGCGGTCGATCTGTTCGTGCGCTGGGTGCCGCCGCGGGCGCGGGCGCTGCTCGACGCCGGGCTCAGCCTGGTCATTTTGGCCTTCCTGCTGACCATGGTGGTGCTGGGCTACGAACTCACCCTGTCCAACCTGCCGCGCGAGTTCGGCGACAGCGGCATCAGCTACGGCTTCGTCACCGCCGCGGTGCCGGTCGGCTGCCTGCTGCTGGCGGTCACCCTGGCCGGCCAGCTCGTCGCCACCCTGCGCTCGCTCCGCCACGAACCGAAGCTGGTCTTCACGGAACTGCGCGCCCCCGCCCCGAACTTCGAGGAGACCGCGCTGTGACCCTTCTGGCAGCCCTCTTCTTCGGCCTGATGGTCCTCGGCGCGCCGGTGGCCTTCGCCATCGGGATCTCCGGCTTCTCTTTCTTCGTGATGAGCGACGTGATTCCGACGGCGATCGGGGTGCAGCAGGTCGCCACCGCCTCGCAGAGCTTCCCGCTGCTGGCTGTGCCGTTCTTCGTGCTGGCCGGGCACATGATGAACAAGACCGGCATAACCTCCCGCCTGATCCGCTGTTCGGAGGTGCTGGTCTCCTGGATGGCCGGCGGCATGGCGCAGGTCTGCATCGTGCTGTCCACGCTGATGGGCGGCGTGTCCGGCTCGGCCGTCGCCGACGCGGCGATGGAGGCGCGCATCCTCGGCCCCGACCTGATCCGCAACGGCTATTCGCGCGGCTTCACCTGCGCCACCATCGCGGTCGGCTCGCTGATCACCGCCACCATCCCGCCCAGCCTGGGCCTCATCCTCTACGGCTTCGTCGGCAACGTGTCGATCGGCCGGCTGTTCCTGGCCGGCGTGATCCCCGGCCTGCTGATGATGGTCGCGCTGATGTTCACGGTGTGGCTGATCTCCAAGCGCCGCGGCTATGTGTCGGCGATGGTGGAGCGCCCCTCCTGGGGATCGGTCGGACGCGCCATGTACGACGCCAAATGGGCGCTGCTGTTCCCGGTGGCGCTGCTGGTGGCGATTCGCGGCGGCTTCTTCACCCCGTCGGAGGTCGGCGCCTTCGCGGTGGTGTACGCGGTGATCGTCGGCGTGCTGCTGCACCGCGAGCTGACCTGGGCCGGGGCCATGGAGGCGCTGCTGCACGGGCTGCTCGACAACGGGCTGATCGTGCTGATCATCATGTTCTCGGGCATGGTCGGCTACGCCATCATCTTCGAACAGGGGCCGCAGACCATCGCCGCGGCGATGCTGGAGCTGACCAGCAACCCCGCGGTCATGATGCTGATGATCGTGGTGTTCCTGCTGATCGCCGGCTGCTTCGTCGAGGCGACGGTGCTGGTGCTGCTGCTGACCCCGATCTTCCTGCCGATCGTCCGCCAGCTCGGCGTGGACGAGGTGCATTTCGGCATCGTCATGATGACCATGGTCACCTTCGGCGGCATGACCCCGCCGGTGGGTGTCGCGATGTTCGCGGTGTGCAGCCTGCTCGACTGCCCGATCGAGGAGTACTTCGTCGAATCCCTGCCGCTGATCGCCACCGTCCTGGCGCTGGTCGGCGTGCTGATCTTCGTGCCGCAGATCTCGCTGTTCCTGCCGAACCTGCTGATGTGACGGGGTGGTGGCACAGCCCGACGTTTGGCATAATGAAGAATGTGCCAGATGGAGGGCGCGATGCAGCACATTTCGATGGGGGCCAACGGCCGGCTCGTCATTCCCTCCGGCGTCCGGTCAGAGATCGGGATGCCGGAGGGAGGGGCGATGGTGGTCTCGGTCCAGGATGGAAAAGTGGTGCTTGAACCGTACCGGGATGTCCTGGCTCGCGTTCAAGCTCAGGTCCGGGCGTATGTGCCCGAGGGGATCAGCCTCGTCGATGAGGTGATCCGCGACCGCCGCGAGGACGCGGAGCGTGAATGATGCCGTCGTCCTCGACACATCCGCGCTGATCGCCTTGATGCATGCGGAGCCGGGGTATGCGGCGGTGGCGGCCGTGTTGCCCGGCGCCCATGTGAGTGCGGTGAACATTGCCGAGGTGGTCAGCAAACTGGCCGAGCGCGGCATGCCGTCCGACGAGGCCTATGCCGCTGCCCTTGCGCTTGGCCCTCGGGTGGTCCCGTTCGATGGGGACTTGGCGGCCATCGCCGGATGGCTGCGCCCCTTGACCCGGACAATGGGTCTGTCCCTCGGTGACCGCTGCTGTCTCGCGCTGGCCAAGCAGCGGAACGCCGTTGCCTACACGATGGATCGTGCCTGGGCGGCGATCCCCGCGGAAACGGGAATTGTCGTCCGCGTGCTCCGCGGCACGGACCATTGAAAGATGCACCCTCTCCCGCCGGAGGCGGGCGAGGGTGTTTTTGTGTCAGTGCCCCGTGTGGCCCATGGGGGCGGCGGCGCCGGCGGATTGGACGGTCACGGGGACGGTGAGTTTGCCGGCCTTCTCGAAGGTCAGGGTGACGTCGAAGGTCGAGCCCTGGGCCAGCGGGGCGTTCAGGCCCATCAGCATGACGTGCAGGCCGCCGGGCTTCAGGGCCACCGTGCCGCCGGCGGGGACGTCGATGGCCTCCACCGGACGCATGCGCATGACGCCGTTGTCGTGGATGTGGGTGTGCAGCTCGGTCGTCTTGGCGGCGGGGCTGCTGGCGGCGACCAGGCGGTCCGCCTCCTTGCCGCCGTTGGTGACGGTCAGGTAGGCGGCACCCGCCGGCGCACCGGGGGCGGTGGCGCGGGCCCAGGGCTGGCTGACGGCGATGGAGCCGGCTTTCGCCTCGTGATGGTCGGCGAGGGCGGCCGGGCTCCAGGCGAGCAGGGCGGCGGTGGCGGCGAGGACGAGACGCTTCATGGACAGCACTCCTTGTGGATCGGTCAGGCGAAGGCCCGGCGCGGCCGGGCGCGGGTGAGGACGAGGTCGAGGGCGAGCATCACGAGCAGCGAGGCGCCGACCAGCGGGAACAGCAGCCCGCCCGCGGCCATGATGGCGAGCAGCCCGCGCATGACGCGGCGGTCGGCGGGGGCGGGGGGAACGCCGAGCGAGCCGCGCGGGCGCCGCTTCCACCACATCACGCCCGCCGACACCGACAGGGTGACGATGGCGAGGCAGACCGCCAGCATGAGGAGCTGGTTGGCCAGCCCGAACTCCTGCCCCATGTGGACGTTGATGCCCCATTCCATGGCCTTGGCGGCCGGGCCGTAATCGGCGTAGGACAGGTCGATCAGCGGCTTGCCGCTGTACTGGTCGAGATGCACGACGCGCTGGCGCGTCAGATCGTCGGGGTAGACCGAGGCGGAATAGACCCCCGTCGGCCGCGCCGGCAACGCCACGGTGTAGCCGCGCGTCACCCCCAGCCGGTCGAAGGCGGCGACCGCCGCGTCGACACCGACCGGCGCACCGGCGGTTTGAACGGCCGATTCCGGCAGCTTCGCCTGCTCCAGCGACCAGGTGGCGCCGCCCGCAGCGTGCGCCAGATGCTCGTCGGACATCGGTACGTCGACATAGAGGCCGGCCGGGTAGCCGTAGTTGCTGCCGTTGGCCCATGCGTTGACGGTGGCACCCCAGAACACCGACCAGGGCATGCCGGTCGCCGCCAGGAAGACGATGAACAGCCCGGCGAAAGCCCCGGTCACCGCGTGCAGGTCGCGCCAGAACAGCCGGCGCCTCGGCGTGCCGCGGACGCTGACCACGCCGCCGCGTTGCCCGCGGGGCCACCACAGCCAGACGCCGGTGCCGACCAGCAGCAGCGTCCAGCCGCCGACGATCTCGATCACCCCGTTGGCAACGGGGCCGAACTCCGCAAGGCTGTGCAGGCGGCGCACCACCCACATCACGGTGCCGCGGTCGGGCAGGGTGCCCAGCACGCGCGCGTCGTAGGGGTCGACATAGACCGCCAGCCGCTCGCCGGTTGCCGTCTTCACCGTGACCTCGGCGGAGGCGGTGGGGGTGGCGGGGGTGGTGAGCTTCAGCGCGGTGCCGGGCCGGGCGGCCAGCGCCGCGTCGATCAGGCGGGACGGCGGCAGCTCCGCCGTCTGCCGCAGCTCCACCTGCTTCACGGAGCGGTGGACGAGGCCGTCGATCTCGTCGCGGAACAGATAGGCCCCGCCGGTCACGGCCAGCAGGATCAGGAAGGGCAGGACCATCAGCCCGCCATAGAAATGCCAGCGCCACACCGCCCGGTACAGGTCGGTGGCAGGGGCGCCGGCGCCGGCCGCATCACGGCCGAACGCGGTGGTCGTCATCGGTGGTCTCGACGAATGGGATGCGCCGGAGGGTCGTGCCCGGCCGCGGGGAACGCGCCAGGGACCGTCGGCGGGAAGCTCGGGGAAGGCGGACCCGCGGGCGGGGTCCGTCAGCCGGCGACCGGGGGGGCGCGCGCTTGGAGGGTGGAGTGGAACCAGCCGGCGGCGATCCGCTCGCCCGGCAGCATCGTCGGCCCGTGCCGCAGCAATTCGGCCGGCGTGACCGGGGCCGGGACCGGCGGCGGCAGGGACAGCCCCTGCACCAGCGGGCAGAGCGGGCAGCCCATGGCCTCGTGGTCGGCCGTCGGGTCGGCCTTGTCGGCCGCGGGCTGGCCGTCGGGTCCGAATTGAACGAGCAGCACGCCGTCGGTGGTGCAGACGGGGACGGTCATGCCGGCGGCCATCGCGGGCGCCCCGACCATCCAGGCGGTCACCTGCAACAGGAAGGCGACGGCGCCGATCAGCAACGCGATCCGCCGCAACCTGGCCCATCCCACATGGGGCCGTCCCGTGGTGACGCTCCGCCGCATGGCGCGGACTATACACGATGGAGGCACGGCGGGAAGCGTCCTAACCGCCCGTCTCATCCTTGTGCCGGAGCAGCGGCGCCAGTCGCGCCCTCACCACGCGGCGCGCCCGCACCAGCAGGCTTTCCATGGCGGAGACGGAGATTTGCAGCACCTCCGAGGCCTCGGCGCAGCTCATCTCCTCGTAGTAGCAGAGGCTGAGGGCGGCGCGCTGGCGGTCGGGCAGGGCGGCGATGGCGGCATCGACCTCGGCGCCGATCTGACGCTCGCCGACCAGAGTCTCCGCACCCAACGCCGGGTCGGCAAACTCCATGGCCTCGTCCATCGGCTCGAAGCGGCGCTTGCGCCGGTAATCGATGGCCCGGTTGACCACGATGCGGTAGAGCCAGGTGGTGAAGCGCGTGCCGTCGCCGCGCCAGCGGTCGGCGTTGGCCCAGACCTGGAGGAAGGCGTCCTGCGCCACCTCCTCCGCGTCGCTGGCGTTGCCGACGACGCGCTGCGCCACGGCGATGCTGCGCCGCAGATGCCGCCGGGTCAGCACGCCGAAAGCGGCGCGGTCGCCCGCGGCCGCCTCTGCCATCAGCTCCTCGTCCGTGGCCTCGCCGTCATCGCGCGACCGCTCTCGTCTGGGAACACCCAAAGCCCGTCAAGCCCATCTGATCCGGGAACCCCACCCGGTCTTGGAGCCTTATACGCGCCCCGTGGGCGCCTCCTGCGCCGCAACGCGGCGAATTCAGTCGGTGCCGCCGCCGGACCGCCGGGTGAAGCGTTCGAAGGCGGCCAAAGTCTCCTCGCTGACATGGTGCTCGATGCCTTCGGAGTCGGCCTCCGCGGTGCGCTCGTCCACCCCGATGGCGAGCAGGAAGGCCATCACCACCTGGTGCCGCCGCCGCGCGTCGGCCGCCATGCTGCGGCCGCTGTCGGTCAGGAAGATCGAGCGGTAGGGACGGCTGTGCAGCAGCCCCTCGCGCTGGAGCCGCTGGATCACCTTGGCCGCGGTGCCGTGGGTGACGCCCATGTATTCCGCCACATCGACCAGCCGCGCCTCGCCGTTCGACGCGATCAGATCCTCGATCAGCTCGACATAGTCCTCCGCCACCTCGGTCTGGTGGGCGTCGCGGATGCGTTGGAACGCCGCCGCCCGGCGGGTCGCGGCGTTGTCGTCTTCGGTCACTGGGCTGCACTCACCTGATCGGTCGGGCGATGCACCTTAAGAGAGTCGGTGACCCCTTGACAACAGACAGGCGTCGCACAAGAGTTTAGCCAAGGCATAACTCTGAGGGCAGGGGACAGGATGACGCACGGCCGCACTCCGGCTTTCTCCCGCCGCGCCATGCTCGCCGGCGGCGCTGCGCTGTCGGCCGCGGCGCTGCTTCCGCTCCGCGGCGCGGCGGCGCAGGGGGGTTTCACCGCACTCGCCACCACCGGCATGGTGGGCGACATCCTGCGCCATCTGGTGGGCGACCGGGGGCGGGTGGAGGTGCTGCTGGGTTCCGGCGTGGACCCGCACACCTACAAGCTGACGCGGGCCGACATCGGCCGGCTGATGGGCGCCGACATCGTCGTCTACAACGGGCTTCTCCTGGAAGGAAAGATGACCGACGCGCTGGTCCGCGTCGCCTCCAGCGGCCGGCCGGTGCTGGCGGTGACCGAGGATCTCGGCGACGACTATCTGCTCTCGCCCAAGGAGTTCGAGGGCCAGTACGACCCGCATGTGTGGATGGACGTGCAGGGCTGGATCCGCGCGACGGAGAAGGCACGCGAGCGGCTGGCCGCCTTCCGCCCGGCCGACGCCACCACCTTCACCGCCAACGCCGCCGCCTACACCGCCACGCTCCACGACCTGGACGCCTACGCGCGGCGGGTGCTGGGCTCGGTGGAACCGCAGCGCCGGGTGCTGGTGACGGCGCACGACGCCTTCGGCTATTTCGGCCGCGCCTACGGCTTCGAGGTGCTGGGCATCCAGGGCATCAGCACCGAGAGCGAGACCGGCCTGCGCCGCATCCAGGAGCTGGTCGACACCCTCGTCACCCGCGCCATCCCCGCCGTCTTCGTCGAGACCACCGTGTCGGACCGGAACGTCCGCGCGCTGGTTGAAGGCTGTGCGGCGCGCGGCCACCGGGTGGCCATCGGCGGCGCGCTCTTCTCCGACGCCATGGGGGCGCCGGGCAGCTACGAAGGGACCTATGTCGGCATGATCGACCACAATGTGACGACCATCGCCCGCGCGCTGGGCGGCGCGGTCCCGGACCGCGGCATGGCCGGCCGCCTCGCGGCGCTGTGAGTGGGGTGACGGGCATGGGCTTCCTGCAGACGCTGACCCGCTTCCGCGCCGATCCCGCCGGAACCGGCACCACCGCCCCCTCCATCGATGCCGACGCCGCGTCGCCGCTCAGCGTGCGTGGCCTGTCGGTGGCGTACCACCACAAGCCGGTTCTGTGGTCCATCAACTACACCGCGCCACCGCGCGGGCTGGTCGCGGTGATCGGCCCCAACGGTGCTGGCAAGTCCACCTTCATCAAGGCCTGCCTCGGCCTCGTCCCGGCGCTGTCGGGGGAGGTGCGTGTGTTCGGCCGGCCGGTCGCCGCCATGCGCGGGGAGATCGGCTACATGCCCCAGCGCGGCAGCGTCGATTGGGAGTTTCCCGTCTCCGCGCTGGAGGTGGTGGCGATGGGACGTTACGGCCGCATCGGCCTGCTGCGCCCGGTGCGCCGCGCCGACCGCGAGCGGGCGCTGGCCTGCCTGGACATGGTGGGGCTCGCCGACTTCGCCGGGCGGCAGATCGGCCAGCTCTCCGGCGGCCAGCAGCAGCGCGTCTTCCTCGCCCGCGCGCTGGCGCAAGAGGCGCGGCTGTATTTCATGGACGAGCCCTTCGCCGGCGTGGATGCGGCAACCGAGCGCGCCATCCTCGACGTGCTGCACGCGCTGGACCGGCAGGGGCGCACGGTGATCTGCGTCCACCACGACCTGCAGACCGTCAGCGACCGCTTCCACCACGCGCTGGTGCTGAACGTGGAGAAGGTGGCCGACGGCCCGGTCGCTCGCAGCCTGACCGAGGAGACGCTGGCCCGCGCCTACGCCACGGCGCACGCCGGAGCCCTGCGGGACGCCGATCCGCAGGTGCTGCCCTTCCCGGCGCGCCGCGCCGGCGCGGCGGAGTGACGCCGTGCTGGCCGATCTGCTGGCCGCGCTGAGCTTTCAGGCCGGCTACAACACGCGGATCGTGCTGATCGGCACCGTGCTGCTGGGCACCGCGGCCGGGCTGGTCGGCACCTTCACCCTGCTGCGCGGCCGGGCGCTGGTCAGCGATGCGCTGGGGCACGCGACGCTGCCGGGGGTGGTCCTGGCCTTCATCGTCGGCTCGGCGCTGGGGCTGTCCAGCCGCAACCTGCCGCTGCTGCTGGCGGGGGCGGCGGCCAGCGGGGCGCTGGCGGTGTGGCTGGTGCATCTGCTGTCCCACCACACGCGGCTGACCGAGGACACCGCCATCGCGGCGGTGCTGGGATCCTCCTTCGGGCTGGGGGTGGTGCTGCTGTCGGTGGCGCAGCGCCTGCCGACGGGCGGGCAGGCGGGGCTCGGCACCTTCATTCTCGGCCAGACCGCCGGCATGACCGAGGCGGAGGTGTGGACCATGGCGGGGCTGGCCGCACTCGCCATCCTGGCGTCGGTGGCGCTGTTCAAGGAATTCCGCCTGATCTGCTTCGATCCCGACTTCGCCCGCGGCCTCGGCTGGCCGGTGCAGCGGCTGGATTTCGGGCTGCTGGCCCTGGTCGTGGTGGTGACGGTGGCGGGGTTGCAGACGGTCGGGCTGGTGCTGATCGTCGCCTTCCTGGTCATCCCGCCGGTGGCCGCCCGCTTCTGGTCCGACCGGCTCGACCGCATCCTGCTGCTGGCCGGGCTGTTCGGCGGAGTCAGCGGCGCCGTCGGGGCCGCCCTGTCGGCGGCGCTGCCGGGCCTGCCGACCGGCGCGGTCATCGTGCTGGTCGCCGGCGCGCTGTTCCTGGTCAGCCTGCTGTTCGCCCCGCGCCGCGGCGTGGTCGCCACCCTGCTCCGCCAGGGCAGCATGGGCCTCCGGCTGGCAGTGGTGAAGGCGCTGGCCGACCGCCGCCGCGGCGCCGCACCCCTGGACTCGCCGGCGGTCGCCTTCTGGCTGCGCGCCCGCGGCCTCGTCACCCGCGACGGCGCCCTGACGGTCCGGGGCGAAGCGGCGGCGGAGCGCGCCGACCGCAACCTCGCCCTGTGGGAACGCCTGACCCGCAGCGACCCCAACGCCATCCCCGACACCGCCCTCTGGGGCATCGACGACGCCACCCGCGTGCTGCCCGCGGCGACGCTGGCGCGGCTCCTGGCTTCGGACCATCATGCGTGATACATTGTGTTACACCTGAACACAGGGACTCCCCATGGATGAGACGCAAGGCATGAGCCATCTGACGGTGCGCGTTCCGGCCGAGCTGCTGGGCGAGCTCGACCGCGTTGCCGGCGCCCTGGAACGGTCCCGAAGCTGGGTCGTCCTGCGGGCCCTGCGCCGGTATCTCGACACGGAAGGCGCCGAAGTCCTTGAGGATGCGGAGTCGATCGCCGCCCTGGAGCGCGGGGAGGGTGTCGATTTCGACAAGGCGCTGGATGATGCCGAGGCCCTGATCGACCGGATCGAGGCCAAACGGATGAAGCGCGCCGTCTGATGGGGCGACCGCTCGCCCGCATGGCGCCACGGGCGCTCGCCTGGTTCCATGGCGAGATCGCGTGGCTGGCCGAGCGCAATCCCGCGGCCGCCCGAGCGGTCGTGAAGCGCTTCCGTGAGGCGCAAAGGCGGCTCGCCGAATGGCCGGGCATTGCGCGCCCCGGTGCCACGCCGGGCACGCGGCGGCTGGTGGTCGGGCCCTATGTGCTCACCACCCGGCAGCGTGGCGGCGTCGTCGAGATCATCGCGATCCGCCATGGGACGGCAGATGGATGCGGATTCGCCTCGGGATGTTGAGGAAGCGAAAGTCGAAGCATTGATCGAAGACGGTGACGAGTGATGACCCTGCTCGACTTCCTCCAGCTCGACCTGCCCGCCGGGTTGACGGCGGTGCTGGCGTCGTCGCTGTGCGCGATGCTCGGGAATTTCCTGGTGCTGCGGCGGCAGGCGCTGGTGGGGGATGCGATCTCGCACGCGGTGCTGCCGGGGATCGTCGTCGGCTTCGTGCTGGCGGGCAGCCGCGACACCGTCACCGTGATGCTGGGGGCCACCGCGGCGGCGGCGCTGGCGGCGCTGCTGATCGAGGCGGTGCGGCGGCTGGGCCGGGTGGAATCGGCGGCCAGCATGGGGGTGGTCTTCACCATCATGTTCGCCGGCGGCGTGGTGTTGATCGAGCAGGCCGCCGCCCACGCGGTGGATCTCGACGCCGACTGCGTGCTCTACGGCCAGTTGGAGGATGTGCTGTGGCTGGCCCCGACCGGGCTGGCCTCGCTGCTCGACCCCGCCGCGCTGGCCGAGCTGCCCCGCGAGCTGGTGACGCTGGCCGCCATGAACCTCGCCGTCGGGCTGCTGATCGCGCTGTTCTGGAAGGAGCTGCGCATCACCTCCTTCGACCCGGCGCTGGCGTCCGCCATCGGCATTCCGGCGGGGCTCTTCCATTACGGGCTGGTGCTGCTGCTGGCGCTGGCCGCGGTCGCCAGCTTCGAGGCGGTGGGCTCCATCCTCGTCGTCGCCATGCTCGCCTGCCCGGCGGCGGCGGCCCGGATGCTGACCGACCGCTACGGCCGGCAGTTCGCGCTCAGCCTCGGCATCGGGACCGGCAGCGGGCTGCTCGGCTACACGCTCGCCGGGCCGCTGCCGCTGCTGCTGGGGATGGACTGGTCGCTGAACGCCGCCGGCATGATCGCGGTGGTCGCCGGTGCGGCGCTGGCGCTGGCGGTGCTGTTCGGCCCGCATCACGGCGTGCTGACGAAGAAGCGCCGGGCCCGCGCCGCCGCCGCGGGGGCGTGACGCCGGAACCATCCGGGCGACCGCCGGTTGCCGGGGTGATTACCACGGCAGGAGGCACGGCCCATGGACGGCGGCGCGGCCACCCCGATGCGGGTGACCCTGATCCACAACCCCGGCGCCGGCGGCGGAACCGATGCGGAGACCGTCGCCGGCCTGCTGGCCCGCCACGGCCACCGGGTGCGCTGCCATTCCAACAAGGCGGGGGATCTCGGCACCATCCTCGCCGAACCGGTGGACCTCGTGGCCGTGGCGGGCGGCGACGGCACGGTGGCGGAGGTGCTGCGCCGGCTTCCCGACCGCCGGGTGCCGGTCGGCATCCTCCCCTGCGGAACGGCGAACAACATCGCCTCCGCGCTCGGCATCGCCGACGACCCCGCGGTGGTGGTGGCCGGTTGGGCGGAGGCATCGGTGCGGCGCTTCGAGCTGGCGTCCGTGACAGGCCCCTGGGGCACGCGGCGGCTGGTCGAGGGAATGGGGCTCGGCGCGCTCGCCGAGGCGACGGCGCTGGCCGACGCCGGGCCCGATAACGACGGCGGCGACAAGGTCGGGGGTGGACGCGACGCCCTGCGGCGTGTCCTGGAGCGGGCAAGGCTGCTGCACGGGCCGGTGATCGTCGATGGCAAGGTGCTGCCGCCGGGCCTGCTGCTGGTCGAGGCGATGCTGATCGACCGCATCGGCCCCGCCCTGCCGCTCGCCCCCCTCGCCGACCACCGGGACGGCATGGTCGATGTCGTGTATGTCCCCACCGACCGCCGGGGCGCGCTGCTCGACTGGCTCGCCCAGGATCCGGACGGCACCCCCGCCCCGGTCGAAAGGCTGCGCGGCCGGCGGGTGGCGCTGGAATGGCATGGTGCGGCGCTGCGGCTGGACGACGAGGTTCCGGACACACCAACCGAGCCCGTCCTGGTGACGCTGGCGATGGAGGAGGAGCCGCTGCGCCTGCTCGTCCCGCCCCCGGAACGGAGGACCGCATGACCGCCGCCCCGACTCCCGCCTGGACCACCGGCCCCGACAGCCTGCCCGAGGCGACGCTGGTGGAGATCGAGCGCACCGCCGTCGAACTGGCGCGCGTCGCCGGGGCGGAGATCACCTCGGCGCTCGGCCGCACGCTGGCCGTCCGCTATAAGAGCCTGGGCGAGGAGGAGGACAGCCTGCGCGACCCGGTGTCGGAGGTGGACCATCAGGTCGAGCTCCTCATCCGTTCCCGCCTTGCCGAGCGTTTCCCCGACCACGGCATCCTCGGCGAGGAGATGGAAGCGAAGGCGGGCGCCGACCGCGATGTGCTGTGGGCCATCGACCCCATCGACGGCACGACCAACTTCGTCAACGGCTTCCCGCTCTTCTCCGGCTCCATCGGCGTGCTGCACCATGGCCGGCCGGTGGTGGCCGCCCTGTGGTGCTCGATCAGCCACGCGCTGCGCGCCGGCGTCTACCACACGCGGCTTGGCGGCGCCTTGCGCTTCGACGACGAACCCATCGAGCCGAAGCTGAACCCCGCCGTCCGCCGCCGACTTGCCGGGGAACCGGAGGTGCCGGCGGGAAGCGAGGGGCCATGGGATGTCCGCAAGACCGGCTCTGCCGCCATCGAATGCGCCTTCGCCGCTGCCGGCCTGCTGCGCGTCGCCCGCTTCGCGCGGCCCAACCTGTGGGACGTGGCCGGCGGCGTCGCCTTGGTGCTGGCCGCCGGTGGGGCGGTGCAGGTGCGGGAGGAGGATGGCTGGGCCGCCTTCACCGGCTTCGGCACCGACAACCCGTCGGCGTGGCGCAAGGCCATGGTCCTGGGGGAGCCGGAGGCGGTGGCGATCATGTGCCGGCTGCACGGCGGGTAGCGGTCGGTGGATTCCCACTCGGTCGGCAGAGTCCCAGCGACCCTGACGGTCGCCAGACTCCCAACCTTTCACATGATGCCGATCCGCTCCCGCGCTTTGGCGATCGGCGGGCGGGAGGGGTGGAGCACCACGCCGGCCTCCTCCACATCGATGCGCGCGTCGGGGTAGGCGGCGAGCGCGGTCTTCAGGCTGTCGATGAAGGCCGGCTTGAAGTGCTTGAGCAGCGCGAAGCCCGATCCGAACTGCGCGAACAGCGCCGGCCAGCTCACCTTGGTGGTCTTGGTCAGGGCGTGCAGGCGGTAGGCGGTCCAGATATAGACATCGATCGCCATCGACTTGTTGGCGAGGTGGCGCAGCGCCGTCTCCGACACTGGGACGGGGTGGTCGATCAGCGAGCGGTAGAAGGCCTCGTTCAGCCGCACGCACTCCTGCCAGAGGGTCGGCTGGTTGTCGTTCATCGTGCCGGCGAGGCTGAACTCGTTCTCCACGAAGGCGCCGTTGGTGCGCAGCTCGCCCCCGGCCACGTCGGTGAAGAAGGTCAGCCGGCAGGCGCCGATGCGCCGCGCCTGCTCCGTGACCAGCCGGTAGGTGGCGCCGCCCGTCGTGCCCATGCCCATGGCGGTCATCCAGGCCTTCATCGACCGCCCCAGCTCCACCTCGCGCGAGCTGGTGCGCACGGCCTGGGTCTGGAGGTAGATCAGGATCATCCGCGCCTTGGAGCCGTAGGGGATGCCGATCGGCTTCGCCTGCCGATCGCGGCCTGACTCAACAAGGAGGGTGACGCGGTGCCCCTCCTTGCGCCACACTTCCTCCCGCGTGTCCTTGTGGGGCAGGGAGGTGAGCGCGAAGCCTGCGTGGCAGATGCCGAGCTGGTGCTCCTCCTCCGCCATCACGGCGGCGGCGATGTCCAGCCGCTGCCGCTCGGCCTTGTCGAGGACGAGCTGACGGGCCTTGTCAAGGCCATGTTCGAGGAGAAGTTCACGGACGTCGGTCATGCCCGTATTAACCGTTTCCGCGAAGGAATGGTCAAATGGGAATCTGCCGACGATGGGAATCCGCCGACGGAACTAGTAGCTGTTATTCGTTTCTATTTGCTTGGTCGGCAGATTCCACGGGAAACCCCGAGTCGCGGTCGCCACAATCCCACAATCGGTCGCCGGATTCCCAGCGCCGCGACGGCGCCGGGCGGCTTCTCCCTGGGACTCCACCGACCGGATTCGCGAATCGCCACGCTCCCTTGACGACGTGATTCGGGGCTGGGAATCTTCCGACCTGTCGCCTGGTCGGGAGATTCCCAGCGTGACCGTGTTAGGGTGGCGCCGCCCGCGAACCCTATGGGAGTCTGCCGACCATGACCGCCAGCCTGCCCTCCACTCTGCCGGTCGTCGAGATCGAGTATTGCCGCCAGTGCCGCTGGCTGCTGCGCGCCGCCTGGATGGCGCAGGAGCTTCTGACGACCTTCGAGGGCGAGCTGGGTGGGGTCACGCTGGTGCCCGGCACCGGCGGCGTCTTCATCGTGCGCACACAGGGCACGGTGGTGTGGTCGCGCAAGGAGGAGGGGCGGTTCCCCGACATCACCGAGCTGAAGCAGCGCGTGCGCGACGTCGCGGCCCCCGACAAGCCGCTTGGGCATGCCGACAGGAGAAAGGCGGAGGCGGCGACACCGGACCCCCACCCCAACCCTCCCCCATCGCCGACGGGGGAGGGGGCATAAGGACGCTTACCCC
>OFDN01000672.1_pt1 | contig 26090 bp, 19 predicted proteins | sample 1520971 | NCBI WGS metagenome assembly OFDN01 (sample SAMEA94257418, study PRJEB24077) | hot springs metagenome | biome: Aquatic biome; feature: Geographical feature; material: Water | place: India | collected 2012-06-12 | depth 5 m
GGCACCGGCGTTGTCGCGGGCGCCGGCCAGCCGGCTGTCGACCGCGCGGCCGAACAGCCGGCCGGCGGACAGGCTGGCGCTCAGCGCGTCCGCGTGCAGCGTGCCGCCCGCCTGCTCCAGCGCCCGCAGCACGCCGGTGGCGTCCTGGTCGTAGAGCGACAGGAAGGCGGCGTTCACGCTGTCGCCGCCGCGGGTGCCGGCGGCCGGACGCAGCGCGTCGATGGCGGCACCCACGGCGCGCTGGTTGGCGGTCTGCGACAGCCCCAGCGGCGACAGGTCGGCGTACGCGGCGGGGGTGGCGAACAGCTCCACCGTGGTGGCGGTGTAGGCGGTGTCCAGCCGCGTCCCGGCGGCGAGCCCGGCGGTCGGCTGGGTCAGACCGGCGAAGCCGCCGCTGACCCCGCCGGCGGCGGCGATGATGGTGAAGCGGTCGCCCAGCGCGGGGGTGAAGCTGTTGGTGGCCGGGGCCGACAGGTCGCGCAGGACAGGCGCCAGCGTGCCGCCGGCGGCGAGGCCGGGGGCGGTCAGGGCGTCGGCGGCGCTGGTCACCACGACGCGGCTGTAATTGCCGGCCCCGTTGCCGGTGCCGTAACCGTCCAGCTCGATCCGGGTGGTGGAGCCGGCGGCGAGCGTCACCGGGGCGGTGAAGGTCAGGGTGCCGGGGGAATTGCCGGGGGCCAGCGTGCCGAACACGCTGGTCGCCCCGCCGATGGTGCCGGTGCCGCGCAGGGAGCCGCCCGTCTCGACCGTCACCGGACTCGCCAGGCTGCCGGTGACGGACAGCGTGCCGGCGCTCACCGTGGTGGTCCCGGTGTAGCGGCTGTTCCCGCTCAGCGTCAGCGTGCCGCCGCCGGTCTTGGTCAGCCCGCCGTCGCCGCTGAAGTCGAGCGCGTAGGCCACGTCGTACGCGTTGGTGTTGACCGCCAGCGGGTCGGCGGCCGTGATCACCGGGCCGCGCAGCGCGCGCTCCACGCTGACGAAGCCGTGGCCGAACACGGCGTCCACCCCCGGCTGGCCCATGTCGACGGCGCTGACCAGGATCAGATCGACGATCTGCTCCGGCGTCAGGCCGGGGAAGGCCTCGATCAGCAGGGCCGCCACCCCGGTGACGTGCGGCGCCGCCATCGAGGTGCCGGACAGCCGGACGTAGCCGCCGGTCGCCTGCACCGACCGGATGCCCTCGTTGGTCTGGTCGTCGCCGCCGCCGGGGGCGAAGACGCACCACGCCGCCGCCACGCCGCAGCGGTTGGTGTAGTCGGTCTCCTCGCCGCGCAGGCCGGTGGCGCCGACCGCCAGCCAGGTGCGCTGCAGCTCGGGGAAGCGGTGGGGAAGGCCGGCGTTGATGTCGGGGTTGGCCTCGCTCTCGTTGCCGGTGGCGAAGACGAAGATGCGGTCGGCCGCCACCCCGGCCCGGTAGGTGGCGAGCAGCGTGGGGAAGGTGGCCGCGAACTCCGCCGCCGTCACATCGACCGCGGTGCGACGCGGGTTGTCGGGGCCGCGCAGGGACGGGTGCGGGTTGAGGCCCAGGCTGGCGTTGATGACCTGCGCGCCCTGTTGCACCGCCGTGGCGAAGGCGTCGCTGAGCAGGCGGTTGGCGATGGGATCGGTTTCCGACACCGGGCGCAGGGTGCCGGGCGAATCGAAGAGTTCGCCGCTGATCCCCGAACCGACGAGGCTCGCGTTGTAGGCCACACCCTCGATTCCGGCGCCGTCGCGGCGGGCCAGGATGATGCCGGCCACGTGGCTGCCGTGCCCGTTGGTGTCCCGGTCCGCCACCCCCGCACCGGCCATGTGCAGGCTGCGGATGGCGCCGGCGAACTCCGGATGGTCGGCGGCGGTGCCCGAATCGACGACGCCGACGATCACGCCCCGCCCGGTGATCCCCCGCGCGTGGGCGGCTCCGGCGCCGACCAGCTCCAGGCCCTCCTGGCCCACATACTCGGCGTCCTCAAGCGTTTGCGCGCCCGCCGGGCAACCCACCATCAGCGCCGCCGAGGCGACCGTCCCCAACACCGTCAACCGGAACCCGAGCACGACACAACCTTTCCGCAAGAGGTAACTCGCGGGAAGGTATAGTATGCAATTATTGCGCGTCAAAATCTTTGCGCACAAAAAAAAGGCCGGACCTTGCCAGATCCGGCCGAGTTGCCTTGGAGAGAGAGTGGTTGCCGCGGCTGCGGCGAATGCCACAAACCGAACATTGCCCAGGCAATCCTGCGGCACCTGTGCGCACCGTCACAGTTGGAGAGTTTTTTCAGGGCCCGATATCGGATAGCCGGCCGTGAGCGCCGCGACGGTCGAGCGCGGTGTCAGCACGTCCGCCTCCTCCGTCGGCGCCAGCGGTCGGGCCTCGCGATAGCCGGCGGGCGACCAGGGGTGGAGCGCACCGGACCACAGGAGCAGCGGCAGGCCCGGTTCGTGGTCCGTCACCACCATCGTTCCGTCCGGCAGCCCGCCCAGTGCGGCCCGGTGGACGAGCTTGGCGCGGCCGGGGCTCCGCACCCGCTCGGCGTGCAGCCGCGCGTCGATCTCCGCCGCGCGTGGAGGGGCGGCGTCGGTCGGCCACCCGTTGCCGCGCGCCCAGGCGTCGCGGAAGGCGATGAAGGCCGCCCGCCGGCATTCCGCGCAGGGCCGGTGCCCGGCGGCCAGCGCCGTCGCCTCGTCCAGGAAGAACAGGGCGGTGTAGCGCCCCGGTGCGGCCAGTGAGATGCTGCGGTCCTTGAAGGCGAGCGCGCAACAGATCCACGCCTTTCCGGCCCACGCCCGCCGGATGACGCCCTCCGAGTCATGCAGGATGCCGCGGTTGCCCAACAGGGTGCCGCGGGCGGGGTCGGCGACGATGGTGCCGAAGGGTGTCACGCGGTTCTGCCGGGTCATGGAACAGGTCCCGCGCATTCCGCCGAAGAATGCCCCGGCCCTACCCCGTGGCGCGGTGCCCGCGCCGTGGGGAGGGCGGCTGCCGAAGGTCCGGGAACGACGCCTGAAAGCCGGTTGCCGGAAGGTCTGCCCATGCGCATGTTCCTTTGGCACGATCGTGATGGAGTGGCGGCATGACGCACGACGAGGTTCTGCGGGCCATCATTCGTGAGGCGGTGTCCGCCCGGTCCGCCTTGTGCGAGAACGAACTGGTCATACGGCTCGACACCATTCTGGCGCTGGCGCAAGGGGCGCTGGCGCTCGATGAGCCGGCCAACCCGACGGCCGACGGTCCGGTGGACGGCTGACGGTGCGCATCGGACCTTTGGACGGTCGTGCACCAGGATGATGTCGACGTATTGACAACCGCTTCGAGCTTCGCCAGCAGCTCCGGATCGATGTCCCCGTCGTGCTGGCGCACCGCTTCGAGCGCGGCGATCCGCCGGTGGGCCGCCAGGGCGTGCTCGCCGACCATCCGGACCACATCGACGAGCGCCTCGTCGCTTTCGTCGAGCTCGACCACGAGGCGCTCCCTCGGGCCGCCGGCGACGTCCAGCAGCGTGACCTTGCGCACCACCCGGCGCAGCAGCAGGCGCGCGTCCGGCAACAGGCTGAGCGGGTCGTCCTCGGGCGAGGAGTGGGACAGGGAGGCGATGACGTCCTCGGCGTGCCGGGACGCCTCCAGCGCCTCCTCGGTGTTGGCGGCGAAGGTCGCCTGCGACCGGCCGATGTCGGTGTGGAGCGTCTCGGCCTGGCGGCGCAGCTTCTCGATGACCGGCGTCAGCGCCTTCACGCGCGTGGCGAGGTCTTCCACATCGGCTTCCCCGAGCCCCAGGCCGGCCAGCCGGTGGATGGTGTCGAGCAGCCCCTTGCGCTCGACCTCCTTCGCGTTGCGCTCGGACTCGACGGACGCCAGTTGCTCGGCCAGGGCGGCGACGGTTTGCCGGTCGTGCGCCACCAGGAACTCGTAGAAGTTCCGGCCCGAGAGCTTCGAGGTCAGGTAGGCGATGACCTGTTCGAGGACGACGATGTCGGCGGCGGCCATCGCGACCGACGCGTTCGTGCAGCCGGAGCCGCTGCGCCGGCCGCCGCACAGGTAGCGGCGCTTGCTCGACAGGGTCGCCTCGGACTCGTTGGCGGAGACGTGATAGCTGAGGGCCCGGCCGCAGTGGTCGGCCCCGCAGCGGATCAACCCGGTGAGCAGCTTGGGGCTACGGGGCCGCGCGCCCTTCATGTTGCGGCCGGCGGTCGCCGCGAGCGCCTTCCGGAAGGTCGCCTCGCTGACGACGGGTGCCGGCCGGATGATCAGCGTCACCGCTTCGAGCCCTACATCCTCGTCGCCTTCCAGGACGCCGTAGTTGATGGGCTTGGCGATCAGCTTGCTCACCACCCCCTCCGACCAGCGCGGCGGCCGCACGACCTTCGCCCCGTTCTTGACGAGCCACTGTTCCAGGCCCGCCCAGCCGCCGACCTCGTTCATGCGCAGGCGCGTGACCTTCGTCCTGCCGGGCACCCGCACCCAGGCGAAGGGCGGCGGCACCCTCTCGCGGTTCAGCCGGCGGGCGATGGTGACGCGGCCGTCGCCGGCGATCATGTCCTCGTAGATGCGGCGCAGGACCGGGGCCTCCTCCGGGCACGGCTCCAGCGTCAGGCCGTCGGCCCTCCGGTAGCCGTAGGGCACGGTGCCGCTGACGAACTGGCCGCGCGCCCGCTTGATCCGCTTCCCGTTCATGGTGCGGGCGACGATCTTCTTGCGCTCCTCGCTGGCGAGCGTCAGCAGCAGGTTGCGGACCAGTGGGTTCTCGACGCCCGCCTCCTGCAACGAGACGAAGCCCAGGCCCAGCTTCTCGAACTCCTCCAAGGTGCGTACGCCGACGATGAGGTCGCGCGACAGCCGGTCGAGTGCGAGCACGTAGACCCGCTCGAAGGAGCGGGCCCTGGCCGACGCCATCAGCGCGCCGAAGCCGGGCCGGTCGGTCTCGTCCTTCGTGCCGGACACCGTGTCGGAGAAGATGTGGGGCTTCGCCACCTCGTAGCCGTCGGCCAGTGCCCGGTCGAGGCACCGCCTGATCTGGTCTGGAAGCGAGACCCGGTCGTTGTCCGCCTGAGCATCGGTGGAGACGCGAACGTAAATGGCCGCGGTGTTCATGATGCCTCTCAATGATTAATGCTGTCGAGCAATGATGATGTGCGCGAAATGGACGGGCAATGACTTTGATCGACTCCAGAAAGTTCTTGGGGCTGATTTGCATTCGGTGAAAGCCCGTTGTAGAATCGGAGAAAGTGAAGGAGATGGTTCATGAAGATCAAGAGCCGATCCCACATCAAGCCGCTGGCCCGGCTTGTCATCCGGATGTCCTACTGCGCCCTTCCGGCGCTGACCTTGGAGCGCATCGCCGGCGTCGGCGGCAATACCAGCGTGCCGACCGTGCGCTGCCTCTGCCAGGGGCTTGCGCGGAACGGGTTGAGCCAGGAGAACCTGACGGCCATCGCCGCGCTGTTCGCCGCGGAAACGGGCGACGACCGGGTGTCGAGCCTCACGGCGGCGCTGGTGGACGCGGTCGCCGTCATGGCGCTGCGGTTCAGCGACGACGTGTCGTCGGACGGCTCGACGGTGTTCTCGGTGCCGACGATCGACCAGGCCGCGGTGCGCGCGCTCGACCGTCTGGAGCGCGACGAGGCGTTCCGGCGTGTCGAGACGCTGGTCCGCCTCCACCTGCTGCCGCGGCTCGGGACCATGAACTTGATCCTTCAATACCTCTCCATCCCGGACAACCGCGGCCGCAAGGCCGCTTGAGGAGTCACCCATCATGCATTTGCACGTGAGCGTCTGGAAGTCGCTGAACCCCGTCTTCACCGCCGAGTCCGAACCGGGGCTGCGCGTCCGCGGGCCCATCATTGGCGGCTATACCCTGCTGCCGGTCGCCGAGCTGGACCGGCGCGCCGTTCTCGGGCGGGGGATCGGGGCCCGCGAGATTGATGCCGACGAGGCGCAGCGCGGCTTCCACGCGCTGATCGGGGAGGCGGTCGCGGAGATGAAGGCCGAGATCGGCCACGCCGGGCTGGCCTTGGACGGCGCGCGCGCCCTGATCGACCGCGACGCCAAGCCAGCGGCGGAGAAGGCCGACGTCCGCACCATCGACGCGGTGAAGCGGTACATCGTCGATGCCGTCGCCGATGTGGACCGGTGCGCCCCGCCCACCGGCACCATCGAGACCTTCCGCGCCCTGCTCAGCCAGAACCGCCGGTCGGTCGACTTCGACCTGGGGCACATCGACGCCGCCCTGCGGGAGTTCGACATGGCCGTGGCGGAGCTGGACCAGCGGCGTACCGACCTTCGCAGCCTGATCGGCGAGGTGGACGCCCTGATCCGATCCGCGCGCGACCCGAACCGCATCGCCGACCTCATCGAGAGGAAGGAGGAGGTCCAGTTGCGCTCCATCGTCACCCAGAGCCTCGTCGCCGAGCTGGCCGGCCTCCAGCAGCAGGTCGCCACCGCGGCGGCGCGCATCGCCGAGATCACCATGACCCTTCAAGGAGCCGTCCGATGACCACCGAACTCCAGGCCCTCCGCAACCGTGTGTTCGCCGACCCGGTCAACGCCTCCACCGACGACGTGCGCCGCCTGCTGGAGCTGAACGCGGCGGCGGTCGAGCGCCAGCAGATCATCGACGACGCCCGCTGGCAGCAGGCCGCGACCGTCGATGAGGAGCAGGTGCGGGGCGTGCAGCGGATCGTGCGCGCATTGGGGCGTTGATCACGCACGATCTCTCCTACACCCTAACCAGAACTCATGAAGCGCAAGCTTAAGGCTCGCTTCCTTTAGCCTTCAGAAATTTCGACGGAAGATGATTGGCAAGCGTGCTGTTACGTTGCGTCCTTGCCAATCATCGCCAAGAGACGGCGTTCAATTTCATTCCGCGTCACCTGATAAAAGGATATATGTGCTTTGAATGAATAATACATGTCCTCAGGAAGATTCGTGCGCTGAAGGTCAGTTTTGAGCCACTTTACGGGATAGACATGGCGGCAATGCTCTGGCGCGTATGATCTATATTCATACGGTCCTGTTACCTTTCCTACCGCATACTCGCGGCGCTCTGTGCGGGGCATAACGACGTGGTCACCGACTTTGACAACATGCGTAAACCTCCAAAGCTGCCTCGCCCATGAATCAATCGACAGATCGGCTGCCCTCTCATACTTTTTCTTCATTTCCTTACGTAGGCTGTCCAGATTTGACATCATTCTAATATCGCCAATGTCCTCCCACATCGTAGCGACACATCCGTTCTCGAGCGCATATGGTTCCCTGATCAGGGAACCGCCGGTATGAACAACCCAAAGCGTCATAGCCGCTCTCACTCCGCATCCTGAGCTATCTGCTCCCAAACCTAGCCAGCCGTCTGGTCATATCCGCAAAAGAGTGGTAACCTAAAAGGGTATTCTCTCGCGAACCGAGGGGCATGACCTACCATCTCGAATACAGCGGAAAACGGCAATGGCGCAAGGTTCCAATCGCAAGCCCTCATCCAACGTCAAAGGGCGCATCCGACAGTTCCTAATTGACAACGTCGGCCAAGTGGTTACGCGAGATCAGATCCAAAATGCAGCGCGCGACCCAGGCACAGGGTTTGTGCCGGAAAACTGGCATCAACGTCTTTCCGAACTTCGCGTCGATGAAGGGTTTGATATACTTTCTTGGCGTGACCGCAGCAATCTAAAACCGGGTCAGTACCTTCTTGAATCGGCAACTCCCGTGCGCCCAGCGAAGCCACGGGTCACCCTAAGCAGGTATGAGAGGGAAAAGCTTTTCGAGCAGGATGGATGGACATGTCAATGGGAAGGATGCGGTCTCAAGAAAGGTGACATTGATCCGGTCGGAGGCGGTACAGTAGTACTAACTGCTGATCACAAGTCGCCTCATAGCCTGCGCAATGGAACGTGGACTGGAACCCTTGACGATTGGCAAACATTGTGTGCTCGTCATCAACAAGAAAAGAAGAACTTTATCGATGATAGAACAGGGCGAAAGAACGTCCGCGAGTTGGTCCGCTCATCTCCTCGAGAGATCAAGGAAGAAGTATACCTTGATTTGAAAGCATATTTTGGAGACGACTAAAATTAGGCAGTTCATCAGTGATATGCCTGATTGCGAATAGGAGCGCCCCTGTTCTTCAGGGGCGCTCCTATTCGCTCTTAAGATAGTTTTGCTGTTTCTACAATCTTTTTTATTGTCCGGAACGTAGGTTTCGTGACATCAGGGCGAATCTCGCCCTCATAATATTTCGAAAGCCATTCTATCGTAATCATCTCGTAAAGCCGATCAAGATTGATCGTGCCATCTTTCTCTAGTAGTTTTTTAGCTAGTGAAGTAGCGGTTTGCTCAATATCAAAGTTATTTATAGATTGTTCGATCCCGCTTTTCTTGACAGAGGACGGCTTAGAAAATGTCAGTATAAGATCAGCTTTAGGGGCCTGTTCCATGTTTGTTTCAGTCAAAGAAGGAGCAGATCTTACCATTGGCACTGCGGCTACTAGGTCAAATCCGGCACTGCGACAGGATGTCATAAATGCTTCCCAAACTTCTGGGTCTTTATTAGCAAACGTGACTGTCATTGATCTGCCAGCCTTTAGTACGCGATATGCTTCTGAAAAGCTTTGCCGGAGCCCTTCAGCATAGTGCTCCGCCGTAAAGCTACGAACGGGGTTGAATGCTATCTCTCGCGTCAGATCCTGTTTTTCCCCGAGCCAAAGGCACCAAAGCATTGATAGTTCTCCATACTGAATTCCTTCGCCTCCGTAAGGGGGATCGGTAAATATATAGTCTATGCTTCCATCGTCTAGCGGTAGAATCCGACTGTCATGTACATCAATTATGCTTTTTTGTGAAAATGGTGCCCCGAAAGTGTGGAGATCTTTGATTGCAGAGACGCTTTTCCGGACACGGTTTTCGAAATACTTTAGAGGGTTAAGTTCTTGCCAACGCTTTGGAAGCCAGTATGAGTTAAGCTTCCAGCTTGGCCCGCCGGCAGCACCACTGAAGTCAGCTATCATCCTCGTAAACTGCGCCAGGCTCGCTGTTAGAGTTAGTAGTAGCCATTCGCGAGTTCGCATGTCATCTATTTCCATCACCTCCTGCCTGATGAGTCCTGCAAGCCTAAATGATCTGCTAGTGAATAGCTCACTCCACCTTGTCACGGATTTTTTTCTCAGTTTCCGCATTTGCCATCCATAGAATATTTCTGCGTCTGGGGTGGCTTCTGGAGCTGTGTATCTTTCAAGGGCTCGAACGTAATCCTCGTCATTCGGAGAATCAGATCGAGTGCCACATGACAAACACTTGTAGCGAACTTCATACATATTATTTACATTGTCTTTATCGGTCTCGTAGGCGCAACTCCTTATTTCGGCGATATTCCCGCAGACCCGACACTTTGTGCAGAACAGCATTAGAGCTTCATTGCTTAGGTTAGACAAAATTAGATCAGTTGCTCTTTCGAAAGTAAGCAAATCTGGCGGAGATAGCAGCGCCTTTGCATGGCGGACTGCAAACGGATTTAGATCATATCCGACAAAACTTCGGCCGGCGATGAGCGACTCAACCGCAGTGACACCACTGCCACAGAAAGGGTCACATATTATTTCCTCTTCGGAAGAAAAATACCGTACATACTGGGAAACAATATTAGCTGGCTTTTTCCCCCAATACTTATGAAAGTTGTGCCTTGGGGGCCAAGTTTCTGCTTCGATCACTCCCAAGTCATATTCTATGCCCTCTCGAGTAACCAAGGGCTTGCCATTCTCGTCAATACGACGTTCGAGAGGATATGTATTTCTAGTAAACAAATCCGGTTGCCGGAGCATTCTGGTTCCTTTCAATTTCCTGCGACTGTCTTGGATGAACAAACTCTTTAAGCCTATCTTTAGCGTATAAAGCCGGTATATGCACGCTGGTTTCGCTCCCTAGTCCATCTCCGTCCTAAAAGTAATGCGTTGAGACTCGGTCCAGTCGAGCGACTAACCCCGCTGAGGCCCTGTGTGCAAAATTTTATGCGAAGGCGGCGCTTCTTGCAGTAGATGAATATAAATACTCTCAGGTATCTCAGTATCGGATTGATGGGATAGCAGGCGCTCTCGCTGAACATGGCTGGGTGGTCAGAAAATATAAATGGATGCTGGTTCATTTCTTTGGGATAAATGTGCAGAAGATCTTACGTCGGCCGAGAATGTGCATCTGAATTATTCCCACAAGGGCGAGGTCTCGCAGGGCGTCCTGCACCGCGGTGTCGGCGTAGGGCGCGCCGTCGGGGAAGCCGGCGCGGGTCAGCACCTCCTTGATCACGGCCGGGTCGCGCCCGCGCAGCTCGCCGCGCTCGATCAGCAGGGCGTGGACGTGGTGACCGATCTTCACGTAGGGCCGCCAGCGCTCGTCCGCGACCACCACGGTGTCGTCGGGCTCGGCCGGGTAGGCGTTGCCGGTCGCCGCCAGCTTCGCCATGCACGGCATCACCGGCATGCAGGACGCGAAGCGGCTGGGGTCGATCTGGTGGCCCTTGCGCTTGGCGTGCTGGGCGGGGTCGGCCTCGAAGCGCAGGAGGGCCGGCAGCGTCACCAGCTTCGTGCGCTCCTCCACCAGGGTCACGTCGGCCAGCTTCACCTCGAACATGACCGCCGGCTTCGGCTGCGGCAAGGAGATGACCTTGCCGGTCGAAGTCTTCGCGGGCTCCTTCGCCGCGGTCGGGGCGGCGGTTGCGGTGTCGGCGGCGGTCTTCGTGGCGTTCATCTTCGGCTCCTCGATGGATAAGTTGTTGGAACAACTGAATATTCTCAGGCGTAGCGCCGCTTGGGAACCCGGAAAATCACGCCGATGAACCGTTGAACGCTGATTTACCTTTTGCCATTACCTCATTCGTCGCTGTAAAGTTTGCACGAACGCTCGTTCGTGCTGGTTTTATACTTGGGGGAGCCTGTGATGGCTGCTGGCCGGTTCGTTTCATACCTGCGCGTCTCGACCGCCCGTCAGGGCGCAAGCGGGCTCGGCTTGGAGGCGCAGCGCGCCGCCGTGGCGGCCTACCTCGGCGGTGACGCCGTGATCGAGGAGTTCGTCGAGATCGAGTCCGGCAAGCGCAACGACCGGCCCGTGCTGGCCCGCGCCCTGGCTGCGTGCCGCCGGCACCGCGCGGTGCTGGTCATCGCCAAGCTCGACCGCTTGGCGCGTAACGCCGCCTTCCTGCTGTCGCTGCGGGATGCGGGCATCGAGTTTGTCGCCGCTGACATGCCGCACACCAACCGCATGGTCGTCGGCGTGATGGCGCTCGTTGCCGAGCAGGAGCGGGAGGCGATCTCCGTCCGCACGAAGGCCGCCCTGCAGGCGGCACGCGAGCGCGGCGTCGTGTTGGGCAAGCCCGAGAACCTCACCAACCGCGGGGCCGGCACGATCAGGAGCGCGGCCGTGCGCAGCGCTGCCGCCGACGCCCGCGTTCGCGACCTCGGGCCGGTCGTCGCCGAGATCATGGCCGCAGGCTCGTCCTCGCTGAACGCCATCGCCAAGGCGCTGACCGAACGCGCCATCCCGACGCCGGCCGGGCGCTCCTCCTGGAGCCCGACACAGGTCAAGAACCTGCTGGCGCGCCTCGACGACCTGCGTGCGCCGGAGCTCGTTCGTGCATCGCGCTGATCAAGAGCGATCACACGCGATGCATGGGCGCGCTGGGCGCTCCCTCATCGCGTCGTCGCGAAACGTCAAGCGTATCAATGCGTGCAGCGTCTCGACGCTCAGTGGGGCTGCCAGCGCTATGTTATCAGCCCCGCCGATTACACCCCCTTGATCACGGATCGGACGTTGCAGCCCAATTTCCCTTGCGTGCCCGCAGCTTAGCGAAGGGCCAGCATCAAATGCCGTGAAGTAATCACCCCTTGAGGGGCAACCCCGCTCTTGGTCGAGCCCAGCGCCGCCGAACACAGGGATCATGCGGCACTGGCCGCACCGTCCGGCCGGAGGAGGCGGATCGGTAGAGCGCACGACCGGGCGTGGGTGTCCATCCATTTCTTGCGCGAGGCGAGGGGGCCGGTCCGGTGTCCGTCACCGCGGTGTGGGGGCGGCAAGAAAAAAAACCGCCGCTGCTCGCCCCATGAGAGTGGGCCATTCATTGCGCGGCGGTGCGAGCCCGGCACCTTAAGGTCGTGCTCGCCAAGGGGGGGCCGTTTTGCCTCCAGGTAAAGCCTGCGCTATCGTAGCTACTCGGAGCCAACGAGAACGCCCTCGTCCCGACAGGTTGGCCGCCAGGGGGACGAGGGCGTTGCAGAATGGAGTTCTCGGTGAACGACAACAGTATAGGTGCGCCCGACCTCAGCGTCAATTCCACGTCGGACCTCGAAGATGAGCAGAACCTTCGGAGAAAGTTTTCACCCGCCGGATCGGATGGGGTGGCCGCGACTGCCGAAACGCGAGTCCGATCAGCGACGTACCGGTTGCGCCGGAGCCGCCGCCAGAGCGCGCCCACAGTAGAAGGGGGACAAGCCCTCACCGACAGCACTCCTCCCATGGGCGGGCGTCAATCGCTCCACGCCCAGGCCAAGTTGCTCCCCGGCACCGCCCTGAGCGACCGGCACCTCGACGTGATCTGGGACGCGCTGCACCTCAAGGACGAGATCACCCTCCTGGGCATAGCCTGCGCCCAGCGCCCGGACCTGATGACGATCACCATCGACCTGACCGGCGAGCACGTCCAGAAGGCGTTCGACAAGGGCGTGACCGTGAGGAAGTGGGCCGCCGACCGGCTCAAGCTGGCGCAGCAGCAGCTCGGCCGGACATTGGGCCACCGCCCGGACGTGGTCCTGGTCATGGAGCCGAACCTCGCCGACGAGCGCGCCGATCCCACTGATGAGCTCGAGATCGACCCGAAGCGCCCCCTCGACCTGCACGGCGTCATCGAGGTGCGGGACCCGGCGCAAATCCACATCATCGAGCAGGCGTTCAAGAAGGTCTTCCAGGTGCCCGCCTGGGATCGGTTCAAGGGCAAGAGCAAGCCGGTGCTCGTCGCCGCAGCCGACGACACGAGGGGCGGGATCGAGGGCTGGATCGCCAACTACGCCTGCAAGCGGCTCTTCAAGATCGACATGACCAACTACACCAGCGGCTCGTCGCCGATCATCAAGAGCCGGTCGATGGGTCAGGCCACCAAGGGGATCTTCACCGGCATGGTGCGGGAGCAGGGCGTTGAGGCCGTGCTGGAGATCCTGGAGCAGCGCCGCCTTCACCTTGAACTCGACCGGCTTGATCGTCGTGTGCGCCGTCGGGCCGACCGGCGTCTTGCCGACTGATCGGGCGCAGCACGAGGAGCTCGTCCAGAGCCCGCTGACGCGCCCGACGCGTCTTGAGCGTCGTCGAGCACGTCGCCGGGCTGAACTCGATAGGCGGCGCTCCAACAGCTTGGGAGCTACAGCAGCCCCATGCCCTTGAAGCTGGAGTGCTTGCCCTTGCCGACGATGATGTGGTCGTGCAGGATCACGCCGACCGCCTGGGCCGCCCGGCCGATCTCCTTCGTCATCTCGATGTCGGCGCGGCTGGGGGTGGGGTCGCCGCTCGGATGATTGTGGACGAGGACCAACGCGCTCGCGTGCAGCTCCAGGGCGCGCTTGACGACCTCGCGCGGGTAGACGGGCGTGTGATCGACGGTGCCGCGCTGCTGGACCTCGTCGGCGATCAGGGCGTTCTTGCGGTCCAGGAAGAGCAAACGGAACTGCTCGGTTGCCTCGTGCGCCATGGCGAGCGACAGGTAGTCGATCAGGGCGTTCCAGCTCGACAGCACCGGGCGGTTCATGACCTGGCCCTTGGCGGCCCGGATCGCCGCCGCCCCGACTGCGCGCACCGCGGCGACGGCGGTGTCGGACGCCATGGAGACGCCGCCGGCCTTGCAGGGCCGCAGCATCTCCGGCGATGCGTTGACGACGTGCCACAGGCTGCCGAAGCGGCGCAGCAGCTCCTTCGCCAGCGGCTTCACGTCCTTCCGCGGGTTGACCGCGAACAGGATCATCTCCAGCAGCTCGTAGTCCTGTAGCGCGTCCGCCCCGCCTTCCAGGAAGCGGGCGCGCAGGCGCTCGCGGTGGCCGTGGTAGTGGGGCTCCGCACCGTCGGCGTCGTCAGGCGGCACGAGCGTCTTCACGCGCGACCACCCATGGCAGCGCGCGGGTGTAGATACGTCGCGTACACCAGGATGGGCGCGGAAGCACGGGATGACCCCAGAGTTCCCCCAGACTCCACCACGCAAAAAAAACGCCGCTAAGCCATTGGCCTAGCGGCGAGTTGAACAGGGAGGCTTCACGTCTGGGAGACGCTGGGTCCGGAGACCCACTCCCGAGCCCGGAGGCCCGAGGAGGAAATGCCGGCCGCCGCGGGGAATGTTGCGTCGCAGCAGCCGACGCACAAAATTTGATCATGATGGCGTCCGGTTTCCATTCATAATAAAGTGTTCCTACCATGCGTCCGCCGCATGGCTAGCAACCCCTTGTTCCGGTGCCATTTGTTGCGCGAACGGACTCAGAAGGGGGTTTCGGCCACCTTCTTGACGAGGAAGTCGCGGAACACGGCGATGCGCTTGGAATGGCGCAGTTCCTCCGCGTACACGAAATAGGCGTCGACCTTCGGGCCGGCCACGTCGGGCAGCACGCGCACCAAATCCTTGTTGCCGTCCACCAGGAAATCCGGCAGGGCGGCGATGCCCAGCCCACTCTCCACGGCGCGGTAGATCGCGTAGGTGCTGTTCACCTGGAAGGCCGGGCGGCGCCCGCCGGCCGGCGGCTCGCCCACGTCGAGCGGCCAATTGACGCTGGGCACCGGGGCGCGCACGTCGGGCGGCCAGATGATCAGGTCGTGGCTGTCCAGCTCCTGCGCCGTCTTGGGCAGTCCGCGGCGCTTCACGTAGTTCTGGTGGGCGTAGAGGTGGAAATGGATGGACATCAGGTGCCGCTGGATCAAGTCCGGCTGGCGCGGGGTGTTCATGCGGATGGCGATGTCCGCCTCCCGCATCGCCAGATCCAGCTCGTTGTCGTCGACCAGCAGGGTGAGCTGGATGTCCGGGTAGATGGACAGGAATTCCTGGATGCGCGGGGTCAGCCAGGTGGAGCCGAAGGCGACCGTGGTCGTCACCTTGAGCGGGCCCTTGGGGTGCTCCCGGCTCTCGGTCAGCATCGCCTCGGTCATCGACAGCTTGGCGAAGACCTCGCGCGCCGTGCGGTGCAGAAGCTCACCCTGCTCGGTGAGGATCAGGCCGCGGGCGTGGCGGTGGAACAGCGGCACGCCCAGGCTCTCCTCCAGCGCGCTGATCTGGCGGCTGACGGCGGACTGGCTGAGATTCAGCGTTTCGCCCGCGTGCGTGAAGCTCCCGGCTTCGGCCACGGCATGGAATACCCGCAGCTTGTCCCAGTCCATCATTCCCTCTGCCCGGCCGTTTGACGCGGCGAGCCTCCCGCTGTCGTGTGGTTGGTGAGCGCCGACGAGGCTGTTCCGTTATACCCGCAACGCATGGCTGACGCACGTCCAACCACATGGGACTGCACCGAACGTATGGCAAGGCCCATGCTTTCGGCCTATGCGGCGGGGTGTCAACCGGCCCCGGCGGGGGTGGCGGCCTGCCTCAGGGCGGACAGGGTGGTGCGGGTGGTGATCTGTTCCGGGTCGACTCGAAGCTCGATCACGGCCGGCTTGCGGCTCCACATGGCGTCCCAGAAGGCGGGCACGAAGTCGCGCGTACGCTCCACCGCTACCCCGTGCGCGCCGTAGCTCTGCGCCAGCGCGGCGAAGTCGGGGTTGGTCAGGTCGGTGGCGCTGACGCGGCCGGGGAAGCGCTTCTCCTGGTGCATGCGGATGGTGCCGTACATGCCATTGTTGACCACCAGCAGGATCGGGGCGGCGCCTGTATGCACGGCGGTCGCCAGCTCCTGCCCGGTCATCAGGAAGCCGCCGTCGCCGGCGATGCCCAACACGACGCGCTTGGGGTGCACCAGCTTCGCCGCGACCGCCGCCGGCACGCCGTAGCCCATGGCGCCGTTGGTGGGCCCGAGCTGGCGCCCCGGCCGGCGGTAGAGCAGGTGGCGGTGCGCCCAGCCGGAGAAGTTGCCGGCGTCGTTGGTGACGATGGCATCGACCGGCAGCCGGTCGCGCAGCCAGCCGAAGATCCACCCCATGTCCACCGCCCCGGCGCAGGGGCCGGGCTCCAGCCACGCCAGCCAGTCGGCGCGCGCCTCCTCCGCCCAGCCGCGCCAGGGCGGGTCCTGGATCGGAGTGAGGGCGGCGAGCGCCTTGGCCATGGGGACCACGCCGGCCTGGATTCCCAGCGTCGGGCGGTAGACGCGCCCCGGCTCCTCGGCCGAGGGGTGGGCGTGGATCAGCACCGGGCCGGGCTCGGGCGGGGTGAGCAGGGCGTAGCCCTGGGTGGTGATCTCGCCGAGGCGTGCGCCGACCACCAGCAGCAGGTCGGCCTGCGCCACGCGGCGCAGCAGCGCCGGGTTGGCCCCGGTGCCGAGATCGCCGACGTAAGCCGTGCTTTCATTGTCCAGTATGTCCTGCCGCCGGAAGGAGCAGCAGACGGGCAGGGCGTTCGCCTCGGCAAAGGCGCGGATGTCGGCGCAGGCCTCGTCGGTCCAGCCGGGGCCGCCGACCAGCAGCATCGGGCGCTCGGCCTTGGCCAGCAACGCCGACAGGCGGGTGAGGTCGTCCATGCCGGGGTGCGCGGTGACGGGCGCGTACGCCCCGGTGTCGCGTACGGCCGCGCGGTCGCCCAGCATGTCCTCCGGCAGGGCCAGCACCACCGGGCCGGGGCGGCCGGAGGTCGCCGTGTGGAAGGCGTGCGCCACATACTCGGGCACCCGCGCGGCGTCGTCGATCTGGGCCGCCCATTTGGCGACGGGGCCGAACATCTGGCGGTAGTCGATCTCCTGGAACGCCTCGCGGTCGGTCTGGTCGCGGGCGACCTGGCCGATGAACAGGATCATCGGCGAGCTGTCCTGCTGCGCCGTGTGCACGCCGATGGCGGCGTTGCAGGCGCCGGGGCCGCGGGTGACGAAGCCGATCCCCGGCCGCCCGGTCAGCTTGCCGTACGCCTCCGCCATGAAGGACAGCCCGCCCTCCTGCCGGCAGGTGACCAGCCGCATCTCCGGCGTATCGACGAAGGCGTCGAGCACGTCGAGATAACTCTCGCCGGCGACGCTGAATGCCAGGTCGGCGCCATGGTTGCGCAGCGCGTCGACAAGCAGCCGGGCGCCGGTGCGGGCGGGAAGGTCGGTCATGCGGCGGGCGGTCCCGGACGGTGGGCGGATTCGAATCGGCGTCCAGTAAGGCGCCCGCGGTGATGTCTGTCAACGCCGGGCGGTGTCGTACGCCCGCCCGTCAGTCCGCCTGCTGCGGCTGCTCCCGCCGTGCCGTGGCTGCCGGCAGCCGGTGGCCGCTGATCTCGGCGCCCGCATCCCCGGGCAGCGGCCACAGGAAGGCCGCGGACAGGGCCGCCGACGCGCCCACCAGCAGGAAGGCCGGCGCGAAGTCCGCCGCGTCCAGCCCCGGCGCACCGAGCCAGCCCTGGCTGACGTGCAGGACGGTGGCGCCCACCGCCACCCCCAGCGTCAGCGACACCTGCTGCATCACCGCGGCCAGCGTGCTGGCGCGGCTGGTCATCGGCTGCGGCACCTCGGCGTAGGCCAGCGTGTTCAAGCCGGTGAACTGGAGCGAGCGCAGAAAGCCGCCGGTCAGCAGCAGCGCCAGGATGACCAGATGCGGGGTGTCCGGCGCGAACAGCGCGTAGCCGGCGAGCAGCACGCCGTTCACCACCGCATTCGCCATCAGCAGCCGCCGGAACCCGAAGCTGCGCAGCAAGCGGGGCGCCACGAACTTCATGGTCAGGGCGCCGACCGCGCCGACGAAGGTCAGCGCCCCCGATTCGAAGGGCGACAGCCCGAATCCGAGCTGCAGCAGCAGCGGCACCAGGAAGGGCACCGCGCCGATCGCCACCCGGAACAGCGAGCCGCCCAGCACCGCCGCGCGGTAGGTGGGCAGCCGGAACAGGCCGGGGTCGAGCACCGGGTGCGGGATGCGCTTGGTGTGCCGGCGGTACAGCACGGCCGCCACCAGGGCGGCCAGCGTCACCCCGGCCGCCACGCCGGGCGGCACCACGCCGCGCCCCACGCTTTCCAGCCCGAACAGCAGCCCGGCCAGCGCCACCCCGCCCAGCAGGAAGCCGCGCGCGTCGAAGGGGTCTGCGTCCTCCTCCTTCAGGTTGGGGATGTAGCGCAGCACCAGCAGCAGCCCGATCACCCCGATCGGCACGTTGATCAGGAAGATCCAGCGCCAGGAGGCGTAGGTGGCGATGAAGCCGCCGACCAGCGGGCCGATGGCCGGGCCGATCAGGGCGGGGATGGTGAGCTGGCTCATCGCCGTCACCAGCCGGTCCTTGGGCACTGCCTTCAGCACGATCAGCCGCCCGACCGGCACCATCATGGCGCCGCCGAGCCCCTGCACCACGCGGGCCCCCACCAGCGTCCACACTTCCACCGCCAGCCCGCACAGCACCGAGCCCAGCGTGAACACCGCGATGGCCGACGCGAACACCGTCCGCGCCCCGAACCGGTCGGCCGCCCAGCCGCTGACCGGCAGGAACACCGCCAGCGCCAGCATGTAGGAGGTCACCGCCATGCTCAGCCGCAACGGGTCGTCGCCGAAGGAACGCGCGATCTCCGGCAGCGCGGTGGCGATCACCGACGCGTCCAGATTCTCCATGAACAGCGCGCTGGCGACGATGAACGGCACGAACGCCGGCACCGTACGGCCGGCATCGGGTGGCATGACGGTGGTGTCCTCGGAAACGGGCCTGCGGATCGTGACGTAGGGCGGATGCTTGGGTGCGCAAAGCGTTCACCCGGCACGGCTGGCATGCGCCGCAGGCTGGACCCCGGCCCCCGCCGCCCCCATAGTTCAGGTCCAGCCATGCATCGCCAGGGAGGACCGACCGCGTGCGAAGGACTTGGGTGAAGGGGCTTCTGGCGGGGGTGCTGCCCGCCGCGGTCATGGCCGCGGGGCCGGCGATGGCGGCGAAGGACGAGCTGGTCATCGGCATCAACCAGTTCCCGGCGAACTGGCACCCCTCGATCGAGGCGATGGCGACCAAGGCCTACATCGAGGGGATGACGCGGCGGCCCTTCACCGTCTACGACGCGGACTGGAAGCTGATCTGCATGCTCTGCACCGAGCTGCCGTCGGTGGAGAAGGGCACGGCGGTGTACGAGACGCGGGCCGACGGGTCGCGCGGTGTCGCCGTCACCTTCACCATCCACCCGGACGCGCGCTGGGGCGACGGCAAGCCGGTCACCACGCGGGACGTGCTGTTCACCTGGGAGGTGGGGAAGCACCCGCTGAGCGGCTTCTCCAACTTCGACCTGTACGGCCGCGACATCGTCTCCATCGACGTGAAGGACGAGCGGACCTTCACCATGCACCGCGACAAGCCGGTGTGCGACTACGCCGCCATCAACGATTTCCGCCTGCTGCCCGAGCATCTGGAGCGGCCGGTGTTCGCGGCGGACCCGGCGACCTACCGCAACCGCTCCGTCTTCGAGACGGACCCGACCAACCCCGGCCTCGTCACCGGCCCCTACCGCATGGCGGAGGTGGCGTCCGGCTCCCACGTGGTGCTGGAGCCGAACCCGCACTGGTGGGGGCAGAAACCCGCCTTCCGCCGCATCGTCGTGCGCGCGGTGGAGAACAGCGCGGCCCTGGAGGCGAACCTGCTGGCCGGGCAGGTGGACATGGTGGCGGGGGAGGTCGGGCTGCCGCTCAACCAGGTGCTGGCGCTGGAGAAGCGGCAGGGTCAGCGCTTCCGCTTCGTCTACAAGCAGGGGCTGATCTACGAGCACATCGACCTGAAGCTCGACAACCCCATCCTGGCGGATCTCCGCGTGCGCAAGGCTCTGCTGCACGCCATCGACCGCGAGGCCATCTCCAAGCAGCTCTTCGAGGGGCGGCAGCCGGTCGCCCACAACCAGACCAACCCGCTCGACCGGGTGCACGCGCCGGGCTACCCCACCTATCCCTTCGACGCCGCCGCCGCCGGGCGGCTGCTGGACGAAGCCGGCTGGACCGAGAAGCGCGGCGGCATCCGCCACAACGCCGCGGGCGAGCGGTTGCAGGTCGAGATCATGACCACCGCCGGCGACCGCACGCGCGAGCTTCTGCAGCAGGTGATGCAGGCGCAATGGAAGCAGGCCGGCGTGGACGTGCGCATCGTCAACGAGCCGGCGCGCGTGCTGTTCGGCCAGACGCTGAAGGAGCGGCGCTTCAAGGCCATGGCGCTGTTCGCCTGGATCAGCTCGCCGGAGAACATCCCGCGCACCACCCTGCATTCCAGCATGATCCCCACGGCAGCCAACGGCTGGGCCGGGCAGAACCTGACCGGCTTCCGCGACGCCGAGATGGACGCGGTCATCGACAAGCTGGAGTATGTCTGCGAGCCCGAGCCGAACCGTCTGCTGTGGACCCGCCTGCAACAGATCTACGCGGAGCAGCTCCCGGCCCTGCCGCTGTTCTTCCGCTCCGACGCCCATGTGCTGCCGCCCTGGCTTGACAACCTTGTGCCGACCGGGCACCAGGGCTTCTCCTCCTTCTGGGTCGAGACATGGCGGGTGAAGTGAGGGGAGAGGGTTCTTCATGACCCGCTTCCTGGTGTCCCGCCTGCTCCAGGCCATCGTCGTGCTGCTGGTCATGAGCTTTCTGGTGACCGCGCTGATCGGGCTGATGCCGGGGGACCCGGTGGATCTGATGCTGGCCGGCAACCCGCACGCCACCCCGGCCGACGCGGAACGCCTGCGCGCCGTCTACGGCGTCGACCGGCCGCTGGGGGAGCGGTACCTGCATTGGCTCGGCGGTGCGGTGCAGGGGGATTTCGGCTATTCGCGGCTGTTCTCCCGCCCGGTGCCGGAGGTGATCGGGCCGCGGCTGGTCAACACCGGCATCCTGCTGGGGGCGGCCTTCCTGCTGGCGGTGGCGCTGGCCCTGCCGCTGGGTGTGGCGGCGGCGCGGCGGCCCTGGTCGCTGGCGGACGACGCGGTGAACCTGCTGTGCTTCGCCGGCATCTCGGTGCCGCCCTTCTGGCTGGCGCTGCTGCTGATCCTGCTGTTCGCGGTGACGCTGCAATGGCTGCCGGCCTCGGGCATGGCGCCGGTGGGCGGGGGGAGCTGGGTGGACGGGCTGCGCCACGCCGCCCTGCCGGTGGCGACGCTGGCCATCGCCAGTGTCGGCGGCTACACCCGCTACGTCCGCTCGGCCATGCTGGTGGAGCTGCGGCAGGACTACATCCGCACCGCCCGCGCCAAGGGCATGACGGAGCGACGGGTGGTGTGGCGGCACGCGCTGCGCAACGCGCTGATCCCCGTGGTCACCATCATGGCGCTGGAGTTCGGGGCGCTGTTCTCCGGCGCGCTGGTGACGGAGACGATGTTCGCCTGGCCGGGCATGGGCAAGCTGATCTACGACAGCATCATGGGCAACGACTACAACGTCGCGCTGGTGGCGCTGCTGCTCGCCACGGCCATGACTCTGCTGGGCAACCTGCTGGCCGACGTGGCCTACGCGGCGCTGGACCCGCGCATCAGCTTCCGGGCGGAGCCGCGATGAGGGGCCGGCGATGAGAGGTGTGCGCCGTTTCGCGCGGCACCGGCTGGCGGTGGCGAGTGCGGTGCTGCTCGCGCTGCTGACCGCCGCCGTGATCGCGGCGCCGCTGGTGGAATCGGCGCTGGGCATCGACCCCGCCGCCATCGGGCTGCTCAACCGCTTCGCCCCGCCGTCGCCCGAGCACCCGCTGGGCACCGACGAGCTGGGGCGGGACGTGCTGGTGCGGCTGCTCCATGGCGGCCGGGTGTCGCTGGCGGTGGGCGTGGCGGCGGCGCTGGCGGCGGGGCTGATCGGCACCGCGGTCGGGCTGGTCGCCGGCTATTTCGGCGGGCGTTTCGACGCGCTGCTGATGCGCGTCACCGACGGCTTCATCGCCCTGCCGCTGCTGCCGCTGCTGATCGTGCTGGCGGCGGTCGACCTGACCCGGCTCGGCATCCCCGCCGACGTGGCGGGGGCGGAGGGGGCGAGCCTGCTGCGCATCGTCGCGCTGGTGGCGCTGTTCGGCTGGACCACCGTGGCGCGTCTCGTGCGCGGCGCCACCCTGGCGACCAAGCGCCGCGACTATGTGCGGGCCGCGATCGCGCTGGGGGCCGGCAGCCGGCGCATCATGCTGGCCCACATCCTGCCCAACGTCGCCGCCCCCGCGGTGGTGGCGACGACGCTGACGGTGGGCAACACCATCCTGCTGGAATCGGTGCTGAGCTTCCTCGGCCTCGGCATCCAGCCGCCGCTGCCGTCCTGGGGCAACATGCTGACCGGCGCGCAGGATCTGGTGGTGTCGGCGCCCATGCTGGCGGTGTGGCCGGGGCTGCTGATCTTCCTGACGGTGATCGCCGTCAACCTGCTGGGCGACGGATTGCAGGACGCGCTGGATCCGCGGGCGGGGACGTGAAGGGGGGACCACGGCTACGACGAGGTCACCGCACCCTTACGAACTTCGCCGTCCCCTCGGCCGCCGGCACCAGCCGCACCGCGAAGGGCGAGGTGATCGCCTGCACCACCGCCGCGGTGGGACCGGGCACCCGCTCGCGGTAGTTCACCACGACAGCGCCGTCCTTCACCGCCACCTGCTCGATGGTCACGCCATAGCCGCCGGTGTCGCGGTAGCCGAGGAAGATGCCCACCGCCATGCGCCCGCCGGGCAGGCCGCGGCTGGGCGGTTCCTGGCCGACGCGGGCCCACAGCTCCGTCCACTCGCGGTCGCTGCGGGCGACGAGCTGGGCGCGTTCGGCGGACTGGCTGCGCTCCCCCTGCCAGTAGGTGCCAGGCTCGGCGTCGGCGGGGACCAGCGGGCGGTCGGCGGAGCCGCCCTCACCGGAGGAGGCGCAGCCGGCCAGAGCCAGCGACAGCAGGAGTGCTGGAATGATCAGGCGGCGCATGGGCGGTCAGGCGCTCCGCGGCAGGATGGTTTCGACAAGCGTGGCCCAGTAGCTGGCACCCAGCGGCAGGATGTCGTCGTTGAAGTCGTAGCGCGGGTTGTGCAGCGTGCAGCCGAGCGCCGACCCGCCCTGGCCGATCCAGGCGTAGCAGCCCGGCTTTTCCGCCAGCATGAAGCCGAAATCCTCCGCCCCCATGGACGGCGGGAGGTCGCGGCGCAGCCGCTCCGCCCCGACCAGCCGGGCGGCGACCCCGGCCGCCACATCCGTTTCCGCCGCGCTGTTGCGGGTGACCGGGTAGCCGCGGCGGTAGACGAGATCGGCCGTCGCCCCCATGGCCGCGGCGATGCCGGTGATGAGGCGGCGCAACTGCGCCTCGATCCGGTCCTGGGTTTCCGGGAGCAGGCTGCGCACGGTGCCGGTCAGCCGGGCTTCGGCCGGGATGACGTTGAAGGCGCTGCCGGCGTTGATGGTGGTGATGGACAGCACGGCGGCGTCCAGCGGGTCGGTGCCACGGCTGACCAGCGTCTGCGCGGCGGTGACGATCTGCGCCGCCACGGCGATGGGATCGACGCCCAGATGCGGCATGGCGGCGTGGGCGCCGTGCCCGGTGACGGTGATCTCGATCTGGTCGGCGGCGGCCATCACCGGGCCGTCATGCACGGCCATGGCGCCGGGCTCCAGCTCCGGCCAGTTGTGCAGGCCGTAGACCGCCTCCACCGGGAACTCGCGGAACAGCCCGTCCTCCATCATGGCGCGGGCGCCGGCGCGTCCCTCCTCCGCCGGCTGGAAGATGAAATGCACGGTGCCGTCGAAGTTCCGCGTCTCGGCCAGATGGCGGGCGGCCCCCAGCAGCATGGTGGTGTGCCCGTCGTGGCCGCAGGCGTGCATGCGGCCGGGGTTGCGCGAGGCGTGGGGGACGTCGTTCGCCTCCTGGATCGGCAGGGCGTCCATGTCGGCGCGCAGGCCGATGGCGCGGGTGCCGCCGCCGGTGCCGCGCAGCGTGCCGACCACCCCGGTGCCGCCCAGCCCGCGCCGCACTTCGATGCCGAACTCGGCCAGTTTGGCCGCCACCACGTCGGCGGTGCGGTGCTCCTCGTAGGCGAGTTCGGGGTGGGCGTGCAGGTCGCGGCGCCACGCCGTCATCTCGGCGTGGAAATCGGCGATGCGGTTCACGACGGGCATGACGCGGCGGTTCCCCGGATTGCGGTCACTCGGGCACGGCCATGCCGCGCTGCACGGCCGGGCGAGCGGCCAGCGTGTCGTGCCAGCGCTTGATGTTGGGGTAGCGTTCCAGCAGGGCGGCGTTGGCGACCGCCGCCACCGCGATGAAGGGATAGCAGGAGATGTCGGCGATCGAATACTCGTCGGCCAGAAATTCCCGCTCGGCCAGCCGGCCCTCCATGGCGTCATAGCAGCGGATCAGCTCGCCCTTGAACAGGTCGATGGCGTAGGGGATCTTCTCTGGCGCGCGAACGGAGAAGCGGAACATGTCCACCGCCGTCGGGCCGAGGTCGCTGATCCCCAGCATCAGCCAGCTCAGCGCGTCGGCCCGCGCCTCCACCCCCTGCGGCATCAGCCGTCCGGTGCGCTCGGCGAAATGCAGCAGGATGGCGCCCGACCCGAACAGCTTGCGCCTCACCCCGCCCGGCAGCTCCTCCACCACCGCGGGGATTTTGCCGATCGGGCTGATCGCCAGGTAGTCGGGCTGCTTGTGCTCCCCGCCCATCAGGTCGAGCTTGTGGACCTTGTAGTGCAGGCCAAGCTCCTCCAGCAGGATGGACGCCTTGTGCCCGTTGGGGGTGGGGAAGGTGTAGAGCGTCAGCATGGCAAGGGACCCGTCCTGAAGCGGCGCCCGGCGCGCCGGTGCGCAGTGTCCCCCATTTGCGCCCGCAACGCCAGCGGCAGAGGTTGACGCGGCGGCGGCTTTCGCGCCACCAAGGCGGCCATGGCGATCTCCCCCCTTCCCATCGACCCCGCGCTGCCCACGCTTCTGGACGCGCTCGACGGTCCCGGCCTCGCCGTGCTCCAGGCCCCGCCGGGGGCCGGCAAGACCACGCGGGTGCCGCTGGCCCTGCTCGACCGGCCCTGGCTCGCCGGCCGCAGGATCGTGGTGCTGGAACCACGCCGGCTGGCCGCCCGCGCCGCCGCCCGCCGCATGGCCTCGATGCTGGGGGAGGAGGTCGGGCAGACCGTCGGCTACCGGGTGCGGCTGGACACCCGCGTCGGCCCCGACACCCGGATCGAGGTGGTGACCGACGGCCTGTTCCTGCGCCGGCTCCAGGAGGATCCGGAGCTGGCGGAGGTCGGTGCCGTGCTGTTCGACGAGTTCCACGAGCGCGGCATCGACGGCGACACGGCCCTCGCGCTCTGCCTGGAATCGCGCGGCGCGCTGCGCGACGACCTGCGGCTTTGTGTGATGTCGGCGACGCTGGACGCGGCCCCGGTGGCGGATCTCCTCGGCGGCGCGCCGATGGTGACCAGCGCCGGCCGCGCCTTCCCGGTGGAGACGCGCCATCTCGACGCGCCGCCGCCGGGCACGCGGATCGAGGACGCGGTGGCATTGGCGGTGCGCCGGGCGCTGCGCGAGGAGCCGGGCAACGCGCTGGTCTTCCTGCCTGGCGTGGCCGAGATCCGGCGGGTGCAGGCGCTGCTGGAAGCGGCCGATCTGGGGCCCCGGACCGACATCGCGCCGCTCTACGGCGACCTGTCCGCCGACGCCCAGGACCGCGCCATCGGCCCGACCCCGCCCGGCCGGCGCAAGGTGGTGCTGTCCACCTCCATCGCCGAGACCAGCCTGACCATCGAGGGCATCCGCATCGTGGTGGATGCGGGCCTGATGCGGGTGCCGCGCTTCGACCCGCGCAGCGCCATGACCCGGCTGGTCACCGTCAAGGTTTCCCAGGCGGCGGCCGAGCAGCGGCGCGGGCGCGCCGGGCGGCTGGAGCCGGGCGTCTGCTACCGGCTGTGGCCGGAAGCGCAGCAGCGCGCACTCGCCCCCTTCGGCACGCCGGAGATCCTGGACGCCGACCTCGCCCCGCTGGCGCTGGAGCTGGCCCAGTGGGGGGTGGCGGAGCCGGAGTCGCTGTCCTGGCTCGACCCGCCGCCGGCCGCGGCGATGGCGCAGGCGCGCGAGCTGCTGC
>OFDN01000680.1_pt1 | contig 25870 bp, 23 predicted proteins | sample 1520971 | NCBI WGS metagenome assembly OFDN01 (sample SAMEA94257418, study PRJEB24077) | hot springs metagenome | biome: Aquatic biome; feature: Geographical feature; material: Water | place: India | collected 2012-06-12 | depth 5 m
CGCGAGCGCCGCGCCGAGCGGGCCGCGCACGAGCCCCGTCGCGACGTCGACCACCGACGGATCGGACGAGACCGCGATCGCGCTCGCCGCGGCGCCCGCCGCGAGCGGCATCGCGCGCCCGGGCGACCCGCTCAGCGTGCGGGTCACCGTGACCAACCTCGGCGATTCCGCGACGCCCCCGCTCACCGTCGAGCTGGCGATCGCGGGTACGGAGCCCGCGAAAGCGGACGACGTCGCGGCCTGGTTCAACGGCGAGACCATCGGCCTCGAGGAGCGGGTCGCCGCCGCGGCGGAGCTGTCGCCGCTCGAGCCGGGATCGAGCGCCGTGCTCGACCTGATCGTCGACGATGCGGCGACGGCGCTCAGCGGCGGGTTCGGCGCGCGCGCGGCGGTCGTGCGCGCGAGTGCCGAGGGCGAGCTCATCGTGGCCGACCGCACAGCCGTCGTCTGGGTGCCCACCGGCACCACCCCGGCCGCGCGAACCGTCTTCGTGGCGCCCATCTCGACCCCGGGCATCGAGGAGGGCCTGCTCACGAGCGCCCAGCTCGAGCAGCTGACGGGCGAGGCGGGCGCTCTCACGCGGCAGCTCGACGCGGTGGCCGGCCGCCCGGTGATGGTCGCGATCGATCCCCGCGTGGTGGCGTCGATCCGGCTGCTGGGGGCGTCGGCCCCCGCGACCGCGACCGCCTACCTCGACCGCCTGACGGCGATGCCGAACGAGACCTTCCTGCTGCCGTGGGCCGACGCCGACCTGCCCGCCGTGCTCGCCGCAGGCGCGAGCCCCGTGGCGCCCGAAGGGGCCGGAGCCCTCGAGTCGAGCACCGAGACCACCGCGACCGATGACCCCGAGCCCGGCCCGGCGCCGCTCACCCTCGCCGACGCCGCCGACTGGCCCGCGACGCTGCGCGATGTCGTCTGGTCAGAGACCCCCCTCGCGCCCGCCGTGGCCACCGCGCTGACGGATGCGGGCACGCGGCTCGTCGTCGCCCCGACCACCCCGTCCGCGGGCGGGGCGACCGTGCAGGAGGCCGAGGGTCTGCGGCTCCTGCGGGTCGACGCCGCACTCTCCGCGTCCGCCCGCGACGCGAGCACGGCACCCTCGCAGCAGCGATTCGATCGGGCGATCGCCCGGGTGTCGGCACTGCTCGCCGCCGCGGCCGCCGAGCAGCCGGGCATCCCGGTCATCATCGCCCTCACGCGCGACGAGTTGCCCTCGAGCGACCGTCTGATCGACACCATCGGCCACACCGTGTCGTTGCCGTGGTCGACCGCCAGCTCGGCGACCGAGGCCCTCAGCACGGCCGCGTCGTCCGCCGAGCTGGAGGAGCCGGCGACCGACGCAGCGCGGCTGGCCGCGGTGCGCGACGCGATTGCCGCGGAGAGCGCCGATCGAGCCTTCGCAAGCATCGCGACGACTCCAACCGTGATCACTGACCGCCGGAGACTGGAGTTGCTGGCGGCGCTCTCGGCCGGATGGGGCGATCAGTCGGTCGCGGCGCTGCAGCGCTTCGTCGACAGCTCGATCGCCCTGCGGCAGTCGGTGCGGGTGGCTGAGAGCAGCTCGATCACGCTGTTCGCCGATCGTGCCTCACTGCCCGTCACGGTGCAGAACGACCTCGACGTCGCCGTGCGGGTTTTCGTACGGGTCGACCCCGACACGACGCAGCTGCGCGTGCTCGACCAGCGGGTGGAGGTGCTCGTCGAGCCGCGCTCGCAGACGCGCGCGCTTGTGCCGGTCGAGTCGCTCACGAACGGACAGGTCGACATCACGGTGACCGTGCGTGACGCGGCGGGGGCCCGCATCGGGGCTCCGACCCGCGTCGCGCTCAACCTGCAGGCCGGGTGGGAGACCGCGGGCACGATCGCGGTCGCCGGAGCTGTGGTGCTGCTGCTCGGCATTGGCATCACGCGCGACATCCGCAAGCGCCGACGCCAGCAGACAGCGGATGCCGAATGACGACCCCGAATCACGGCGGTGTGGGCCGCGCGAGCGTCATCATGGCGTCGGGCACGGTCGTCTCGCGCCTTCTCGGCTTCATCAGCGCGGTCGTGCTGGCCCAGACCATCGGCACCGTCGGAGCGGGCGCCGACGCCTTCGCGCTCGCCAACCAGCTGCCGAACACGATCTACGCGATCGTCGCCGGCGGGGTGCTGAGCGCGGTGCTGGTGCCCCGCATCGTGAAGGCGGCTCTCGACGACGATGGCGGTCAGCGCTTCATCAACCGTCTGGTCACCCTCGGCCTCGTGGTCTTCCTGATCGCCGCGGTGCTCGCGACGCTCGCCGCGCCGCTGCTCGTCGGGCTGTACGCGCAGCAATCGGTCGACGGCTCGCGCGGATTCTCAGAGGACGAGCTCGCGCTCGCCGTCGCCTTCGCCTACTGGTGCCTGCCGCAGGTTCTCTTCTACGCCGTCTACGCCCTGCTCGGGGAGGTGCTCAACGCGCGCCGCGTGTTCGGCCCCTTCACGTGGGCGCCCGCGCTCAACAACGTCGTCGCGATCATCGGCCTCGTCGTCTTCACGCTGCTGTTCTCCGGCGATCTCACGCAGGCGACGACCTGGACCCCCGCGATGATCGCGACCCTCGCCGGCTCGGCGACGCTCGGCATCGCCGCCCAGGCGCTCGTGCTCTTCGCGTTCTGGCGACGCGCCGGCCTGCGCTACCGACCCGACTTCCGCTGGCGCGGGGTCGGGCTCGGGGCGACCGGGCGCGCGGCCGGCTGGGTGTTCGGCATGGTCATCGTGACCCAGCTCGCCGGCATCGTGCAGGCCAACGTCGCCTCGCTGTCGGCGGCGGGCGGCGAGCCCTCGCTCGCGGTGCTGCGCTTCTCGTGGCTCATCTTCATGCTGCCCCACTCGGTCGTGACCGTGTCGCTCGCCACCGCCTACTTCACCCGCATGAGCGCGCACGCGCGCGACGGCGACCGGGATGCGGTGCGCGCCGATCTGAGCGAGTCCCTGCGCCGCATCCTCCTGCTCATGGTGTTGGCGACCGTCGGCCTGCTCGTCGTGGCCGGCCCGTTCGCCCGCGTGTTCGGCGGCGAGCCGACCGCGGTGGAGGGCATGGCGCGGGTCATCGCGGCCTTCGTGCTCGGGCTCATCCCGTTCACCGTGCTGTTCGTGGTGCAGCGGGTGTTCTACGCCCTCGACGACACGCGCACTCCGTTCTTCATGCAGCTGGCGCAGTCCGGTCTCTTCGTGGCGGGTGCGGCGATGGTGGCGACCCTGCCGGCCGGTCAGATCGCGCTCGGCATCGCTCTCGTGACCTCGGCGGCGGGCACGGCGCAGACCGTCATCGGCCTCCTGCTGCTGCGGCGCCGGCTCGGGCGTCTCGACGGGCGCCGGCTCGCCGTGCGGGGAGCTCAGTACGCTCTCGCCGCGCTGCCGGCGAGCATCGCGGGCATCCTCGTGGGCTGGCCGCTCGGGGCCTTCGCCATCGACGGCGCCGCGCGCTCGAGCGAGGTTGCCGCGGTCGTGACGATGCTCGCCATCGCCGTGGTCATGACCGCGGTGTACGCGGGCGTGCTCGCGCTGCTGCGGGTCGCCGAGCTCGACGACATCGTGCAGCCCATCGCGCGCCGCCTGCGGCGGCGGTGAGCATCCCCGCCATGAACAGCCGGTGAACGTCGCCGAGCACGGAATACCGCCCGCCTACACTGGGTTGACGCTGCTGACCGTCCGCGGTGCACGGCACACGATGCGACCGCGAGAATGAGGGAGACCATGCGCCACGTCATCATCATCGGCTCCGGGCCGGCCGGCTACACGGCGGCGATCTACGCCGCGCGCGCCAACCTGCAGCCGCTCGTGATCGCCAGCTCGGTCGAGTTCGGCGGCGAGCTCATGAAGACCACCGAGGTCGAGAACTTCCCGGGATTCCCCGAGGGCATCATGGGCCCCGACCTCATGACCCGCATGCAGCAGCAGGCCGAGCGGTTCGGCGCCGAGATCGTGTACGACGACGTCGTGTCGCTCGAGCTGGAGGGCCCGGTCAAGGCCGTCACGCTCGGCAACGGCGACCGCCACGAGGCCCACGCCATCATCTACGCGACCGGCTCGGCGTACCGCAAGCTCGGGCTCGCCGATGAGGAGCGCCTCAGCGGCTACGGGGTCTCGTGGTGCGCGACTTGCGATGGCGCCTTCTTCCGCCAGAAGACGGTGGCCGTCATCGGCGGCGGCGACTCGGCGATGGAGGAGGCGACCTTCCTCACCCGCTTCGCCGACAAGGTCTACATCGTGCACCGCAGCGAGACCTTCCGCGCCTCGGCGGCCATGCTCGACCGTGCTCGCGCGGACGAGAAGATCGAGTTCATCACCAACGCCCGCGTCGAGCACATCTACGGCGCCGACCTGGTCAGCGGCATCGGCCTGGTCGACACCGAGACGGGCGAGGAGCGCACGCTCGACGTGCAGGGCGTCTTCATCGCGATCGGCGCCGACCCGCGCACCCACCTGGTGCACGGCGTGCTCGAGCTCACCGAGCAGGGCACCATCGCGGTGGATGGCCGCTCGTCGCGCACGAGCGTGCCGGGCGTCTTCGCCGCGGGCGATGTCGTCGACCCGACCTACAAGCAAGCCATCACCGCCGCCGGCAGCGGCACGGTGGCCGCGCTCGACGCCCAGCACTACCTCGAGACCATCGCCGACGCCGCCCGCAGCACCGCGGCCGTCGCCGGCTGACCCCGACCGACCCACTGCAAGGAGACCCCATGAGCACGCGCGATGTCACCGACGCCACCTTCGAGGCCGAGGTTCTGAAGAACGAGAAGACGATCATGGTCGACTTCTGGGCCGAGTGGTGCGGCCCGTGCCGCGCCGTGTCGCCGATCCTCGACGCGATCGCCGCCGAGCACCCCGACAAGCTCGAGATCGTCAAGCTGAACGTCGACGACAACCCCGAGACGGCCATGAAGTACCAGATCACGTCGATCCCGGCCATGAAGGTCTTCCGGGGCGGCGAGGTCGTCAAGACCGTCATCGGCGCGAAGCCCAAGCCGGCCCTCGAGGCCGATCTCGCCGAGTTCCTGGCGTAATCACCCGTATTCTTGGTGCCACTGCCGACAGCGGCAGCGGTGCGGTGCGTCCGCATCGACGGACGAGCGCGGGCGGCATCATGACGATCTCCCCCGAGGGCACGACCCTCGACCCCTGGTACGAGCACTACGCCTCGCGCACGGCCGGGCTGAGTGCGTCAGAGGTGCGCGCTCTGTTCGCCGTGGCCTCGCGACCCGAGGTCGTCTCGCTGGCCGGCGGCATGCCGGCGGTCTCGGCGCTGCCGCTCGACACGATCGCGGGCTCGATGGAGCGCGTCATGCGCGACCGCGGGCCGGCGGCCCTGCAGTACGGCTCGGGGCAGGGCACTCCGGAGCTACGCGAGCAGATCCTCGAGGTCATGGCGCTCGAGGGCATCCGGGCGGGCGTCGACGACGTCGTCGTCACGACGGGCTCGCAGCAGGCGCTCGACCTGGTCGCCAAGCTGTTCCTCGACCCCGGCGACATCGTGCTGGCCGAGTCGCCCTCGTACGTCGGCGCGATGGGCATCTTCCGGTCGTACCAGGCCGAGGTCGCGCACATCCCGATGGATGCCGAGGGCATGATCCCCGAGGCACTCAGCGAGCGCATCGCGAGCCTGCGCGCGGCGGGGCGCAGCATCAAGGTGCTGTACCTCATCCCGAACTTCCAGAACCCGGCGGGCGTGACGCTCTCGAGCGCGCGCCGGCTGGCGATCATCGACATCGCCCGGTCGGAGGGCATCCTCATCATCGAGGACAACCCCTACGGCCTGCTGTGGTTCGATCGCCCGGCTCCGGCCGCGATGCGCAGCGTCGAGGACGACGGCATCGTCTACCTGGGGTCGTTCTCGAAGACCCTCGCCCCTGGCTTCCGGGTGGGCTGGGCGCTCGCGCCGCACGCAATCCGAGAGAAGCTCGTTCTTGCGGCCGAGGCCTCGATCCTCAGCCCGAGCTCGCTCAACCAGATGATCATCAGCGACTACCTCGACACCGCCGACTGGCGCGGGCAGATCGACGTCTTCCGCGGGCTGTACCGCGAGCGGCGGGATGCGATGCTCGACGCCCTCGAGCAGCACGTGCCCGACCTCTCGTGGGAGGTGCCCAACGGCGGCTTCTACGTCTGGGTCACCCTCACCGAGGGCCTCGATGCCAAGGCGATGCTGCCGCGCGCGGTGAAGGAGCTCGTGGCCTACACGCCCGGCACGGGCTTCTACGCCGACGGGCAGGGTCGGCAGAACATCCGCCTCGCCTTCTGCTACCCGCAGCCGGCCGAGATCCGCGAGGGAATCCGACGGCTCGCCACCGTCGTGCGCGGCGAGCAGGAGCTGCTGCAGACCTTCTCGGCGACCGGGCCGATCCCGGCCGTCGCGTACGACCCCCACGTCGCGAGCCCGCCGCCCAACATCGGCTGACCCCGCGCCGGCCACCACCAGCCCTGAGGACACCGTGCCGAACTCCGACGCCCCCCGCTCCGCCTCATCGCCCCACGCCGCCGCCCAGCGCGTGGCGGTGCTCGCCGGCGGCATCTCGCACGAGCGCGACATCTCGCTGAAGTCGGGGCGCCGCGTCGCCGACGGCCTGGCCGCACACGGGCTGGATGTGCAGCTGCTCGACCCCGATGCCGGCCTGCTGCCCGCGCTGCTGGCCGAGCGCCCCGATGTGGTCTGGCCGACCCTGCACGGGGCGAGCGGCGAAGATGGCGCGCTGCGCAGCCTGCTCGAGTTCCTCGGGCTGCCGTACGTCGGGTCGTCGGCCGGGGCCACCCGGCTGGCGTGGGACAAGCCGCGGGCCAAGACGATCGTCGAGCGAGCGGGAGTGCCGACACCGCACTCGATCGCGCTGACGCGCGACGCCTTCCGCGAGCTCGGGGCCGAGAGCGTGCTGAGCGTCGTGCGCGGCGAGCTGCCCCCGCCCGTGGCCGTGAAGCCGGCACAGGGCGGCTCGGCGCAGGGCGTGACGCTCGTCGGCTCGGACGACGAGCTGCGCCGGGCCATGGTGCTCGCCTTCACCTACTGCGACGTCGCCCTGATCGAGCAGCGCATCACCGGGGTCGAGGTGGCCATCGGCATCATCGACACGGGCGATGGGCCCCGTGCCCTCCCCGCGGTCGAGATCGAGCCGCTGTCGGGCGTCTACGGCTTCGAGGCGCGCTACAACGCGGGGGAGACGCGCTTCTACGCGCCGGCTCGCATCAGCGACGCCGTGGCCGCGCGCGCGACCGAGGTGGCCCTCGCCGCGCACACGGCCCTCGGGCTGTCGCACATCAGCCGCATCGACCTCATCATCGACGGCGCCGGCACCCCCTGGTTCCTCGAGGCGAGCGTCATGCCGGGGCTCACCGAGACGTCGACCTTCGCGCTCGCGCTCGAAGCGGCCGGCTACGACACCGGATGGGTCTACGCCGAGCTGGCGCACGCCGCTGTGCGGGGCACGCGCGGCTGAGGCGCCCGACGGCGCCCGGCGGCGCTCGACCGCGTCCGACCGCGTCCGACCGCGTCGAGCTAGCGGAAGCCGTCGTCGCCGAGCTCGGCGAGGATGCGATTGAGGTCGCCGACGGTCGCGAAGTCGATGACGATCGAGCCCTTCTTCTGCCCGAGCGTGATCGTCACGCGGGTGTCGAGACGGTCGCCCAGACGCTCGGCGATCTCGTTGAGCTGCCCCTGACGGCCCCCGGCGGCGGGCTTCGCCGACTTCGGCTTCGGCGACGCGCCCGCGAGGAGGGCGGCCGCGGCCTCGGCCTGACGCACCGAGAGCTCCTCGTTCACGATCTTGTCGGCGAGCTTGAGCATCGCAGCGGGGGAGCCCGCAGCGAGCACGGCGCGCGCGTGGCCGGCGGTCAGCACACCGGCCGCGACACGGGTCTGAACGGTCTCGGGTAACTTCAGCAGCCGCAGGGTGTTGGTGATCTGCGGGCGCGAGCGGCCCAGTCGCTCGGCGAGCTGCTCCTGCGTGATGCCGAAGTCCTCGAGCAGCTGCTGGTACGCGCTGGCCTCCTCGAGCGGATTCAGCTGCGCACGATGCAGGTTCTCGAGAAGAGCATCCCGCAGCATGTTCTCATCGGCGGTGCTGCGCACGATCGCCGGGATCGCCTCGAGCCCCGCGATCGTCGATGCCCGCAGCCGACGCTCACCCATGATGAGCTCGTAGGCGGGCTCACCCGCCTTCGCCCCGGCGCGCTCGCGCACGACGATGGGCTGCAGCACGCCGAACTCGCGCACGGAGTGCACGAGCTCCTGCAGCTCCTCCTCACGGAACTCGGTGCGCGGCTGCTGCGGGTTCGGCACGATGTCGCTCGGAGCGATCGCCGCCAGCCGCGCACCCGGAACGGCGGCGAGCTGCTCGCCCTCCGTGGGGGCCGGCGCGGGGAAGAACACGTCGACCGGGCGCTCACCCTCACCGGTCGGGATCAACGCGCCGATGCCGCGCCCCAGACCTGTCCGCTTCTGCGCCATCAGGCACCCCCTCCGCGTCGGGCGATCTCGGCGGCCGCCTCGAGGTACGAGAGCGAGCCCGGTGAGCCCTCGTCGTAGCTGATGACGCTCTGGCCGTAGCTCGGGGCCTCGCTGATGCGCACCGAGCGCGGGATGACCGTGTCGAGCACCTGGTCGGGGAAGTGCTCGCGCACGTCCTGCACGACCTGGTTGGCGAGGTTGGTGCGCGAGTCGTACATCGTCAGCAGGATCGTCGAGACCCGCAGCTGGGGGTTCAGGTGCCGCTCGATGAGCTGGATGCTGTTGAGCAGCTGGCTCAGACCCTCGAGCGCGTAGTACTCGCACTGGATGGGGATGAGCACCTCGCGAGCCGCGACGAAGGCATTGATGGTCAGCAGCCCGAGCGACGGCGGGCAGTCGATGAAGACGTAGTGGAAGGGGTGCTCGCTGGCGGCGAGGTACGCGTCGAGCGCCGTGCGCAGTCGCTGCTCGCGCGCGACGAGCGACACGAGCTCGATCTCGGCACCGGCCAGATGGATCGTCGCGGGAACGCAGTACAGCGCCTCGAACTCGGGGCTCTTCTGCACGACATCCGCGAGCGGGGAGTCGCCGACGATCACGTCGTAGACGCTCGGCGTCTCCGCCCGGTGCTCGACGCCGAGCGCCGTCGAGGCGTTGCCCTGCGGGTCGAGGTCGATGACCAGCACGCGCGCACCGGAGCGCGCGAGCGCCGCAGCGAGGTTCACCGTGGTCGTGGTCTTGCCCACGCCGCCCTTCTGGTTCGAGACCGTGAACACACGGGTCGTCGCGGGCAGCGGGAGGGGAGCGCCCGACAGGGCCAGGCGGCGGCGGGTGATCTCCGCGACCTCCCGCGCGAGCGGGGTGGTCTCGTCGTACACGCCCTCGGTGGTCACCAGTGAGCCTCCTGCTCGAATGTTTCACGTGAAACGGGCGCCCCTGCCGGGCGCCCGCGCTGACCCTGACGGCCGCGGCGCGCGCGGCCTCCGGTCAGGATGCCCCGCCTACTGTAGCCCGAAACAGACGGGTAGCCTCGGGCAGCCGGTCGCCGCCGAGCTCCAGCACCTCGACGTCGGAGAGACGGTACCGGCGGACGACCTTGTCGGCGGCCGCGATCTCGTCGGCGACACGAGCGCCCTTGAGGAACAGCAGCTGACCCCCGGGCCGCACGAGCGGAGCGGTGATCGGGACGAGCGTGCGCAGGGCGCTCACCGCCCGCGCGGTGACCTGGTCGAAGGGCTCCTGGGCCACCGCCTCCTCCGCCCGAGCCCGCAGCACCGTCACGTTGGTCAGGCCGAGCCGCTGCGTTTCGTCATGGAGCCAGTCCGTGCGGCGCTCCATCGGCTCGATGAGGGTCACGTGCACATCCGGGCGGGCGAGGGCGAGCACGAGGCCCGGCAGTCCCGCGCCGCTGCCGACGTCAGCCACCCGTCCATCCGCATCCAGGAAGGGCGCCACGAGAGCGCAGTTCAGAACATGCCGGCTCCAGAGCCGCGCGACCTCGAGCGGACCGATGAGGCCGAGACGCTCGCCGTGCTCGGCGAGGTCGGCGGTGAACCGGCGGCCGAGCTCGATCGCTTCGCCGAGGATCTCCCGCGCGACCGTGGGCTCGGCCTCGGCTTCGGGGGCGGGCGATGCCGACGTCATGCCCGGCGACATGCTGCCCGCCGCCGGTGCCGGCGCGGACGATGTTTCACGTGAAACAGCGGGGCCGGTTTCAGCCACGACGGATGACCGTGTGCCGGTCTGCGCCCTCGCCCTCCGACTCGGAGACGAAGCCGCGCTCAGCGACCAGATCGTGCACGAGCTTGCGCTCGTAGCTCGACATCGGGGGGAGGGCCGCGGACGCGGCGCCCGCCTCGAGACGCTCCACGGCGCGGTCAACCAGGCGCTGCAGCTCATCGGCGCGCGCGTCGCGCGAGCCGGCGACATCCAGGATCAAGCGCGAGAACTCACCGGTGCGCGCGTGCACGGCGAGCCGGGTGAGCTCCTGCAGCGCCGCGACCGTGTCGGGCTTCGAGAGGGTGCGGAGGGCATCCGGCTCATCGGCCTCGATGGCCAGGTAGACGCGGCCGCCGCTCGTGGTGATCTCGATGTCGCCATCGAGGTCGGCGAGGTCGAGCAGCTCTTCGAGGTAGTCGGCCGCGATGTCGCCCTCGTCGACCGTCGTCGACGCCGCCTCGGCGCCCTCGATCGGCTCGGCGACGTCGGTCGGGAGATCGGTGGGGGAGCTCATGGTCTAGCGACCACCCTTCTTCTTGGCGCGGTTCTTGCTCACGGGCTGCTGCCGCTGCGGCTTCTTCGGCTCCTCGATCACGGTGCCCTCGGGCTCGTCATCGACGATGCCCTTCCGCTGGCGCTTCTTGGCGAGGCGGGCCTCGCGGGCGAGCGCGGCCTCGCTGCCGGGAGTCGGCATGTTCCGGATCACGATGAACTGCTGCACCATCGTCCAGATGTTCGAGACGAACCAGTAGAACATCACGCCGAGCGGGAAGGCGATGCCCGAGAAGAGGAAGACGATCGGCAGGACGTAGAGCAGGATGCGCTGCTGCCGGTACATCGGCGAGGCCTTCATCTCAGCGCTCTGGTTCTTCGACATGATCTGCAGCTGGGTGATGAACTGCGACGCGGTCATCAGCACGATGAGGATGGCCGCGATGATGATGACCCACACATTGCCGTCGTTGTTCACCATGGTGGCGCCGAGCGGTGCGATGCCGAACAGCGTCGCCCGTCCGAACTCGAGCGAGAGCTGCTCGTTCAGCAGGCCGACACCGGTGAGCCCCTGGAACGAGTTGTTGAGCACCGAGAACAGACCGAAGAAGATCGGCATCTGCACGAGGATCGGCAGGCACGACGCGAAGGGGCTGGTCTTGTGCTTGCCGTAGAGGGCCATCGTCTCGCGCGACATGGCCTCGCGCGAGAACTGGTCGCGCTTGCCCTTGTACTTGTCCTGGATCTTCTTGAGGTCCGGGGCGATCTCAAGCATCTTGCGCTGGCTCTTGATCTGGCGCACGAAGAGCGGAATGAGGGCCGCACGCACGACGACGACAAGCCCGGCGATCGACAGCACCCAGGTGAGGCCGGCCTCGCTCTGGAGGCCGAGCACGGTGAACAGGGTGTGGAAGCCCACGAGGATGGCCTCGATGACCCACTTGATGGGCCAGAGGATGAGACCGAAGAAGTCCATGGGTCGTCTACGCCTTTCTGTCGAGCACGATGAAACCCCACCGGGTGCGCCGGTAGGGGGAGTTCTCTCTGACGGGCCAATCGTCGATGCCGCCGTCGGCCCAGGGGTGGCAGCGGGCCAGCCGCTTCGCCGTCAACCAGCCGCCGTGCACGACGCCGTGCTCCTGCACCGCGCCGAGCCCGTAAGCCGAGCAGCTCGGGTAGTACCGGCAGACCTGGCCGTACAGCGGCGAGATGACGGCGCGGTAGACCCGCAGCAGAGCGATCACCGCGTTGCGCGGCACGAGCGCGACCGTGCGCGCCACCGCGACCACCGAGTCATTCATGCTGCCTGCACCGCCCGTCCGAGCACGTCCGCGACCTCCGAGCGCAGGGTATCCCAGGAAGCATCGCGGCTCCCGGGGAGAGCCCGCAGGACGATCAGCTGGTCACCGCGGGCGCGGGGGGCCGACTCGGCGCAGATCGCCTGCAGACGCCGACGCACCAGATTGCGCACCACTGCTCCGCCGACCTGCTTCGACACCACGACACCGAACAGCGCGCGCTCCGACTCGGCATCGAGGCGGTAGCAGACGACGGACGGCGACACCGTGCGTCGACCACGACGGATCACGCGTCGATAGTCATCCGCTCGCGTCAGGCGGTGTGCTCGCGGGAGCACCGGCGCACTCAGGCGGAGAGTTCGGTGCGACCCTTGCGACGACGCGCGGCGAGGATCGCGCGGCCGGCACGGGTGCGCATGCGCAGACGGAAGCCGTGAACCTTCGCGCGGCGACGGTTGTTCGGCTGGAAGGTGCGCTTGCTCATGGTTCTCTCCTCGGCCCCTCGGGCCAGCGACGACGAAATGGATTGTCCGACCGCTGCGAGTCAGGTCAGGACGGAAGTCAACCGGTTAACAATAGGTCCCGGCTGTACGCCGGTCAAACCGTGCGGGTCGAGCCTGCATTATCCACACGGTGGGGAGACTCTGCTGGTACCGACGCGCCGCGTTCGGTTTACAGTTATCCACACCGCTGTCCACCGACTCCGAGGAGCCCTGATGTCCGCTGAGACCGAGTCGCCGCACGAGCTGTGGGAGTCGGTGAAGGCGGTGCTGACCGCTGACGAGCGCATCACTCCGCAGCTGCACGGCTTCATCAATCTCGTGGAGCCGCGCGGCGTCATGGCGGGCACCCTCTACCTCGAGGTGCCGAACGAGCTGACGCGCGGGATGCTCGAGCAGCGCATCCGGCTGCCCCTGCTCGGCGCCCTCACGTCGGTGGCCGACGACGCGGTGACGAGCTTCGCCATCGTGGTGAACCCGGAGATCACCCACGAGGTGCTCGACACAACGCCCGACGTCACCGAGCAGAGCCCCTCGTACATCGAGCAGCCGGTGGCGGCGCCTGTCATCGAGTCGACGGGCCGCCGCAGCGACAGCCGGCTCAACGAGAAGTACAGCTTCGACAACTTCGTCATCGGCGGCTCGAACCGCTTCGCGCACGCGGCGGCGGTCGCCGTCGCCGAAGCGCCGGCCAAGGCCTACAACCCTCTCTTCGTCTACGGCGAGTCGGGTCTCGGCAAGACGCACCTGCTGCACGCGATCGGCCACTATGCCGAGAGCCTCTACCCCGGCATCCGCGTGCGGTACGTCTCGAGCGAGGAGTTCACGAACGACTTCATCAACTCGATCGCCAACAACCGGGCGAGCCTCTTCCAGTCGCGGTACCGCGAGATCGACATCCTGCTCATCGACGACATCCAGTTCCTCCAGGGGAAGGACTCGACGCAGGAGGCGTTCTTCCACACGTTCAACACGCTGCACGATCACAACAAGCAGGTCGTCATCACGAGCGACCTCCCCCCCAAGCACCTGACGGGCTTCGAAGACCGCATGCGCAGCCGCTTCGAGTGGGGCCTGATCACCGACGTGCAGGCGCCCGACCTCGAGACGCGCATCGCGATCCTGCGCAAGAAGGCGCAGAACGACAAGCTGCAGGTGCGCGACGACGTGCTCGAGTACATCGCGTCGAAGGTCTCGAGCAACATCCGCGAACTCGAGGGAGCGCTGATCCGCGTCACGGCCTTCGCGAATCTGAACCGCACGCCCATCGACCTGCAGCTCGTGCAGACCGTGATGAAAGACCTCATCAGCCTCGATGGCGACAACGTCATCGAGCCGGTCGACATCATCAATCACACCGCGGCCTACTTCAAGTTCACGGTCGACGACCTCTACGGCTCATCGCGCTCGCAGGCGGTGGCGACCGCGCGCCAGATCGCGATGTACCTCTGCCGCGAGCTGACCAACATGTCGCTGCCGCAGATCGGTCGCATGTTCGGCAACCGCGATCACACCACCGTGATGTATGCGAACAAGAAGATCAGCGAGCTCATGAAGGAGCGCCGGTCGATCTACAACCAGGTCACCGAGCTCACGAGCCGCATCAAGCAGAACCAGCGCTACAGCTGACCTCCGCTGCGGGTGCGGGGGCACCCGTCGCAGGGGGATGCGAGGCCTCGTACAGCGTTCGTCCAGTTTCACTGGACGTTTCGCACACTGGGGACAGCCTGTGGATAACGTGCCCGCGGTGTGGGGATGATCTGTTGACGCGGCACGACGGGGTGTGAGCATCCGGAGCGATGCGATCTGATCATCGAGCAGCCGCATCGTCCTCATCCGCAGGTCGTCCACAACGTACACGGCTGTAGTTCGGCGCGATACCGCGGGATCCCCGACGTTGTCCACAGTGTGAACAGCGGTTAATGATGGTGTTCCTCTTTCTCTTCTTGTATCCATCCGGTCGATAACCTTCCTCGACAGACCCGCCATCGCCGCCCCGACCGCACTGTGCCAATATGGAAGGCCCCAGTGCCGGACCCGCTCGACGAGAAGGAGCACCGTGAAGTTCCAGGTGAATCGCGACGTGTTCAGCGAGGCCGTGTCGTTCGCGGTGAAGCTCCTTCCCCAGCGCACGACCCTGCCGATCCTGAGCGGCGTGCTGCTGCGCGCAGAGGGTTCGACCGTCACGCTGTCGTCGTTCGATTACGAGGTCTCGGCGCAGACGAGCATCACGGCCGACGTGACCGAGAACGGCACGGTGCTGGTCTCGGGCCGTCTGCTCGCCGACATCGCGTCGCGGCTGCCCAACGCCCCGGTCGAGTTCACGACCGATGACGGCAAGATCGCCGTGCGCTGCGGCTCCGCGCGCTTCACCCTCTCGAGCATGCCCGTCGAGGAGTACCCCAGCCTGCCGGTGGTCGATGGGTCGACGGGCGTCCTGCCGGGCGACGCATTCTCCGATGCGGTCGCCCAGGTCGCGGTGGCGGCATCGCGCGATGATGTCACGCCCGTCATCACCAGCGTGCAGCTCGAGATCACGGGCAATCGCCTGTCTCTCGTGGCGACCGATCGCTACCGCGTCGCCGTGCGCGAGATCGAGTGGGAGTCGAGCGCCGGCGCCGACGGCGTGACCGCGCTCGTGCCGGCGCGCACTCTCTCGGAGATCGGCAAGATCTTCGCGCACGCCGCGACCGTCTCGGTCACGATCGTGAGCGGTGGCGATCGCGAGCTCATCGCGTTCTCGGCCGACCAGAAGACCGTCACCTCGCTGCTCATCAAGGGCAACTTCCCGCCGGTCAAGCGGCTGTTCCCCGAGACGGTCGACAACTACGCCGTCATGAACACGGCGGAGTTGATCGAGTCGACCCGTCGCGTGCAGCTCGTCCTCGAGCGGGATGCGGCGCTGCGGTACAGCTTCGGCGACGACGGCCTCACGCTCGAGGCGATCGGTTCGGAGAACGCGCAGGCCTCCGAGACCATCGACGCTCACGTCACCGGTGGTGACACGGCGGTGTCGCTCAAGCCGCAGTTCCTCATCGACGGCCTCGGTGCCGTGCACAGCGAGTTCGTGCGCATCGGGTTCACGAAGACCGACAATCCCAACAAGCCCGGCCCGGTTCTCATCACGAGCCAGTCGTCGAAAGACCAGCCCGGCACGGACAACTACCGCTACCTGCTGCAGCCCAACCTGCTGCTGCGCTGACGGGCGTGCACGTCACGCACCTGCAGCTCGTCGACTTCCGCAACTATGCGCAGGCCGACGTCGCGCTGCAGGCCGGCCCGGTGCTGTTCATCGGCCGCAACGGCCAGGGCAAGACCAATCTCGTCGAAGCCGTCGCCTATGCCGGCACGGCGTCATCCCATCGGGTCGCGACCGATCACGCGCTGATCCGAGCGGGCGCGGAGGCGGCCGTGATCCGCGCGCGCGTGCAGCACGACGATCGCGCGATCGTCATCGAGCTGCAGCTGAATCGTGCGGCGCCGAACAGGGCGCAGGTGAACGGATCGGCCGTGCGCATGCGCGAGCTGCCGCGCTACTTCACGAGCGTGCTCTTCGCTCCGGAGGATCTCGCTCTCGTACGAGCCGACCCGGGCGTGCGTCGCGATTTCCTCGACGCGCTCGTCGTGCAGCGCACGCCCCGGCTCGCGAGCGTGGTCGCCGACTACGAGCGCGTGGTGCGGCAGCGCAACTCGCTGCTGAAATCTGCGCGCGCCTCGCGGCTTCGGCCCGAGCAGCTCACGACCCTCGATGTGTGGGATGACCGCCTCATCGATCTCGGCACCCAGGTGATCACCGCGCGCGCCGAGGTCGTCGAGCTGCTGCGCCCGCACGTCGCGCAGGCCTACTCGGCGGTCGCGGGCGATGATCATCGCACGCGCATCGCGCTGCGATTGAGCATCCACGGGTCGGCGGATGACGCGTTCCCCGCCGAGCGGGTCGCTGACGCGGTGGAGCTCGCGGAGCTGTTCCGGGCTCGTGTCGCCGAGCGCCGGCGGGACGAGCTCGACCGCGCGGTCACGCTCGTCGGCCCGCATCGCGACGACCTGGTGCTCGAGCTCAACGGTCTCCCCGCCCGCGGCTATGCCAGCCATGGCGAGAGCTGGTCGTACGCTCTGGCGCTCAAGCTCGCCTCGGCGGAGGTGCTGCGCGCGGATGCCGTGGCCGGCGATCCCGTGCTCATCCTCGATGATGTCTTCGCCGAGCTCGACCATGGCCGGCGTGAGCGGCTCGCCGACGCGGTAGGGGCCTACGAGCAGGTGCTCATCACCGCGGCGGTCGGCGCCGACGTTCCCGAGCGTCTGGCCGCGACCCGCATCGGCATCAGCGCCGGCACGATCGTGGGGGAGGAGACGTGAGCGCCGCATCCGCCGACGAACCCCTCGAGCCGGTCGACAGCGAGGCGGTTGCGGTGTACCGGCGGCTGCGCGGCATCATGGGCGACCCCTCGCTGCGCTCGACCGATGCGCGCCGCCGGGCCGCGCGGTCGAGCGGCGGCACGGCGCCCTTCGACGACGGGCGCGATCCGGCCGGCCTGGGGGACGTGCTCGACGCGGTCACCCGGTCGCTCGGCTGGAGCTCGCCTCTCGCGCGCGGCGAGCTGCTGGTGGCGTGGCCGGAGCTGATCGGCGAGGACACGGCCGCCCACTGCGAGCCGGTCGGCATCGAGGAGGGCGTGCTCATCGTGCAGTGCGACTCGACCGCGTGGGCCACCCAGCTGCGGCTCATGAGGGCGGAGATCCTGACCACCGTCCTGCGGCGATTCCCCGAGGCCGAGGTGTCGGGCATCCGGTTCATCGGTCCCGGTGCGCCGACCTGGAAGAAGGGCCCCCGCTCCGTACCGGGCCGAGGGCCCCGAGATACCTACGGCTGACCCTCGGGGGTCGCGAAAACAAATCAGTCCACCCGATGCGCGAAATCTCCCCAGAGGGGCTTTCTGGCGCGTCCAGAAGGCATTCGATTGGTAGGATGGACCCGCCACTCCGGGGCGCAATCCGCCCCATGATCGGCCACCAGCGATCGACCCGGCGGGAGCGCAATTTCACATGACCAGTCCGTCCCCCACCCCCGAGACCCCCGGAGACCGCGCGAACGACTCGTACGGCGCGGGTGACATCCAGATCCTCGAGGGTCTCGAGGCGGTGCGCAAGCGCCCGGGCATGTACATCGGCTCGACCGGACCGCGCGGACTGCATCACCTGGTCTACGAGATCGTCGACAACTCCGTCGACGAGGCGCTCGCCGGCTACTGCGACACGATCCATGTGACGCTGCTCGCCGACGGCGGCGTGCGCGTCGTCGACAACGGCCGCGGAATCCCCGTCGACGAGCACCCCGTCGAGAAGAAGTCGACCGTCGAGGTCGTGCTGACCATCCTGCACGCGGGCGGCAAGTTCGGCGGCGGCGGCTACGCCGTCTCGGGCGGACTGCACGGTGTCGGCAGCTCGGTCGTCAACGCGCTCTCCGAGCGCCTCGAGGTCGCGGTGCGGCGTCAGGGCAACGTCTACACGCAGAGCTACAAGCACGGTGTACCGGATGCGCCGCTCGCGAAGGGCGAGGCGACGAGCGAGACGGGCACCACCATCGCGTTCTGGCCGAACGGCGAGATCTTCGAGACCGTCGAGTTCGACTACGACACGCTCCGCACCCGCTTCCAGCAGATGGCGTTCCTCAACAAGGGCCTGCGCATCACGATCACCGATGAGCGCCCCGGCGGCCTCACCGATGACGGCGCGCGCCACGAGGAGTTCCTCTACGAGAAGGGCCTCGTCGACTACGTCGAGTACCTCAACTCCGCCAAGAAGATCGAGGTCGTCCACCCCGAGATCATCTCCTTCGAGTCGGAGGACCCGGAGCGGCGCATCGCCCTCGAGGTGGCGATGCAGTGGACCACCGCGTACTCCGAATCGGTGCACACCTACGCGAACACCATCAACACGCACGAGGGCGGCACGCACGAGGAGGGCTTCCGCGCGGCGCTCACGACACTCGTCAACAAGTACGCGCGCGACAAGGGCATCCTCAAGGAGAAGGACGAGAACCTCTCCGGCGACGACGTGCGCGAGGGCCTCACTGCGGTGATCTCCATCAAGCTGGGTGAGCCGCAGTTCGAGGGCCAGACGAAGACCAAGCTCGGCAACACCGAGGCGAAGTCGTTCGTGCAGAAGGTCGCCGGCGAGCACCTCGCCGACTGGTTCGACCGCAACCCGGCCCAGGCGAAAGACGTGATCCGCAAGGCGCTGCAGGCCTCGGCCGCGCGCATCGCCGCGCGCAAGGCCCGCGAGCAGACCCGGCGCAAGGGCCTGCTCGAGTCGGGCGGCATGCCGGGCAAGCTCAAAGACTGCCAGTCGAAAGACCCGTCGCTCAGCGAGATCTTCATCGTCGAGGGCGACTCGGCGGGCGGCTCGGCCGTGCAGGGCCGCAACCCCGAGACCCAGGCGATCCTGCCGCTGCGCGGCAAGATCCTCAACGTCGAGAAGGCGCGGCTCGACCGCGCGCTCGGCAATGCCGAAGTGCAGGCCATGATCACCGCGTTCGGTGCCGGCATCGGGGAGGACTTCGACCCCGAGAAGGTGCGGTACCACAAGATCGTGCTCATGGCCGATGCCGACGTCGACGGCCAGCACATCACGACGCTGCTGCTCACGCTGCTCTTCCGCTACATGCGGCCGCTCATCGATCTGGGCTACGTGTACCTCGCGCAGCCTCCGCTCTACCGGCTGAAGTGGTCGAACGCCGATCACGAGTACGTGTACAGCGATCGCGAGCGGGATGCTCTGCTCGAGGCGGGGCTGGCCGCGGGCAAGCGCATCCCGAAAGACAACGGCATTCAGCGCTACAAGGGTCTCGGCGAGATGAACCACCAGGAGCTCTGGGACACGACGATGAACCCCGAGTCGCGCACCCTGCTGCAGGTCACGCTCGACGACGCGGCGATGGCCGACAGCGTGTTCTCGACGCTCATGGGTGATGACGTCGAGCTGCGCCGCACCTTCATCCAGCAGAACGCGAAAGACGTGCGCTTCCTCGACATCTAGGGCGCGACCGCGACGCCCGCAGTGACACCAGGGCCGAGACCGCACCCGCCGAACCACCACCGAAGGATTCCCGATGGCTGACGACATGACCGACGCCGAGACGCTCGACCACGGCCCCGGCGGCAAGGTGAGCCAGGTCGACCTGCAGCTCGAGATGCAGCGGTCGTACCTCGACTACGCCATGAGCGTCATCGTCGGGCGCGCGCTGCCCGACGTGCGCGACGGCCTCAAGCCTGTGCACCGGCGCGTGATCTACGCCATGTTCGACGGCGGCTACCGCCCCGACAAGGCGTACTCGAAGTGCTCGCGCGTCGTCGGCGACGTCATGGGGCAGTTCCACCCGCACGGCGACTCGGCGATCTACGATGCTCTCGTTCGCCTCGTTCAGCCGTGGTCGATGCGCTACCCCCTCGCCGCCGGGCAGGGAAATTTCGGCTCGCCCGGCAATGACGGCGCCGCCGCTCCGCGGTACACCGAGACCAAGATGGCTCCGCTCGCCATGGAGATGGTGCGCGACATCGAGGAAGACACCGTCGACTTCCAGGACAACTACGACGGGCGCACGCAGGAGCCGAGCATCCTGCCATCGCGCTTCCCGAACCTGCTGGTCAACGGGTCGGTGGGCATCGCGGTCGGCATGGCCACGAACATCCCGCCGCACAATCTGCGCGAGGTGGCCTCGGCCGCGCTCTGGCACCTCGAGAACCCGGAGGCCGACCGCGAACAGCTGCTCGAGGCGATCCTCCAGCGCGTGAAGGGCCCCGACTTCCCGACCGGCGCGCAGATCCTCGGCGTCAAGGGCATCCACGACGCGTACCGCACGGGCCGCGGCTCGATCACGATGCGGGCGGTCGTCACGGTCGAGGAGATCCAGAACCGCACCTGCCTCGTCATCACCGAGCTGCCGTACCAGGTCAACCCCGACAACCTCGCGATCAAGATCGCCGACCTCGTCAAGGAGGGCAAGCTCGGCGGCATCGCCGACATCCGCGACGAGTCGTCGGGCCGCACCGGGCAGCGCCTCGTCATCGTGCTCAAGCGCGACGCGGTCGCGAAGGTCGTGCTCAACAACCTGTACAAGCACACCCAGCTGCAGGACAACTTCGGCGCCAACATGCTCGCGATCGTCGACGGGGTGCCGCGCACCCTGCCGATCGACGGGTTCATCACCTACTGGACGGCCCACCAGATCGAGGTCATCGTCCGTCGCACCGCGTTCCGGTTGAAGAAGGCGGAGGCCGATGCCCACATCCTGCGCGGGTACCTGAAGGCGCTGGATGCTCTCGACGAGGTCATCGCACTGATCCGTCGCTCGCAGACGACCGAGGAGGCTCGCGACGGCCTGATGCAGCTGCTCGACGTCGACGAGCTGCAGGCGACGGCCATCCTCAACCTGCAGCTGCGCCGCCTTGCCGCCCTCGAGCGCCAGAAGATCCAGGAGCAGGCGGACGAGCTCGAGCGGCTCATCGCCGACTACCAGCAGATCCTCGCCAGCCCCGAGCGCCAGCGGTCGATCGTGGCCGAGGAGCTCACCGAGATCGTCGACAAGTACGGCGACGACCGGCGCACCGAGATCATGTTCGGCTTCGACGGCGACATGAGCATGGAGGACCTCATCCCCGAGGAGGAGATGGTGGTCACCGTCACGCGCGGCGGGTACATCAAGCGCACCCGCAGCGACAACTACCGGTCGCAGCACCGCGGCGGCAAGGGCATCAAGGGCGCCCAGCTGCGCGCCGACGACGTGGTCGAGCACTTCTTCGTCACGACCACCCACCACTGGCTGCTGTTCTTCACGACCACGGGCCGGGTCTACCGGCTCAAGGCCTACGAGGTGCAGGAGGCCGGCCGCGACGCAAAGGGCCAGCACGTCGCCAATCTCCTCGCGCTGCAGCCGGGGGAGGAGATCGCGCAGATCCTCGACATCCGCGACTATTCGGTGGCGCAGCACCTCGTGCTCGCTACCCGCAAGGGGCTCGTCAAGAAGACCGCGCTGACCGAGTACGACACGAACCGCACGGGCGGCATCATCGCGATCAACCTGCGCGAGGGCGACGAGCTCGTCTCGGCGATGCTCGCGAACGACTCCGACGATCTGCTGCTCGTCTCGCGCCAGGGCATGTCGCTGCGGTTCACGGCCGACGACACCGCGCTGCGCCCCATGGGTCGATCGACCTCCGGCGTGACGGGCATGAAGTTCCGCTCGGGCGACGAGCTGCTGTCGGCCGACGTCGTTAGCGACGACGGCTTCGTGTTCGTCGTCACCGAGGGCGGATACGCCAAGCGCACCGATGTGGAGCAGTACCGGGTGCAGCAGCGCGGTGGTCTGGGCATCAAGGTCGCCAAGCTCAGCGACGATCGCGGTGCTCTCGCCGGCGGCCTGATCGTCTCCGAAGACGACGAGGTGCTCGTGGTGATGCAAAACGGCAAGGTGGTACGCTCCTCCGTGGCCGAAGTGCCCGCCAAGGGCCGCGACACCATGGGGGTCGTGTTCGCCCGCCCCGATGACGACGACCGCATCATCGCGATCGCCCGCAACAGCGAGCGCAACCTCGACGAGGCTGACGCTCCCGACCTGCCAGACGCTCCCGACACTTCAGATGGCCCCGACCAGACCGCGGGCACCAACGACACCGCCGAGGCGCCGAGCGCCGCGGAGGTCGGAAAGGACGAGAACCAGTGAGCACAGTCGCCGAGAAGCTGCAGCGCAAGTCGCAGCGTCAGGCGCCCACCAAGCAGGTGCGCCTCAAGCTCGTGTACATCGACTTCTGGTCGGCGGTGAAGTTGTCGTTCCTCGTCGCGATCTGCGGTGCCGTGCTGCTGCTCGTCGCCACCCTCTTCGTCTGGATCGTGCTGAACTCGCTCGGCGTGATCGCGCAGATCGACTCGGTGTTCTCCGACATCCTGGGTGAGGACGCCGGGCTCACCAGCCTCTTCTCGCTCGGGTCGGTGATGTTCTTCGCCTCCATCGTCGCGGTGCTCAACATCGTCGGCGGTACCGCCATCGGGGCGATCTCGGCGCTGCTCTACAACCTCAGCGTCCGCATCACCGGCGGTCTGCTCGTGGGCTTCACCAACAACTGATCGACCGCTCCTCCCGAATTGGGAGAGCCAGACCGGATGCAGTACAGTCGTATCCGGTCTCACGGGGATATAGCTCAGGCGGTTAGAGCGCTTCGCTGATAACGAAGAGGTCCCAGGTTCAAGTCCTGGTATCCCCACTCTGTTCTCTGTCACGCCGCCGCTCCTGCGGCGTGACGTCGCTTCCGCGAGACGAGCGCGGTCGTCGCGCTTCGCGTGTCGGCTAAACTCGAGGCTTCGGGGCCTTAGCTCAATTGGTAGAGCGCCTGCTTTGCAAGCAGGAGGTCAGGGGTTCGATTCCCCTAGGCTCCACGGTGGTGATTTCTGGCAGCGTCGCCGCTCCTGCGGCGCAGCGCGCTTCGCGCACCGAGCGCGGTCGCTGCGCTTCGCGCCTCTCGGCTGATGGTGCTCGAACTGCCGCTGCTGCAGCGCAGCGCGCTTCGCGCGGCTAGGGGCGGTCGGCCGGCGCGGGCAGGAAGGTCACCGTCGCGATGAGGCCGCGCGGGTCGCCGCGCCGCAGCGTGACCTCCGCTCCGCTCGCGCGCGCGAGCTCGGCGACGATGGCGAGGCCCAGCCCTGTTCCCGGAGTGGTCGATGACCCGCGCCAGAAGCGGTCGAACGCTCGGGCCAGGTCGCCGTCGGACATCCCGGGGCCCTCATCGATCACACTGAGAGCCGGGCGCTCGCCGGCGGTGACGACGACCCGCAGCGTCGAGCCCTCCGGCGAGACCGCCAGGGCGTTGTCGACCAGGTTGTCGATGATCTGCTCGACCGCAGTCGGAATCGCGAGCGCGGCGGCCCGATCGGCGCCCTCGGCCTCCAGCCGAACGCCCGACTCGGAGGCGAGCGGCTCCCACTGCGCGACGCGATCGTGCGCGGCGGCGGCCAGGTCGATGGGCACGGGGCGTGCCGTCGGCGTTCCCGCGCGTCCGAGCGCGAGCAGCCCCTCGACGATCGTCACGAGCCGGTCGGTCTCCCGCTCGGCGGCCGCGAGACGGTCGGCGGCGCCCGCCGGGTCGGCCTCGATGAGCTCGCGGGCCCGCTCGAGCTTCAGGCGCAGCGCGGTGAGGGGGGTGCGCAGCTGATGCGAGGCATCGGCGGCGAACGCGCGCTGCTCGTCGATGAGCGCCGCGAGGCGATCCGCCATGCGGTTGAAGGTCGACGACAACTGCACCAGCTCCGGTGCCCCGCGGCTCGTCTCGGCGCGCGCCGCGAGATCGCCCGCGGCAAGCCGCTCGGTGGCCGCCGTCAGCACCCGCAGGGGTCGGGTGACCGTGCCCGAGAACACGACTCCCGCGATCCCCGCCATCGCGAGGGTCAGCAGCGCGACGATGCCGATGACGCTGAGCCGCTCCGCCACCTCCTCATCGACGACGGAGGCCGGGTAGGTGAGCCGCACCGCACCGACGATGTCCTCGCCGCTGATCACGGGAACGGCCACGAAGACCAGGTCCTTCCCGAGGGTCTGCGAGAACCGCGAGCCGGCGGCGATGGTGCCCTCGAGCGCCTGCGCGACCTCGGGCCGCGTCGAGTAGTCGCCGCCGACCGCCGACTCGTCGTCGTCGCTCGTCACGAGCGCCGTGCCGGTCGCGTCGGTGATGACGACGCGGCCGCCCCCGGCATCGCGGTAGTCCTGCGATGCCTGAGCGACCGAGGCGAGGTCCTCCTCCGCGAGCGACTCGAGAGCCTCCTCCGAGCGCCCCGCCAGCACGAACGCATCCCGCTCGAGCCCCGTGATCAGCCGATCGGTCTCGACGGTGCGCAGGTACTGGGCGAGCGGCACGGTCTGCACGATCAGCACCAGAGCGGTGATAACCATGACCATCGCCATGAAGCGCCAGCGCATCAGGGCTCGACCAGCCGGAAGCCCACGCCGCGGACCGCCTCGATCCAGCCCGGGTCGTCGAGCTTCTTGCGGATCGCGGCGATGTGGGCATCGAGCGTCTTCGCCGTGCCGAACCACGTCGTGTCCCAGACGTCGCGCAGGATGTCGGCCCGCCGGAAGACCGCGCCCCGATCGCTGTCGAGATACTCGAGAACATCGAACTCGCGAGGCGTCAGATGCACCTCGACCCCGTCGAGCAGAACGCGGCGCGCACGGCTGTCGATGACGAGGCGGGACGGCGTGCTCGGGGCGGCGTCGGGCGCCGGCCCCGCATCCGCGCCGCTGCGTCGCGTGACGGCATGGATACGCGCCACCAGCTCGCGCATGCCGAAGGGCTTCACGACGTAGTCGTCGGCGCCGATCTCGAGGGCGACGACGCGATCGACCTCCTCGTCGCGGGCGCTGACGATGATGATGGGCACCGTGCTCGTCGCGCGCAGGCGACGGCACACCTCGGTGCCGTCCATGTCGGGCAGCCCGAGGTCGAGGATCACGAGGTCGGGTCGCGCATGCTCGACGGCGGCGATGCCTTCTTCGCCGGTCGCGACCCGGGTGGCGGTGATCGCGCGGTCGGAGAGGCCGTCGACGATGCCGTCGGCGACCGCGTCGTCGTCTTCGATCACCAGAACATGCATGCGCTCATCCTGCACCCGACTGCCCAGCGCCGCACCGAGGTGCGGCGCGCCCGCCGCAATCTTGGACGAATCTTGGATGTCCGCCGGACGGTCCTGAAATCGCCGAGGCCTACCGTCGAAGCATGAAGAGCCAGATCATCACCACCCTCTCCGTCATCGCGGTGCTCGGCGCCGCCGGGGGAGCGTTCGCCGCCAACAGCTCGGTGCTCACCACGGCCTCCAGCGAGCCCTCGGTGATCGGCACTGCGACGCCCGTGCTCGTGCCCATCGCACCGAAGGGCGCGGACATCCCCGACGACTACCGCCAGCGTCTCGCCGACGCCGCCGGGGCCACCCTGCCGGGCGGCACCGGGTCGGGCTTCGGCTCTACGACGGAAGGCGTAGAGCCCGTCGCGCCCGCCCAGCCGGCTCCGCCCACGAGCGGGTCGAGCAGCGACGACCACGATGACGACGAGGCCGAGGACGAGGACCACGAGTCGGAAGACGAGGACGAGGTCGAGGACGAGGACGAGTCGGACGATGACGACTAGCCCGCGCCCCGCCGCGGTCGCCCGGTCGCTCACCGGAGCGACCACCGCCATCGCCCTCATCGGCATGGTGACGGCGTTCCAGATCTCCGCCGCGCAGGCCGAGCAGCAGGCGGCGGCCGCGGCGGCCGCGAGTGAGGCTGCCGCTGCGGTTCCCGCACGCGCAGTGGCCGTTCGGGTGCTCGACGCCAGCCTGCTGCCCGAGCCCGTCGTCGCTGCACCCGCCGCGGCATCGAG
>OFDN01000683.1_pt1 | contig 25820 bp, 19 predicted proteins | sample 1520971 | NCBI WGS metagenome assembly OFDN01 (sample SAMEA94257418, study PRJEB24077) | hot springs metagenome | biome: Aquatic biome; feature: Geographical feature; material: Water | place: India | collected 2012-06-12 | depth 5 m
GCGCCGAGCGCCCGCGCCCGCCGCAGTGGGGCTGGCGCCGGCCCGAGCGCGCCGCGCGGGCGCTTGCACACCGGATCGACATTTTGAGGCAACAAGGGGTCACAGGGTCATGAAACAGGCGATGCAGTCACTCGAAGCGATTGTCCGGGCCAATCTCGCCCGGGCGCGGGAGGAGATCACCCGCTCGGTCCAGCTGGCCCAGGCCGGCATCCCGCTCGCCGCCGAGACCGAGCCGCACCGCGCCGCCGAACGGATCGAGCGCAAGATGAGTCTCGGCGGCGGTCAGGCCGAAACCATCGCCAGCTCGATCCGCCAGGCGGGCGAGATGATGCTGCGCGAGACGCCGCTTGCAGGGGCCGAGAAACTGGCCCTCGCGCCCATGACCGGGCCGGAGAAGATCATCGGCCCGACGCTCGACTTCGTGAATGTCAGCTTCCTCGCGCGCGGCGCCCGCGTGGCCCGCGCCGTCGCGCGCATCGCCACCTTCGACGGCCAGCCGCAAGGGTCGGGCTTCCTGATCGGCGACGGGCTGTTCATGACCAATGCTCACGTCATCCCCACCATCGCCGAAGCGCAGGGCTTCGTGCTCCAGTTCGATTTCGAGCTCGGACTCGGAGGTGCCCCGCTGCCGACGACCCGGTTCCGGATTGATCCGGCGGTTTTCATCACCGATCCGGTCGACGGATTCGATTTCACCATCGTCGCGGTGGGCGAGCGGATCGACGGCCCGGCCAGCCTCGCCGACTATGGCCTGTGCGGCCTGTCCGACGCGGGCAACAAGCACATGCTCGGCGAGGCGGTGAACATCGTCCAGCACCCGCAGGGTCGCTTCAAGGAGGTGGTGCTGCGCGAGAACCGGCTGGTGGCGCGGCTCGAAGACGTACTGCACTATGTCGCCGATACCGAGCCCGGTTCGTCCGGCTCGCCGGTGTTCAACAATGCCTGGGAAGTGATCGCGCTCCACCACTGGGGCGGCCCGTCGCGCGAATGGATCGACGAGACCGGCCAGCCGGTACCGCACGAAGTCAACGAGGGCATCCGCATCAGCGCGATCGTGCGAAAGCTGCGCGAGGTGCTGCCGGGCCTGCCGCCGGCCACGCGCAACCGGATCGAGCGCGCCTTGCAGATGGGGGCGGAGAGCCACGCCTTCGCGCCCGCCGGGCAAGACCTGCCGCAGGCCTCCGAGCCGCTGCCGCGAGGGCCGAGCGTGCGCACCGACGCGGACGGGCGCGCCACCTGGACGATCCCGATCGAGATCTCCGTGGCGCTGCCGCAGCTGAGCCAAGGCCCCGCCGCCGCGCCCGCTGTCGCCGCCGCCGCTGCCGCCACCCCTGCGCCATCGCCATCGCCTTCGCCCTCGGCGCTGTTGCCGGCACCGGCGAGCGCGGAGAAGGCGCCCTCGCCCGATTACGCCGCGCGGCGCGGCTATGATCCCGATTTCCTCGACGGCTTCACGATCCCGCTACCGACGCTGACGTCTGCGAAGAAAAAGCAGGTAGCGATCAGTCGCCAGCCCGCCCCCGGCATGCCCGAATATGCCCTGCCCTATCACCACTTCACCGTGGTGGTGAACAAGGCGCGCAAGCTCGCCTTCTACACTGCCTGCAACATCGACGGGGCGAGCGCCAAGTCGATCAACCGCAAGACCAAGCGGCTCGAGCCGCTGCGCCCGGATTCCCCCGGGCTCGAGAGCATCGACGGGGCCGAGGGCATGGAGGGCGCCGAGACGTGGTATGATGACCCGCGCATCGATCCGGGCGACATCGCTGGCAAGGCGTTCTACGACGGCCAGGTGCTGCCCGATTTCGCGCCCCGCTCGCAGCAGCGCACGCTCAACATGTTCCAGCGCGGGCATCTGGTGCGCCGCCTCGATCCGTGCTGGGGCGATGACACGCGCGCGCTCGAGGCGGAGGTGGACACCTTCCACTTCACCAATTGCACCCCGCAGGTCGGCTTCTTCAACCAGGGCCGCGCCCCGGCCGACACGCCGGATTCCGAGCGCGGCTCGCTGTGGCGCTCGGTCGAGAACTGGGTGCTGCGCAACGCGGTTGCCTCAGAGGCGCGGGTGACCTGCTTCACCGGCCCGATCTTCGCCGAGAGCGACAAGCCCTACCGCGGCATCCTGATCCCCGAACGCTTCTTCAAGGTCGCGGTGTGGGTCGATAATGGCGCACTCAAGGCGATGGGGATGATCGCCAGCCAGGCACGGTTGCTCGGCGCGCGGCGGGAATCGCTCGCCGAAGGCACGCTGACCTTCGCAAGCGCCGACGAACTCGCCAAGATCGACGATTTCCAGGTCGCGATCGAGGAGATCGAGCGCCTCACCGGCATCCGCTTCGGCGCGGCGGTGCGCGGCGCGGACATCTTCGCTCCGGCATGAGGCTGGCCGAACCACCCCGCCCCTCGCGGGGCCGGGGTGGTGGATTGGCGCGCCCGGCAGGACTCGAACCTGCTGCCTCAAGATTAGAAGTCTCGCGCTCTATCCAGATGAGCTACGGGCGCGCACGCCATGGGCCAATAGCGTGCTTTTCGGCCCGAGGGAATCGCGCTAACCGTCCGGACGATGGAAAACACCGCCCCGACGCAGACCGCCCCCGATCCCGCTGCCGCCTTCGACCGCGATCCGGGCGACGGGATCGTCGCCACGGCCCGGGCGCCGGTGACCTTCCGCTACTACGACCTGGTGATGGCGGGTTTCGTCACGATCCTGCTGCTCTCCAACATCATCGGCGCGGCGAAGCTCACCTACGCGAGCGTGCCGTTCTGGCCCGATGGCTGGTGGCCCGCACCGGACGGCACCTTCATCTACGGCGCAGGGATCCTGTTCTTCCCATTGGGCTATGTCATCGGTGACGTGCTGACCGAGATCTACGGCTTTGCGAAAGCGCGCCGGGTGATCTGGGTGGGCACCGCCGCAATGATCTTCCTTGCCTTCATGTCCTGGGTGGTCACCGCCCTGCCCCCGTTCGACGGGTGGGAATGCGCCGCGAGTGGCTTCGGCGGCGAGCGGCCGGTCACCTCCAACGCCGATCCCGCAGTCCCCGGCGGCGCGATCTGCCAGAGCACCTACGAAAGCGTGTTCGGCAGCACCTGGCGCATCGTCGTCGCCTCGATCACCGCCTTCTGGGCGGGCGAGTTCGTCAATTCCTTCGTGCTCGCCAAGATGAAGGTCTGGACCAAGGGCCGCGCGCTGTGGACCCGTACCATCGGCTCGACCTTTGTCGGCCAGGCGGTCGACAGCCTGATCTTCTACCCCGTCGCATTCCTCGGCATCTGGACCACCGAGGCCGTCGTCACCGTGATGATCACCAACTGGGCGTTGAAGGTGGTGTGGGAAGCCGTGCTGACGCCGGTGACCTACCTGGTGGTGAACAAGCTCAAGAAGGCCGAGGGGGTCGATCTCTATGACATCGACACCGACTTCTCGCCTTTCGGTAGCGAGGACAAGCGGTAATCTGTTTTCGGCCACCTTCGGCGGCGCAGTCGCGCGTCAGCGCGACGCGCCTCTACAGCACGAGTTCCTCGACAATATCGACCCGCCAGCCGAGCCCCAGCCGGGCCGCGAGGAGCTTGATGTCCTTCTCGGTCGGGGCGCCGAACAGCGCGGCGTGGCTGGCGGCGAGTTCGAGCACCAGCATGCCCTGTTCCACCCGCAGCCGGCTGACCTCGAGCGAGCGTGCCGACTGCGCGCCGAGCCTGCGCGCGAGCCGCAGCGCGAGGCCCCAGCGCACCGCCTCCTCGAGTGCCTCCTCGCTCGCGAGCGCGCGCACCTCGTCGGGGACGGCGAGCTGGTTGCCATTGGCCGCCACCGCCGCGGCGAGCATCGCGCGGCCCTTCCCGTCGATCCCGATCCAGCGCTTGTGCAGCGCCCAGTTGATCGCCTGCGGCAGGCGGATGTTGGGCTCGATCTGCATCGAGGCGAGCGCGAGCATGGTCGCCGCGAGGCGCAGGCGCTCCGAGCCGTGGTCGCGCGCGGGCGCGGCATCGAGTGTCCAGGCCGCCATGCGCGCCGCCAACTGCGGCTGGGTGCCGCGCTGGCCGGCAAACACTGCCACCCCCGCCAGCAACGGGTCAGCCGCGCGGGTGTGCGCGGGCAGGCGGTCGTAGAGCAGCCCCTCGCGCAGGCCCCACGAGGAAAACACCACCCGCGCCGGTGCCAGCCGGGCGAGCAGCGCCTGGAGCAGCACCGCGGCATCGGGCAACTTCTCGGCGCGCATCGTGCTGATCCGCTCGCGGGTCTTGAGCGCGTCGCTGTCGCTCGCCGACAGCGCGGCGGCAAGTTCCTGCGCGCCCGCGGCATCGAGCTCGAAGCCGTGCGGATCGCTCAGCGGCCAGCCCCGCGCGGCCATCGCATAGACCGCCATCGCGCGCCACGTGCCGCCCACCAGATAGAGCGCGCCGTTCTCGGCCGGAGGATTGGCGGCCAGATCCCACCCGCCCTTGCGGATCGCCTTGTCGAGCGACTTCTTCATGTCGCTCCGGTTCTTGCCGCGATGTTCGGGCAGACGCAGCGTGCCGAGCGGGAGCGAGCTCGCCCCCTCGCACGCCCCGCCCGCCACGCGCACCAGCTCGAGGCTCCCGCCGCCAAGGTCGGCGACGATCCCGTGCGCATCGGGGAAGGCGCCGATCACGCCATGGGCGCTCAGCAGCGCTTCCTCCTCGCCCGATATGACCCGCGGATCGAGCCCGATCGCGCGCAGCTCGGCGACGAATTCGGGGCCGTTGGCGGCATCGCGCACCGCCGCAGTGGCGACAGTCTCGATGTCCTTGATGCCCATGTCGGCGAGCAGCAGCGCGAAGCGCCTGAGGCCCCGGAGCGCCAGCGCCATCGCCTCGTCCGAAAGCCTGCCGGTCGCGGCAATCTCGCGCCCGAGCTTGGCCGTGACCTTCTCGTTCATCAGCACCGTGGGCGCGCGCATCGTGCCGCCATAGACGACGAGACGCACCGTGTTGGAGCCGATGTCGATGATCGCGCGCTCAGCCCCCGCGCCGCCCAGCGCGCTGTTGCGGTCCGCCCGCCGCTTGCCCCAGATCATGCCACCGCGCCCCTTCGCAGCGACAGCTTGGGCACCGCGCCTGCCTCGAGCGCCCCGCCGCGACCGGAGAGCGAGGGATTGGTCATGAAATAGCGGTGACAGTTGAACGGCTTGACCCCTTCTTCCGCCTTCACGCGCGAATAGCTGCCATCGGGATGCAGCCACCAGCTCTGTTCGCTGTCGAGCATGTTGGCGAGCAGCACCTGCTGGAGCACCTGATCGTGCACCGTCCGGTTGAGCACGGGGATCAGCGTCTCGACCCGGCGATCGAGATTGCGGCTCATCATGTCGGCCGAGGCGATGAACACCGCCGCCTGCGCGCTCGGCATCGGGTGACCGCCCGCGAAGGCATAGATGCGGCTGTGTTCGAGGAAGCGGCCGATCACCGACTTGACGCGGATATTCTCGGACATCCCGGCGATCCCCGGCCTGAGGCAGCAGATCCCGCGCACCACGAGTTCGACCTGCACCCCGGCATTGCTCGCGGCATAGAGCCGGTCGATCATGCCCTCGTCGGTCAGCTGATTGCACTTCATCCAGATCGCGGCGGGCTTGCCCTTCTGGGCGTTGGCGATCTCGGCGTCGATGCGGTCGTAGATCTCCTGGCGCAGGTCGATCGGCGCGATGTGCAGCCGCTCGAGGGCGTGGGGCTCGACATAGCCGGTGACGAAGTTGAACATCTTGGCCGCATCGCGCCCGAGCTTGGGGTCGGCGGTGAAGAAGCTGAGGTCGGTGTAGATCTTGGCGGTGACGGGGTGATAGTTGCCGGTGCCGAAGTGGCAATAGGTGCGGAACCCCTCACCCTCGCGGCGCACCACCATCGCGACCTTGGCGTGGGTCTTCCAGTCGGTGAAGCCGTAGATCACCTGCACGCCCGCACGCTCGAGCTTGCTCGCCCATTGCAGGTTCTGCTCCTCGTCGAAGCGGGCCTTCAGCTCCACCACTGCAGTAACCGACTTGCCGGCCTCGGCCGCCTCGATCAGCGCGCCGATCACCGCCGACTGGCTGCCGGCGCGGTAGAGCGTCTGCTTGATCGCCACCACATCGGGATCGGCCGCCGCCTGACGCAGGAAATCGACCACCACCTCGAAGCTTTCGTAGGGGTGGTGGATGACGATGTCCTTCTCGCGGATCGCCGAGAACACGTCCCCGTCATGCTCGCGGATACGCTCGGGAAAGCGCGGGGAATAGGCATCGAACTTGAGGTCGGGCCGGTCCTCGCGGACGATTTCGGCGAGGCCGTCGATCCCGATCATGCCGTCGGTCTTGATCAGCGCCGCCTCGTTGATGCCGAGCTGGTCGAGCAGCAGGGCCTCGGCGGCAGGATCGAAATCCTCCTCGATTTCGAGCTGGATCACCTGGCCGCGGCGGCGGCGCTGGATCGCGCTGCGGAAGGTGCGCACCAGATCCTCGGCCTCTTCGGCGATCTCGATGTCGCTGTCGCGCAGCACCCGGAACAGACCGTCACCCTGGATCGTAAATCCCGGGAACAGCGCCTCGGCATAGCGCTGGATCAGCCGCGCGATCGACATGTAGAGCACCCCGCCCTTGCCCGATCCCGCGCTGGTCACCGCTTCGGGCACGCGCACGAAGCGCGGCAGCGCGCTGGGGATCAGCACCATCTCGATCAGCTGTTCACGCGTCGCGTCGCGGGTCAGGGTGAAGAGCAGGCCCATGCCCTCGTTCTGGACGAAGGGGAACGGGTGCGCAGGGTCCAGCGCCTGCGGGGTGATGATCGGCAGGATCTCGTTGAGGAAGTAGCGCTTGAGCCACTTGTGCACCTCGGGGCTGACGCGTTCCTCGTCGGCGACGTGGATGTCGGCGTCTGCGAGCCCGGTTCGCAGGCTCCGCCAGATCGATTGCTGGCGCTGCGAGAGGATCGCGAGGGTGTCGCGGATCGCGGCGAGCTGCTGCGAGGGGCTGCGCCCGTCGATCGAGGGCGCATCGAACCCTCGCTGCACTTGCCCCACGAGCCCGGCGACGCGGATCATCATGAATTCGTCGAGATTGCTGCCCGAGATCGACAGGAAGCGCAGGCGTTCGAGCAGCGGGTAGGCCTCGTTGCAGGCCTCGGCCAGCACACGCTGGTTGAACTGGAGCCACGAAAGCTCGCGGTTGAAATAGGGGGATTCGTCCGGGCCCAGAACCGCCATCTGGGTGGTGCCCGCCGCGCTTGCGGGCGCGGGGTCTGTGCCGGTCGGTGACGTGCTCATCGCTTCCCTGTCCCGCCCGTGACCGCGAGGATGCGGTGCGGGCCTTGTCTCGCGCGCCATGATGCGCCGGGCGCGCATGTGTTCGCAAGCAGCTTACGTGTAAATGCGAAGGAGGCGATTGTCACATAATCGTCAAGCGGTTTGCGACCGGGTTCGAAGGTCTGCGGTTCGCGTCAGCGAACCCGAAATCAGACCAGACTGCGGCTGTCGGCGATGCTGGTGATCCCGCGCTTGCCGTTGGCGTCGCGCCCGAGCTGGACGATCACGTCGATCACGCTCGCGGCATAGGCGATGGTGTCCGAACGGGTGAGGCCGATGCCGGTCTGCATCACCATCAGCGACAGCTGTTCCAATGCGCCGCGCAAGGAGTTGGCGTGGATCGTCGAGAAGCTCCCCGGGTGGCCGGTGTTGATCGCGCGCAGGAAGCTGACGCTCTCCGCGCCGCGCAATTCGCCCAGCACGATACGGTCGGGGCGCAGCCGCAGCGCGGCCTGGAGCAGCTCGTTGGCGGTGACCTTGGCCTCGCCGAGCTCGCCCTTGACCGCGACCAGGCCGACCGCATTCTCGCCCGGGAACCGCAATTCGGGGGTGTCCTCGACCAGCACCACGCGCTCTTCCGGCGGGATTTCGCCGAGCATGGCGTTGAGGAAGGTGGTCTTGCCGGTGCTGGTCCCGCCCGAGATCAGGATCGTGCGCCGCGCGCGGATCGCGGCGCGCAGGTAGGCGATCGGCTGGGTTTGCGGATCGGGCAGGTCGAACTGCATCTCGCCCACCAGCGGGCCGGTGTCATAGGCATCGAGCGGCAGATCGAGCCGGCGGTGGCGGCGGATCGCCATCACCCAGTGCTTGCGGCTCGCCGGAGGCCCGCAGAACTGCACGCGCGCACCATCGGGCAGGGTTGCACCGAGCAGCGGGTGTTCGCGGTTGATCCCCTGGTGGCTCACCCGCGCGACCTGTTCGGCAAGGCGCTGCACCAGCCGGTCGTCGATCTCGGGGGTGTCGAGCCGCTGCATCCCCGGGCTGGCGGCATCCTCGATCCACACCTCGCCCGGGCGGTTGACCATGATCTCGGTCACCGTGTCGCGTTCGAGCCAGCGGCGGAAGGGCGCGAGATAGGCGTCGAGATAGACCGAGCGCTCGGCCGGAAGCGGCGCTGCCCCCTGCCCCTCGCCTGTCTCCAGCCGATGCACGTCCGCGCCCACCCGCGTCAGCCGCCGACTGCGGTGAAATCGAGATCGCGCGCGGTGTAGACGCGGATCGGTTCGCCCGCGCGCACGCGGATGGTGGGGCTGATCTGGCCCTGCTGCTGCACCGCCGAATTGGCCGCGTTCTGCGCGCTGCCTGCGAGAATCGCACCGCCGATGCCGCCGGTCGCCACCGCACCGAGGCCGCCGACCACCGAGAGCAGCAGGCCCGAGCCGAAGCGCTTGAAGAAGTGGCTGTTGACGTCGCCCTCGATCCCGGTCGCCCCGTCGAAGCTGACTGCGGGCGAGGCGAGGTTGACCGAGACGCCGTCGGGCCGGATCAGCCGCGTCCAGATCACATAGGCGCGGCGCTGACCCTGCTCGACGCCCGCGCGGTACTGGCCGATCAGGCGGGTCGAGCGCGGGACGAGCACGCGCTTGCCGTCGAAGCTGCGCACGTCCTGGTTGACCACGGCGCGGACATAGCCGGGCACGTCCGTGTTGATCGCGGTCTCGAGGATCGCGGGGATCAGCGTGCCCTCGGTCACGGTGGTCGAGGGGTTGGTCATCGCGCGCGCCTCTGCGGGCCCGCCGCCGACACCGCCGATGCTGCTGGCGAATGCGGCCGCGCCGCCGGTGCCGCCCGCTGCGCCCGCAGGCGTGCCCGGCGCGGGGGCAGAGGGTGGCGCGGCGGCAGTCACGCTGCGCGCCGAGCTGCCATCGAAGACCTGGATCGGGCTGCTGTAGGGATTGACCGCAGGCACGTTCGCCACCCCGGGATTGCCGGAAAAGACCGGCGTCGGGGCGGGATCGGCCTGGAGCGCGACCGGGGCTGCAACCGGCTGCACCTGCGCGGGATCGCCCATCGGCTGCGCAGGCTGCATCACCGGCGTGGCGGCCGGCGGCTGGGTGACGGCGGGATTGCCGATCCCCTGCGGCTCGGCGGTGCGCGCGGCGTTCATCGCCCAGAAGGTCACCGCCCCGAGCCCGAGCACCACCATCATCCCGGCGGCGGCGGCCAGCCCGTCACCCTTGACCTTGCGGTCGGTGACCGCCGGGAAGGCCGCGCGGCTGGCGAGGTCGATGATCTCGGCGCTCTCGCGGGTGCGCGGATCGACCGCGCCCTCATCGCCCTCTCCGGTGCCCTTCTTGGACGGCAAACGCATGGCCAGACGCATCAGATGCTCTCCTTGGCAAACAGGTGGTTCAGGGGAACGGTCACTTCTTGCGGCCCTTGCGCGGCGCGCCGAGGCCCGCCTGCCGCGAGGAGGGCGGCATCGGCCCGGTGTTGGTCAGGGTCGCGATGTCACGGCCCGAGCGCAGGATGATCTTCGGCGGCACCCCGTCGACCACCACGGTGTCGCCGCGGGTGGTGTAGTTGACCGGCCCCTCGTCGCCCTCGGCATTGGTGACGAGGATCGCGGGGATCGGCGCGCCGGGGGCCCAGGTAAGGAACACCGCCTCGCCGTCGTCATAGGTGCGCGTCGGGAGGAGCTCGGGCGTCCCCGCGCTTGCCCAGGCGAAATTGAGCTCGGCCGGATCGGCGGTGCTGCCCGCGCCCGGGTTCGCCGGATCGGACGCGTTGGCGGCAAGCTGCGCCTGCGCCTCGGCCTCGGCGATGGCGGCCAGCCGCGCTTCCTCGGCGGCCTTCTCGAGCTCGGGATAGCGGAACTGGAGCACGTAAAGCGCGCCGGCCTTGGGGCTCGCGACGAGATCGAACAGGTAGGTGCGCTTGTCGGTCACCACGGTCATGTTGGTGCGCGCGGCCGGCTCCAGGGGCTTCACGAAGAGGATCGTCTGCGCCTTGTTCGGCTGCACCTGCCACGCCGCCGAATCCCCGATCGCGACGTTCTCGATGATCTCGTCGGGGGCGAACTTGATGGTGGTCTGCACCTTCACCCGCCCGTCGATCCGCACCACCGCGTCTTTATCATAGACGAGCGTCTGGAGCCGGCTGTCCTGCGCGGCGAGGGGCGCGGCGGCGGGGGCGGCAAGGGCAAGAGCAAGGCTCGCGAGGAGCCAGAGCCGATATTGGGGCCGGTAATGGGGCCGGATCATTGATAGGTCTCCGAAGGCGTCGTCGGCTTGGGGGCGGGCGCGGTCGGGCCCGAGGAGGAAGTCGAACGGAAGCGGTTGCCGATCCCGCGGGTGCGCGCCGGCGCGGCGGCGATGGAAACCACCTGACCGCCCCCGCTCACGGCCGTGACGACGCGGGTATCGCGCACCGCTCCGCCATCGGTGCCGGTGTCATTGGCGACCACCACCGGCGGCGGCGGCGCGACATCGATGCGGCGCGCAGTGGCGGCGGGGGTCACGGGGGCGACATTGGTGTTGCGCGGCGCCGTCGCTGCCGGCTGCGCGACGGGCACGGGCCGCGGGGTCTCGGCAGGCCGCTCGCGCTCCGGCGAAGGCACCAGGCCGAACACCTGCCAGCCGGCGACCATCGTCCCCGCGACCTTCAGCGACAGCAGCATCAGCGCGACATGCACCGCACCGATCAGGAAGAACGCCATCGCCGCCTGCTGGTCGATCTTGCCCGGGACCGCGACCAGCGCGGCCAGCACCGGCACGGAAATCTCGAGCATGATCGACCCGCCCAGCACCGCCAGCAGCGGCGCCAGCGCCATCATCGTCAGCCCCTTGAGCCAGCCGGTGAACAGCCCGCGCGTGCCATCGAACAGCGCCAGCACCACGAAGATCGGCCCCAGCGCCAGCAGCAGCGCCAGCGCGATGCGCGCGGTCACCAGCATGCCGACCGTGCCCAGCAAGAGCAGCATCGCCCCCAGCCACATCATCCCCGGGGGCGAGAAGGCGCTGATGTTGGAGGTGTCCCCGCTCGCCTGCTGGATCGCGAGGAACACCACGTCGAGCTTCTGCGCGAACACCGCAGTGGCGCTCTCGCCGCGCGTTCCCGTGAGGATCCCGGCGATCTGGTCGGGCCCGCCGATGAAGATGTTGTAGAACACGCTCGAGAAGGCGACGAAGCTGGTGGCGAAGGTCAGGACCAGCCCCAGCGTCATCATCTTCGGAACCAGCGCGCGCACCGAGATGTTCGAGCGGCCGAGCATCAGCGAGATGCCGAAGAAGCCGACATAGAGCCCCAGCACCACCGTCAGAGCGAAGGCCAGTTGGCCATCGTCGCCGAACAGGCGGTTGAAGGCCTGTTCGGAGACATTGGCAGCGATGCAGTCGACCGCGGTCAGCGCCGCGGAGACGCCGGTGCCCATCGCCTGTGCGGCAGAATCGCAGTTCGCGCTCATTCGGCTGCCTGCCACATGCTGTCATCCTCGGGATCGCCCGGGCCGTCGGGCCAGGCCCGGCCGGTGAGCGGCGGATACCAGGCGGACGGCGCATCGCCGACCGCCTCGCGCAGCAGATCGAGCCGCCGCACCGCGCTCTCGCGGCCCGAGAGGATCGTCAGCACTTCCGGAGCCCCCGACAGGTCGAGCCGCACCACCACGCTCGCATCGGGCTGGCGCACCAGGAAGGCGCGGCTGTGCGCCGGCAGCGAGCGGATCAGCGCGAATTCGTGGCTGGTGAGGCCGAAGCCGTCGCAGTAATCCTCGGGCCGCGCGCGGCTGTTGGGCATGAACACCATCGTCGCGGTCTGCTCGACCAAGGCGGTCGAGATGCGGCTGTCGAGCGCGTCGCGCGCCGACTGGGTCGCGAAACCGACGAGCGCGTTGCGCTTGCGCAGCGTCTTCAGCCAGTCGCGGATGCGTGCGGCGAAGACCTCGTCGTCCAATGCCTTCCAGCCCTCGTCGATCAGGATCATGGTCGGCTGGCCGTCCAGCCGCTCGTCGATGCGGTGGAACAGGTACATCATGGTCGGCGTGCGCAGGCGCGGGTTCTCGAGCAGCGCGGTCATGTCGAAGCCCATCACGCGGGTTTCGAGATCGAGCCGGTCGGCGGCATTGTCGAACAACCAGCTGTGCTCGCCCTCCCCGATCCACGCGCCGAGGCGATCCGCCAGATCGCCCGGCTCGGGGCGGCGGGCACCGGCGAGCAGCTCCTTGAAGTGGCGCAAGCGCCGCAGCGAGGGGTCGTTGGCATAGGTCGCATCGACCGCCGCGGAGAGCGTCGCGAATTCCTCCGGCCCGTCGGCCTTGAGCAGCACGGCGAGCCAGTCGCGCAGGAAGGCGCGGTTGGCCGGGGTGTCGGGGAGGCCAAGCGGGTTGAACCCGGTCGGCAAGCCCGGCGCGATCCGGTCATAGCGCCCGCCGATCCCGCGGATGAACAGCTCCGCGCCGCGATCCTTGTCGAACAGGATGGTGCGCGGCTTGAACTTCTGCGCCTGCGCGGCGAGGAAGTTCATCACCACGGTTTTCCCCGAACCGCTCGGCCCGATGACCGAGAAATTGCCGAGGTCGCCGTGGTGGAAGTTGAAGAAGAACGGCGTCGCGCTGGTGGTCTCCAGCAGGGTCACCGCATCGCCCCAGTGGTTGCCGCTCGCCTGCCCCAGCGCAAAGCCGTGGAAGCTGCCGAAGCCTGCCATGTTGGCCGAGGAGATCAGCGCGCGGCGGACGATATATTCCTCGTTCCCCGGGAACTGCGCCCAGAAGGCGGGCTCGAGATTGGTATCCTCGCGCACCGCGATCGCGCCGGTGTCGGCCAGCGCCGCGGCGCAGGCGGCCATGGCGTCGTCCAATCGGGGGAGCGTGGTCTCGCGCACCAGCACGGTCAGGTGATGGTCGCCGAAGCCCACCGCCCCGTTGCCGAGGCTGTCGCGCGCGGCGAGCATGTCGGCCCGCTCGGCGGCGGCCTCTTCATCGACCGAGCGAGAGCGCCTGAGCGCGAGGTCGATGCGTTCCTTGGCGGTGGTGCGCTCGTTGGGGGCGTAACTCTCTGTGACGACCATCTCGAACGGCAGGCGCAGCAGGTTGTCGAGCAGGCCGGGCGAGGTTGCCTCGGGATAGTCCTTGAGGCCGAGGATCGCAGCGAAATCGGGTGCGGCGCTGCCACGCAGCTCCATCGCGTCGAGCCCGAAGGAGGCGCGGCGATAGGGCAGCATGTGGCCGATGTCGGTGTCTTCCGAAGGGCGCCGGACAGGGCGCATCTCGCCGTTGTAGAGCGCGCTCAGCAGCTCGAGCATTTCCGAATTGGTGCCGCTGGAGCCGGGGGCCTGATAGTCCCCCAGCACCGCTGCGCCATAGCTCTGCAAACTGGCGACGAGGCCGGTGATCGCGGCCTTGAGGCTGCGCAGGTCCTTGGGATCGGCCTCGAGCTCGTCGGCCCCCGCGCGGCTGAACATCTTCGAGAGCCGCTCGGGCAGTCCGGTCTTGCCGCGCGCGGGGCGGCGGATCAGGGTGACGAACTGGTCGTTGATGAACAGCGATCCGCCCGCCAGCCGCTGCTTCCAGCGCGCGTCGATATGGCGCGACAGGGGATCGGGGAACTCGGCGTCGAGCTCAACTTCCACACGGCGGCGGATAACGTGGTGATAGAGCACGAAACGCGCATCGAGCGTGCTCCGCAGCATCACCTCGCGGGTGGCGGCGTGGGCGTTGAGGGCATCCGAATCCTCGGTCTCGAACAAGAGGCCGGGCACCTGGATCGCGCTCATCACCGAGCCATCGCGCAGCAGCACGGTGTTCTCGTCGACGAGGCGCGCATAGGGCAGGCGGTCGCCGACGCGGGATTCCTTGGCGCTCCAGGCGGCGGCTCCGATCCACTTCACCATGACGGGCAATCCTTAAGGCGCATAGGAGTTGCACCCCCAGCGCTTGAAATTGGGCACGCGCGGGCACTTCGAGACCTTGGTGATCCACAGGTCGAAGATGCGCGGTTCGCGCAGCGAAGCGAAGTAGCCGACCCCGTGCATCACGAGCGGAATGATCAGGAAGCCGACGAGGAACAGGCCATTCTGGATCAGCAGGTTCCTCAGGATCAGGAAGGCGATCGTCGTCACCATCATGTTGATGATGAAGAAGTTCATCGTCACGCCCGCGAACATCTGCGGGCGGGTGAGCGCGCGGTGGACAGGGTTGCGGACGAGATCGGTCATGGACTTATCCAGCCGCCGCCTGGATGCCGGCGACGATGGTGGTCGCGCCGAACAGGATGAAGACGCCGATGATCACGGTCGCGCCGAAGCGCCAGTTCATCCGGCCGGTGAGCATCATGAAGCCGATCGCGGCGACCGCCATCACCGCGATGGTGGTCGCGACCGTGCCGAGCAGGGTGCCCTGGAGCCACAGGAGCGCGTTGTTGATCGGGCCCGAACCGGCGGGATCCGCGCCTTGCGCGAAGGCGGCGGAATGCGCCGAGACGAGCGCGAGCGCGGCGGCAATACGGGCGGGAATACGAAGCTGCGGCATCATGTCTTTCTCGGTTTCTCGTTCAGGCGTTCGCGCGCGTGGGGTGGCCGGTTACCGGCCGGGTGCGCGCGCGTGGTTGGACAGTCGCCCCATGATGGCGGCGACATACTGCTTTGTCTCGCGGATATTGGGAATACCGCCGGCGCGCTCGACCCGTCCGGGGCCGGCATTATAGGCGGCGAGCGCCTTCTCGATATCGCCGCCAAACCGATCGAGCTGTTCGCGCAGGTAACGCGCCCCGCCCTCGAGATTTGCGAAAGGATCATTGGGGTTGACGCCGAGATAGCGCGCCGTGCCCGGCATCAGCTGCGCGAGCCCCTGCGCCCCCACCGGCGAGCGCGCGTTCTCGTTCCAGCGGCTTTCCTGCCACACCAGCGCCTCGAGCAGGCTGGGCGAGAGGTCGAAGCGGACGGAGAGCTCGGCGATCTTTGCCGCATAGCGCGCAGGGACGCCGCGCGCGGCCTGCGCGGGATCGGCGATCGCATAGGCCGGGATCGGCGGCACCTCGCCGGGCAGCACCGGCTCGGCCGGCGTGCCCGTCGGCGCAGCGGAAGGCGCAGGCACCGCGCTCTGGCCGGCGAGCGGGCCCGCGACCCAGCGCGCGCCCCCTGCATCCAGTTCCAGCACATCGGCACGCGCCTCGGCAGCCTGGCCGAACGCAAGTCCGGCACCCGCAGCAATTGTCATGACGCGGCAAGCCGCGGCGAGAATCATGTCTCGGCCCTCCAGAGTGTCCCCCTTTGTCTATCCTAAATGACAGGCAGGTGACAGTATGAGGAAAGCCCCGAGTTGGTTACCGGCGGGTTACCGGGGCGTCCATTGGCGCAATATCGCGCAAGTGTGCCCCGGGCTCCACATCAAAGGATCAACGGTCGCGGTAGGTCAGCTGCCCGGCGGCGACGGCGGAACTGCGGAATTCGCCGCGCTCGAGCATCTTGAGCGCCTTGCGCGCCAGCCGCCGCGAATCGGTGGCGAGGCCGTCGGCGGTCTCGAGCTCGACCACCTCATGGCAGGCCAGAGCCTGGCGGAAGGCATCGCGGGCGCGGGTCTCGTCGCCGGTCTGGGCATAGGCGATGCCGAGATTGATCAGCACCGCGGCATCGTGCGGATCGGCGGCACTGGCTTTCTCGAGCACGGTGACGGCCTGTTGGGCACGGCCTGCGGCCAGCGTGCGCGCGGCGAGTTCGGGCGCCTCGGTGGCCTGTGCAAGCGGGCTTGCGGCGGCGAGCGCGAGAGCAAGAAAGGCAACGGACATGGGCATGGCTCCTCTTCTACAGGCACGCATAATGCATGGCTGGGGGAGTGAATGCAACATAACTGTAACATTGTCTTTTGTTTGTAATTTTATCGCCCAATCCACTGTAGAATCGTGAAATTTTTGTTACACCTGTCCTGCCGCGCGGTTACGGCAACGAAGATTTTTTTGTCATATTGGTCTTTCTTTGGTCATATTACGGCAAATGCAACCGCACTGTCATCCTGCAAGAATTCTGTCACGAACGACCCCTAGCGACCTCTCAGCGCATCCAACCAAGCGCCTAACTCGATTCTCGGCTCAAGAGGGGACCCACGCTCGTGAAAAACATCCAACGCACTCTGATTCTGGGTTGCAGCCTGGTCGCTCTGGCGGGTTGCGGCGCTGACGAGATCGTCTCGCCGGGCACCGGCGGCAACATCGAAGTCATCATCAACAACCCCGCGCCGACCCCGACGCCCACTCCGACGCCGACCCCGACTCAGTCGCTGGTCACCCCGGCCGCGGGCTGCCCGACCATCAACTCGACCGGCGGCCTGACCGATGCCGGCACGCTCGCGGGCCCGACCGGCACCTACCGCGTCTGCACCCTGCCCTCGACCGTCAACGCGACCGACACGCTGCCCTTCATCTCGGGCCTGCTCTACCAGATCTCGGGCTCGACGCTGGTCGGCACCGATCAGGGCTTCGGCACCACCAACAATGCCGTGACCCTGACCATCGAACCGGGCGTGATCCTGTTCGCCCAGGGCAACTCGGCGCTGATCGTCAACCGCGGCAACCGCCTGATCTCGAACGGCACCGCGACCCGCCCGATCATCTGGACCAGCCGCGACAACGTCATCGGCCTCGCCAACGACAACAGCCAGCAGCAGTGGGGCGGCGTCGTGCTGCTCGGCCGCGCTCGCGTGTCGGATTGCGCCACCGGCGGCGTCAACACCGATGGCACCTTCTCCCAGAACCCGACGTGCCAGCAGAACCTCGAAGGTTCGGCCGTCACCGTGCCCTACGGCGGCAACCAGGCGGCCGACAACTCGGGCTCGTTCACCTTCAACCAGATCCGCTTCTCGGGCTTCGAACTGGCGCCGGGCAACGAACTCCAGTCGCTGACCACCGGCGGCGTCGGTTCGGGCACCACCATCGCCAACCTGCAGTCGTTCAACAGCTCGGATGACGGCATGGAGTTCTTCGGCGGCGGCTTCAATATCCGCAACGTCGCTGCGATCGGCGCTTCGGACGACTCGATCGACGCCGACACCGGTGCGCAGATCAACATGGACACCGTTATCGCGGTGCAGCGCGCCAGCACCGGCGACTCGATCCTCGAGCTCGACTCGAACGACAACGTCGCGACCCCGATCACGGCATTCCCGCGCACCCGCCTGCAGATCAACAACGCCACGTTCGTCGAGCGGATTGCCGGTTCGAACGCTGCGATGCTGCGTCTGCGCGGCGGTGCGGCCTTCGGCCTCACCAACGCGGTCATGAACCGCCTTGACGGCACCGGCACGCACTGCGTGCGCGTTGACGAGCAGCTGACCGTCGACAACCTCATCGGGTTCAACTCGGTCGTCTGCGACGGCGGCGCCTCGAACCAGGTGCGCGGTGTTGCAACCGCGGCGGCGGCGATCACCGCCGGGTCGAACGTGAACCTCAACTTCACGATCACCCTCACCGACACCGTGGTGAACGGCACCGGCGAAAGCGGCGTGACCGCCTTCGACGCCACGCCGCGCTCGAGCTTCTTCGCTCCGGCCCGCACCTTCATCGGCGCGGTGCCGAACGCGGCAGCGCTCGACACCTTCCGCGGCTGGACCTGCAACTCGGCGGTGTTCAGCTTCGGCGGCACCGGCACTGCTTGCACGACCCTGCCGGTCTTCAGCTGATCGCGCCTTTCGAAACGGGGGGGCGCCGCGTCGTGACGCGCGCCTCCCCTTTCTTTCTTTGAGGCCCCGCGCGGGCCAAATCTGTTCAAAGGCCTATTCATGAGGGGGTCTCGCTTTATGTTGACCGGCACGCGCCTGGCAGGGCTGCTGCTTCTCACCACGTCACTCACCCTGCCCTCGATGCTGCAAGCGCAGGAAGTGACCGAGGACACCGTGACTGAAGCGGAAGCGGCGCAGGACCCGCTCACCGAACAGGTCGAGGGCGAACCCCCGGTCGAAGAGGCCGATATCTCGATCCCGGGCGGCGAGATCGTCGTCACCGGCCGCCGGGGCCGCAATCCCGAGCGCTCCTCGGGCCAGGTCCTCAACGTCCTCACCGAAGCCGACATCGCCCGCACCGGCGACGGCGACATCGCCGGCGCGCTCGGCCGCGTCAGCGGCCTGTCGCTGGTCGGCAACGGCCGCGTCTTCGTGCGCGGTCTCGGCGACCGCTATTCGCTCGCCCTGCTCAACGGCCTGCCGCTGCCGAGCCCCGAGCCGCTGAGCCGCGTGGTGCCGCTCGACATCTTCCCTACCAGCGTGATCTCCTCCTCGCTGGTGCAGAAGACCTATTCGGCCAACTTCCCCCTCGAATTCGGCGGCGGGGTGATCAACCTCACCACCAAGGCCGTGCCGACCGAGGACTTCCTGACGCTCAGCATCAGCGGCAGCGGCGACACCGAGACGACCTTCGAGAACGGCCTGACCTATTTCGGCAGCGACTGGGACGTCTTCGGTTTCGACAACGGCAACCGCGACATCCCTTCGAACCTGCAGGCCTTCTTCGACAGAGGCGAACGGATCGACCAGGTCAGCCCCGATGTCAGCGGCCCGATCGCAGCCCAGCTGTTCCCGACCAACCTCGTGACCTTGCAGCGCATTCCCAACCTGCGCCCCAACTTCAGCGCCAACATCACCGGGGGCTTCTCGGTCGAGCTGGGCGATGAAACCTATCTCGGCGTGATCGCCACGGGCGGGATCTCGAACAAGTATCGCAACCGCTCGGTGCTCAGCCAGGTCGGCAATGGCGATCTCAGCCAGCTCAACGAGACCAGCACCACCTTCATCACCGACAATAACGTGTTGGTGAATGCGCTGATCGGTGTCGGCCTCGACATCGGCGAGCATACGGTGCGCTGGACCAACCTCTACATCCGCGACACGCTCAAGACCGCGCGTCTCGGCGAGCGGACCGACTTCCTGCTCGGCGTCGACGGCATCGACTATCTCGAGCAGCAGACCGCCTGGTTCGAACGGCAGCTGATCGACACGCAGCTCGTCACCGAGCTGAACTTCGGGAAGCTCGGCATCGACCTGCGCGGCGGCTTTGCCCGTACGGATCGCGAGGCGCCGTACAACGCGACCTTCGAATATGTCCGCACCAACAACCCGGGCGATCCCTTCGGTGACCGGTACCTCGTCAATATCGGCGGGATCGCAGTGTCGGCCGCCCGTCCGCTGGTCGAATTCGACGATCTGCAGGAAGACCAGTATTTCGGCGGAATCGACGTCTCCTACGAATTGCTCGACACGCTCGATCTGACAGTCGGCTACTCCTATCTCGACACGAGCCGCCGTTCATCCAGCCGCGCCTTCCAGCCGCTGGTGTCGTGCAGCACGGTCTGCTCGGCGTTCCTCAACGGGGAGCAGGCCAATGCGCTGATCAACGCGATCGGCCTGCGTCAGCCGGGCGACATCATCAACGGGGCAACCACCGCAACCACCTCGGCGCCGGTGACGCTTCCCGATGGAACCGTGGTGCCGGCCGGCAGCCGGTTCTTCGACGTGACCCTGTTCGAGCGCTCGCCCTTCCCGGTGTTCGATGCCGCGCTGACGGTGCATGCCGGCTACGGCCAGGTGCGCTGGGCCGCAACCGACCGCCTGACCGTCGAAGCCGGCGTGCGCTACGAGGACGGCGTCCAGACCGTCGCGATCGACCAGACGATCTTCAACACGCCGATCGCCGGCGCCACCCCGACCAACATCACCAATGATTACCTGCTCCCGGGCGGGACGATCACCTATGAGGCGACCGACGATCTGCAGCTGCGGGTCTCGGCCTCGCAGACCATCGCGCGCCCGCAGTTCCGCGAGCTGGTCGAACAGCTCTACTTCGATCCGGAATCGAACCGCCGCTATATCGGTAACCCGTTCCTGCAGGACAGTGAGCTGACCAACTTCGAAGCGCGCGCCGAGTACTACTTCGGCGGACGCAGCCGGGTCAGCCTCGCCGGGTTCTACAAGGATATCTCGAACCCGATCGAGAACTTCCTGATCTTCGTGCCCGGCGAACTGCGCACCAGCTTCGCCAACGCCCCCTCGGCCGAGCTCTACGGCGCCGAAGTCGACGCCTCCTACGCCTTCGACCTCTACGACTGGGGCGGGTTCTTCGCGACCAAGCAGCTGCTGGTGCTGGCCAACTACACCTACAGCACCTCGAGCATCTCGGTCTCGCCAGGCGATCTCGCGCCGGTGCCGGGCACGCCCAGCCAGGACGCGAGCCTGCTGTTCGACGCAGGCGCATCGCTGGTCGGCCAGTCGGATCACGTGGCGAACCTCTCGATCGGCCTCGAAGACACCGAGAAGGTGCAGCAGTTCACCTTCCTGTTCAACTATGCCAGCGAACGCGTGACCCTGCGCGGCGGGCCGCTGCCCGACGTGGTCGAGGATCCCGGCCTGACGGTCGACTTCGTCGCGCGCGGCGAGCTCAAGCTGGGCGGCGTGCCGCTCGAGCTGAGCTTCGATGTGCGCAACATCTTCGGCCGCGACAATTTCGAGTTCCAGGAGTTCAACGGCAACCGGATCGAAATCAACACCTTCGAAGTCGGCACCAGCTTCAACTTCGGGCTCAAGGCGAGCTTCTGATCCACGGCGCACTGCCTAAAGAAAAGGCCGCCTCGTCACGAGGCGGCCTTTTTGTTTGGCAAGGCGGACCGCCCGCATGATGCATCTCCTCCGGCCAGCCGATGTCGGCTGTCAGGATGGTGGCGGAGCGGGGCGGATGACCGCAAGTGGGTGGGAACGCGAATGGCGCCTTTTGAGAATAGCACGAGCGAATGCTGACAATCACGATGTTTGATGTAAGATCGCGGCATGTCGAAGGCCTTCATTTTAGGGGGAACGGGACAAATCGGTCTCGCTGTTGCCGAGCGCCTGCTCGAGGATGGCTGGCAAGTCACTTTGGGGAGTCGCGGCAGGCAGCAACTGCCGTCTCACATCACCGAGATAGGTGCGAAACTCTGTCGTGTTGATCGCTCAGAGTTCGTGGAACTCGCGTCGGCAATCGATAGCGGTTGTGACTTGCTGATCGATACGGTCGCCTTTGACGCCGCTCACGCCCGCCAGCTATTGGCTGTTCAGCACAATGTTGGGCAGATCATCGCAATTTCGTCTGCGAGCGTATATTCCGATGCGCAAGGACGAACGCTCGATGAGGCCCGCCAGAATGGCTTCCCCGAATTGCCTCATCGGATGACCGAAGAGCAATCGACAGTAGAGCCAGGACCATCAACCTATTCCACTAGAAAGGTCGCGATGGAGCGTGCTCTCATGGAGGGGGCGAAGTGCCCGGTTGCTGTTTTGCGTCCAGGCGCGATCCATGGACCGTTCAGCGCGCACCCGCGCGAATGGTGGTTCGTGAAACGATTGCTCGACGGGCGCGAGAGAATTCCCTTGGCTTATGATGGCCGGAGTCAGTTCCAGACCAGCGCGACGGAAAACATCGGAGCTTTGGTTTCGACCTTGGCAGGCTCCAGGCTTGGTGGGATCTTTAACATTGGTGACCCCGACGCACCCACGGTGCTGGAGATTGGCAAGGCGATAGTTGCTGAATGCGCGATCGATGCGGATCTGGTTCTGGTCGACACGCAAACCTACCCGCCTCGGGTGGGAGCAACACCGTGGTCAGTTCCAAAGCCATTCACGATAAGCGATGCAAAGGCGCGTAGCGCTGGCTATCGGCCGGTAGGTTCCTATCGAGAGACGGTGTCCCGGACATGCCGCTGGTTGATGGAGCACAACCCCGATAATTGGCGAGCACGCTTCCCGCAGCTGGCACTTTATCCTTACGACATGTTTGATTACGCGGCTGAAGATCGCTTCATTTCTAGGTCCGCTGTCGAGGGCTTGCAAAGCTAGAGTTTGCGTCTGAATTGGGGTCGAATGCGGGAATTCGGCTATTGCCGGATTGGCAGCGACCGCCGATGTTTCCTACACTCAGGTCAGCCGCTATCGTCCATGCTGGCTCTTTCCCATTGTTCTGCCCGGCCTGCGAGGCCGTGAGATGCTGGAGGCGCGACAGGGCCCCCGGTTCCCTGTCCGTCCGCTCGAACGGATAAGGGCCAAGTCTCTATATACGTGAGGAATTCCCGATACAGCGAAGCGGACAGGGTGTCCGCTTTGTCCGCGTTGCGGCACGTCCGAGCCGCGCCCTCACCTCACCCCAGATCGAAGACATAGCCCAGCGAGCGCACCGTGCGCAGCGGGTTGCCGCCGCCTGCCGCCTTGATCGCGCGCCGGAGCCGGCCGATCCACACGTCGACCGTGCGCTCGTCGATCGGGGGTTCGCGCTTGCCGAGGCCGTTGATCAGGTCTTCGCGGGTCAGCACCCGGTTGGGGTTCTCGGCGAGGAAGCGCAGCAGGCGGAATTCGTTGGGGCGCAGCACGATCGGCACCTCGTTCCAGCGCGCCTGAAGCGCGGCCATGTCGATCGTCAGCGCGCCGAGCTCGAAGCGGCGCGTCGCCTGGCGCTCGACCCCGCGCGATTGCAGCGCCAGCACCCGGTCGAGCACCGCGGTGCGGGTGAGCGGCCCGATCACGTAGTCGTCCGCCCCCGCCCGCAGCGCGCGGCGGCGGTCCTCGGGGTCGTCCTCCTCGAGCACCATGGTGACATGGGCATCGACCGTGCGGGCATCGGCGCGCAGGCGGCGGCACATCTCGAGCCCGGCGAGTTCGGGCATCACCCAGTCGACGAAGGCCCACATCGGCCCCTCGACCAGCCGCCGCGGCCCTTCGGGCCCCAGCCGGTCGAAGGTGAAGCGGCGCTGGTCGTGCACGAAATCCTCGAGGCTTTCGCCCAGTTCGCTCGTCAGGAAGATATTGACGACATCCATGTCTCAGCCAGCCCCGGTTTTTTGCGGGAGTGGCGCAAGGGTGTGACGCGTTTGTGACTGGTTTTCAGTTGTAGGTAATCGTCGCCGGAAGCCTTGCGGCCTGTCCCGCACAGGGTCAGGCGAGCGTCAGCCCCCCGTCGACCACCAGCGTCTGCCCGGTGATGTAGGCCGACAGCGGCGAGGCGAGGAACAGCGCGGCGCCGGCCATGTCCTCGGGCGTGCCCATGCGCCGGAGCGGGATGCGCTTGAGGCTGGCTTCGAGCCGCTCAGGGTGATCGGTCGTGACGCTCGTCAGCTTGGTCGGCACCAGCCCCGGGGCGATGCCGTTGACGCGGATCCCGTCGCGCGCCCAGGCCTCGCCCAGCGTCTTGGTAAGGCTCGCCGCGCCGGCCTTGGAGGCGGCGTAGGCGGGCGTGCCGATGGTCGATTTGAAGGCGGCGACCGAGGAGACGATGATGACCTTGCCCTTCGCCTCGGCGAGCGCGGGGTGGAAGGCGGTGGCGGCGTCCATCACCGAGTTGAGGTTGATGTCGACAACAGCGTCCCAGCCTTCGCGGGTGAACTCCTGCCGGCCGTAGCGGACGGTGCCCTGGCACAGCACCAGCACATCGAGCGCGCCGAAGGTGGCCGCCAATCGCCATGCCGCGTCGCGATCGGTGAGGTCGAGCTGGCGGTAGGCTAGGCCCGTGAAATCGGAGTCCTCGGCCTCGAGATAGTCGCCGAAGTCGGGCCGGGTGCCGGTGACGGTCACGCTCGCGCCCCGATGGCGGAAGCCGTGAGCGATGCCGTTCCCGATCCCGCTCGACCCGCCGATGACAAGGACGCGTTGGCCGGTGAAGTCGAGGGGTTCGGTCATGGTCAGATGCTCCGCGAGATCACCTCCTTCATGATCTCGTTCGTCCCCCCGAAGATCCGCGTCACGCGCGCGTCGCGCCACAGCCTCGCGATGGCATATTCGTTCATGTAGCCCGCCCCGCCGTGGAGTTGCAGCGCGGTGTCGCAGCATTCCCACTGGAGGTCGGTGTGCCACAGCTTGGCGGCGGAGGCCTCATCGGTGGTGAGTTCGCCGGCGAGGTGCTTGCGGATCGCCCAGTCGAGATGCGCCCAGCCGACCTGCAGCTTGGCCTTGAGGTCCGCGAGGGTGAACTTGGTGTTCTGGAACTCGAACACGGTCTTCCCGAAGGCCTTGCGGTCCTTGGTGAACTTCACCGCCTCGTCGAACGCCCGCTGCGCCGCCGCCTGCGCGCCGACCGCGATGCCGAGGCGTTCCTGCGGCAGCTCCTCCATCAGGTGCACGAAGCCCATGCCCTCGGCGCCGAGGATATTGGTCATCGGCACGCGGCAATCGTTGAAGAACAGCTCGGAGGTGTCGGCGGCGTGCTGGCCGATCTTGTCGAGATTGCGCCCGCGCTCGAAACCGGGAGTGTCGGCGTCGACCAGCACGAGGCTGATGCCCTTGGCGCCCTTCTCCGGATCGGTCTTGGCGACCACGATCACGCAGTCGGCGTTCTGGCCGTTGGTGATGTAGGTTTTCGACCCATTGATGACGAGGTGGTTGCCATCCTTCTTCGCCGTGGTGCGGATGCCCTGAAGGTCGGAGCCTGCGCCCGGTTCGGTCATGGCGATCGCGGTGATGATGTCGCCGCTGACCATGCCGGGGAGATACTTGGCGCGCTGTTCGGGGGTGCCGAGGCGCTCGAAATAGTTCGCGGTAATGTCGTTCTGAAGCGTGAAGCCGGCCGAGGAGCCGAGGTAGGACAGCTCCTCGGTCAGCACGCAGTTGAAGCCGAAATCGAGGCCGAGGCCGCCGTTTTCCTCCTTCACCGTCATGCACAGCATCCCGGCGTCGCCCATCTTCTTCCAGACGTCGCGGGGCACGATGCCGTTCGCTTCGTGCTCGTCCATGTGCGGGGTCAGATGCTCGGCGAAGACCTTGCGGACGGTGTCGCGGAAGGCCTCGTGGTCTTCGTTATAGGCGGTGCGGTAGGAGGTCGCGAGCATGGGGGTTCTCTCCGGCAGATGGGTTTTGATTTGCCACGATAGAACCGTGCGGGGGCGCGGGGGTCAAGCGCGAAAGTGGGGGTGGGGAACAGGCAAGATCACTGTGACTCACCGATAAGGTGCAGTAATGCCCTCAGGATGTTGTCATGAATCACCCGTAGGAGAAGAGAGTGGACGAGCGCGCCGTCTTGTTGCTGGAGGAATTGACGACTCATCCGAGGGATCGGAACCTCGACTTTGATCGTTGGCGGCAGCGGTTTCAGGCTGTTTTGGCTGAACCCCTCGACGAAGAATCCAGAGTCGTCGTTCTGGACAGTTACAAGTCATTTCTCGATCTGTTCGAGCGTGCACTAGAAGGCTCTCCTGATCGCCTCGAAGAGTTCCGTAAGGCACGGGAGACCGATTGGAGGGTGCTGTGCTTACAAGAAGCACAGATAGTTAGCCGAAGTGAGTTGTATCATCCTGCGATCTTGGCAGCGATCGTGGACCGAGAGCAAGCCGCTGGCAGAATGCAAGAGAACGACTTTACGGAACTGGCTAAGTCTGGTGGTCAAGCCTTTGCACAGCCGAAGAAAGGTTGGTTCAGTCGGCTATTTGGAAGATGATCGCGAGCACTGCCCTATGAGGCTCTAGGCCCCAGCTTCCGCTGGGGTGACGGGGAGGTCGGACGCAATCCCCCCTCCTCTTCAGAGGAGGGGCGCGAGACTTGCGAGCTTGCTCGCTAGTCGCAGCGGGGTGGTGCCTTGCGGCAGCGCGTGTGCCTTCGGCCCGCGCCACC
>OFDN01000685.1_pt1 | contig 25782 bp, 24 predicted proteins | sample 1520971 | NCBI WGS metagenome assembly OFDN01 (sample SAMEA94257418, study PRJEB24077) | hot springs metagenome | biome: Aquatic biome; feature: Geographical feature; material: Water | place: India | collected 2012-06-12 | depth 5 m
GACCGGCAAGCGGGGCCGCCATCGGCTTTTGGTGCATCCTCTGTGCGAAGTCGCTCAGCGGCAGAACTTCGCGCCCGTGCCTTCCAGATGGAAATGGTCCTGGTGCGCGGCGTTGTATTCGGGGCCGAGCACCGTGCCGAAGCGCTTGCAGGCGCTCTTGTGCACCACCCGCAGAAACTCGCGCGTCGCCGCATCCCCGCCCTGCCAGTCGCGCTTCAACACGATCCGCCGCCCGTCCGCCAGCACGAAGGCCGAAACGTCGATCGCCTCGGCGCGGGCATGGGCCGAGCGCACCCCGGTGCCCGCGACATTGCGGCAATTGTACGAACCCATCGTCTCGATCTTCGCCACCGGGCTGCCGAGCAGCTGGCGCGCGGCGCGATCGACCCCGAAACGCGCCCAATCGCCGAACGCCTTGGCGACCTGGCACTGCACCGGCCCGAGATTGGCGATGGAGAGCGGCGCGCGGTCGCCCGCCAGCGCCATCAGTTGCACCGTGCCGAGCTGGTTGCACCCCGGGGCGGCATAGGTGTCGGGGACGGAATCGAACCGCGCCCCGCTCGCGCCGAGATCGGCAAGGCAGCCCGCCTCGGCGGCACGCGGAGCGTAGGAGCGCGGGGCCGAAGCGACCGCGACCGCCGGGCGTGCCGGCGCGCTCGCGCTTGTGCGCGCCGGGCCGGGGCCCGCGCCGCCCGGTGCCACTCCGGGAACGATCGAACCGCAGCCCGCCAGCGCCAGCAACGCGCCCGCCAGCAAACCCGCTCTGGAAAGAAGTGCCAAGTGCCGCATCGCTAGGCACTATTGCGCATTCATCCTTAACGGTGACGCAAGAAACTGGGTTAAGAAAACCTTGCGCGGTTACCAGGTAGTCTTAACGGGCGCCTGCGATCAGGGCAGGCGATCCTCGACCTGCTCCCACAGCTCGATCTTCACCCCGTCGGGGTCGAGCAGCCACGCGAACTTGCCGTAACCCTCGTCCGCCTGCCCGAGGATGTCGACGCCCTTGGCGCGCAAAGCGGCGACGAAGCCGTCGAGATCATCGACGCGCAGGTTGATCATGAAGCCGCCGGTGCCCGGTTTGATGTAACCATCATCGCCGAAGTGGCTGATCAGCGAATAGGGGTGCGCGCGCGGTTCATCGGCCCAGGCGAGCTGCGGGCCATATTCGCCGTCAATCCCGAGAACATCGCGATACCACGCGCGGCTCGCTGCCGGGTCCTTCACGATGTAGAAGATGCCGCCGAGCCCGGTGATCCGCGCGCCGCCCGATGCCTGTCCCGCCATGCCCTTTCCTCCCCGCCGGGCATAATGCCAGACGGCGCGACCGGAGGAAAGGGCGCGAGACACGCAGGCGGGGTCCGCTGCTGGAGGAAGCAAGCGGGCCGCAAGCGCGCCTCGCATCCTCTCTTTCGCGCGTACCCTTCGCGCGGTTACACCGTGGCGGGAGCGCGCGCGGTGAGGCGGCTGACCACGAGGATCGCGGCAAGCGAGGCGGCAAAGCCCGGGACGATCTCGTAGAGGCCGGGCCCACCGAGGAACGCCTTGTTCCATCCCAGCAGGATCCACCCCGCGACCACCGCCGCCCCCGTCACCAGCCCGGCGAGCGCCCCCGCGCCGGTCATCCTGTCCCAGGTCAGCGCGAGCAGGATCAGCGGCCCGAAGGCAGCCCCGAAGCCCGCCCAGGCATTGGCGACGAGGCCCAGCACCTCGCTCGCCGGATCGGCCGCGATCACCAGTGCCGCACCCGCCACCAGCGCCACGCACAGCCGCCCGATATTGACCGCCTCGGCCTCGCTCGCGTTGCGGCGCAGGAACAGCCGGTAGAAATCCTCGGTAAGCGAGGAGGAGGAGACCAGCAGCTGCGAGGAAATCGTGCTCATGATCGCCGCCAGCAGCGCAGCGTAGAGGAAGCCGGTCACCGCCGGATGGAACAGCACCTGTGCGAGCAGTATGAAGATCGTCTCGGGGTCCTCCACCACGAGGCCATGGGTGTCGGAATAGGCGCGCCCCGCCAGCCCCACCGCCACCGCGCCGATCAGCGAGATCACCATCCAGCTCATCCCGATCGCGCGCGCGGTCGGCACGTTCTCGACCCGGTCGATCGCCATGAAGCGCACGATGATGTGCGGCTGGCCGAAATAGCCGAGGCCCCATGTCACCGCGCTGATCACGCCGATCAGCGTGGCGCCCTGGGTGAGGCTGAGGAAGCCCTCGGGCGGGGCGGCCGCGACCGTCGCGGGCGGCGCGGCGAAGAGGATCACGAGCGGCATGACCACCAGCGCGGCCATCATGATGATCCCTTGCACGAAGTCGGTGAGGCTGACCGCGAGAAAGCCCCCGATCATGGTGTAGACCAGCACGATCCCGGCGGTGACGAGGATCCCGGTGATGTAGTCGCTGAGCCCGGTGGCGGGCAGCGCGCCCGCAAAGGCGGTCTCGAACAGCTTGCCCCCGGCGACCATGCCGCTTGCGGTGTAGACGGTGAAGAAGCCGACGATGATCACCGCCGAGGTGACGCGCAGCAGCGTCCCGGCCTCCGGAAAACGGTTGGCGAGGAACTGCGGAATGGTCAGCGCATCGCCCAGCCGCTCGGTCTGCTCGCGCAGGCGCGGGGCGACGATGACCCAGTTGAGCCCCGCGCCGATGGTGAGCCCGATCGCGATCCACGCCTCGACCAGCCCGGAGGCAAACAGCGCCCCCGGCAAGCCCAGCAGCAGCCACCCCGACATGTCGCTCGCCCCCGCACTGAGCGCCGTCACCGCCGGCCCGAGATTGCGCCCCGCGAGCAGATACCCCTCGGACGTCGCCCGGGTCTTGGCCCAGGCATAGACGCCGATGGCGATCATCAGGAGGAAATAGGCCGCCAGCGCGGCGAGGGTGTAGGTGTTCATGGGGGCATGGGGTAACAAGCGTGCCTGTCGCTGGCTAGACAGGCGCAGGAGTTACCCGCACCGTTGCTTGAACTTTGCCCACCTGTCGTCATCCCCGCGCAGGCGGGGATCCAGCTAACTTCCTCAGGCGATGTGGAAGGAAGAGCTGGGTCCCCGCCTGCGCGGGGATGACAAGCTCGTACGTGGAGAAGACCGCAGGAGCGTGCGCTCAGCCCCCTCAATCCTCCTTCTTGCGCCGCGCCTTCTTGCGTTCGTGCGGGTCGAGGATCGCCTTCCTGAGGCGGATCGATTGCGGGGTCACTTCGACCATCTCGTCGTCGTCGATATAGGCGATCGCCTGTTCGAGGCTCATCCGGCGCGGGGGGGTGAGGCGGATCGCGTCATCCTTGCCGCTCGAGCGGATGTTGGTGAGCTGCTTGGCCTTGAGGGGGTTGACCTCGAGGTCCTCGGGCTTCGCGTTCTCGCCGATCACCATGCCCTCGTAGACCTTCATCTGCGGGCTGATGAACAGCGTGCCGCGCTCCTCCAGCGAATTGAGCGCATAGGCCACCGCCTCGCCGTCGCCATTGGAGATGAGGACGCCGTTGATGCGGCCTTCGATCGGGCCCTTGTAGGGGCCGTATTTCTCGAAGAGCCGGTTCATGATCCCGGTGCCGCGGGTGTCGGACAGGAACTCGCCGTGATAGCCGATGAGCCCGCGCGAGGGCGCGGAGAAGGTGATGCGGGTCTTGCCCTGCCCCGAGGGGCGCATTTCGGCAAGGTCGGCCTTGCGGCGCTGCATCTTCTCGACGACCGTGCCCGAGTGCTCGTCATCGACGTCGATGACGACGGTCTCGTAGGGCTCCATGCGCTTGCCGTCTTCCTCGCGGAAGAGGACGCGCGGGCGGCTGATGCCGAGCTCGAAGCCCTCGCGGCGCATGGTTTCGATGAGAACGCCCAATTGGAGTTCACCGCGGCCGGCGACTTCGAAGCTGTCCTTGTCCTCGGATTCGGTGACGCGGATCGCGACGTTGGTTTCCGCCTCGCGCAGCAGGCGGTCGCGGATCATGCGGCTCGTCACCTTGCTGCCCTCGCGGCCCGCCAGCGGGGAATCGTTCACCGAGAAGCGCATGGCGAGCGTCGGCGGGTCGATCGGCTGAGCGGCGATCGGATCGGTGACCGAGGGATCGCAGATGGTGTTGGCGACGGTCGCCTTCTCGAGCCCTGCGAGCGCGATGATGTCGCCCGCGCGCGCGACTTCCACGGGGACGCGCTCGAGCCCGTCGAAGCTCATCAGCTTGGTCGCGCGGCCCGTCTCGATCACCTTGCCGTCCATGTCGATCGCGTGGATCGGGTCATTGACCCGGATCGTGCCCGACTGGACGCGGCCCGTGAGCACGCGGCCCATGAAGTTGTCGCGGTCGAGCAGGGTCGCCAGGAAGGCGAACTTGGCGTCCGGATCGAGGCCGGGGGCGGGCACATGCTCGATGATCTTGGCGAAGAGCGGGGCGAGGGTGCCTTCGCGGCGGTTCTCGTCCTCGCTGGCATAGCCGTCGCGCCCGCTGGCGTAGAGCACCGGGAATTCGAGCTGCTCGTCATTGGCATCGAGGCTGACGAACAGGTCGAACACCTCGTCGAGCACTTCCTGCGGGCGCCCGTCGGGACGGTCGATCTTGTTGACGACGACGATGGGGCGCAGGCCCAGCGCGAGCGCCTTGCCGGTCACGAACTTGGTCTGCGGCATCGCTCCTTCGGCGCTGTCGACCAGCAGGATCACGCCGTCGACCATCGAGAGGATGCGCTCAACCTCGGCGCCGAAATCGGCGTGGCCGGGGGTGTCGACGATGTTGATGCGGGTGGTGGTGCCGTCCTGCTCCCACTCGACGCTGGTGCACTTGGCGAGAATGGTGATCCCGCGCTCCTTCTCGAGATCGCCCGAATCCATCGCGCGTTCCTCGACGCGCTGGTTGTCGCGGAAGGTGCCCGATTGACGGAAGAGCTGGTCGACCAGCGTGGTCTTGCCATGGTCGACGTGCGCGATGATCGCGATATTTCTGAGGGCGGACGACATTTTTGCGAAAACTTCCGGTGAAAAGCCGGGTGCGAGGCGCATCCGGGGCGGGAAACGGGGCGGGCGCTGCGGGCGAGCCCGGTTAGGCAGGGTTTGTGGCGGGTTGGTGACAGCGCCGGACGCTACGGCATGCGCCGAAGCTGCGATCTGGTGCTGCGATGCAACATTGCGCAGCGCGCCTAGCAGGGGTCCGCCCGAGGGGCAAGCGTCAGGGCTTTGCGGGGGGTCCGCAGGGCGCGAAACACTGTGACTCTTCCGCAACATTCGTGTCACTTGCCCCTCAAAAGTGCCAGCCTCCCGCTTGTGGCGGACGCCCCGCTGGCTTATCACCGCCGCCACACGATCACGGGAGAGAGCGCATCGGGACGGTGCGTGCCCAAAAGGGGCGCCGGGGTCGCGGGATTTTTGGAGAGGAGCTTCCATGCGTTCGACCTTCACCGGCGCTGCCGGCGCATATCGATTCACCCTGCTCGCGGGCGCTGCCTGCCTTGCCATGCCCGGCGTGGCGCTCGCGCAGGACGCCGAAGAGCCGGCGGTCGATGACCCGGAAAGCAGCAACGTCATCATCGTCACCGCGTCCAAGCGCGAGCAGACCCTGCAGGAAACCCCGATCTCGGTCTCGGTGACCAGCGGCGAGACGCTCGAGCAGGCGCAGATCCGCGACATTCTCGACCTCCAGACCGTCACCCCCTCGCTGCGCGTCAGCCAGCTGCAGAGCGCTTCGGCCACCACCTTCATCATCCGCGGCTTCGGCAACGGCGACAACAACTTCGGGATCGAGCCCTCGGTCGGCGTGTTCATCGACGGCGTGTTCCGCTCGCGCTCGGCCGCGGCGCTGTCCGACCTCAACGGGGTCCAGCGCATCGAAGTGCTGAACGGGCCCCAATCGACCCTGTTCGGCAAGAATGCATCGGCCGGCGTGATCTCGGTCGTCACCAAGGAGCCGCAATACGAGTTCGGTGGTCAGGGCGAGATCAGCTACGGCAATTACAACGCGCTGATCGTCAAGGGCGAAGTGACCGGCCCGATCACCGATAACATCGCCTTCGCGCTCGACGGCAGCTACAACCGGCGTGACGGCTATGCCACCATCGTCAACCTCGACGAGGAGCTCTCGGACCGCAACCGCTGGTCGGCGCGCGGCCAGCTGCTGATCGAGCCGACCCCGGATGTCCGGATCCGCATCATCGGCGACTACTCGAACATCGACGAAGTGTGCTGCCAGGTCTCGACTCTCGTCGCCGGCCCGACGGCGCCCGCCATCGTCGGGGTGGGCGGCGCGCTCGACACCGACTTCTTCAGCTACAACACCTTCCTCAGCCAGGTGCCGCGCAACACTGTCGACAACTACGGCGGCTCGATCCAGGCCGACTGGAGCACCGGTCCGCTGACCTTCACCTCGATCACCGCCTACCGCGAGCTGAAGAACTTCCTCGACCAGGACGTCGACTTCACCAGCGCGGACGTCGTGACCGAAACGCGCGACCAGGAAGTGAAGACCTTCACTCAGGAACTGCGCCTGACCTCGGACTTCGACGGCCCGATCAACTTCCTGCTCGGCGGCTTCTACTTCGATGAATCGATCACCCAGGACAGCCGCCTCACCACCGGGCCCGACGCGCGCACCTTCTTCGCGCTGCTCGCGGGCAACCCGCTGACCTTCAACGGGGTGGAAGCGGGTCTCGGCCTGCCGCAGGGCTCGATCTTCAGCGCCGGGCCGCTGACGGCCGAGCAGTATGCGATGGACAACACCGCCTGGTCGGTGTTCGGCACCGTCGATTTCGAGCCGATCGATGGCCTCGTGATCACCGGCGGCTTCAACTACACCGACGACAGCAAGGATTTCGCGCTGGCGGGCCAGGCCTTCGACGAGCTGGCGAACATCAACCTCGTCGATGCCTTCATCACCGGTGCGACGGCCGGTGCGGTCACCAGCCGGGCGCAATTCCAGGCGCTTCCAGCCGCCAATCAGCAGGCCCTGCTCGCCGCGGCGACCAACCCCACGCTCAACCCGCTGCTCGGCCTGTCGGCGTTCCAGTTCCAGCCGCCGTTCCTGACCATCCCGAACGCGGTCGAACCGGGCCAGACCCGCGACGACAAGCTCACCTACCTCGGCCGCATCGCCTATCAGGTCTCGCCCGAGATCAACGTCTACTTCAGCTACGCGACCGGCTTCAAGGCGAGCTCGGTCAATCTCTCGCGCGACAGCCGTCCGTCCTTCGGCGACTACATTCCGGGGCCGGGCCGCTCGAGCTTTGCCGCTCCGGCCTCGCCGATCACCAATGCCGGCCTCGGCATCCCGAACCTCTCCACCGGTTCGCGCTTCGCCGGCCCGGAAAATGCCGAGGTCTATGAGGTCGGCTTCAAGGGCCAGTGGGACGGCTTCGGCCTCAACGTCGCGGTGTTCGACCAGACCATCACCGGCTTCCAGAGCTTCCTGTTCACCGGCACCGGCTTCCAGCTGAACAACGCCGGTCAGCAGTCGGTGCGCGGCTTCGAACTCGACGCCACGATCCGTCCGAGCGACAATCTGGTCTTCACCTTCGCCACCACCCACCTCGACCCGACGTTCGACAGCTTCACCGAAAGCCCGGTGGGCGACCTCACCGGCTTCCGTCCCGGCGGCATCCCGGGCTGGAGCATCGCGACCTCGGCGACCCACACGCTCGAGATCGGCGACAACAAGCTGATCAGCCGCATCGACTACAGCCACGAAAGCAATGTCGACATCAACAACGGCCTGCCGACCTTCAATGGTCCGGTGACCGCGCGCCGCGATCCGCGGATCTTCCAGCGCGAGGTCAACCTGGTCAACGCCTCGATGATCTTCCAGCTTTCGAACGGGCTCGAAGTCGGCGCCTGGGCGCGCAACCTGCTTGACGACCAGTACATCATCACAGTGTTCGACGGCGTCGCGCAGGCCGGCACGGTCTCGGGCTATCCGAGCCAGCCGCGCACCTATGGCGGTCTCGTGCGCTTCAAGTTCTAAGTCGCCTTTTCGCAAGGCAACGGGGGAGGGGCCTCGCACTGCGGTGCGGGGCCCTTTCGCTTTGTGGAGCGGTGCCTTGCGGGGGCTTGCGCGGCCTTGCGCGGCGAGGGATGAAGCGCACATGTTCGCGAGCCTCGTCCAGCCCCTGCGCCGCAGCCTCGATTTCCGCGGCCGCGCGCGCCGGGGCGAGTACTGGGGGTTCATCCTGTGGCAGTTCGGCTTTCTGGCCGCGGCCTTCAACCTGCTCACGCTCCTGCCCGACGGGCCGCTCCGCGAGAACCTCGTGCTGGCGGTGCTGGCGCTCTGGATGCTGGTCTTCGGCCTGCCGACCCTCGCGCTGCAGGTGCGGCGGGTGCACGATCACAACACCAGCGGCTGGATGCTGACCGTGATGTTCCTGCCCTATCTCGGCGTGGGCTGGTTCCTGTGGCTAATGCTGGCAGGGGGCACCCCCGGCGCCAACCGCTACGGCGAGGATCCGCGCGCGGTCGCGATCGATGCAGCCCTGTTCGAATAGCACCGCGCCGCACTGCCGGCTTTTCCATTTGCATCGGGCATTTGTCCCATGCATCCTGCACCTTGCGGCAAGGGGATGACCGCAAGGGGACTTTCATGATCGATATCGGACGCGTGTTTGCGACCAGCTGGGCGATGCTGCGCCAGCGCTTCTGGCTTCTGCTCGGCATGTTCGCGGTGTTCTTCGCGATCCAGATGGTGGGCTCGGTGTTCCTCACGATCATTCTGGCGATCATGGGCGCGGCGGGTGCGGTGGGCATCGGGGCAGGGTTCGATGATCCGGCCGCGATCACCGGCATGGGCATCTTCCTCATCCTCTTCATGGTGCTGTTCTACGGCGCCTATCTGGTGCTGGTGCTCGCGCAGCAGGCGGCGATGGTGACGCTGGCCTCGCCGCTCGAGGAGGCCTCCTTCGGCAATGCGATGGCGCGCGGGTTCAAGAGCGCGCTGCCGTTCTTCGTGATCTCGGTGATCCTCGGGGTCGGCCAATTCGCGCTCGCGGCGCTGGTGTTCGGCGTGGCGGGCGTGGCCGGCTTGGGCGGCGGCACGGCCGGAGGCATCGTCGGCATCGGCCTGCTTCTGCTGTTCCTGCCCGTGATGGCCTATCTCGCCTGCCGCCTCGCGGTGCTGGTGCCGGTGGTGGCGGTGGATCAGGTGTTCAATCCGATCGCCGCGATCCGGCGCAGCTGGACGGTGACGCGGGGGCGGGTGCTCGGCATCTTCCTTGCGCTTCTCGCTTACGGGTTGCTGACGCTGGTGGCGCTCGGCCTGCCCTTCGGGCTGGTGTTCACCAGTGCGGTGAATGCCGATCCCGCTTCGGGCGCGCCGCTGCTGCTGTTGCTGCTGCCGTTCGTGTTCCTGCCCGCTTTCGTGGTCTACATGATGTTCGCCTCGTCCTTCATGGCGGCGCTGCACAACGAGGTAACCGGCGGCGGGGCGGAGCGGTTGGAGTCGGTCTTCGCCTAGAGCTCGCGCAGCGCTCTTGCCGGTTTCGCCCCCAGGAAGGGCAGCGAGCCGGCGAGCGCGAAGCCGAGCACCAGGGCGGTGCCAAGGCCGAGCACGCCCAGCACCTCGCCCCAGTCGGGCAGCCAGTCGAACTCGAACAGCTGGGTGATGACCACCCAGGCAAGCCCGCCGCCAAGCGCGAGCGCGACCAGCGCCAGCAGTCCGGCGAGGAGGCCATATTCGGCAAGCTGCAACAGCAGGATCTGCCGTCGGCTCGCCCCGAGCACGCGCAGCATCACCGTATCGTAAGTGCGCGCCGCGCGCGCCGCAGCGATCGCGCCCATCAGCACCGCGAGCCCCGCCAGCACCGTCACCGCGGCCGCGGCAAGGGTTGCAAGGCTCACCTGCTCGAGCAGCTTTCGCGCCTCGACCAGGATGCCGCCCACCTCGATCACCGAGGAAGAAGGCATTTCCCTGACCAGCGCGCGCAGCAGGCGGCCGCGCGCGGCGGGATCGGCGCCCTCGGGCAGGTCGATGGTCGCCGAAAGGTTGTGCGGCGCGTCGCTTATCGCATTGCGGCTGAACACCAGCACGAAGTTGAAGCCCATGCTCTCCCAGTCGATCTCGCGGATATTGTCGATGCGCGCGGTGCGCTCGGTGCCGAGGATGCCGATGGTGAGGTAGTCGCCGACCTCGAGGCCGACGGCGCGGGCGAATTCGGCGTCGATCGAGACCAGCGGCTCGCCCTTGTGGAACGGGCTCCACCATTGGCCCGCGATCACGCGGTTGCCCTCGGGCGTGGTGTCGGCATAGGTCAGCGCGCGCTCGCCGCGCAGCACCCAGGCGCCCTCGGGGATCTCCTCGAGATCGGCGACGCGGGTGAGCTTGTCCTTGGGGCCATAGGCGAGCACCGCGCCGCGCAGGGTGGGGACGGTGCGCAGCGCGGCCTTGGGGAATTCGCGCTGGACCAGTGCGAAGAAGCGCGGCTCCTTGGCGACCGGCACGTCGAGCACGAAGTAATCGGGCGCCTCCATCGGCACGCGGCGGGCGATGTTGCCGTCGATCGCGCTCTGGACGGCGGCGAGCAGCACGAAGGCGGCGAGGCCGAAGCCCAGCGCCGTGACCAGCGCGCCGGTCGGCGCGCCGGGGCGGTGAATGTTGGCGATGGCGCTCCTGAGCAGCGGGTTGCGCGGCCTCGGCAGGCGGCGGGCGAGGGTCTGGATGCCCCAGCCGATCCCCGCCAGCAGCGCCAGCGCGCCGCCCGCGCCGAGCAGGAACCCGCCCGAGAGCATCGGCTGCGCAGTGGTCAGCAGCGCGAGCGCGCAGACCCCAGCAATGCCGATCCCGGTGGCGAGCAACGCCCGCCGGTCACGCGCCAGCGGCACGATCCCCGAACGCATCAGCGCCATCGCCGGGAAAGTCCGCGCGCGCAGCAGGGGTGCAGCGGCGAAGGCGAAGGCTACCAGCAGGCCGTAAGACGCTGCCAGCAGAAGGGCGGGGGGCGAGATGATGAAGCCGCTCTCGACCGGCAACAGGCCTTGCAGCGCGCTCGCCAGCAGCGGGGTGACGAGCACGCCCGCCGCGAGCCCCGCGAGGCTCCCCGCAAGCGCCGCGACGCCGATCTGCATCGCATAGATGCGCACGATGTCGGCGGAGGTCGCCCCCAGCACCTTCAGCGTCGCGATGCTCGCGCGGCGCTGGTCGAGATAGGACGACACGCCGCCCGCGATCCCGATCCCCGCGATCACCAGCGCGGCAAGGCCCACCAGCGTGAGGAAATCGCTCATCTGCCGCACGAAGCGGTCTGCGCCCGGCGAGGCGCGGTCGCGGGTGCGGATGTCGAAGCCGGCGGTGGGGAAGCGCTCCGCGATGGCCTCCTCGACCGCGGAAGGATCGCGCGCGGGATTGGCGAAGGCAACGCGGGTCTTGCTCTGGTAGAGCGCGCCGGGGGCCAGCAAGCCGGCCTCGGCGGGCACGCCTTGCGCGACGATGACCGTGGGGCCGAGCTGGAAGCCCTCGGACAGCCGGTCGGGCTCGTCCGCGATGACGCCGGCTGCCCGGAGCGTGACGGTGCCGACCTTGAAGCTCTCGCCGACCTTGATCCCGAGCCGTTCAAGCGCGGTGGCGGCGACCCAGGCGTCCTTGCCGGTGGGCGCTGCAACCTTGCGGCCGTCGGCGAGCAGCAATTTGCCGAACATCGGCCACCTGCCGTCAACCGCCTTCAATTCGATCGGCGCGGCGGCCTCGGGCGTGCTCGCCATCGCCTGCATGCGGTAGCCGCTGGAGATCGTGCCATAGGCGGAGAGCGCCTTCACCTCGTCGGGGCGCAGATCGCGCTGCCACACCTCGACCTCGATATCGCCGCCGAGCAGTTCCTGCCCGCTCGAGGCAAGCTCGCTCTCGATCGCCGCGGTCAGCGTGCCGATCGCGGCGAGCGCGGCGGTGCCGAGGAAGATGCACACCAGCAGCAGGCGCAGGCCCCGGAAGCGCGCGTTGAGATCGCGCCGGGCGATGCGCCAGGCGGTCGAAAGCGGAAGGCTCATGCGGCCGCCGTGTCCGAGACGATCACGCCGTCCGCCATGGTCAGCACCCGCTCGCAGCGCGCGGCGAGCGCGGCATCGTGGGTGATGATCAGCAGCGTCGCTCCGGTCTCGGCCCGGCGGGCGAGGAGCAGCTTGATGATCTCCTCGCCGGTCGCGGCATCGAGGTTGCCGGTCGGCTCGTCGGCGAAGATCAGCCCGGGGCGCGGCGCGGTCGCGCGGGCGATGGCGACGCGCTGCTGCTCGCCGCCCGACAGCTGGGTGGGATAGTGCCCGGTTCTATGCGCGAGGCCGACCGCCTCCAGCTCGGCGAGCGCGCGGGGGCTCGCGTCGGGCATTCCCGCCAGTTCCATCGGGGTTGCGACATTCTCGGCCGCGGTCATGGTGGGCAGCAGGTGGAAGGCCTGGAGCACGATCCCGATCCGGCCCCGGCGCGCGGCGGCAAGGCCATCCTCGTCCAGCGCCGCGAAATCCGCGCCCGCGACCTCGAGGCTCCCCCCGCTCGCGCGCTCGAGACCCGAGAGCACCGCCATCAGCGAGCTCTTGCCCGACCCGGAAGGCCCGAGCAGCGCCACCACCTGCCCCTGCGGCACATCGAGATCGATCCCGCGCAGGATCGTCACCGGCGAAGCGGTGCCACCGAGGGTCAGGGTGAGGTTGCGGGCGCTGATTGCGAGAGAGGGACTTGTCACACTTGTCCGATGGCATAGGTGAGGGGGAGCAACAAGCTACAGGTATGGAAGGCTCGCGGATGCACAAGCGCTCTTGGTCGAATTTTGCCGGCGTTGCGGGCGCGCTGCTGGTGCTGGCGGCATGTTCGGATGCGGCCGAGGACGCCGCCAATGCCCCCGAGGTCGCCGAGGATGGCGAGCCCGCGCTCCCCGCGATCCCGGTGATGGGGCCCGAGCGCAAGGTGATCGCTTTCGGCGACAGCCTCTTCGCCGGTTACGGCCTCGACCCGCGCGATGCCTATCCCGAGAAGCTCGAGGCCGCGCTGCGCGCCAAGGGGATCAATGCCGACGTGATCAACGCGGGCGTCTCGGGCGATACGACCGCGGCGGGCTTGCAGCGGCTCGAATTCACCCTCGCCGCGCAGGAGACGCCCCCGGCGCTGTTCATTCTCGAGCTTGGCGGCAACGACCTGCTCCGCGGGCTGAAGCCCGAGGAAACCCGGGCGAACCTCGGCAAGATGCTCGCGATCCTCAAGCGCGAGAAGGTGCCGGTGCTGCTGATGGGGATGCGCAGCCCGCCCAATTACGGGCCGGAATATCAGGCGCAGTTCGATGCGATCTATGCCGATCTGGCGAAGGAATATGGCGCCACGCTGATCCCCTTCTGGCTCGAGACGATCTATCGCGATCCTTCGCTGTTCCAGTCGGACCGCATCCACCCGACCGCCGATGGCATCGAACGGCTGGTGGCCGCGACGCTGGACGAGGTGGAGGGCGCGCTGCCTGCGCCTGCGCCCGCCGCGACGCCTGCGCGCTAAAGCCGCTCCACGCCGCCGCCCGAAACCCGCCACACCGCGGCCTCGCCGCGCAGGGCCTCGAAGGGGGCGAGTTCGGTGCCCGTCATCCACACCTGCGCGCGGCCCTCGCGCAGCCGCCGGAACAGCTCGGCGCGGCGCACGGGATCGAGGTGGGCTGCGACCTCGTCGAGCAGCAGAACCGAGGGGCGCCCGGCGGCGGCAAGGATGCCATGGGCCAGCGTGATGGCGATCAGCATCGCCTTCTGCTCGCCGGTCGAGCAGGCGGCGGCAGGCTGGCCGGTGGAGGCCATGCGCACTTCGAGCTCGTCGCGTTGAGGCCCCGTGAGCGCGCGGCCTGCGGCACGGTCGCGGGGGCGGCCGCGGGCAAGCTCGGCGCGAAGGGCGGTCTCGTCGGACGGGCCGCCGGGACGGTAGGTGAGGGTGGGCCGCGCGAAGGGCTCCGGCGGGAGGGCGGAAAGCTCGTCGGCGAGGCGAGCGACCAGCTCGGCGCGGGCGCGCGCGACCGCCGCGCCGTGATCGGCTGCCTGCGCCTCGATAGCATCGAGCCAGCGCGGATCGCCGCCGGTCTCGAGCAGCTTGCCGCGTTCGCGCAAGGACGCTTCCAGCGCGTTGACTCGCCGCGCGTGATCGGGGGCCAGCGCCAGCGCCATGCGATCCATGAACCGCCGCCGCGCGCCCGCGCTGTCGGTGAACAGCCCGTCCATCGCTGGGGTGAGCCACGACAGGGCGAGCCACTCGGCAAGGCTCGCGGCCGTGGCGGGGGCGCCGTTGACCCGCACCAGCCGCCGCTGAGGCGCGCCGTCCTCGGTATAGGTGCCGAGCCGCGCCGAGACCGTGCCCGCCTCGGTCAAGCTCGCGCCGATGGCAAAGGGGAGGGGCGGGGCACCGGGGCTAACCCGCCGCGCGAGGTCGCCGAGGTTCGCGCGCCTGAGGCCACGGCCGGGGCCGAGCAGCGAGAGCGCTTCCAGCAGGTTGGTCTTCCCCGCCCCGTTCTCGCCCACCAGCAGGTTGAAATGCGCGGTCTCGGCGAGCGTCGTCGCGGGGTGGTTGCGGAAGTTTTCGAGGCTGATCCGGCTGAGGCCCATGGCTGGGGCGGGGGTAGCGGGAGGGGGGCGGTTTGGCCAGTGCGGCGGTCGCAAAATCGCCGATCCCAATCCTTGGTAAATTTTCCCAAGCTTTCGTTTTGCTTAACGAGGCCTTTGCAGGGCGAAAGATGGAAAAGGGCGGAATTCGGCCATTTTTCGAGTTTGGCACGGGTGATGCAAAGTACCTGGCATCCCCGGGACAGCCCCGGAACACAGCAACAGGAGACCCAACATGTACGCCAACGAAACCGCCAACCGCTTCTTCGCCGCCGCCTTCTCGGTCGTGCTCTCGGCAGCCTTCTTCGCCTACGCGATCATCCCCGCCAGCCCCTCGCTGATCGCCTGATCGCCCGCAACACCCTCTCTGTATAAGGACCCAAGACCCATGTTCGGCAATGACAACACCGCCCGCTTTGCTTCGGCCGCTTTGGCTGTCATCCTGACGGTTGCCAGCTTCGCCTATGCGATCATCCCCGCCAGCCCGGCGCTGATGGCCTGATCGCCCCACGCTTTCACAGGAGTTCGACCACGATGAATGACCTCAGGAAATCGGGCGGCACCCCGCCGAGCCGCAGCTTCCGCCTCGACAAGGGCAATGCCAAGCTCGCCGGCGTGTGCTCGGGGATCGGCAACTACGTCAACATCGACCCGCTGCTGGTCCGTATCGGCTTTGTCGCCGCCACGTTCCTCGGCTTCGGCGCCCCGGTGCTGATCTACCTTGCGATCGCGCTGATCGCGGATTGAGTGCAGCGACTGAAAAGCGGTTCCCGGTTTTCGGGCCGCTGCACACCGATCTGAACAACCGGGAGGGGCCCTTTGCGGCCCCTCTCTCTTTACATCGCCGAAATGCCGCCATCGAGCTTCAATTCGGCGCCGGTCATGAAGCGGCTCTCGTCGCTCGCGAGATAGAGCACCGCGTTGGCGATGTCGTTGGGCTCGCCGACGAACTTCAGCGGGATCTGCCGCGCCAGCTTCTCCATCAGCACTTCCTTGTCGAGCGCATGGGCGCGCGCGGTGCCGTCCAGGATGGGCGTATCGACAAAGGTCGGGTGGACCGAGTTGCAGCGGATCTGCATCCCCTTCTTGGCGCAATGCAGCGCGATCGACTTCGAGAGCATCCACACCGCCGCCTTGCTGGCGTTGTAGGCGGGCATGGTGTCGCTCGCGATCAGCCCGGCGATGCTCGAGATGTTGATGATCGAGCCGGGCGCGTGCTCGCGCATCAGGGGGAGCGCCTTCTGGCAGCCGTGGAAGATCGAGTTGACGTTGATGTCGAAGCAGCGCTGCCAGTCGCCGAAGTCGCAGGCCTCGATATTGCCCGGAACGCCGATCCCGGCATTGTTGACGAGCACGTTGAGGCCGCCGAGCTTCTCGCGTGCGGCATCGACCGCGGTTTCCCACTGGTCGGGCTTGGTCACGTCATGCGCCATGCCGAAAGCCGTGCCTTCGCCGAGTTCTGCATTGATGATCGCGGCGGTTTCCTCCGCGCCCGCGCCGTTGATGTCGGTCGCCAGCACCCGCGCGCCTTCCTGCGCGAGGCGGATGCAATGCGCGCGGCCGAGGCCCTGCGCGCCGCCCGTCACCAGGGCCATCTTGCCCGCTACACGTCCTGCCATATCTCTTATTCCTCTCCCAAGTATCCCGGCGTCAAAAGCATCGCGATCCGCACGTCGACCGCGTGGCCTGCGCGCCGCCACTCGGCCACAAAGCGCGAAAGATCGCGCAAGGCAACCCGGTGGACGGTGATGTTCTCGCCTTCCGTCCCGCCGCCTGCGCTCACCCGTTCGAGGTCGGTCGCCTTCAGCAGCGTGAAGCTTTCCGAGACCATGCCGGGGCTGGAGTAGAACTCGCCCAGCACCTCGAGCCTGCCGGCGCGGTAGCCGGTTTCCTCTTCGAGCTCGCGCGCGGCGGCGGCAGTGGCTTCCTCGCCCTCGGCCCCGGCATCATCGCCGACGAGCCCCGCCGGAATCTCGAGGCTGAAGCGCGACAGCGGCACGCGGTACTGGCTGACGAGGATCACGTGGCGGGTGCCGTCCGGATCCACGTCCAGCGCGATGATCGCGGCGGCCTTGATCCCGCGTGCGCGGCCGACATATTCCCAGCGCCCCCGCGTCTTGGCGGTGATGAAGCGCCCCTCCCACATCACCTGTTCGGGCAGGTCGGCGTCGCGGTCTCGTTCCAAGGGGGGCTCCGTCGGCTGGGGAGGCTGGGAGCGCCCTTCGACAGCTTCGCGCCGCCCGGGTCAAGAGGGAAGGGCGCCTAGACCTCGATCAGCCGGTCGGGCAGCTCGTTCACGTCATCGGCGCCGCGCGGGAAATGCTCGGCGAGGATGAAGCCGACGTCGCGGATGCCGACCGCCAGCCCCTCGGCAATGCGGCCGCGGCGGATCTCGGCGAGCATGTCGCCCATCGCCTCGCCCCACACCTCGGCCGGGACTTTCGCTGCGATGCTCTCGTCGGCGACGATCTCGGCGCGGCGTTCGCGCATCGAGAGGTAGATGAGCACGCCGGTGTGCCCGGTGGTGCGGCGTTCCGCGCCGACCTTGAACTGGCGCACGGCTTGACCCCGGACCCGCGCGGCCTTGACCGGGCCGGGGACGAGCAGCCACTTCAAGGGCTGCCACTGCTGCACCAGCCACACCCCGAGGAACTTCACGAGGCCCAGCGCGATCACCATGCTGGCGAGCTCGCCCGTGGTCCATTCGTGGCCCCAGCCGGCGAACCACGCGTCCCAACGGTCGAGGAAGGGCTCGGGGAAAGCCGCGAACACGCTCATCGCGGTGAAGGCCGCGCCCGCCGCCCACAGCAGCGCGACATCGGTATAGCCGTCCGAGCTGTCCGCGAGCACGGTGACGATCTCGCCCGAGGTCGCGCTTTCCGCCTCGGTCACCGCTGCGCTCACGAGTGCGCGCCCGGCATCATCCATCATCGCCATGGCTCACCACCCTCCCGAAGCGCCGCCGCCCCCGGAGGAGCCGCCGCCGAAGCCGCCGAAACCGCCGCCGCCGCCGCCGAAGCCGCCGCCGCCGAAACCGCCGCCGCCACCGCTGCGGCCGCCGCTGTTGATGATCCCCCGCGCGATCGCGCTGCCGACCTCCCACAGGATCACGTCACGCGCCGTATCCCCGAGCCCACGGCTGCCCCACGGGCCATCGCCCCTGGAGCGATACTTGCGCCGCCGCCCGCGGCTGGCGAGGATCGGCAGGAGGAAGAAGAAGAACATGAAGACGAGCCAGATCAGCACGCCGACAGGAAAGCCCCCGTCGCTGCGGCTCTTCTGCGCCGCGGCGGCCTGGGCGGCCTCCTCGATCGCGACGGCATCCTCGGGCGCCTTGGCGAGGTGGTCGAGGATCGCGGCGACGCCATCGGTGACGCCCGCGTCGAAACTCCCCTCCTTGAAGCGCGGCGCGATCACATCGTTGATGACGCGCCCCGCCATGATCCCGCCGAAATAGCCGTGGAGGCCGTAGCCGACCTCGATCCGCATCTTGCGCTCGCTGGGCGCGATCAGCAGCAGCAGGCCCGCATCGCGCTGCGCTCCGCCGATCCCCCACTTGTCGGTGTAGAGCGTGGTCGCATAGGTCTCGATGCTCGCCCCCCCGAGGCTCGGAACGGTGGCGACGATGATCGCGCGGCCGGTCTGGGCGTTGTAGGCGCGCAGCTCCCCGTCAAGCTTGGCCTCGGTCGCGGGCGAGAGGATGTTCGCCCCGTCATAGACCGGACCCTCGGGGCGCGGGGGATAGTCCTGCGCGTGGGCATTGGTGCCGAGCGCGAGCCACAACAGGCTCGCCAGCAGCACCAGCGCCCGGCGCAGCGGGGCGAGGGGGGCGATTGTCACCTCAGTTCGCGGCGGCCGGGGTCGCCCCGCCGGTGATCTGGCTCATGTCGACCTTGGGGTTGGCCTTGGCCGCCTCGTCCGCCTCGAAATACTGGAGCGCCTCGGCGCCGTGGATCACGTTCGCGCCGATGCTCGAGGGGAAGGTGCGGATCTCGGTGTTGTAGTCGCGCGCGAGGTCGTTGTAGCGCACCCGCTCGGTGTTGATCTGGTTGTTGGCCTCGTCGATGGCGATCATCAGGTCGCTGAACCGCTTCTGGCTCGTGACCTCGGGATAGTTCTCGACCACGGTGCGCAGCTGACCCAATGCTTGCGTCAGCTGGTTCTGCGCATCGTTGAACTTCTTGAACTCTTCCGGGTTCGACAGGTCATCGGTGGTGATGTTGATCGAGGTCGCCCGGGCGCGCGCGTCGATCACGCCCTGCAAGATGTCCTTTTCCGAGATCGCGGCGGCCTGCACCACGGCGACGAGGTTGGGGATCTTGTCCGAACGGTTCTGGAGCGCGCTCTCGACATTGCCCCATTGCGCCTTGGCGGCTTCCTGCTTGGTCGGCACCGAGTTGATCCCGCAGGCCGCAAGGCTCATCGCGGCGACGGCAGCGAATGCGCCGCGCAGCATGGTGGTAAGGTTCATCGCGAAGGTCCCTCCTTGTGGCGCGGGCGCTGACCCCGGCCGGCATTGTCTGTATTGCGCATATAGCACACCCCCAAACCGGTTCAAGCGGTGGACGGCGCGGCTCGTCCGGCTTGGCAGGGGGCAGGGCGGGTGCCAGAACATGGCAAACGGCAAAGCACAAAGGGGATTGCCATGCTGTCGGAATTCAAGACCTTCATCGCGCGCGGCAATGTGCTCGACCTGGCGGTGGGCGTGATCATCGGCGCCGCGTTCGGCACGATCGTCAAGTCGCTGACCGATGACGTGATCATGCCGGTGATCGCGCTGGTTACCGGCGGCGGGGTCGATTTTTCGAGCCGTTACATCGTCTTGTCGGGTGAGGCTCCGGCCGGTGCCTCGCTGGCGGCGGCGCGTGCGGCAGGAGCGAACGTGCTGGCCTACGGGAGCTTCGTCACCGCGATCATCAACTTCGTGATCCTCGCCTTCGTGATCTTCCTGATCGTGCGCCAGGCCAACAAGCTGATGCCCCCGCCCGAGGCCGCGCCCGCCGGGCCGTCCGAGGTGGAACTGCTCGCCGAGATCAGGGACGCGCTCCGTAAGTGACGCAGCTCGTCCGGGCTGCTCTATCCTCGCTCATGCGACCTGAAGGTCGCGTCGCTGCGGGCGGGCAGTCGCCCTTGCGGCCGCTGCGCCGCCGCATTGTGCCACGCGCTGGAGTCTCATCCACTTCCCATTCAGGATTTCGGCGCTATATCGACCATCGCCGGGTTCGCCCGGCTATGGCGATAAACTGCGCTGTGCAATAGATGCAACGGACCCGGGGGCAGTACCCGGCGGCTCCACCAGAAGCGGCGTTTCGGCGCATCTCCTGACGGGGCCGAACCAGGATCGACGTGTGTTGAAAAGCAGTGTTTTCGCCCGGGCTGAGTAACCCGTTAAAGGCTCAAAACCAATAAGTGCCAACGACAACGAAGCACTTGCTCTCGCCGCGTAATGTGACGGCCTAGCGGCCTGAATTTACAAAGCTACGAGCACGGTTCGGACCGAACCGGGTAACAGAATCGGAGACCGGGCGCCCGGGGGAGCGTAGCAACAGAATCCCCCACCCTTCTCGGAGATTTTTTGCTTACGATTGCGCTCACTCGCTGACCGCTTGACCGGTCAGCCTCTGCACGAACCCACGCCAGCGCTCGACGCTCTGGCGGCGGCTTTTCCGCAAGCATTTCACCGAAAGACTTCATGCATGACACACATTGCCATTCGCCCGCTTTTGCGCGGCGATTTGCCCCGCATTGCCCATCTGGTTGACGCCAATGCCATGTTTCCCTCCGCGATGCTGGACGACATGACTGCGGCCTACTTCGCCGGAGACAGCGACACCCAGCGCTGGATCGTCGCCGACACGGGCAGCGCTACGGGCGTCGCCTACACCGTCCCCGAACCGCTGACCGAGGGCACCTGGAACACGCTGTGCATCTGCGTCGATCCCGCGGCCCACGGACAGGGGATCGGCACCGCGCTGATGCGGCAGATCGAGCGCGAGCTCGCCGCCGAGGGCGCACGCGTGCTGTTGGTCGAGACCTCGGGCACACCCGATTTCGAGCGCACGCGCGGGTTCTACGATATGCTCGGCTATGAGCGGGAAGCCCGGATCCGCGACTACTACAGCGCGGGCGACGACAAGATCATCTTCCGCAAGGCATTGATATGAAAAGCGGGGCGGGTCGACACCAATGTGCCGGCTCGCCCTAGTTGCGCGGCAGCGCCTGTGCGCGCAGCTCGCTCACCTCGCGCTCAAGCTTCAGGCAATCGAGGATCTTCGCCCCCGCCAGAAACACCGCGCCAGTGGTCGCGAGGAACAGCAGCTTGCCGCCGAAGCCGGGGTATTCGTGGAGATAGACCATGCCCCGCGCGCTCGACCCCAGGGCGAGGGCGTAGATGATCAGGAACGCCTCGAAGCGGTTCTTGATCACGAACAGCCGTCCCAGCTTGCGCAGCATAGACATCCTCGACCCAGGCGCGACCCCACAGAGTGCTGAGTCGCTTAACAGTGTCGTAACCTTACGCCTGCTGCGGCAGGCCATGCAAATGCGTTAACCAAGCTGTGCCAGATCGAGCGCCTCGAGCAAGGCAAGGCGTGCCGCGATCACGCTGTCCGCGAGGCTGCGCGTCCCGATATCGGACGGGTCGATCTGTTCCGGCCAATGCCCGGCGATAACCTTCTCGAGCAGATCGGCCTTCGCCTCGTCGAGCAGGAAGCGCGGGTCGACCGTCGCGGGATCGCACACCACGCGCAGCCGCAGGCAGGCCGGGCCGCCGCCGTTTGCCATCGATTGCCGCACGTCGACCGGGATCACCTGCCGGATCGGGCCATTGCCTGCGAGCATCTGCTCGACCCAGCCCCACACGGCGGCGCTCTCGCGGCATTCCTCGGGCACGATCAGCGCCATGCTCCCGTCGGGAAGCGTCAGCAGCTGGGCGTTGAACAGATAGGTGCGGATCGCCTCCTGCAAGGAGACGGCGGAGGAGGGCACCTCGACCACCTCGAGCGCGGGGAAGGCGGCGCGGATCGCGTCATAGGCACCCTGCTGGTCGGCGAAGGCCTCGGCATGGGTGAACAGCACGGAGGCATTGGCGACCGAGACCACGTCATTGTGGAAAGCGCCCGCCGCAATCGCCTCGGGGTTCTGCTCGATGAAGACCGTGCGCGCGGGATCGAGCCCGTGGGCGCGGGCGACGAGGCGGCTGGCCTGTTCGTGCTGGCGCGCGGGGAAGCGGCCGCCGGGGCGGCCATAGACGAACACCTCGACGCCGGGGGCATCGTGGCTCTCGCACAGCCGCATGTGATTGGCCGCGCCCTCGTCGCCGAAGGTCGGCGGCACGGCATCGTGGATCGCGAAGTGGCGCGTGTCGCCGAAAGCGATCCTCAGCTGCGCCTGCGTATCGGGCCACTCCTGCGCGCGGTGAAGCATGGTGACGAGGTTCGCCGGGGTCAGATGGCAGCGCCCATCGGCGGTGTCGGGGGCGGGGGAGACGGTGGCGGCGTTGGCGGTCCACATCGAGGAGGCCGACCACGGCGTGGCTCGCAGTTGTGGCGGCTCGGTACCGTCAAGTGCGAGGGCGCTCTCCAGCGCGCGGTTGGGTCGGGGCAGCGGCAGCAGGAACCCCTGCACCCCCAGCCGCGCCAGATTGCCGCGCATCTTCGCCACCCCCTGCAAGGCCGCCGCGCGCGGATAGGAGGGATCGCCCGCATGGCTCGCGCTGGCGATGTTGCCGAGGCTGAGGCCCGCATAATTGTGGCTGGGGCCGACGATCCCGTCGAAGTTGATTTCGGTGAGGCTCATCGCGCCACGCTCCACACAATGTCGCCCTTGCACACGTCGAGCAGGTCGGCGCTCGCCGAATCGATCGCGATGCCTCCCTCTGCGTCAAGCACCCGCGCACCGAAGCAGGCGCGGAATGACCCGAGCCGTCCGGTGGCAAGGATCGCGCGCTCGCCCTCGCTCGCATCGAGCGCGGTGACCGCGCAGTGGCACGCGTTCCTGACGCTGGTCACATCGTCGGTGCGTGCGACCATCGTCGGGCCGCCGTCGAAGATGTCGACATAGCCCTCGGCGCGGAAGCCCTCGTCCTCCAGCATCCGCATCGCCGCGCGGCCCGTGGGGTGGGGGACGCCGATCACCGAGCGCGCATCCTCGCTCAGCATCGCGACATAGACCGGGTGCTTGGGCATCAGGTCGGCGATGAACTGGTTGCCGTTGATCGCGTTGAAATAGTCGGCGTCCTGGAAGCTCATCCCGAAGAAGCGCCCGGCCACCCCCTCCCAGAACGGCGATCCGCCGCGTTCGTCGATGATGCCGCGCAACTCGGCGAGGATGCGGTCGGCAAAGCGCCGGCGGTGCATCGCGACGAACAGGTAGCGCGAGCGGGCGAGCAGCAGGCCGAATCCCCCGGCGCGCTCGCCCGGGTGGAGGAACAGCCCGCCGACCTCGCTCGATCCTTCGAGATCGGTGACGAGGCTGAGGAGTTCCGCGCGCACGGTGCGGTCCAATTCCTGCGAATACTGGGTCAGCGTGTTGAGACGGTAGGAATAGAACGGCCAGCGCTGGCCGACCTGCGTCATCAGCTGGCAGGTGCCGCGCACCGCGCCGGTGCGGGCATTCTCGATCACCAGCACGAATTGCTCGTCGGCGAGCGTGTCGTCCTCGCGCGCGAAGGCCTTCTCGGCGCGTTCGAGCTTGCCCTTCAAGGCCGCGCGGTCGGGGGGCAGATTGGTGAAGCCCCCGCCGGTGAGCTTGGCCATTTCATAGAGCGCTTCGAGATCGGCGGGGCGCGCAGGGCGCAGGCGGAAGGTCACGTGAGGGCTCCCTGAGCTAGACGCTCGATGACGCGGGCGGAGAGCGCCGCGCGCTCGGCAAGGCTGGGGACGATCAGATATTCGTCCGGCGAATGGATCGCGCCGCCGCGCACCCCCATGGTGTCGACCACGGGGACGCCGCAGGCGGCGATGTTGTTGCCGTCGCACACGCCGCCGGTGGATTGCCAGCGGATCGTCTGGCCGAGCTCCGCGCCGCACTCGCGGACGAGGTCGAACAGCGCCTGCGCGCGGGCGTCGACCTGCTTGGGCGGGCGGGTGACGCCGCCGTGGCGGTGGGCGGCGACTTCGTGCGTGGCTTCAATGCTGCGCAACAAAGCGTTGAGATCGCTGTCGAAGGTCTCGGCTGCGGTGGTGGATTTGGGGCGCACGTTGAAGCGCAGCACCGCGTGGTCGGGCACGACGTTATTGGCCGCCCCGCCTTCGAGCTTGGCGGGGTTGATGGTGATCTCGGCCGTCTCCAGCGCTTTCAGCCGCAGGATCAGATCGGCTGCCGCGACGATCGCATTGCGCCCCTCGTGCGGGTTGCGCCCGGCGTGGGCGCTCTTGCCGGTTAGGGTGATCGAGTAGTTCCCGGTGCCGCCCCGCTCGTGCGCCAGCGTGCCATCGGGGAGCGCGGCGGGCTCATAGGTCAGCGCGGCGAGCTTGCCCGCTGCCAGCTCGGCGATCAGCGCGGCGCTGGCGAGCGAGCCGGTTTCCTCGTCGGAATTGATCAGCACGTCATAACCCAGCGCCGCAGCGCTGGCGGTCTGCTCGAAGGCCATCAGTGCGTGAAGCATCACCGCGATCCCGCCCTTCATGTCGGCCACACCGGGGCCGTTCAACGTCTCGCCGTCGCGCCAGGTCTGGCGCTGGAAGGGGTGGTCCACCGGAAACACCGTGTCCATGTGCCCGGTGAGCAGGATGCGGCGGTTCGCCTGCGGGCGCACGCGCACCACCAGATTCTGCCCGTGGGGCTTGTCGAAAGCGCTGCCATCGGCGGCGATCGCGGTCACCGGGGCGGGGTCGACCAGTTCCACCGTGCCGGGGAGCGCCGCGAAGGCCTCGGCCAGCATCGCGGCCTGGCTTGCGAGGCCGGCAAGGTTCGCGGTGCCGGTGTTGACCGCGCTCCACGCCTGCACCTGCGCCAGCATCGCGGCGGTGTCGAATTGGGCTGGGGTCCCGTCCATCGCACCCCTCTAGCCGTGTGCGCGCGGCTGTCCAACCCGTTGCAATCGGGGCGGGGCTGCGCCATAGGGCCGCGCGTCCTCTCCTCCCCGGGTTCGGCTTCACGCTTACCACACGAGGACTACCATGACTGACATGACCACCCGCGCCGGTCTGAGCATCGACTCCCGGCTCGCGAGCTTCCTCGAAAGCGAAGTGCTGGCGCCGCTGGGGCGCGATCGTGAAGCCTTCTGGCAGGGCTTCGCGGCGCTGCTCGCCGACTTCGCGCCGAGGAACCGCGCGCTGCTTGCCAAGCGCGAGGCGCTGCAGGCACAGATCGACGCGTGGCACATCGAGCGCGCGGGCAAGCCGCATGACGCCGCCGCCTACAAGGCGTTCCTGACCGAGATCGGCTACCTCGTCCCCGAGCCGGGCGAGTTCCAGATCGGCACGCAGAACGTCGACCCCGAGATCGCGACGATGGCCGGGCCGCAGCTGGTGGTGCCGATCCTCAACGCGCGCTTCCTGCTCAACGCGGCCAATGCGCGGTGGGGGAGCCTCTACGATGCCTTCTACGGCACCGATGCGCTCGATGCGCCCCCGGCGCGTCCGGGCGGCTATGACGAGGCGCGCGGCGCGGCGGTGATTGCGCGCGGTCGGCAGTTCCTCGACAGCGCCTTCCCGCTCGCAAGCGGCAGCTGGGCCGAACTTGCGGGCCGCGACGACATCGCGCTCGCCGATCCGGCGCAGCAGGTGGGCACCACCGACAAGGGCGTCCTGCTGAAAGACAACGGCTTGCACGTCGAAATTCTGTTCGATCCCGCCACCCCCGTCGGCGCGACCGATAAGGCGGGCATCGCCGACATCATCGTCGAAGCCGCGCTCACCACCATCGCCGATTGCGAGGACTCCGTCGCCGCGGTGGACGCCGAGGACAAGCTGCTCGCCTACACCAACTGGCTCGGCATCATCCGCGGCGATCTGTCGGAGAGCTTCGAAAAGGGCGGCAAGACGCTCACCCGCACGCTGGCGGGCGACAAGACTTATACCGACGACGACGGCACCCCGCAGACCCTCAAGGGCCGCAGCCTGATGTTCGTGCGCAATGTCGGCCATCTGATGACCAACCCCGCGATCCGCCTGCCCGATGGCAGCGAAATCCCCGAGGGGATCATGGACGCGGTCTTCACCTCCGCCATCAGCACCATCGATGTCGAAGGCCACGGCAGGTTCGGCAATTCGCGCTGCGGCTCGATCTATATCGTCAAGCCCAAGATGCACGGGCCGGAAGAATGCGCCTTCACCA
>OFDN01000687.1_pt1 | contig 25711 bp, 25 predicted proteins | sample 1520971 | NCBI WGS metagenome assembly OFDN01 (sample SAMEA94257418, study PRJEB24077) | hot springs metagenome | biome: Aquatic biome; feature: Geographical feature; material: Water | place: India | collected 2012-06-12 | depth 5 m
AAGCCGAGCGTCCTCGACGCCCGCCTCGCCCCGCAACTCGATTCCCTGCGCGAGCGCTCGCTCTACCGCTCGCGCCGTACCGTCAGCGGCCAGCACGCGGTCCGGATGGTCGTCGACGGCAAGCCCTGCCTGAATTTCTGCGCCAACGACTACCTCGGCCTGGCAACCGATCCGCGCGTCGCCGAAGCAGCCAAACGCGCCATCTCGAACGGCGGCGTCGGCAGCACCGGCTCGGCGCTGATCAGCGGCTACGACGCCGAGCATCGCGCCTTCGAGGAGGAGTACGCCGATTTCATCGGCCGCCCGCGCGCCCTGCTGTTCTCGACCGGCACGGCCGCGAACATGGGTGCGCTGAAGGCCCTGCTCGGGCGCGGCGACGTGGTGATCGCCGACGAGCTCAATCACGCCTCGCTGATCGACGGTGCGCGCGCGAGCGGCGCCGAGTACATCCGGGTTCCACATGCCGATCTCGCGGGCTATGAAGCCGCGCTCGCATCGCTGGCGCCATCGCGTTTCGCGGCCGTGGTGACCGACGGCGTCTTCAGCATGGACGGCGACATCGCCGACCTGCCGGCGCTGGCCAAGCTCACGCGCGCGGCCGGCGCGGCGCGGCCGCGGGTCCTGGCGGGCACCGTGCTGACCAGCCTGGATGGGTCCGATCTCGACGCCGTCGGCCAGTCCGGGCCGGTCGGCGACCAGGTGCGCCGGCTGGCGGTGATGGCGCGGGCGGCGGGTGCCGACGGCGTGGTGTGCTCGCCAGCCGAGACGGCGGCGCTGCGCCAGGCCTGCGGCCCCGGCTTCAGCCTGATGGTGCCGGGCATCCGCCCGTCCTGGGCGGCGCCCAACGACCAGAAGCGGGTGATGACGCCGGCCGACGCCCTGCGTTTCGGGGCCGACCATCTGGTGATCGGACGCCCCATCACCGAGGCCGCGGACCCGGCGGACGCCGCCCGCCGGATCGTGGCCGAGATCGAGGGAGGCTGAGCATGGCGGTGCAGGTGAAGATCTGCGGGCTGAACGAGCCGGAGGGCCTGCGCGCCGCGGTGACCGGTGGCGCCCGCTACGTCGGCTTCGTGTTCTACCCGGCCTCGCCGCGCTCCGTGGCGCCGCTGCTGGCCGCGGAGCTGGCGCGCATGGTGCCGACCGGCGTGCGCACGGTGGCGCTGTTCGTCGATCCCGACGACGAATTCCTGGAAGCGGTGCTCGGCTCCGTCCCCATCGACACCGTCCAGCTTCACGGCCGCGAGACGCCGCGGCGGGTGGCGGAGGTGAAGCAGCGCTACGGCCTGCCGGTGATGAAGGCCATCAAGGTCGGCGGACCCGAGGACCTGGAGCTGGCGCTGGAGCACGCCCAGGTCGCCGACCGGCTGCTGTTCGACGCCAAGCCGCCGCCCAAGGTGGCCGCACTGCCCGGCGGCAATGGCATCGCCTTCGACTGGACGCTGCTGGCCGGGCGGAGCTGGCCGCGGCCCTGGATGCTGTCGGGCGGGCTGAACCCCGGCAACGTCGCGGAGGCCGTGCGGGTGACCGGAGCGACGGCGCTGGACGTCTCCTCCGGCGTGGAGGACCGGCCCGGCCACAAGGATCCGGCCTTGGTCAGAGAGTTTCTGGCGAAAGCCGCGCTGCTCTGACCTTCGGTCGCAGCCGTTCCGTCCTACATTGATGCTATAGCGGCGTCACAGGGCGCTGTGTACAGTGCGCTGTGTGGTTGTGGGCGGTGCGGCATGGGATCGGCAGGAACGATGGGCGATCCGGGAACAGGTTTTTCTCCGTCCGACGGGCTCGGCATCGTTCTGGACGAGCATATCCGGTGGATCGGCCGCTGGCACCGTGCCGCCTTCTACCGGTTCGGGGAGGCGGGCGACCTGGCGTCCGCCCCGGCCGCCTTCGCCGCCTGGGTCGCCGCCACCCGCGCGGGTGAACTCGCGCACCAGCCGGCCATCGAGAAGCTGGTGGCGGTGCACGAGCAGATGCACCGGCAGGCCAAGCTTGTGCTGCTGAAGGCCGCCACCACCGGCGACCCGCCGACCGAGGCCGAGTACGAGGCGGTGGCCGGCCGGTTCGAGGATTTTTGCGCCCAGCTTCGCCGTCTGGAACGCGCCTTCGGCGCCGCCGCCTCCGGGCTCGACCCGCTGACCGGCCTGCGCTCGCGCCGCGGCATGCAGGAGGCGCTGGAGCGGGAGATGAACCGCTTCCGCCGCGTCGCCCAGCCCTTCTGCATCGCGCTGTGCGACATCGACAAGTTCAAGTCGGTCAACGACACCTACGGCCACGACATCGGCGACAAGGTGCTGGCCGCCTTTGCCGCCGTGATCAGCCGCGGCATCCGCAACTTCGACGAGGCGTTCCGCATGGGCGGGGAGGAGTTCCTCGTCTGCCTGAAGGAGACCACGCTGGCCGAGGGCTTCCGCGTCATCGAGCGGCTGCGAATCGACCTGATGAACAGCCGCATCCCCATCGGCGACGGCCGCGAGCTGTCGATCACCGCGTCCTTCGGGCTGGTCCAGGCCGACCACGAGACCCCGATCGACGACATGGTCATCCGTGCCGACAAGGCGCTCTACCAGGCCAAGCACGCCGGCCGCAACCGCGTCGTCCGCTGGGGCATCGACAAGCCGGGAGCCGCCCCGGCCCCGGTTCCCCCGGCGTCGGCTCCGCCCGCATCCCCCGCTCCGGTTCGCCGCCGCCGGGTGGAGGCGCACTGAACGGCACCGCTCCGTCCGGGTCTAGGTTCCCCCGTCCGGTTTTGCTACCATCGTCGCCAACAACGCGGTGCAGCGAGGGCGAGCGATGATCAACCACCCCGAGTTTCCGAACCTGTTCATCCTCGACCACCCGCTCATCCAGCACAAGCTGACGCTGATGCGGGACAAGGAGCGGTCGACCGGCGGGTTCCGGACGCTGCTGCGGGAAATCTCGCTCCTGATGGGCTACGAGATCACCCGCGACCTGCCGCTGACCACCGAGCGGATCGACACGCCGCTGACCGCCATGGACGCACCCGTCATCGCCGGCAAGAAACTCGCCATCGTCCCGGTGCTGCGCGCCGGGCTCGGCATGGCGCAGGGCCTGCACGAGCTGGTGCCCTCGGCGCGCGAGGGGCACATCGGGCTCTACCGCGACCACGACACCAAGCAGCCGGTGGAGTATCTGGTGAAGCTGCCGGAACCGGAGGGGCGCGTCTTCATCGTCGTCGACCCCATGCTCGCCACCGGCAACTCCGCCGTCCACGCGGTGGACGTTCTGAACCGCCACGGCGTGCCGGACGAGAACATCCGCTTCCTGGCGCTGGTGGCGGCGCCGGAAGGGGCGGCGGTCTTCCACGCCGCCCACCCCAAGGTGAAGGTCTTCACCGCCTCGCTCGACAGCCACCTGGACGAGAACGCCTACATCGTCCCCGGCCTGGGCGACGCCGGCGACCGCATGTTCGGGACGAAGTGAGGGGGCTTCACGCTCCCTTCATAATCCCGGCGACCAACACGTACATGTCTGTCCAGGCCTTGCGGACGTCCGGGGTGAACTCCGGCCCCAGGTTCTTCTCCAGCGTCCACAGCAGCGCCGCGGCCACCGTGTCGTAGTGGCGGTCCTGCACGCCGTAGCCGCGGTGGCGCTGGCCCATCTTGGCGACGCTGTCGCGGATCGCCTCGGGGTTCTTCAGGTGGCGCACGGCGGTGGCGATGGTCGCCATCAGTTTCTCGCCCTGTTCACCCATGTTGCCCTTAAAGAGCGGCTTCAGCGTCGGGTCCAAGGTGAACAACCGATCGTAGAATTGGGCCGCCGCCTGTTGCCGGATCAGCGCCACCTTGCCGAAGCTGCGCTGGATCATCTGAATTTGGTCGTCCGTCATCCCGCCTCCTTGTCATTCTCCAGACGTGGCAACTCTTTCGAACTCTGGTCCGGCAACAATCCGTGCTCAAGCGGATCCTTGCGTTGCCTTGTGCGATTCGCCGCAGCGAGCGCTATTGCGACTTAATCTCAGCGTGTGGAATGATGGGCGCCGAATGGACCTTGCTTTCGGGGTGTTCTCCGCCTTGTCGCTCACCACGCCCGCCGCCTCGACCGGCTTCGTCGCGCATATGCGCCGCCCCAGCGTCTGGACCCTTGCCACACTCGTGATCGCCGCGCTGGTGGCGCTCCCGGTGCTGGTGGTGGTCAGCCGGGTGTTCATCCACACCGACGGGGTGTGGAGCCACCTCGCCAGCACCGTGCTGCCGGAGTATGTGGGCAACACCGTGCGCCTCGTCCTGCTGGTGGGGGCGGGCACGCTGGTGATCGGCACGGCGACGGCGTGGCTGGTCACCATGTGCCGCTTTCCAGGCAGCCGCACGCTGGAATGGGCGCTTCTGCTGCCGATGGCGGTGCCGGCCTACGTCATGGCCTACACCTACACCGACCTTCTCCAGTTCGTGGGGCCGGTGCAGACCGCGCTGCGCGAGACCTTCCACTGGACCCGTCGCGACTACTGGTTCCCCGACGTGCGGACGCTGGAGGGGGCGGCGGCGATGATGACGCTGGTCCTCTACCCGTACGTCTATCTGCTGGCGCGCGCCGCCTTCCTGGAGCAGTCCGTGTGCGTGCTGGAGGTCAGCCGTACGCTCGGTCGCGGCGCCTGGCGCAGCTTCTTCACGGTGGCGCTGCCGCTGGCGCGGCCGGGCATCGTCGGCGGGCTGGCGCTGGTGCTGATGGAGGTGCTGGCCGATTTCGGAACGGTCCAGTATTTCGCCGTCAACACCTTCACCACCGGAATCTACCGCACCTGGTTCGCCATGGGCCAGCCGGTCGCCGCGGCGCAGCTCGCTGCGGCGCTGATGCTGTTCGTGCTGCTGCTGATCCTGCTGGAACGCTGGTCGCGGCGCCGGGCCAAGTTCCACCACACCACCACCCGCTACCGCAGCCTGCCGACCCACCGGCTGACCGGCTGGCGCGCCGCGGCGGCGCTGGCCACCTGCGCGGCGCCGGTGGCTCTGGGCTTCCTGGTGCCGGGCTGGGTGCTGTTCCGCATGGCCCTGTCCGAAGGCGACGTGCGGTTCGGCGGCCTGTTCCTGCAACTGGCGACCAACAGCATCATCCTGTCCGGCAGCGCGGCGATGCTGGCGGTGGCGCTGGCGTTGGTGCTCGCCTACGGCCAGCGGCTGCACGACACGCCGGTGCTGCGTGCCGCGGTGCGGGTGGCGGCCATGGGCTACGCCATCCCCGGATCGGTGATCGCGGTCGGCGTGTTGATCCCCTTCGCGCACCTGGACAACGCGATCGACGCGGCGGCGCGCGGCCTGTTCGGGGTGTCCACCGGCCTGCTGCTCAGCGGCACCATCGCCGCCGTGCTGTACGCGTACCTCGTGCGCTTCCTCGCCGTGTCCTTCAACACGGTCGAGGCCAGCCTGGGCAAGATCCGGCCCAACATGGACCACGCGGCCCGCGTGCTGGGCAGCACCCCCGGCCGTACGCTGGCCCGCGTGCACGCTCCGATCATGTCGGGCAGCCTGCTGACGGCGGCCCTGCTGGTCTTCGTGGATGTGATGAAGGAGCTGCCGGCGACGATGATCGTGCGCCCCTTCAACTTCGACACGCTGGCCGTGCGCATCTACCAGCTCGCCTCCGACGAGCGGCTGACGGAGGCGGCGACTCCGGCGCTCGCCATCGTCGCGGTGGGCATGGTGCCGGTCGTGCTGCTCAGCCTGTCCATCCGCAAGAGCCGGCCGGGCCAGGACTAGCGCCGACGATTGTTGCCCGCGGGGCAACACAGTGCCCCGCCGTCGGCCCTTTTTCCGGCCGGCGTCCGCGGTCATCTGTTGGGCATGACGCAGCCCGAGACCGAGGACCGCCGGATGACCGCCGCCACGACCGCCGCCCCGACCGCCATCGTCCCGAACACCGCCACGCCGTCCACCCGCGCCCGCCCGGTGCGTGCGGTGGTGGAGGGCATGCCGACCTCCGACGGGGCCGGCGTGAAGCTGACGCGCCTGCTGGGCAGCCGGCAGCTGACGATGCTCGACCCCTTCCTGATGCTCGACCTGTTCCACACCGACCGGCCGGAGGATTATCTGGCGGGCTTCCCCGACCATCCCCACCGCGGGTTCGAGACGGTCACCTACATGCTGGCCGGCCGGCTGCGCCATCACGACAACCATGGCCATTCCGGGGTGATCGAGAATGGCGGCGTCCAGTGGATGACCGCCGGCCGCGGCCTGGTCCACTCAGAGATGCCGGAGCAGGAGGACGGGGAGATGCGGGGCTTCCAGCTCTGGATCAACCTGCCGGCCAGCCAGAAGATGGTCGACCCCGCCTACCGCGAGTTCGCCGCCGACCGCATCCCGGTGGAGCGGCGCGACGGCGCCAGCCTGCGGGTGATCGCCGGGACGACGTCGCAGGGCACCGCCGGCCCGATCCAGGGCGGCGCCACCGAGCCGCGCTACTTCGACGTGACGCTGACTCCGGGTGCGGTCTTCGACGAGACGCTGCCGGTGGACCACGCGGCGGTCGTGGTGGTGTTCGAAGGGGCGGCGATCCTGGGGGAGGGGACCTTCCGCGTGGCCGCCCCGCGGCTGGCGGTGCTGGGGGAGGGCGACCGGGTGGCCCTGTCCGCCGGCCCGTCCGGCGCTCGATTCCTGCTGCTCGCCGGCCGGCCCTTGCAGGAGCCGGTGGCCTGGGGCGGCCCCTTCGTCATGAACACGCGGGAGGAGGTGATGCAGGCCTTCCGCGACTTCGAGGAAGGCCGCTTCTGATACCAAGGTCCGATGAGTGCAACTCTTCGGACCTTGGTTGGGCCGTTGAGGCCCCGCGGGCACATGCCCGCGTAGCCAAGGCCCGCGGATGCGGGCCGCCCGGCGTCTGAGGGCGCATTGATCGGTCTCGATCAATGGGACTTGGTATGACACCCAATAAAAAGGGGCGCGTCCCCGCCGAGGGACGCGCCCCTTTGCGCACGCCGGCCGTGGCTTACTTCCAGCCGGCGCGATCCATGACCTTGAGCGCCTCGGCGTTGTTCTTGCCGTAGACGGCGGCGTTCAGCTCGTCCTCCTTGAAGGGGCCCCAGGCGGCGACCACCGGGTGCACCGCGACGCCGGCGACCACCGGGTACTCGTAGTTGCTCTCCGCGAACATCTTCTGGGCCTCGGGCGTCACCAGATACTCGATGAACTTCACGGCGTTCTCGCGGTTCGGCGCGTTCTTGGCGACGCCGATGCCGCTGACGTTCACGTGGGTGCCGCGGCCCTGCTGGCCGGGGAAGAAGACGCCCAGCTTCTCGGCGATCGCCTTGTCCTCCGGCTTGCCGGAGCCGGCGAGGCGGCCGAAATAGTAGGTGTTGGAGACCGCGACGTCGCCCTCGCCGGCGGCCACCGCCTTGATCTGGTCGGTGTCACCACCCTGCGGCTTGCGCGCCATGTTGGCGACCAGCGCCTTGGCCCACGCCTCGGTCTTCTCCTCGCCCAGCGCCGCCAGGATCGAGCCGGTCAGCGACTGGTTGTAGACGTTGGTGGAGGAGCGGATGAGGACGCGGCCTTTCCACTTGGGATCGGCCAGATCCTCATAGCTGGACAGCTCCGAGGGCTTGACGGCGGCCTTGTTGTAGATCAGCACGCGGGCGCGCTTGGAGATGCCGAACCAGTAGCCCTCCGGCTCGCGCAGGTGGGCGGGGATGGCCTTCTCCAGGATCGCCGACTTGGTCGGCTGGAGCACGCCCGCATCCTGCGCCCGCCACAGACGGCCCGCGTCGACGGTGATCAGCAGATCCGCCGGGCTGTTGCCGCCCTCGTTGCGCATGCGCTCGATGAGCTCCTCCTCCTTGCCCTCGATGAGGTTGACCTTGATGCCGGTCTGCTTGGTGAAGGTCTCGTAGAGCGCCTTGTCGGTGTCGTAGTGGCGCGCGGAGTAGAGGTTGACCTCGGCCGCGGAGGCGACGCCCGTTGCGAGGATCGCGGCGCCGAAGGCGGCGGCGAAGAGGCTGCGGGTGCGGATGTCCATCAGGTCGGTCCCTCTCGGCTCTTTGTGTCGGTGTGGGGCGTTCGTGCCGCGCCTCTGGTGCGGCGGCCGTACCGTGCCGTCCGATACCAGCGGAGTCAAGCAGGAATGAGAACCGTTCGCATGCGCGAATACGCCGCGACCGGTTGGCATCCGCCGCGCGGCGCATGCGGGGTGCCGGGAATCGCTTGTCGCCGAAAGGGTTGCGCCTATAATCCGCGCGGGCGTTCAGGCGCTTTATCGCAACCACGCCGAGGGGCCGAGGCCATGCGCTGGACCGTGTATCTGAGACTGCTGGCGGTCGTGCTGACCGCGTCGCTCGCCACCCCGGCCTCCGCCGTCGATTTCTCCAAGAGCGGGGCCGAGCTGGGGCCGGAAGGCGTGTGGGCGAGCCAGTGCGACATCGACCGGATGACCGACAGCAAGCTGTGCCGGCTGATGACCTACCGCCTGTTCGAGGAGGGCAAGGACATCGGCTTCGTGTCGCTCAGCGTCATCCCCACCGGCAACGACTACCATCTGTTCCTGACGACCAGCCAGGGGATGGTGGAATCCTGCGCCATCCGCGTCGACCGGCAGCCGCGAATCGAGACGCACATCGCCACCATCAACATGTGCATGTTCCCGAACTTCATGTCCGGGCGCATCCTCGACCAGTTCCGCAACGGCGCCTCGGTGCTGGTGCGCGTCAATTTCACGCGCGCCGGCCGCAAGGACATCGACTTCGCCCTCAACGGCTTCGCCCGCAACTTCGAGGAGATGCAGCGCAGCCTGCAATGAGGCCGGCGGCGGCGCTCACCGCCGCTTCGGCCCCGCCATGTCCTCCTCGAACAGCTCGGCCAGCTTGTTCATGACGGTGCCGCCGAGCTGCTCCACATCCACGATGGTGACGGCGCGGCGGTAGTAGCGCGTGACGTCGTGGCCGATGCCGATGGCGACCAGTTCGACCGGCGAGCGCGTCTCGATCCAGTCGATGACGTCGCGCAGGTGCCGCTCGAGATAGTTGCCGGGATTGACCGACAGCGTGCTGTCGTCGACCGGCGCGCCGTCGGAAATGACCATGAGGATCTTGCGTTCCTCGGGCCGCGGCAGCAGGCGGTTGTGCGCCCACAGCAGCGCCTCGCCGTCGATGTTCTCCTTGAGGATGCCCTCGCGCAGCATGAGGCCCAGGTTCTTGCGGGCCCGGCGCCACGGCGCATCGGCCGGCTTGTAGATGATGTGGCGCAGGTCGTTCAGGCGGCCGGGGTTGCCCGGCTTGCCGGCGGCGAGCCACTGCTCGCGGCTCTGGCCGCCCTTCCAGGCGCGCGTCGTGAAGCCCAGGATCTCGACCTTCACGCCGCAGCGCTCGAGCGTGCGGGCGAGAATGTCGGCGCTCATCGCCGCCACCGTGATCGGCCGTCCGCGCATCGAGCCCGAATTGTCGATCAGCAGCGACACCACGGTATCGCGGAAGTTGGTGTCGCGTTCGGTCTTGAACGACAGAGCGTGCATCGGGTTGGTGACGACGCGCGTGAGGCGCGCGGCATCGAGGATGCCCTCGTCGAGATCGAACTCCCAGGCGCGGTTCTGCTGCGCCATCAGGCGGCGCTGCAGGCGGTTGGCGAGCTTGCCGATCACGCCCTGCAGGTGGGCGAGCTGCTGGTCGAGGTGGTTGCGCAGGCGGCCGAGTTCCTCGGCGTCGCACAGCGCATCGGCCTCGACGATCTCGTCGAACTTGTTGGAATAGGCGTGATACTGCTGGCCCGCGGGCTCGTTGCTGAGTGCGCCCGGCGGCAGCCACGGACGCTCGGCGCGGCCCGGCTCCTCCTCGTCGCCCGAGCCCATCTGCATCTCGGTCTGGGCCTGGTCGGCAACGGTCTCCGAGGCATCCTCCTGCTCGGAGGCGTCCTCGGTTTCCTCGCCCTGGGCACCGTAGCCCTGGGTCTCGCTGGAATCGCTCTGGTCGTCGCCGGTCTCGTTCGACTGACCGTCGGCGTTCTCCTGGTCCTGCGAATCCTCGTTGTCGTCGTCCTGCAGGTCGGCCGTCTCGTCGCCGAGCTTGAGGTCGCGGATCAGCTGGCGGGCGGCGCGGGCGAAGGCTTCCTGGTTGGTCAGCGCCTCGCGCAGCTTCTGGAAGTCGCGGCCGGCCGCGCTCTCGATGTCGGAGCGCCACAGGTCGACCATCGCCTTGGCCGAGTCCGGCGGCGCGGCACCCAGGAGTTGCTCGCGGGCGATCAGGCCGACCACGTCGGCGATCGGGGCATCTTCCTTGGTCTTGATGCGGGCATGGCCGCGCTGGTCGGAGCGCTGCCGCCAAAGGGCGGAGAGATTGTCGGCGACGCCGATCATCTTCCTGGCGCCGAGCGCCTCGACGCGGACCTGTTCCACCGCCTCGAAGATCGCGCGCGCCGCCTCGCCGCGCGGGACGCGGCGGAGGTGGGTCTTGCGATCGTGGTGGCGCAGTTTCAGCGCCATCGAGTCGGCCTCGCCGCGGACGCGGCTCACATCCTCGGCCGGCAGATCGCGCGCCGGCACGGTGATGCGGGCTTCCTGGCCCAGCAGTGAACCGCCGTCGGGCACGAAGGCGACGTTCACTTCCTTGCGCGACACCGCCCGCATGGTGGTGGCGGTGACGCGACGAAACTCCTCGATGGGAGTGGAGTCCTTGGCCATGCGGCCCTCGCTGCTTACTGCTTAGTGCGTCTTGCCGCCCTTGCCGCTGCCCGCCGGCAGATCCTTGCCGAAGCAGCGCTGATAGTATTCGGCGAGCGTGCTGCGCTCGACCTCGTCGCACTTGTTGAGGAAGGTGAGACGGAAGGCGAAGCCCACGTCACCGCCGAAGATGCGCGCGTTCTCGGCCCAGGTGATCACCGTACGCGGCGACATGACGGTCGAGATGTCGCCGGCGATGAAGCCGGCGCGGGTGAGATCGGCCAGCGCCACCATGGCGGCGATGGTCTTGCGGCCCTCGTCGCTGTTGTAGTGCGGCGTCTTGGCGGCGACGATGTTCACTTCCTGGTCGTGCGGCAGGTAGTTCAGCGTCGTCACGATCGACCAGCGGTCCATCTGGCCCTGGTTGATCTGCTGCGTGCCGTGATAGAGGCCCGTCGTGTCGCCGAGGCCGACCGTGTTGGCGGTCGAGAACAGGCGGAACGCCGGGTGCGGATGGATGACCTTGTTCTGGTCGAGCAGGGTCAGCTTGCCGTCGACCTCGAGGACGCGCTGGATCACGAACATCACGTCGGCGCGGCCGGCGTCGTATTCGTCGAACACCAGGGCCGTCGGGTTCTGCAGCGCCCAGGGCAGGATGCCTTCGCGGAACTCGGTGACCTGCTTGCCGTCGCGCAGCACGATCGCGTCCTTGCCGATCAGGTCGATACGCGAGATGTGGCTGTCGAGGTTGACGCGCAGGCAGGGCCAGTTGAGGCGCGACGCGACCTGTTCGATGTGGGTCGACTTGCCGGTGCCGTGATAGCCCTGGACCATGACGCGTCGGTTGTGGGCGAAGCCGGCGAGGATCGCCATCGTCGTGTCGTGATCGAACAGGTAGGCGTCATCCACCTCCGGGACGTGCTCGGTCGGGGCGCTGAAAGCCGGAACTTCCATGTCCGTGTCGATTCCGAAAACCTGGCGCGCAGAAACCTTGATATCCGGCATGCCCGACACATTCTGGCGGGCCGCGGTCGTCGTAGAGGCCATCACACGAATTCCTACAAAACAATGCCCGCCAATTGCGGGCGGATCGATAGTCGCAGGCAGGATTGTGCGCTGCAAGCGGCCAAATGCACAGACAGCCCCAAGCAGGGCTAATCAGTCGGCCGGAAGGTGCTCCGAGGCCCGCAGAGTGGAATACGCGGCGTTGATTTCTTTGAGTTTTTCCTCGGCTTCGCGCGCCCCGCCGTTCGCATCGGGGTGATGGAGTTTCACCAGCGCCTTGTAGCGGGATTTCACGACTTTCCGGGTCAGGGGCCAGGAAAGCTCGAGGACGTCCATGGCATTGCGCTCGGCCGGGGTCAGTTGCTCGCTGCCATCGTACTTGGGTGGCGGCTTTTCCCCGAGACCGGCATCGTCCGCCAAGCCCAGGGGATCCTTGATGTGGGCATAGGGATTGCCGTTGCGGCGGGCACCCAGCGGCCAGACGGGACGGCGCCAGGTCGTGTCGGCGCGAATGTGGGCCTCGATCTGGTCGGAATCGAGACCGGCGAAGTAGTCCCACTTCTTGTTGTAGTCGCGGACGTGCTCGAGGCAGAACCAGCGATACTCGTCGAGCTTGTCGCGCGCCCGGGGCGCACGATATTCACCCTGCTGGCGGCAGCCCGGAGCCTCGCAGACGCGCTGATGCGGCTTCGCGCCGTCCATTGCCGCCAGGGGGTTCGCTCGTCGTCGGGCCATCGGGCTAATATGTGTTCAAGGATGTGACCCGGCAAGAGAGGCCGGCGGAAGAGGGAAGGCAGTCATGGGCAAGGTGGCGACGACGATCGACGAAAAACTCCGGGCAACCCTTGCGCCGGTGCGCCTTGCCATCGAAGACGAGTCCTCGAAGCATCACGGCCATGCCGGCTGGCGCGAAGGCGGCGAGACCCATTTCAGGGTCGAGATCGTCTCGCAGGCTTTCGAGGGCAAGACCCGGGTCGCGCGCCAGCGCCTCGTCTATGCCGCCCTCAAGGAAGAGCTCGACGCTGGTCTGCACGCGCTGGCGATGGAGACGCTGACGCCGGCGGAAGACGCGAAGCGCTAACCTTCCATCTCCACGTCCTTGCCCTCGACGGCGGCGCGCACGGCTTCGGCGTCGGGGCCGGTGTAGAAATGCGGGACCCATCGCCTGGTGACTTCGCTGTCCGAAGCCCAGGTGTGGCAGGTGTCGAGCATATAAGGCTTGCGGCGCGGCTTCGGCGCGGCGTTCGGATCCTTGGGCGGCAGGGTCCCGGTCTTCTTGCGATGCTCGCGGTTGAGGTCGCGGGCCTTCTTCGACGACACTGTCTGGAAAGCGGTGGTCGCCACGGGCCCCAGCAGTTCGACGATATGCGTGCAGCCATGCACGCCGCCCAGCCGCTCGCGCACCGCGCGGTGGAAGCCGCCGCCGATGCGCAGGCCCACCAGCTTCCTGAAGGCCGGCGCGATGTCGCCGCACATGCTGTACGGCGACTTGTCGGTCACCGCTTCGGCGTCGACGATCGTGAAGGTGTGGTCGATCGTCAGCCGGATCGACATGTCGTGCACGAAGTCGCCCGGCTTCAGCGGCCCGCGCCATTCGTTGGCGTGCTCGTAGGTCTTCTCGTCGGTGATGCGGCCTTCGATGTCCCACAGCCCGTCGTCGCGGAAGAAGCCCTGGCAGACGACGCGGCGAGTGTGAAGGTGCTGTCGCCCGATCGGTGGCGAAAGCGGCATGGTGGTTCCCCGTAGTGTCAGGTGGAGGTCAGTTGCCCGCCTGTATGGCGGCGGGCGGCACGATCCGCAACTCGGCGATGCGCGTGCCCTCGCGCTTCAAAATCTCGAAGCGGAAGCCGTAAAATGCATAAACTTGGCCCACTTCCGGGATCCGGCGCGCCTCGTGCAGCACCAGTCCGGCGATGGTCGTGGCGACGCCCTCGGGCAGGCCCCAGCCGAATTCGCGGTTGAGGTCGCGGATCGGCACGTCGCCCTGGCAGACCATGCTGCCGTCGTCGCGCCGCGCGACGCCGCGGCGGATCGCGTCGTGCTCGTCCTCGATGTCGCCGACGATCTCCTCGATGATGTCCTCGAGGGTCACGATGCCGCGCAGCGCGCCGTACTCGTCGACCACGATCGCGAAATGCTCGTGGCGGGCGCGGAACGCCTCGAGCTGGTCGAACAGGACCGTCGATTCGGGAATGAACCAGGGAGCGGTCATGATCGAATCGATCTTCACCGCGTCGGGATCGCCGGCGGCCTTCACGGCGCGGAACAGGTCCTTGGCGTGGACGACGCCCACGACGTTGTCGGCCTCCCCGCGATAGAGCGGGATGCGCGTGTAGGGCGCGTCCAGCATCTGGCTGACGATGGCGTCGGTCGGCTGGTCGGCATCGATCAGCACGACGTTGCCGCGATGAGTCATCACGTCGCCCACCGTACGGTCGCCGAGATCGAGCACCGAGCGCAGCATCGCCTTTTCGGCCGGCGCACTGTCTCCCGTCTGGCCCTCGCCGTGCAGTTCGATGGCACCGCGCAACGCATCGCTCTGCTCCTCGGCGTCGGGCGTGCGGTCCGTCCGCACGTTCATAAGCCTGAGGAAGAAGCGCGAGATCCAGGCGACGCCGCGCGCCAGCGGCCCCAGGATGGTCAGCGTGACCATGATCGACGGCGCCAGCGCCAGCGCCACGCGGTCGGCGCGCAGCAGCGCCCAGGTCTTGGGCATCACCTCGGCGAAGATCACGATCAGGACACCGATCGCCAGCGTCGCGTAGACGACGCCTGCGGCGCCGAACAGAGCCGTCAGCACCGCCGTCGAGAGCGACGCGGAGAAGATGTTGACGACGTTGTTGCCCAGCAGCACGGCGCTCACCGCCTCGTCCTTGCGGTCGAGCAGGGCGTTGACGATCACTGCCCTGGGATGACCCTGCTGCGCGAGCCGGTGCATGCGCGGACGCGACGCGCCGGTGATCGCCGTCTCGGCAGCCGACAGGTAGGCGGCCAGCAGGAGGCAGACGACGACGAGCGGAACCGCGATGGAAAGCGGGATGTCGAAATGCAGGTCGGCGTCCATGCCGTTCCTAGGCCGCGATGGCGTCGTCGAGCAGGCCGCGCAGGCCCGTCTCGTCGACGTCGCGGGTGACGAAGGATTTGCCGATGCCGCGCGCCAGCACGAAGGTGAGCTTGCCGCCCTCGGCCTTCTTGTCGCCGCGCATGTGCTCGATCAGCCTCGCGGCATCCCAGGTGCGGCTGTTGTCGCCGCCGATCGTGCGCAGGCGCACCGGCAGGCCCACACCGCCGAGATGACGCCGCACGCGCTCGGCATCGGCTTGCGGGCAGAGGCCCAGCCGCGCCGACAGGTCGAACGCCATCGCCATGCCCGCGCCGACAGCCTCTCCGTGCAGCAGCGCCCCGCCGAAGCCGGTCTCGGCCTCCAGCGCATGGCCGAACGTGTGGCCGAGATTGAGCAGCGCGCGCAGGTCGGTGGTCTCGCGCTCGTCGGCTGCCACGATGCGCGCCTTGGAAAGACAGCTCTGCTCGATCGCGTAGGTGCGCGCCGCGGCGTCGCCCGCCAGCACTTTGTCGCCATTGGCCTCGCACCAGGCGAAGAACTCCGGATCGTCGATCAGCCCGTACTTCGCCACCTCGGCATAGCCCGCCAGCAGCTCGCGGCGCGGCAGCGTGTCGAGCGCCGTCGTATCGGCGAGCACGAGTCGCGGCTGGTAGAAGGCGCCGACCAGGTTCTTGCCATGACGCGTGTTGATGCCGGTTTTGCCGCCGACCGAGGAATCCACCTGTGCCAGCAGAGTCGTCGGCACCTGGATGAAGTCGACGCCGCGCAGCAGCACCGCCGCAGCAAAACCCGTGAGGTCGCCGACCACGCCGCCGCCCAGCGCCACCAGAGTCGTCTTGCGGTCGGGACGGCGGTCGAGCAACTCGTTCATCAGCCGGCCGAAGCTCGCGAAATCCTTGCTGCTCTCGCCGGCCGGCACCGTCACCGTCTCGGTCTTGATGCCGGCCTTCGCGAACGAGGCGGCGAGGCGGGCGCCATAGATCGGCTCGACGGTATCGTCGCTCACGATCGTGACCCTCGGCGCGGCCAGCAGCGGACGCGACAGCTCGCCCGCGCGGTCGATCAGGCCCGGACCGATGGCGATGTCGTAGGCGCGGCCGGCCAGGTCGACGCGGATGGTGCGGGGCGAACTCATGCGGTCTGTCCTGCTGTCTGGGCCTGCAGATGCGCGCGAAGGGCGTCGATCACCTGTTCCGTCGTGCGCTCCGCGGGCTGGGCGGTCGAATCGACCACGATGTCGGCCTCGGCGTAGATCGGGTAGCGCTGCTGCATGAGCCGCGCGAGAGTTTCCTTCGGATCGCCCTGGCGCAGAAGCGGCCGGTGCGTGCGCTTCTTCACCCGGTCGAACAGCACGTCGAGTTCGGCGCGCAGCCAGACCGTGAGCGCCCGGGTCTTCATCAGGCTCCGGGTCTCGGGGTCCATGTAGGCGCCGCCGCCGGTCGACAGAACGCGTGGCGACTCCTCCAGCAGCCGGGAGATGACCCGCCGTTCGCCGGCGCGGAACTCCTGCTCACCAAAGCGTTCGAAGAATTCGGCGATGGTGCAGCCCGCCGCGCGCTCGATCTCGTCGTCTGCGTCGACGAACGGGAGGCCGAGTCTTGCCGCCAGCCGTTTGCCGATGGCGCTCTTGCCCGCGCCCATCAGACCCACGAGGGCTACGGTGCGCGGCAAGGACAGGGGAGAAGAGACGTCCATGTCGGGCTGCCCCAACCATGTCGCCCATTATGCCCCCGGTTTCAAGCGATTGGCTGCGGCATCGCGGTCGGCGACGTCTAGGCAATTGCCGCTCCGGGGGAGGGCGGGTAGGTTGGCCGGGCCGTGCCCCTGTTCCGTTCCAGAAACCGCTTCAACGTGCCCAATCTGCGTATCGGGCCCATCATTGCCGTCGCCGTCGCGGCCCTGCTGATCGCCGGCGTGGTGGTGCTTGCGGTGGTGGAGCCTCGCCCGCCGCTCAAGCACTTCGAAGTCCCGGTTCCCAATGAGCGTCTTGCGCGGTAGCTGCGGCTTTCTGGCCGCCGTGCCCTGTGAAGCGTAAGCCCGCCTTCGGCCATGCGCGCGAGGTGCTGGCCTTTCTCGAGATGCTGCAGGCCGAACGCGGCGCCTCGAGGAACACGCTGATCGCCTATGGCGCGGATCTGGCCGATCTCCAGGCGTTCCTGGCGCGGCGCAAGCAGGGCCCCCTGACAGCCGATGCGACCGCGCTGCGCGCCTACCTGAAGTCGCTCGACTATGTCGGCATGACGCCGCGCACGGTCGCGCGGCGGCTCTCCGTGATGCGCCAGCTCTTCCGCTTCCTGCTGGCCGAACGCCTGCGCGAGGACGACCCGGCGAGCACGCTCGATTCGCCGCGCCTCGGCCGGCCGCTGCCCAAGGTCCTGTCGCGCGAGGAAGTCGATCGGCTGATCGAGGCCGCACGGGGCAAGGACACCGTCGATGGCGGCCGCATGGCGACGCTGCTGGAGATCCTCTACGCGGCGGGCCTGCGTGTGTCGGAGCTGGTGAGCCTTCCTCTGTCCGCCGTCGAACGCGATCCCTCGATGCTGCTGGTGCGCGGCAAGGGCGACAAGGAACGGCTGGTGCCGCTGTCGGACCCGGCGCGCCTGGCAATCGTCGCCTGGCTGCACATGCGGCGCGGCCAGCTTGCCGAGGGCGAGACCTCGCGCTTCCTGTTCCCGTCGCGCGGCCGCACCGGCCATCTCACGCGCCAGCGGTTCGCGCAGCTTCTCAAGGAAGCGGCCCTGGGCGCGGGGATCGATCCGGCGCGCGTGTCACCCCATGTGCTGCGCCATGCATTCGCCAGTCATCTGCTGGCCGGCGGCGCCGACCTGCGCTCGGTCCAATTGATGCTGGGCCATGCAGATATTGCCACCACCCAGATCTACACCCACGTGCTCGACCAGAAGCTGAGATCGCTGGTGCAGGAGCACCATCCGCTGGCCCGGCGAAAGCGCCGGCCGGCCGGTTGACAGGATTCCGCGAGCGGGCGACATCTGATTTCCAATGACGACTTACCTCGACTTCGAGAAGCCGATCGCCGAGCTGGAGGGCAAGATTGCCGAGCTCCGTCATCTGCCCAATTCCGGCGACGTCGACATCGCCGAGGAAGTCATGCGCCTGCAGGACAAGGCGCATAAGCAGATTCGCGCGACCTATGCGAAGCTCACGCCGTGGCAGCGCGTCCAGGTCGCGCGCCACGCCGAGCGGCCGCACGCGCAGGCCTATATCGACCGCCTGATCACGGACTACACGCCGCTGGCCGGCGACCGCGCCTTCGGCGAGGACGCCGCCATCGTGGGTGGCATGGGCCGGCTGCAGGGCCGCAGCATCGTCGTGCTGGGCCAGCAGAAGGGCGACGACACCGAGTCGCGCATCAAGCACAATTTCGGCATGGCGCGGCCCGAGGGCTATCGCAAGGCGCAGCGCCTGATGCGGCTCGCCGACCGGTTCAGGCTGCCGGTACTGACGCTCGTGGACACGCCCGGCGCCTATCCCGGCATCGAAGCCGAGGCGCGCGGCCAGGCGGAAGCCATCGCCAGCTCGATCGAGACCTGCCTCGGGCTCGGCGTGCCGCTGGTCAGCGTGGTGATCGGCGAGGGCGGTTCGGGCGGCGCGCTCGCCATCGCCTCGTCGGACCGCGTCTACATGCTGGAGAATTCGGTCTATTCGGTGATCACGCCGGAAGGATGCGCCTCGATCCTGTGGCGCAACAATGCCAACGCGCAGGATGCCGCCGAGGCGATGAAGGTGACGGCGGCCGACCTGAAGAAGCTCGACGTGATCGACGAGGTGATCCCCGAGCCGATGGGCGGCGCCCATCGCGCGCCCGACGAGACGATCGACGTGGTGGGCCGTGTGGTCGGCGAAGCCATCGCCGAACTGGCGAAGCTCGACGGCGACACGCTGCGCCAGCGGCGCCAGGACAAGTTCCTGGCGATGGGCAAGAAGGGCCTCTGACTTCCTTGTCGCTGCGTCTCAGCGTTCTCGATCAATCACCGATCCGCAAGGGCGGCACGCCCGCTGAAGCCGTGCGCGAGACGCTGGAACTGGCGCAGCTCTGCGACCGGCTGGGCTATCACCGCTACTGGCTGGCGGAGCATCACAGCAGCGAGGCGCTGGCCGGCTCGACGCCCGAGGTGCTGATCGCGCGCGTCGCGGGCCTGACGGAGCGCATGCGGATCGGCTCGGGCGGCGTGATGCTGCCGCACTACAGCGCCTTCAAGGTGGCGGAGAATTTCCGCATGCTGGAGACGCTGTTCCCCGGCCGCATCGACGTCGGCATCGGCCGAGCGCCGGGCAGCGACCAGCAGACCATGCGCATCCTGGCCGACGGCAAGCCCAACTGGAGCAACGCCGACAAGTATCCCTACCAGGTGCGCGATCTCGTGGCCTGGCTGCACGATGCGTTGCCGCTCAATCACGAAGGCACCGGCATCGTGGCGCAGCCGAGCGGCGAGACGTCACCGGATGTGTGGTTGCTGGGATCGAGCGACGACAGCGCGGCGTTGGCGGCACATTTCGGCCTGCCGTTCTGCTTCGCGCACTTCATCAATCCCGATGGCGGCGATGGCGTGACGCGCGCCTATCGCGCCCACTTCAAGCCCTCGTCGCTGCATGCCGAGCCGATGCCGCTGATGGCGATCTCGGTCCTCTGCGCGGAGACCGACGAGGAAGCCGATCTTCTGTCGCGCAGCCGCGAGGTCTGGGCGATGCGCCTTCGGACACTCGGCAATCCCGGCCCGGTGCCGTCGGTCGAGGAAGCGCTCGAGGCTGCGAAGCAGCCCGGTGCCGAACGCTGGCTGCCGGCCTTGCGCCGCCGCTCGGTGGTGGGCTCGCCCAAGACCGTCCGCGCCGGCCTCGAACGCCATGCCGCGGCCTACGAGGTCGACGAGATCATGGCCGTGACGATCTGCTACGACTTCGGAAAGCGGAAGCGCTCGTACGAACTGCTGGCCGAAGAGTTCGGATTAGGCGATTAGCGCCTCATTGGAGCGCGCCCAAAAAAACTGTCGTCTTGAGCGAAGCGAAGGACCTAGCCGAGCGGCCAGCGTACTCCCTGGCTAGCATGAGATCCTTCGCTGCGCTCAGGATGACCTGCGTGGAATGGCGGGTGTGTCAAATCCCCGCGAGCGGGAAGCCCTTGCCCTTGCCGTTCTGCGGGCGGCGCTTCTCGATCATGGCGCGCGCCTCGGCGGCGCGGCCGGCTTTCGCCATCGCCGAGGTCACGACGTATTCCAGCAAGTCGCGTTGCGCGCGGCTGCCGCCCAGGCGTTCGTGGGTGGCGAGCAGCGGCTCGATCTCAGCGATCGCGCGCGCCCAGTCGCCCTGCGCGTAGGCCTCGAAGCCGCGCGCCATCGGTTGCAGCATGTCGGCGGTGGCGCCCTTCGGGGCCTCGATGAATTTTGCCAGCGCTGCGCCGTCGCCCGCCATCGCGTAGGCCAGCACCGTGTGCATGTCGACGAAGCCCAGGCCCGGCCGGCCGAACCACTTGGTCGCGTAGTCGGCAAGCTCGCGCCAGCGCTTCTCCTGCCGCGGCTCGCCCGCCATCTCGGCGCGGGCAAGGAACGCCGCGCAATCGGTGGCGACGTTGATCTGCGGCCCCCAGGCGACGGCGGGGCTCAGCGCCTCGTCGTAGATGCGCCAGGCGTCTTCCATGCGGCCGGTCTCCATCGACCACAGAGCGAGGTGCCAGCTGTTGTGGACATGCATCAGCCCGTCGCGCGAATAGTCCTTCATCCAGTCGGTGAGGAAGGCGAGGCCGGTCTCGCGCTCGCCCAGTTCGTAGAAGAGATGGCCGCGGATGTGCGCGGCGTGCGCGCTCTTCGGGAAGGCCTCGAGCGCCGCATCGATGTTGCGCCGGCCCTCGTCGAGCTTCTGCAGCTCGATCTGCGCGAAGGCGAGCTGGGTACGGTACCACCAGTCGTCTCCGTAGTGCTTCTCGAAGGGTTCGAGCAGGGCGAGTTGGTCGACCTCGCGACCGGTCTTGCCGGAGAAGCCGATCAGGCCGAACACGCTGGTCGCCGGCGCGAGCGCCATTGCGTCGCGAGGCCATTCCTTCATGTGCACATGGATCGCGTCGAGCGCGGCGGCGCCCTGGCCGGTCAGGATCTTCTCGAAGATCGCGATCTGGCTCTGCTCGCGCGGGCTTGCGCCGGCGGCCAGTTCCTTCGCGCGCGCCAGCGGCGCCTTGGCCTCGTGACCGCGGCCCAGCAACTGCTTGGCGCGGGCCAGCGAGATGTGGCCGAGGGCAAAGTTCTCGTCGGCGTCGACGGACTTCTGGAAAGCCGCGTCCATGCCCGGCGTGGCAGCCATCAGGCTCTCGACGCCGGCCAGGTAGGCGTCGCGCGCCGCGGCCGACTGCGTGGAGAGTTCGTTGCCGTAGCGATCCTGCAGACCCATCACTTCTCCTTGCCCGCCGTCGGATCCCACATGGGCGACGCCATGGTCTCGCTGAAATTCTTGAACATCAGGTTGAAGGAAATGCTGATGCGTTCGCTCTGCCCGTCATTGGCCGGCACCGTGTGCTTCAGCCAGGAAGGGAAGATCACCATGCGGCCGTCCTTGCTGGGCGCATTGGCGCCGTTGGCGGTGAGGCGCGTGTACTGGCGTGGCTTGGGCATGATCATCGAGGCTTGGCCGCGGGGATCCTGGAACAGGATCTGCGAACCGCCGGCCGGGATCGACACGTAGTAGACGCCGCTCAGGTAATTGTTCGGATGATGGTGCATCGGATGATAGGCGCCGGGCGGATTGACGTTCGCCCAGCAGCCGGTGATCGCCATCGGATACTGGTCGACCTGCAGGAAGCGGGCGACGCCGCGGGCCGCCGTCTCGACCAGCTTCACGAATTCCGCGAAGGCCGGACGCGTATGCAGGTCCTGCGGCGTCTGCCAGTTGCTGCCGGCGGGGACCTTGGGGCGGGGCGAGATCAGCCGCTCGATCTCGGCTTTCAGTTTCGCATTGAGGGTGGCCGCGGCGGCCGGCTGGAGATCCACGATCCACAACGGGGTCGGGAATATCTCCTGCACTTCCTGCTTCTCGATCATGGCTGCCAATATATCGCGCGATTGCCCGATTGTCCGTTCGGTGGTCCAATCGGCCGCATAATCAAAGGCTAGGGAGAAAACAACCGATGCCCGTGTCGATCCATGCCGTGACCCCCGACTTCGTGGCCGAAGTGGGCGACGTCGCCCTGAACAAGGTGTCGCGCGAGGACCTCGCCGCAATCCGCGAAGCCTTCACCAAGTATGCGGTCCTGGTCTTCCCCGACCAGGAATTCGACGACGAGAGCCAGCTCGCCTTTGCGCGCCATTTCGGCCCGCTCGAGACGACGGTCTTCAAGGCGCGCAAGGACCACAAGCTGCGCCTGCACGAGAACATGGCCGATGTCGGCAACCTCGACGCCGAGAACCGCATCCTCGAGGCCAGCAACCGCCAGCGCCTCTACAATCTCGGCAATCGCCTCTGGCACACCGATTCGTCGTTCAAGCGCCTGCCGGCCTACTGCTCGATGCTGCACGCGCGCTCGATCCCGCCGATCGGCGGCCACACCGAGTTCGCCGACATGCGCGCCGCCTACGATGCGCTGCCGGACTCGACCAAGGAGCGCATCTCGGGCCTCGTCGCCGAGCATTCGATCATGACCTCGCGCGCCAAGCTGGGCTTCAAGGACTTCGACGAAAGCGAACGCGAGGCCTTCGCACCGGTGCCGCAGGTGCTGGTCCGCCGCCTGCAGGATTCCGGCCGCATGAGCCTCTACATCGCCAGCCACGCCGGTGCGATCCGCGGCATGGCCGACGACGAGGCCCGCCAGCTTCTCGACGAACTGACGGCGCACGCGACGCAGCGCCAGTTTGTCCATTCACACCGCTGGCGCGAGAAGGATCTGGTGATCTGGGACGATCGCTGCACCATGCATCGCGGCATGGAGTTCGACGACCAGCGCTACAAGCGCGACATGCGCCGCGCCACCGTCTCCGACATCGCCCCGACCTGCGAACAGATGGGCCTGGCCGTCGCCGCCGAGTAGGCGTTCAGAGCGACCGCCGCATGATCGTCCGCCGCCAGGGCGGATGGCCGTGCCGGTTTGCCGCCATCTCCTGCATGCGGAAGACGTGCGGCCAGTGTCCGCGGGGCAGCTCCGCGAAGCCACGGCACGCGTAGTAGGGTGCGTTCCACGGGACGTCGCGATAGGTCGACAGATAAAGCGTGCGATATCCGAGTGAACGGGCCGCCGTCGCCGTCTTGTCGATGAGCGCGCTGCCGTGACCCTGTCCCTGCCAGCGATTGAGCACGGAGAGCTGGTCGAGCCAGGCGGTGCCGCCGGGAAACTTCATCAGGGCGAAGCCCACGGGCCGGTCGAGCGGCGAGACCGCAACCCAGAGCCGGTTCTCGCGCCGGCCGGCCTCGAGCGACGCCAGGCTTGCGGGCGGCATGTCGACGACGCGGCCGAGGCCCACGCGCCGGTAGCGCAGATCGGCCTCGTTTTCGATCTGCGGCAACAGTTTGATTTCATGCGGGCGTGGACGGCGAATCATGGCAGTGGATTGGCTAGGCTGCCTGAAAGTTCGGAGGAGACACCCATGACCATCGACATCGAACCGCTCAAGAAGGAACTCGGCCGCAAGATCGAGGACGAGGACGTCGTGACGCAAGCGCCGCTCAAGGCGATGATCGCCACCTTCGATCGCGACGACAAGGTGCCGGCGGAGGGCGAGGCGATCGCGCCGGGCTGGCATCTCTGCTTCCTGCATTCCTATGCGCGCCGCAACGTGCTGGCCGAGGACGGGCTGCCGACCGAAGGCGGCGTGCTGCCCAAGATCCCGCTGCCGCGCCGCATGTATGCCGGCTCGACCTTCACCTTCGAGGGCGACATCCGCGTCGGCGACAGGCTTCGCCGCGAGACCGAGTTCTCCGACGTGCAGGTCAGAGGCGGAGGCACCGGCAGCCTGATCGTCACCAGCCAGACGCGCCGGATCTACACGCCGCGCGGCCTCGCCGTGACTGAGGTGGCGAACACCGTGTTCCGCGAGGAGGTGAAGGCCGGCGAGAAGAGCGGCGTGCCGGTGCGCGAGGCGGCTCCGACCGATGTGCCGTGGCGCCGCACCATCAAGGCCGATCCGGTGATGCTGTTTCGCTATTCCGCCATCACCTTCAACCCGCACCGCATCCACTACGACCGCACCTACTGCATCGAGACCGAGGGCTATCCCGGCCTGGTGGTGCACGGTCCCTTTGCGCAGCAGTGCCTGTTCGACCTGCTGCGCGACAACAACCCGGGGCGGCCGATCAAGAGCTTCGCCATCCGCGCCCGCGCGCCGCTGTTCGACACTTCGCCGTTCGATGCGATCGGCCGGCCGACGGCGGACGGCAAGGGCGCCGAGCTCTGGACGGTGACGCCCAAGGGCACGATCGCGGCGCAGGCCACGGCGACCTTCGCCTAGAGTCTGTTCGAATGGAATGGTGATCCAACATCCACCTCATGCTGAGGAGGCTGCGGAGCAGCCGTCTCGAAGCATGGGCTACAGACACCACGCTCGTTGCCCATCCTTCGAGACGCGCGCCGCGCGCGCTCCTCAGGATGAGGTGTGTGGGGACTGACTTTGAGTCAGAAAGACTCCGGGTTGCGGGTGCAGGCACCGCCCCTGCCGCGGTTCCTCATCCCGCGGCTGCCGTTCTTCTACGGATGGGTGGTGCTGGGCTGCATCTGCCTCGCGGGCTTCGCGCGGCAGGGGCCGGCGGTCGCCGTGCTGTCGATCTTCGTCGTGCCGATGACCGATGCGTTCGGCTGGTCGCGCACGGAGATGTCGGGCGCGGTGTCGCTGGGCGGCTTGCTGGCCGCGATCATCTCGCCGGTCATTGGCCCGTTCGTCGACCGGCGCGGCGCGCGCCTCGTGCTCTGCCTCGCGGTGGCCGGCACCGGCATCGCCTGCATGGCGCTGTCGCTCATACAGTCGCTGCTGCTCTTCTATCTGCTGTTCTGCTTCGCCCGCATGATCTGGGCGGGGCCGTTCGACCTTGGGCTCTACAGCGCGCTCAATAACTGGTTCGTGGCGCGCCGGGGCATCGCGGCATCCTTCGCCACGCTCGCGCAGATGTCGGGGCTGGTCGGGCTGCCGCTGATCGCGCAGTTCGCCATAAGCGGCGCGGACTGGCGCGCCGGCTGGATCGCGGTCGGCGCCACGGTGCTTCTGGTCGGCTTCGTGCCGTGCTGGTTCCTGCTGGTGCGGCGGCCGGAGGATGTTGGCCTGCAGCCCGACCGGCTGGCCGACGGCAAGGCGCCGCCGCTGGTCGAGCCGCGCTGGAGCCGGGCGCAGGCGATGCGCACGCCGGCCTTCTGGCTGCTCTCGCTCTACACCGTCCTGTTGTTTCCGGTGCAGGCCGGCGTCAGCCTGCACAATGCACCGCACCTGATCGAGCGTGGCCTGTCGCCCGTCGCGGCGGCTTCCGTCATCGCCTTCGTCGCGATGCTCTCGGGTGTGGCCAGCTTCGGCATCGGCTTCCTGCCGCGCGGCTGGCCGGTACGCTACCTGATGGCGGTGTGCGCGGTGTGCATGGCGCTCGGCAGCTATGGGCTGATCTTCATCTCGGGAATAGAATCGGCGATGGCGGCGGCCGGCCTGTTCGGCATCGGCATGGGCGGCGTCATGCTGCTGCTGCCGGTCGCCTGGGCCGACTATTTCGGGCGCGAAAGCTATGGCGCGATCCGCGGTGTGGCGCTGTCGCTGCAGGTCACGGCGCAGGCTGCCGGGCCGCTCGCGTCCGGCATGCTGCGCGACTGGAGCGGCACCTACACCGATTCGCTGCTGCTGTTCGGCACGCTCGCCACCTTCGCGGCGATCGCGGCACTGATGGCGCAGCGGCCGCGCCTCCTGTCGATCTAACCTGGCCCAAGGAGTGTCGCCTTTTTCCTCCCCCGTCACACGGGGGAGGTGGCCCGAAGGGCCGGAGGGGGAAGGCTACGGGTCTTGAACTCCCCCGACCGACAGCCATCGCGTTGTTTTCCCCCACCCGGCCTCCCCCGTATGACGGGGGAGGTGAAATGAAGAAAGACAA
>OFDN01000689.1_pt1 | contig 25702 bp, 10 predicted proteins | sample 1520971 | NCBI WGS metagenome assembly OFDN01 (sample SAMEA94257418, study PRJEB24077) | hot springs metagenome | biome: Aquatic biome; feature: Geographical feature; material: Water | place: India | collected 2012-06-12 | depth 5 m
GTTACCTTTTGGCCGATGCTTAGTTTGTCTAAATCTTTTTCAAAAATCTTTAGAGCCAAGTGAATATCGCTCGTATTAACCAGCTCAAACATGACATCGGTTGGAGAAATATACTTGCCAATATTTACATTTACTTTACTCACATAACCATTGATTGGCGAGTAGATATTGATGCTTTTAGAAATAGAGTTTTCATTCAATTTCTCAGGGTTAATGCCTGCCAACTTCAGTTTTTCGGCCAAAGATTTAACTAAAATTCGTTGGGTTTTTAGTTCCATTTCGGCTTGTTGGAAAACCTTGTCGCTCGTGGCTTTGCTTTGATTGAGGTCTTTTTGTCGCTGATATTCGTTTTCAAGAAAACTAATTTTCGATTGAATTGTCAAAAAATCTTGTTGCAACTGAATGTACTGTTGGTCTTCGATGATGGCAATGCTTTCGCCTTTACGCACAAACATTCCTGGAATCAGGTGCGACGATTTTAAATAACCACCCAATGGCACACTCACCGAAATTAAATTTTGTGGCGGCACATCGACTTTTCCTGTCACTTTCAGGATAGTTGAGAAGGATTTTTGTTCTAAAGTTCCTGTCTCAATGCCGATGCTTTGTATCTGTTTTTCGGTCAGATTTGCAACTGAACTTTCAACAACTGTTGAGTCGGTGGTTTTTTCGGTAGTTGTTTTGTTTCCGCAAGAGCTTATCAAAAAAAGTGTAGCAATTCCTAAAATTGACTTAGAAAAAGTGCTTTTAAGCTGTCTTACATTTGTATTTATTTTAACTAAATTTTTCATTCTTCAAAGTATGTTTATTGTTGGACAAGATATTATCGTGGGTCCAACTAACGTGATTAATAAATGGAGATTGTCGTACCGAACAATTCGGAACATTGCAAATGCCACATTGTTTTGCTGGAATACAGCCATCAACATGAATAAAAAACTCTACTTTATCATCAAAATGCTGCTTAAATAAAATGGTAAGCCTATCGAGAACTTCGTGAGCTTCGTTGACATTGATATAATACGGCACAGTCAAATGGCAGTCGATGTGATAAAAGCCTGCGTAGTCAATCACTCGCATATTATGCACATCAATCCAATCTGCTTGACGGTGTTCGTTCAGTATTACTACTATTTGGTCAATAATGGCATTATCTGCTTCGTCCATAATGCCTGAAACCGATTTTCTGATAATTTTATAGCCTGTATAAATGATGATAAAGGCAAAAATGATGGCTGCCACGCTATCAATCCAAGCATAACCCGTAAGTAAAATCAGACCTACACCGAGCAAAAGACCAATAGAAGAATAAGTATCCGATTGTAAATGCGAGCCGCTGGCAACCAAAATCGGGGAATTTTCTTCCTTTCCTTTTTTGATACAATAATAGCCTACCAAATAATTAATAGCACCCGTAAGAGCCACCAAGGCCAAACCAAAATCAAGCTGTTTTAGCTCGTGCGGGTGAATGAAATTATTGATTCCTTCGTAAATAATAATAAACCCCGCAATCGTAATCAGTACACCTTCGATGGCCGATGAAAGAAATTCGACTTTTCCGTGTCCGTAAGGGTGTTCTTTGTCACGGGGTTTCGATGAAAGAATGATACTATAAAGCCCGATAAAACCCGCAATGACATTGACACTACTTTCGAGAGCATCGGTCAAAATTGCCACCGACGAAGTGAGCCACCAAGCTACAAGCTTGATAACAAATAATGCCACCGAAACAGCTACCAATATTTGCTGCATCCGAATCGGATTTACTTTTTTTTCTTCCATATTTTTTTCTGCTTATTCGTGACACACACAGCGTGACACGAAATGACAATTAATAGTTTACCAACGAATTTATTTGAATAATGCTTTCGTTGAGGCTTTTTACGGCCTCAATATAATCATTCCGAATGTTGGTTGCTTGATTGGTGAGTGTCACCCATTCGAGATAATTAATGCTACCGTTTATGAGTTGTTGTTGGGCAGTCGTATTAATCAAAGTGGCATTAGAAAGTGCCGTTTTTTCGTAATATTCTACCGTTTTGCTAAATTTATTATATTCGCCCAGAGCTACCAAATAGGTGTTGTTGAGTTGTTGTAAACTCACCGAATAATTATTTTCAACCACCAGTTTATTTACTTTTTCGCTATTGATTTTTGCTTTTTGAGCAGTTGCAAAAATCGGAATTCCTACGCCAACTTGTACCGACTGAAATCGATGCCAACCATTATAAACAACGTTATCCGCCCCCGTTCCTCTGATGCTACCATTATTGTAAACGAAAGATAAAGTTGGTAAAAGTTTCTTTTTTTCAACCTCAATCATGGCATCAGCCACTTGTTGTTGTTGGCTCAGAAATTTCAATGTTGGGTGTTCTTTCAGCGTTTCGAGGTCAGTTTTTGTATTAAAAGTTAATTTATAATTACTGGAAGTTGGCAAATAATTGTCCGAACTATTGAGCAAATATCGAAAACGTAACTGAGTGAGTTCGATATCGTCTTGAAGCTGTCGGAGTTGCACATTGATTTGTCCGAGTTGATTTTCGGCAGTTATTTTCTCCAAAATATTACTTTCACCTTTGGCCAAACGAAGTTCGGCACGATTCAAAAAAGTAGCATAAAGGCTATCGGCAAACTGCAAAAGTTGGCGTTTTTGTTGCAAATATACCCAATGATAGAAAGTTTGTGTTACTTGTTTTTTGAGTTCATGCTCGGTGATTGCTACAGTCAGTGTGCTACTTTTCCAAAGTTCGTTATAAAGTGTTTTTTGGCTTTCATAAACTTTCGGAAAACTCATCGTTTGTCCAATGCTCAATCTTGAATCGAGATATACACTATTGATTTGTCCAACTTCGGCGGCTATGGTGCTGGTCGGAATTGTTTTGGCCGTATTTATCAAACTTTTTTGATATTCAGCCTTGAGTTTTTCGTTTTTTATCGAAAGATTATTTTTCAACGCAACATCAATAGCGGTTTCTAAACCGATTGGCGTTTGTGCATTGGCCGAGAGCGTAAAGGTCAAGAAAAGTAAAATAATAGCTGCTTTTGGTGAAATAATCTTTGTTTTTCCTTCAAAAACCATGTACAAAATCGGCAAAACAAAGAGCGTCAAGAAAGTAGCGACGAGTAAACCGCCAATTACGACCGTTGCCAGTGGGCGTTGTACTTCTGCCCCTGCACCGTTGCTGAGAGCCATTGGCAAAAAGCCCAACGATGCCACGAAGGCCGTCATTAAAACAGGGCGTAAACGTAGATTTGTGCCTTTGATTACTACTTTCCTCAGGTCTTGTTCGCCTTCATGTTTTATTCGATTAAACTCGGCAATTAAAACGATACCATTCAAAACTGCCACCCCAAACAGAGCAATAAAACCAACACCCGCACTAATACTGAAAGGTAAGCCACGCATAGCCAAAAAGAAAATACCACCAACGGCCGAAAGCGGAATTGCTGAATAAATAAGCAAGCCATGTTTGATAGAATTGAAGGCAAAAAACAATAATAAAAATATCAGAATCAACGATACTGGTACGGCAATCATTAGTCTTTGTTTGGCGGCATTGAGGTTTTCAAAAGCCCCGCCATAGGTTACGTAATAGCCCGTTGGAAACTTGATTTTTTTATCAACTTTATCTTGAAGTTCGTTTACGATGGTCTGAACGTCACGGCCTCTGACGTTAAAGCCTACTACAATTCTGCGTTTGGCGTCTTCACGTTGAATCTGATTCGGGCCATCTTTGATAGCCACATCGGCCAATTGTGACAACGGAATTTGTGTGCCGTTTGGCGTAGGAACGAGCAAGTTCTGAATGTCTTCTAAGTTTTGTTTTTGCTCGCCAGCCAATCTTACGACCAAATCAAAGCGTTTTTCGCCTTCAAAAACCATTCCTGTACTTTGCCCAGCCAAAGCAGTATTCACTATTTTGTTGATGTCCGAAATACTCAAATTGTATTGGGCAATCATGTTGCGTTTATATTGAATTAAAATCTGTGGCATGCCCGAAACACTTTCTACGTAAAGGTTTTTTGCACCTTCAACGGTATTTACAATTTCGCCCAATTTGGTAGCATAAGCTGTCAGAGTGTCTAAATCTTCACCGAAAATTTTACAAACAACATCTTGCCTCGCACCAGTCATGAGTTCATTGAAACGCATCTGAACGGGAAACTGAAAACCAACCGTTACGCCAGGAACTTCGGCGAGTTCTTTGGTCATTTTCTCGGCTAATTCATCGAAAGTTTCGGCCGAAGTCCATTCGCTTTTATCTTTCAAAATCACCATCATATCGCTGGCTTCCATGGGCATGGGGTCGGTTGGTACTTCACCACTACCTATTTTTGTCACCACTTTTTCTACTTCGGGAAATCTCGTTTTTAAGATATGAGCAGTTTTTTGAGTATTTTCAATGGTTGTTTTCAAGCTACTTCCAGTCAAAACTCTGGTTTCTACCGCAAAATCACCTTCTTCAAGAGCAGGAATAAACTCACCACCGAGAGTTGTTAAAACAAAAACAGCAAAAACGAAAAGCCCAATTGTTGCTCCTAAAACTATTTTCGGAAAACCAATAATTCTCGTCAAGGCTGTTTGATAAGCGTGTTCGATTTTCGCCATCAATCTATCCGAAATATTGGGTTCGTGTTTGGTTTTTTTGCTCAAAAATACCGCACTCATCATCGGAATATAAGTAAGCGATAAAATAAACGCTCCCAGCAAAGCAAAAGCCACCGTTTGTGCCATTGGCTTAAACATTTTGCCTTCGATGCCCTGCAAAGTGAAGATTGGCAAATAAACCACCAAGATAATGACTTGCCCAAAAACGGCACTATTCATCATTTTTCCTGCCGATTTGTTGGTGATGTCGTCCATTTCGGCTTGGGTATATGAAGCTCGTCCGTGGGCGTGTTTGCCCGCCAGTACGTGCATGACTGCTTCAACAATAATCACCGCTCCATCGACAATCAAACCAAAATCTAATGCTCCCAAACTCATCAGGTTTCCGCTTACGCCAAAAAGATTCATCATGATAATGGCAAAAAGCATCGCCAGCGGAATCACCGAAGCAACCAAGATTCCCGCACGGAAATTTCCGAGAAAAAGCACCAATACGAAAATTACAATTAATGCACCTTCCAATAAATTTTTTTCAACTGTGCCGATGGCGTTATTCACCATTTTTGTACGGTCGAGAAATGGTTCGATCACTACACCTTCGGGAAGGGTTTTCTGAATCTGAGCCACACGGTTTTTAATATTTTTGATAACCTCACTGCTGTTTGCTCCTTTGAGCATCATCACGACCGCACCCGAAACCTCGCCTTTATCATTGAAAGTCATTGCTCCATAGCGTGTAGCATGACCAATTTTTATGTCGGCGACATCTCGAATAAATAAGGGAGTGCCACCACTCAAATTCTTGATAGCAATATTTTCGATGTCTTCGATGTTTCCAATCAAACCTTCGCTTCTGATAAACAAAGCTGTCGAGCCTTTTTCGATATATGCTCCACCCGTATTTTGATTATTACTTTCAAGGGCTTTAAAAACATCGCTTATCGTAATGCCACTTGATTGGAGTTTTCGAGGGTCGATTTCGATGGAATATTGCTTCAGTTTACCGCCAAAACTACTTACTTCGGCTACGCCTTTTACGCCCAAAAGTTGGCGGCGAACAATCCAATCTTGAATCGTTCGGAGTTCGGTTTCATCATATTTTGATTCGTAACCTTCTTTGGGTCGAACGACGTATTGATAAATCTCGCCCAAACCCGTAGAAACAGGCCCAAGTTCGGGAACACCGATGCCCGCAGGGATTTCGGTTTGTACTTTTTGAAGGCGTTCGGCAACTTGTTGTCTTGCCCAATAAATATCTGTTTCATCATCGAAAACGATGGTAACGAGCGAAAGCCCAAAACGAGAAAAACTTCTGATTTCGAGTAAACCCGAAATATTATTATTGGCTTGTTCGATCGGAAACGTCACGAGTCGCTCAATATCGGTTGCCCCAAACGACGGAGCAATCGTGATGACCTGTACTTGATTATTGGTAATATCAGGCACGGCATCAATCGGCAATTTGGTAACTTCGTAGCTACCATAGCCAATGAGGGCGATTGTGAATAGCCCAACGATGAGTTTGTTTTTGATGGCAAACCCAATGATTGAATTTAGCATGATTTATTAATTAATGATTCAAGCTCACAGCTTGAAAATGACAAACTGTTGCAATTAATTTATAGTAAGGCATTTAGAAATATTGGTATACTTCCAAATGATAATCTTTATAAAGTTAATTGGTTAGAATCTTGGCGGTTGCCAAATAGAAGAGAGATAGGCCGAAATAATATTGGCCGAAGAAGAAAAAAGTATATTTTTCTTTTCAATAACGATGGTTTTCAACTGAGAAAATTGAATCGTATGAAAAATGTTAATCGGAAAAACAAACGAACAACAATGGTCGTGCGATTTGAAAGGGAGTTTATTATCAGTGGCAGCATCACCATCATCTCCGTGGTCGATAGCATAATGATGATGAAGAAACTCGCCAAATGACATCGAAGGCTCTTTTTGTTGATGCTCAACGAAGTGTGAAAACAGCAATGGAAGCTTCAACAACTGACTTGCTTCAGTTGCCGAAAATAGATAAACTATTATCAGAAATTTTGAAATAGATGCTTTCACGTAGCAAAGTTAGCATATTTGTCGTGTAAAATATCAAATTAGAACTATTTTGGTCTAATTTATAATGAGTTTAAATCAATGTTTAATCAGTTTTGGCTTTGTTGTCTTTTACGACCAAGAAAAAATCATTGTCGAGTTCGAGATAGCCGTATTCATATACAAAATAATAAGTCGAACCTTTTTGGGTCGTGCGTACGCTCGTGATGAGGCTAAAATCGAACCCTCGGTCGAGTAGGGTATTGCGAGTAGTTTTGCTTTTATCGTCATGGCAGATGTCTTCTAAAATCTTGCGGTTTCGGCGGAGGGCGTTGTTCGTGTTCCTGACGTAATTATTGGCGTCGGCGTTTACTTTGTTGTTATAGGCATTGCGACACAAGTCCGAACAAAATTTTTTGTCCGACCGTCCGATGATGGGTTCTCCGCATTCTAAGCAGGTTTTTTGTGGCATTTTATTATAATGAATAATGGAAAATGAATAATGGAAAATGAATAATGGAAAATGAATAATGGAAAATGAATTATAGTACCTAAGGCTAACAAAACGTTTGATATTGGTAGCAATAACGTTTCATAAACCAATCTCATGCCTTAGGTATGACACAAGAATGTTTCATACCTACGGCATGAAAATAACAAAATAGGCAAAACCTCGCTACCGATATTTAATCCCTACGGGATAGCTTTTACATTGGTTTACTACATCAAATATACAAAACTTCTTACCCGTTTACAAACGCTTACAAATGTTTTTATCTGTATATAAATGACTATCAACCGAATAGCGTGGAGGAGAAGCTGCAACTTTGCAATGTCAATCGGAAATAGAGCGTGGTTGGCTAATTTATTTTAACAATCATTTTTTAACGTACAAAACAATGAACACAGTAAAATTAATCGGAAACGTAGGTAACGAAGTAAATTTATTCAACTTCGATAATAACAAAAAAGCAGCTTTTAGCTTGGCAACAGACGAAGTTTACACCAACAAAAACAACGAAGAAGTAAAAAATACTACGTGGCATAAAGTAGTAGCGTGGGGGAAAGTGGCCGAAGTCTGTGCTGATTTGATAAGTAGAGGCAAATTGGTGAGTATTCAAGGAAAACTCAATTATAGAAATTATGTGAATAAGGAAAATAAAACGGTTTATATCACCGAAATAGTTGCTTATAAAGTTTCGGAGGTAGAAGCTAAGCAACAGTCATAATAAAGAGATTATTCTGCTAATTCACACAATTTTGTTTTACCCAAAGCCCAAGTTCTGACGAATTTTGTAGGAACGTCCAATTTGGACGTTCCTACGGGGGTTGGTGCAAAAAAAAGAAGTCGTCTCGATTACTCAAGACGACTTTCTTCTTTTTTGGGGTACTGAGCGTTTAATTCATTTGTAAGATTTTAATCTCTGTACGACGGTTTTGAGCGTGTTGCTCTTCCGTACATTCTACGCCATCAACGCAGCCATTTACTGGCATTGTTTCTCCATAACCAGCAAACTCTACTCGGCTGCGGCTAATACCACGTTTGAATAAGTAGCTTGCTGAAGCTTTCGCACGGCCTTCAGAGATTTTTTGGTTGAAATCAGACTCGGCACGGCTATCAGTATGAGCTCTAAGCTCAATACGCATTTTTGGATACTTACGCATCATAGCCACCAATTTGTCTAACTCTGAACGAGCATCTGAACGAAGGTTACATTTACCATAATCGAAGTAAATATTATCAACCTGTACGATGTCGCCCGTACCAAACATATATATATCGGCAGTTACACCGCCTTTTTTACAATTCAACTTACGCACACGCTTACCTTTCGAGCCGAGGTTGTCTTTTGAGCCTTCAACTGTATAATCGCATCCTTCTGCTACCGTAAATTCATAGTTACCTGTAGCGTCAGTATAAGCAGTTTGAGTAGAGCCATCACATTCGCTACGGAGAGTCACGAGTACGCCATCAACGGCTTGTTTAGTGCCTTGTGTCATTACACGACCACGAATCGTACAAGTATTCCCAGATAATACTGTGCCATTAGCACCTGTTCTACCAGTTCCACTTGTGCCTTGTTGGCCTTGTGTAGTGGTTTCACCAGCGTAACCATTTTGTGCATTTGCAGTATTCGTCCCATTTGCTCCACCATTTTGTGCAAGTGCGGTTGAATCAACCGCTGGTTTTGGTCGACTCATTGGAATCTCCAGACGAGAGGCTTCGTTGTCACAATCTTTTGTCGAGAAACTTACAGTATTGGCACTATAACCATCACGAGTGGCACGGAAAGCAAATTCTACATCTTGGTCAAGCCCTTCGAGTTTTACACTACCATCAGCATCACTCATTTTCTCTTTGATATTACCATCTTTGTCTTCATATACAATTTTGGCATTATCAAGTGGCATTTTGGTTTCGGCATCATAAACGGCAATGATTAGGTCACAACCCTCTTTGAGTTCGCACTCCCTATCGAATTTGTAGATGTCGTCATCGGCACCACCACGTTTACGATTTGAACTAAAATAACCAGCTTTACGAAGGGCATCGGTTACGATACCGAAATCATCTTTGCTTGAATTTACGGGAGCTCCAAGGTTTATTACTCGACCTTTTGAAGTTGTGCCGTCCATCTGCACAAAGAAAATATCTAAATCGCCTAAACCAGCATGACCGTCAGAAGAGAAATAAAGATTGCCTTTTTCATCAACAAAAGGAAACATTTCATTGCCTTTTGAATTGACTGTTTTTCCTAAATTGATAGGAGCAGACCAGTTTCCACCATCGTAGCGAGAAACATAAATATCTGTTCCTCCAAAACCACCTGGCATATCAGAAGCAAAAAAAAGTAACTTTTCATCGGCTGAAAGTGCAGGATGGCCTGTTGAATATTCATCGCTATTGAAGGGTAATTCTTTGATATTTTTCCAGCCATCTTTTGCCGCATCGCCTATGTATAGTTTCAATTTATTGATACCATCTGAACTACGTTTGGCTTTACCGTTATTGAAGTTATTTCTTGTAAAAATTACTTTAGAAGCATCTTTGAAAAATGCGGCTGGACCTTCGTGATACTTTGAGTTGATTGAACCACCAAAACGCTCCGATTCAGTAACTGGGCGGTCGCCGTAGCCTAAACCAGCCATTACGTTCATGCCACCGTATGTTCCGATTGTGCGGCTATCATTGGCAGTAGGAGCGGTGTATTCGTCGGATCCAACAACGCCACCTCTGCTACTACGTTTGCGAGGAGCTTTAATATCGCCTGAGCCTGTTCCCAAACCAGCGGCTTGTCCGCCAATGGCCGAGACATCATCTAAAAAGAATAAGTCAAGGAAAGGGGTTTCGTTCCAGTTGAATACTCGACGCACCCCGACAGTATTGTGGCGGTTTGAGACGAATACCATACCATTTTTGTAGTATGATGGAGAGAAATCGGCTGAATTGGTATTGATTGAAAGGTAATCAACTTTGTAGCAGTTGGCATTTTTAGAAAGTACGCTTACATCATTATAAAGTTTTGAGAAGCCTTTTCCACGAGGGTCATCTTCTACTTTACGAGTGTATTTATCGTACATCTCTTGAGCCTCACGGTATTTACCATTGCTGGCAAGCACCTGTGCATACTTGAGGCAAACAGTAATGTTTTCTCCTGACAAATCGCCTGCTGTATTCATAATTTCAGCATATACACGCTCGGCATTTTGCGTATCTTTAACCTTACAATAGCTATCACCGAGCTTTACCTTTGCAGCGAGCTTTTGTTGGTCAGTAAGACCTTTTTTCTTTAGAGCTGCCTCAAAGGCATCAATTGCTTTCACGTAGCATAAACTTTCGTAATGATGCTCACCAGTTTTTAGTAAGGCCTCTTGTGCCTTTACACTACCGCCGAGCAAGGCTGCTACAACCAACGCTCCAATTATTTTTTTCCTGACAATCATTTTATTAGAATTTAAAATTCACTCACGAATTTGTAAATTTAGTATGCGTATATGGGACTTGATATTGTGTGTCTGAATTGAAAGTCTGGACACAGACTTTCCTATTTCAAGATTTTTAAAGAATTCTTGAAAAGGTATGTACAATTCTATGCAACCTTCATACCAATTGGATTGCATAGTAAATTAGAACGTGTAATAAATATCTTAGAAATAACGTGGAGTAAGAATTTTGTTCTTACCGAAGCCAAATTCATAGCGAAGTAAAACTTCGTGTGTTGGGATACCAAGGAAACGACTCACACCTGTTTTCGACTCATCGTTTAGCTTATTAGATGTAAAATCATATGCATAACCAAGTTTGAATTGTGGTGTAAGCTGAAGCTCTATCATACCGATGGCGGCATCGAATAAGTTTTTGCTATCTTGTCCCATTGCTTGGAATTGAGAGATACGCCCCGAAACACCAAATGCAATTTTATCTTTAATCCAGAAGTTTAGGTTTCCGTCAAAGCCAAGTGGAGCTCCTTGTGTGTATCGAACCATCGTAGAAGGTTTGATTTTGAAAGACCCTTTTCCGATTACAAAACCCATCATAGCAAAATAATGACGGCGAGTTCTACCTATTGTTCCAGAGGAATCACCAACGTTAAAGTTAGAAATTGTATTTTGCATGATTTGTGGGCATGAAATACCTATATAACCTTTGTCATTACTTAGATAAATTCCACCACCAACATTCGGAAGGATTTTATTTTGGTCACTTGCTCCTGAAAATACGTTGTCTGTTCCGTCTGTAAGGTTTTGAGCATCAGATAAAGCCCAACGAACATTGGTTGCTCCACCTTGTACGCCGAATGACAAAGTAGAACGAGGCCCGACTTTAATACGGTAAGAATAGGTAGCGTAAACGCCAGTGTTTTTTTGAAGACCAACTTCATCACGCGTTACCTGAAGGCCTAAACCCATTTTTTCATTTTTGATAGGTGTATCCATCGAAAATGTAAAGGTTTTCGGAGCTCCATCAACACCAACCCATTGATAACGACCAAGGGCTGTAAGGCTCAGTACATCACGACTACCAGCATAAGCGGGATTAATGGCAAGGGTATTGAACATGTACTGGGAGAACATCGCTTCTTGTTGAGCGAAGGTTTGGTAGCTTACTGATAATGCCCCAACGAGCAAAAGTGCGGCTAACCTGTTTTTCAGGTTTGTAAAGTTTTTCATTTTTTACCAAATTAAATAGTAAAGATACAGTGCTTTTAAAGGTTCAATCAATATAGAATGTAACCGTTTAAACATTTTTATACTCAATAGCAAAACAAAGTTACATTAAGATTTTGAAATGTCAATATTTTTTTATTAAGAGTTATGACATCTCTTTTGGCTTGAATATCAAATAGTTATACTAAAAGAGTGATTTTTTGCTTGTTTATTGGGTGATGATTTTGATAAATCCCGAATGTTTTTCTTTTCTGAAAATACTATCGGGATTTATCAAATCATTCCTTTTATCTGGCAATAGTTATATACTGGATCTTAGGTTGATTGCCCCAGAAGCCTACTGCTTTCACGCAGATGAAGTATGTTCCGTCTGGTACACCTACTCCTTTGCCTCCAAGAACAATGCCATTGTTGGCTTCACCATTCCAACCTTCTACTTTTGCGAAGTCAGTGTTTTGGTAAACTAACTGCCCCCATCTGTTATAGATAAAGATTTCTGCTTCTACATCATCAACACCATTGATGCCTTTGATTACGAACAAGTCATTTCTGCCATCACTATTTGGTGAGAATGCTTGCGGTATGATACCTCGGTTGGTTGTATCGGTAATCGCTGTTTGACCTTTGATAGTGATAACCGTTGGCTGGTTATTATTGCCAGGGTTATTATCAGCATCTGGGTCAGGATTCAAGCCTGCTTGCGAAATATCTCTCACATTGGTTGTGCTATCTTTAGCTGTACCTGTGATGCTGTTTGAGTAAGTCGCATCTCCTTCTTTCGTACTCAACAATCTTAATTTGAATGTGAGCGTATCAGATGCTCCAACAGCTAATGAGCTACTGTCAGCAATTAGCATTGTCATTACTGTTCTACCGTTGAAAGTTGAGTCAATTTTAAGTTTACTATTTTTGCTCAACACTGGTTTTCCAACGATAACAAATTCTGCACTATCAGCAAATACTTTATCAAGACTATCACTTAATTGAACATTTGTGAGTTTACGAGTACCGTAGTTTTTCACGATTACATTGTATGATAAGTTATAGCTGCCATCAGCATTTTTTACGGTATCTAAAATCGCTGCTTTTGCGATGCCGAATGTTGTGCTGAACGATGGGATGATTGGGCTGCCATCACCAAGTTTTACTGGTGTACCGATACTGTTATTTTTCGGGTTTCCATCATTATTTTTTAGTGGGTCACCTCCTGCTGTAAAATCTGGGTCGTTTCCGTTCGTAGATAAGTCATCTACTGACTTATTCGTTGGATATTTACCAATTACTAACGCTTGGTTTTCGAAGTTAACTCTGTTCGATGTTGTTGTCAGGCGAGTAAATAAGGTAGCATTTCTTTCAGTATTGGTAGCGAGTGTACTTAGTGAGTCAACCAATAAATTAATTAGACTTCCACGACCAGTATAGTTGCTATTGACTGTTAGACCTGCATCGGCTGTTACTTTTACGGAATCAACTTTCACACTATCACCGAATGTTTCACTCAAGTTATCCTGAATTTGTACACCTGTGAATGCTACTTTTCCGTAGTTTTTCACTTTGAATGTGAATGTTACGTCGTAAGTGTTAGTTGTGCCTGCTACTAACTTAGGCTCGCTTGCACTCTTTGAGATTCCGATGAGGGCTTCTGGCAAGCTATTGAAGTTAATAACCGTTGAGGTATTACCCGATGGGTCTGGATTCACACCAGCATTTGAAGCATCGGTGATTGTCTGACCACTTGGTGTTTTTGCAGTAACTACAACATTATTTCTGAATGGCCCTTTATTACCATTAAGTTTCACATTGACCACCCATGTGAGTGTATCTACTTTGTTAGGAGCAAGCTGACTTGCATCTAACAACATACAAGTTTTGCTTGTACCGTTATACGAAGTATCTACTTTCAAGAGGCTGCCTGCACTTACTGTTGGTTTCACAGCGAGTTTGGCAACGGCTGGAGATGTGAATGTTTTTGATAAGGTATCACATACTTGGATGCTGCTCAAATTCAAGTTACCGCAGTTTTTGAGGATAGCCTTATAAGTAATATTATAGCTGCTATCGGCTTGTCTTACGGTATCTTTTACATAAAGTGCGATTCCGATACATGGTACTTCGATTGAGCTTCCACCTTCAGAATTTAGATTCAAGTTGGTTGGATTGCTTCCAGGAGCATCAGGGTTTAGACCAGCATTTGATAGATCAGTCACATTTTCGGTTGTTCCCGAAGTAAGCGTACCCGAACCAGAAACCACTGCTGTGTTAGCAAATGCTTTAAGTGTATCTGGCTGAACATTGACTGTGAACTTCAAGGTATCAGTTTTTCCGATTGCTATTGAGCCACCTGTTAGGGTCAATCTTGTATCAGTTGTTCCGTTGAATGCACTGTTGAGCGTCAATTGGCTACTTGTATTTTTGCTCGGAGCGGCTACTACTGTGAATGTCGCTGGAGCTTTGAATACTTTAGATAATGTATCTCTTACAATTACATTGTTTAGTGTCAATGAACCGTTGTTTTTAACGAGTAATTGGTAAGTTATATCAAAAGAACCATTTGCTTTCTTAGTGGTATCCAAGATAATTTTCGCAAGACCGACACTTGGCGATTTGTAGAGACGAACTACAGTTGGTTCGGCACTTTCTTTTATTACTGTTTTACCACTGTTTGAAACATCAGATACATCTTGTGGAATTCCAAAAGCGGTATTTCCGATTGCTTCTACGATTGCGTTGGTCGAGAACGGCCCTTCTTTGCCATTTGGTACGATATTGATTACAAATTTAACTGTATCTACTTTACCCGCTTCTACGATACTTCCTTCTGGAATTGTTAGATTCAAATCAGTAGTTCCATTGAAACTATCATTCGTTTGAATTTTGCTACCTATACCAGCCGTTGGCTTCTGAACGATTGTGAAGGTCGTTGGTGCTGGGAACATTGTTGCAAGGTTTTCAGTCACTTTCACACCTTCCAACTTCACGTTTCCACAAGCTTCAATCAATGCTCTGAAGGTAACATTATAGCTACCATTTGCTTGGCGAGTCGTATCGGCTGCTAAAGCGAGTCCTACGCAAGTTTCTTGGCATTCTTTACATTCAACTGTCCATTGGCTGATATTATTACTCAAGATTGGGTCAACTTGGTTAAGTTTGGTAATCTTGGCCGTATTGATAATCTGACCAGCTTTTGTTGTTTTAGCATTGTAAGTGTAAGTTCTGGTTGCACCTGCTGGTAAATTACCAATAACACTTAATAATGAATCAGTACCGAAAGCTGTAAAGCCAGGTGTTGTTGAAGTAATCGCTAAACCTTTAGGTAATACGTTTACTACATTTACATTAGTTGCCGCTTTTACTGTGCTATTGTTTTTTACAGTGATAGTATATGTAACTGGGTCACCAACTTTTAATTCAACACGAGAACCGACGATTTGGATGCTAACATCTACTTTCGATGTATCGGTTGTTGTTTCGCATTGGTCAATTGTTACGATGATTGGAGATGCTGGGCTGTAACAACCCGTGCCGCTCTTCTCAATTACATAATATGTTCCTGAACCTACTGCTGATGCGTTTGCAAGCATTGGGCTACTTGGTGAGCTTCCTGTATGGAACTCAAATGCTCCGCCTGTACTTTGTGTTTGGCTTGTTACAGAACTTGCCAAGTTTACAGTTGTTGCGGGGCAGTTGTTTTTAGTGATGGCCGTTACGGTTGGAGCTGCAATAGCATCACTCAATTTGACCACGATTTCATTTGAGCTAAGTGAAGCACAACCATTATTGTTGATGAGTTTTACTGTATAACGACCTGGTGTTTTCACCGTGATGCTCTTCGTTGTTGCCCCTGTACTCCATTTGTACGAACCTGTGTTTGTTGCGGTCAATACTACTGAGTCGCCGAAGCAGATATTTGCTGATTTGTCAGATGTAATAGTCGGAACTGTACTTACCCCATTGAGTGTCACTGTGAAGCTTGATGTTGCTGCTACACACGAACCGTTATCGTCTGGGTCGTTGGTAGTGAGTGTAAATTTCACGCTTCCTTTTATTAAATCATCGTTTGAATAATTATATTTAGTACTTAAGCTTAGAGCGTTATCGAATGAGCCTTTACCATCTGTTGTCCATTTTGCACTTGAGGCTGCACCACCAATTTTACCTTGTAGTGTGAAGAAATCAGCACTTAGACAAACGGTGGTATCTTTTGCTGCCAATGCAGTAGCTGGATTTGTAACACACGAAGGATTTACGATTTCACAAGTTGTAATTTTTACATTAACCTTAGCACCTTCGCTATAACATCCGTTACCTGCTTTCTCAAATACATAGTATGTACCTGTTCCTGCGGTTGATGGGTTCGTTACGGCAGGAGAACCTGGGGTTGTTCCTGTACGGAATACAAAAATTCCACCTTGCGAAGAGGCTGTACTTGTTACGGCTGTTGTAAGGTCAACTGTAACGAATGGACATGTATTTACTAAATCTCTGACAGTTGGTTTGGTAAGTCCACTACCAGTTACTTGTACTGTGATTACGTTTGATTTCTCACTTTGACAAGTACCACCATCACAGATAGCTGAGTAACTTGTGATGCTTGTAGGAGAAACCGTGATTACCGCACCGATTTGACCATCAGACCACTTAACTGTACCTACACAACCTGCTGCTTCGATTTGTGTGCTTGAGCCACCACAAATTTGTGTGTTTTTGCAAGTCACTACTGGAGGTATTGGATTTCCTACAGTAATTGTTGCGGCGGCTGATGGAGCTGATTGACAAGACCCAACTTTGCAGATTGCTGTATAAACTGTGGTTTCGGCAGGGTTTATATTGATTGAAGCCGATGTCTGACCTGATGACCACAATACATTTCCGCTGCATCCTAAGGCATTGAGTGTAAGGGTATCACCTTTACAGATTCTTGATGCTGTGCATGAGATAACTGGCGACTCAGGTTTTGGAGTAATGTTTACAGTTACTTTGTTTGACTGATCGCTTGTGCAACCACCTTGAGGTAATTTACATACCGCAGTGTAGTCAGTCGTATTGCTTGGTGTTACAGAGATGCTCGAACCTGTAAGGCCATTTGACCAAACTGTTGTTCCTTCGCAGCCTGTGGCTGTCAAAATTACTGCATCACCTGCACAAACTGTTTGTTTATTGCCAGTAATCGTTGGTTTGTTTGGTTTTCCAACAGTTACAGTTACGTCGTTCGATTTACCGCTTTCACATGTGGCTGTTTTACAAGCTGCTGAGAAAGTTGTAGTTGTTGCTACGCTTACAGTAATGCTTGAACCTGTTGAAGTATTAGACCAAATTATTGTACCTGCACAACCTGCTGCTGTCAATGTTACTTGACCTGTTTCACAAAGTGCGGTTGTTGAAGCTGAGATTGTTGGAGGCGTAAGATTGCCTGATTGAATCACGATTGCATTGGAGTTACCGCTTGTTCCGCAGCCATTTTTACAGATTGCAGTATAAGTTCCAGTACTAACAATGATTGAAGAACCAGTTGCACCATTGCTCCAAGTAATAGTTCCACCAGTACAGCCTGTGGCTGTGATAGTAGCCGTTTCATTTCCACAAACTGCTGTTTTGTTTGAAGAAATAATAGGAGCGGTTGGTGTTTGACCACCACCGATATTGATAGTTTTCGATGCAGAACTTTCACATTCTTCAACGATACATTTTACTGTGTAAGTTGTAGTAACTGTAGGAGTTGCGGAGATCGTACCAGCTGTAGAGCCAGTAGACCACAATACAGTGCCGTCGCAATTAGTTACAGTCAATACCACAGAGCTACCGCTACAAACAGTCTCAGCTGAAGCTGTGATAGTAGGAGGTGCTGGATTGATTACAGTGATGACCGCATCTTTCGATGGTACACTTGCACAACCGTTTACGGTACAAATTGCAGTATAAGTAGTAGTTACAGTTGGTGAAACAACCATAGTCGCTCCTGTAGCCCCTGTACTCCAAGTAACACTTCCTTCGCAACCATTAGCTACGAATGTGAGAGATTCACCTGGGCAAATTCTTTCTTTACCACAAGTTACGATTGGAGCAGTTGGTTTTGGTGTTACAGTAATTACTTTAGTTGCTTTTCCGCTACAATTATTGACAGAGCAAGTTGCTTCGTAAGTAGTTGTTGAAGTTGGCGAAACAGTGATTGCTGAAGTAGTAGCACCGGTTGACCAAGTAAGAGACCCAGTGCAATTGCTTGCTGTTAAAGTTACACTTTCACCAACACAAACTCCATCTTTTGTTGCTGTGATTATTGGTGCTGTGCCAGCTCCGCCTACAGTAATGGTAAGTGGTGTTGATGCATTACTTGAACATTCGCCTACCTTACAAACTGCTGAGTATGTTCCAGTAATTGTAGGTGTGATATTAATGCTTGAACCAGTTAAGCCATTCGACCAAATAACTGTTCCAGTGCATCCATTTGCTGTCAGTTTAACTGATTGACCTGTACAAACTGAATTATTATCGGCTGTAATAGTTGGAGGTGTTGTTGGTGTTCCTACTGTTACAGTAATTACATTCGATTTACTACTAACACAAGTTGATTTAGTACAAGTTGCCGTGTAAGATGTTGTTGAAGTTGGCGAAACTGTGATTGATGGTGTAGTTACACCAGTTGACCACAAGATTCTGCCTGTACAGTTATTGGCTGTGAGTATTACGCTTCCACCATTACAGATTACATTCGTTGTAGAATTTGAAGTAAGCAAAGGAGGAGCAATCACGTTTATGACCACTTGTACTGGGTTTGATTTCGGACTAATACAGTTGTCAGTGATTTTACACTGAGCTGTATAGGTGGTAGTTGCTGTTGGTGTTACAATTATCGTGTTGCCAGTTTGTCCATCTGACCAAACAACAGTACCATTACATCCGATTGCTTCGATAGAAACACTTTCTCCAAGACAGATGTAAGGATTCGCACAAGCAATGAGTGGAGTCGTTGGGTTACAAACGGGTTGTTTAATTGTGATGTCGGCATCGTCATCATCATTTTCGTTTTTATTAACACCGTTGTTAGGCGTCGAATTAGGGTCTTTTTGGTCAGATTTCGTGACCTCAGCCCAGTTTTTGATTGTACCGGTTGTAGCGGTTACTTTCGCAACGATTTGGAATGTAGCGATTTGGCCAACATTGATTTGGTTGAATTTCGCCACTACTGTATTACCAGTTGTATTGATTACATCTCCACCTGTTGCACTGATGATTTGTAAACCAGCAGGTACAACATCTGTTACTTCTACATTTGTTGCATTTGAAGTTCCGTTATTTTTAACTTCTACGAAATATGTAATTTGGTCACCAGTTGCAGGAGTAGTATTGCTGACTACTTTATTCAAACTTAAATCAGCTAATAACTCTACTACTTTAGGTGTAATTGTTACTTTATCGTCATCGTCTTCTTTGGTAGTTTTACCATTATTAGGCGTTGAGTCTATATCTTTTTCTGTTACTTTAGTTATCTGAGCAAAGTTTGTCATTGCTGCTGAACCCGTTACTTTAGCAATATAAGTTAAAGTGATGGTCTGATTTACTGCAACGTTTGAAATAGTTGAAGTCAATACTCCGCTATTATTTGTAAAGAATGTACTTGATACAAATTGTAAACCAGCAGGTAATTCGTCAGTTACTTCAACGGCTGTTGCTGCGTCTGGTCCAGCGTTAATTACTTTTACGGTGAAGGTAATGTTATCACCAACATTTGGTGTTGCATTATCTGTTGTTTTTGTCAAGCTTAAATCAATAGATTTGTCACAGTTTTTCAACGTAACTTTCAATAATGTTGGATTACTGTAACATCCCGCACCTGATTTTTCAAATAAATAATAGGTGCCATTGCCAACTGCCGTAGGATTTGTCACTAAAGGTGAACTTGGATTAGCAGTAGTATGCCATTCGAAGCTACCACCTGAAGTGCTTACAGCATTGAGAATAAAGTTATTCAGGTTGATTGTTTTACCAATACATTCTTCTACTGCACTTACACTAGTAGGATTAGCTGGACGAACATTTACAACAACTGAAACTGGCTGGCGTGTATTCGGACAACCCTCTGGAGCATTAACAATTTCTGCATAATAAACTGTTGTTGTTGTTGGGAAAACTGCAAATGCACTTCCACTATTAACAGTGGCAAGAGGAGTTCCACCTGTTGGTGTTAAATACCATCTGACAGTACCACCGCCAGCGATTGTTCCTTTGATTGAAGTTGTATCACCTGAGCAAATGTCTGCATCAACTGCGATAGCTACTAATTCAGCACAAACAACTGGTAGATATATAGCACCATCAATCGTTGGATTGTCTTTCAACGTTGATACAAATGGGTCAATGCTGATTTTTGATGAATAACCCGAAGTTGGGTTGAAATCACTATCTTTTGTATCGTCTCCTGCATCAACTTTGCTTGAAAGCACAAATGACGTTGGTAAGGTACTGGTTATGATTCTTACAACATAGTCACCTTTTGGTAAATTATTGAATGTATAGAAACCACTCGTATTTGTAGTTGTAGTATTAATTGCTGCACCTATCGGATTGCCTAAGGCATCTGAAGCATATAATTCTAATTTTACATTTCCAACCCCTACTTCGCCTGAATCTTGTAAACCGTTATTGTTGGTATCTTTCCAAACAAAGTCTCCAATTGAGCCAAGTGGGCTGTAAATACCACCATCAACCGTCAAGATGTCTTTTTTAGTAGCATCGTAAGGGTTAATTGTAATTTTATCAGATAAACCCGTACTTGGATTGACATCACTGTCAATGGCATCATTAGTACCAATATCTTGTTTTGTAGTAAGCTGAGACCCTGAAGGAAGTGAGCTTGTAACTACTTTTACAACATAGTTTCCTGCTGATAAGCCAGTAAATAAATATTTGCCATTTGCATCAGTCGTATCTTTTTTCAACGGCGAGCCAATTGGTAGACCAATGGCATCCGAAGCATATAATTCTATGATAATACCACTTATACCTGTTTCGGTGGCATCTTGTAAGCCGTTATTGTTTGAGTCGTTCCAAACGTAATCACCGATTGAGCCATATTTAGGCTTTAAGCCAGCATCAATATTCAGGTTATTCCGTAAAGTGTCTGATGGTAATTTTGAAGTATCAATATTAATTAATTGTGAAAGGCCTGTTGTGCCTACATCGCTATCTTTGGTATCATCAGTACCTGAGTTTTGAGTAGCGAATGAATCAAAACTGACTGGCTTCACAAATTGAACTCGGTAGCTGTCAGTTGTCAAGCTATCAAACAAATATTTCCCTTGGGCATCAGTAAGAGTCGAATCAAGTTTAGCACCTGAAGCACTTAACAAGTAAACTTTGACACCAGCTACTGGTGGCTCTGCTGCAGTAGAGCCTTGTTTGCCATCATTGTTTGTATCTTGCCAAACGTAGTCTCCAATGCTGCCATAAGGCCCTTCAATAACTTGAACCGCACAACAACCTTGTGCAGGACAATTAGAGATATTAGTAGTAAATGTAAATGTACCAGGGGCTTTAATAGTTAATGATGAATCGGCATTTACGACTGCAACTGTCGAGTTTGGTTTAATTTCAGACGTGCCATTAAACCATTTAATCGTTGAACCATATTTGTAGGGAGCAGGTACAGAAATAGTATATTCCTCACCAGGATACCAGTGAAGAGGGACAGAGAAACATGCTGTGGCAATATCATCTTCATAAAGTTTTGAATTATTTGGAGAAGAGTCAGTATCTTCTTGACCTGCTCCAACTGAAAGTACTTCGGCAGTATTAAAGAATACACCTTGTTGAGTTACTGTGGCATTGATCTCTAATTTTACAGAATCTCCGACTGCTAATGTTGCAACATTCCATGTACCAATGCCTGTGATTGGACTATACGAGAAATTAGCTCCACCAGTGTGCGTATTCAAGACCGCACCAGCAATTGGGAAATTATCTTGAACTACAATTGAACTTGCAGCCGAGGGGCCAGAGTTCTTTAACCATAGCGTGTATTTGACGCTCTCGTTCAGTGTCGGTAAGGATTTATCAATCGTTTTTCTGAGCGATAAATCAATCAAGCTTTGTGCCGAAACTCCAAAAACACTAATCAGAATCAACAGAATTGTTGTTGCGAAACCCTTAAAAAATGGATTTTTAGAATAATCATCCTCTTTAATTCTTTTCGAAGAAGAGAATGAAGGTGTCCATCGTTTCAACTTAGTATCAAAATGACTACCTAAATGGTACTCTTTGACAGTTGAATTACTGTTAAGGGAAAGCTTCTTCATGGTTAAATCTTGATTTGTTAATAAATCAGCAGGCACAGATTTGGCTTTATCTATATTTAATTGAGGAGGATAGTTATTAGTAAAGTATTCTTGCAAACTATTTTCTGCATAAAGTTTTTCATGCGGTTTTACCGAGATGCTTTCTTTAGGCATAATTTGAGGTAAAAGACTATTCTTTGATTTAAAAAATAGACTAATTACATTGACAATTTTCTGCACAAGTTCTAAAATTGTATCATCTTTGTTTGATTTGTGCTGTTGTGAATACCCCTTTATTGGCATTGGGATACCCCTTTCGGTAAAATTGTATTTCATTTGCAAGTATTTTAATAATTCTCTTCATGTATTTATTGCACTTATTTGAAAGATACTGGCCTTAAAACATGATATATTGATACATCATGATATTGTTAGAACCTGTATATGCAGGCAAATACTATATTCAATTAGAAATAGCATCCAAAACTGTGCCAAACCTATTACAATGACCGTTTAATAAAAAATTCGGTTTAGTGACCTATGTAGTAGAAAAAAGGTAAAATGTTGACTTTTGAAGAATGTTTGGCATAGAATAACTAAAACTATGCCAAATTGATATATATTATAAAAAAACATCCGTCTATTAAACGGATGTTTTTTCTGAAAAAAAATATTGAGTGGTAAACCCGCAGGTAGTAAATACCTTCAGGTTTTAGAAGTCATAACCCAGCGATAAGTATAGTTTTGGAGGATTTACCTCTTTATCTTCAAGCCCCCAAGCATAATCGGCTTTTACGAAGTAGCCCAAAATAGTAGTTCGGACACCTACTCCATAACCCACTAAAAATGGGTTTTTAAAATTAGTTACAGTAGCTCTAAATGGGTTTTGTCCACCGCCAACTATTTCGGTATTCAAGCTATTTTGGCGATTAAATGGCCCTTTGTTTCCGTACCATGCTGTTCCTACGTCAGTAAAGCCAACAAATTGTAGATTACGTAAGAAATTTGAGGTCAATGAGCCTTTTGAGACAGATTGTGCTAAAGGAAAACGTAACTCTAAATTGGTCAGCAAGTGGCTTGTACCGAAAAGTTTTGCGAAATTGAAACCTCTTAAATTTCCTGCAAAATCATAAAATAGAATATCTCTTAAATCTCTTGGCACACCAATCGCTTGTCCATTTGTTGCTTCAATCGTGCGATTGATAGAGTTTTCAACTCCTCCTAAAATTGTTACTTTTGGAGCATTTCCAAGCGAACGACTATAAGAAAGACGCCCAGCCAGAATAACACTACCGAATAGTTTACGATAGTGACGAGCATCAATAACCATACGACTAAAGTTTTCACTACCACTCTTGAAGCTATATGAGCGGTCAAGGCGAACTTTAGCACGTGTGCCTACCAAAACTTTGCTAAATAATGGTGTAGTATTGTCATAAACTATCTCACCACGGAAACCTAAATAGATGGATTGCAGGTTTTTTCGACCTAAATCGGCAATATCAATATCTGATGTAGAGGTAATATTGGGTGATATTACAGCTTTTAAATATTGACTAAATGGATAAGAAGCAAATGCCGAAAAACGATTGTAGTAAAGACGGCGGTCGATACTGAGGACGGTTGCTTGAGGAGTGTTGATGTTTAGCGGGCGAAACAGATAAAGGCTACGATTATCTAATTCGTTAAGTGCAATGGAACGTCGCTGAATATCCAAACCCCAATCAACTCTTCTGACATTATTATTATAGCTTAATTGTACATCATGGTTGCGTAAAATAGGTGTAATGAAAAGCCCCAGTTTGATGCTGTGATTTTCGAGTAAATCGTTCATTACTAATGTATTTTTCATGCCCATTCTTCTTACAGGGTCAGTCAAAAACTCTGATTTTACATCATTGGCAATCACAATATTTTCATAAGCAAGTGGACCTTTTATTTTCAAAACTTCCTTGAATCTACCTGATTTCGGAATTGTCTTATCGGTTGTTTCTCCTTTAGCTTTGGCTGTTTCTGCTGCTAATGATTTAATGATGTTTTCGGCATCAAATTCATAATTGTCAGTATCCACTTCGCCAGGTTTAAGTTCAAGTTTTTGCTTTGTTTCAACCAATGAGCTATTAGGTTTTGTTTCTGTTGGTTTAGTTTGGCTATTATCTTGTACTTTTTCTTCATTCGTTGCGTACTGATTATTCGCATAATATTCTCGCCATTCTTTGATAAATCTATTATACGAAATACCAAGCGTACTCGTAATACTTGATTCTTCGGTGCGGATGATACGAGTCAGATTCAGAATATTGGAAATATTATCTTTTCCGTAACGAACCGCAATGTAATTCCATATTGATTGACCAATTATTTCGGCATCTTTGCCTTGTAGAGTTTCAATTTTCTTGTCTTTATTTTTCAGAATCGCCGTACGCATTCTGTCCAACATAAGTAGGTTCTCATTATCACCCGAAATATAAGCTGAAATTCCTGCCATGTACCATTCTGGCACTGTCAGCAAAAGCGAACTTTGTAAAACCTCCTTCAAACTTCCACCATAAAGCATATCATAGACAAACAGGCGAGCAATTTGCTGTACGAGTTCTTGCTTAAACTGCTCTTCGTTGCCTGTGTAAGCAATTTGCACACGAGATTTTGCCAAGTTCAGAATACTCCCATCTAAGTCAATTGGAGCGGTTAGGCCGATATTGCTTTGCTCAAGTTCTTTTGGTGAATTATACAAAAATATCTTCATTGTCGTAAAGGGCGTATAACCCAACAACTCCGTGATACGGTCGTATTCACCTTCGGCTATTTTGGCGGCATTTTGGGCAATTTTATCGCCACTTCGGTAATAGTTAAACTCAAAATTATTGCTCCGAATCGTAAGCCATTCAAATCTTTTATATTGAATACGGCTTTTCCCAAACTCTTCTTGGGTTGACGAAAAGTAGCTTTGTGCAGACACACGACTTATGCCTAATGCAAGCATTAAGCAAGCCACCGTGCTTATTCGACGAAGAGTAAACATATTTTGCATGCCTTTGTATATTTCCAAGAATACAGATTTTCAGTAGGTTAGAATTGTAATCTGACAAATTTGGGTTTGCAAAAGTGTCGGATAAACAATTTCGGGTTTTAAATTTTGTGTGAATTTTAATCAAAAAACTCGCACAAAACTCTACAACGAATATAACGAATAAAAACGCTCAATGTTAGCTTCGGGCATTAAAACTTTATTAGTTTCTAAAAAACCGAGCATTTCTTCGGCAAAATAGGGTGCAAGCGATACGCCTTTCGTGCCGAGTCCGTTAAATATATATACGTTATTATGGAGCGGATGGTTGCCCATGAATGGGCGACGGTCTTTGGTGGTAGGTCTGATTCCCGCCTCTTGGGCTGTAATTTGGTAGGATGGAAATAGGAATTTACTAATTTTTGAGTTAATCAATTCTCGGCCACTTTCGGTGGCTTGCCAGTCGAGATTATCCCAAATATAAGTTGAGCCGAAGCGACATTTTCCTTCGCCAAGTGGAATAATCCAAAAGCCTTGATTGATGATTTCTTTGATTTTATAGCCATCCACATCGGCCAAAAGTGTTTCGCCTTTGGCAGGATTAAA
>OFDN01000690.1_pt1 | contig 25697 bp, 28 predicted proteins | sample 1520971 | NCBI WGS metagenome assembly OFDN01 (sample SAMEA94257418, study PRJEB24077) | hot springs metagenome | biome: Aquatic biome; feature: Geographical feature; material: Water | place: India | collected 2012-06-12 | depth 5 m
TCGGGGGCCTTCGGGCCCCTTTTTTCGTTCAAGTCGTTGATGATCGTGCAGTTTCAGGATTCACAAGCGATTCGGTCTGTGCCATGATTCGCTCCAGGCCCCCGTGAGAGGGGCCAGGGTAAGGCAGATGTCGGCAGCACACACGCAACGCGGTCTTGGCGGGTTGGCCTATCTGGGCTTTGTCGCAGCACTTGGCGTCTATTTCACCTTCGCCGCCGTGCAGGGCGACTACGGGATGTTCGCCCGCGTCGCGATCAATGCCGAAGCCGAGGCGCTGCGGGTGGAGCGGGATCGTCTGTCCGCCGAGCTGGCCGAAATGCAGAACCTGACGCATCGGCTGTCGGACACCTACCTGGACCTTGACCTGCTGGACCAGCAGGCCCGCGACGTGTTGGGTTATATGCGCGCGGACGAAATCGCCATTCGCTGAGGGGCCGGATTTCGCCGCTTTTCCCGCAGGTCGGGAGCCCGAGGCTGCTGAATTGAGCGCCTGTCGGCGCAAGCCTTTTGTCTCGCGGCCTTGCGTGAAGGACGCAAGACCGCTCGGAGGTGCCTCCGGCGGGGATATTTGTGCAAATGTGAAAGGCAGGCGAGAGCTTCCCGTGGCGCATGGGGCCATTCCGCCAGCGCATGACGCAGCGGTATTTTTGTTTTGACCCAATAATCTCCGATGCTGTATGGATGGTTTAACGCTAAACCATTTCATAGCCCGTGGGAGGAGCCCTGATGGCGAAGAAGCCTGAGGCGAGACCGAATGTCTCGAAGGAAGAGTTGCTGAAATTCTACCGCGAGATGCTGCTGATCCGCCGGTTCGAGGAGAAGGCCGGGCAGCTGTACGGCATGGGTCTGATCGGGGGGTTCTGCCACCTGTACATCGGGCAGGAAGCGGTGGTCGTGGGCCTGGAGGCTGCGGCCAAGGAAGGCGACAAGCGGGTGACGTCCTACCGCGACCACGGGCATATGCTTGCCTGCGGGATGGACGCCAAGGGCGTGATGGCCGAGCTGACGGGCCGGAGTGGGGGATACTCCAAGGGCAAGGGCGGCTCGATGCACATGTTCTCGAAAGAGAAACATTTCTACGGCGGGCACGGGATTGTTGGCGCGCAGGTGCCGCTGGGGGCGGGGCTGGCCTTTGCGGACAAGTACCTGGGCAATGACAACGTGACCTTCACCTATTTCGGCGACGGGGCGGCGAACCAGGGACAGGTCTACGAGACCTACAACATGGCAGAACTCTGGGACCTGCCGGTGATCTTCGTGATCGAGAACAACCAGTATGCGATGGGGACGAGCGTGAAGCGGTCCACCAAGTCGACCACGCTGTTCGGGCGCGGGCTGGCTTATGGCATCCCGGGCGAGCAGGTCGACGGGATGGACGTGCTGGCGGTGAAGGCCGCGGGCGAGAAGGCGGTGGCGCACTGCCGGGCGGGCAAGGGGCCGTATATCCTGGAGATGATGACCTATCGCTATCGGGGACACTCGATGTCGGACCCGGCCAAGTACCGGACGCGGGAGGAGGTCGAGAAGATCAAGACCGAGAAGGACTGCATTGAGCATGTCCGGGATCTGCTGACGCAGGGGGGCCTCGCGTCCGATGAGGAGCTGAAGGCCATCGACAAGGAGATCAAGGCGATTGTGAACGAAAGTGCGGAATTCGCCAAGGAAAGCCCGGAGCCGGACCTGTCCGAGCTTTGGACGGATATCACGGTCTGAGGGGGGAATATCATGGCAACTGAAGTACTTATGCCCGCACTGTCCCCCACGATGGAGGAAGGCACGCTGGCCAAATGGCTGGTGAAGGAAGGCGATACGGTCAAGTCGGGACAAATCCTGGCGGAGATCGAGACGGACAAGGCCACGATGGAGTTCGAGGCCGTGGACGAGGGCATCGTCGGCAAGATCCTGGTCGCTGAAGGCACGGCGGGGGTGAAGGTGAACACGCCGATTGCGGTGCTGGTCGAGGAAGGCGAGACGGTGTCGGATGCACCGAAGCAGGCGGCGGTGGCGGCAGTTGCTGTGGCAGCAGAGGCGCCGGTTGCGGCTCCGGCAGCGGTGGCGGCCCCTGCCCCGGCCCCGGTCGCGGCGCAGGGTTGGCCGCACAGCGACCTGCCGGAGGGTCCGACGAAGACCATGACGGTCCGCGAGGCGTTGCGCGAGGCGATGGCCGAAGAGATGCGGGCCGATCCGACGGTCTTCCTGATGGGGGAAGAGGTCGGCGAGTATCAGGGTGCCTACAAGATTTCCCAGGGTCTGCTGGATGAGTTCGGGGCGAAGCGGGTCGTTGACACACCGATCACCGAGATGGGCTTTGCCGGGATCGCCACGGGCGCGTCCTGGGGCGGCCTGAAGCCGATTGTCGAGTTCATGACCTTCAACTTCGCCATGCAGGCGATTGACCATATCCTGAACTCGGCCGCGAAGACGCTGTACATGTCGGGGGGCCAGATGGGCAGCCCGATGGTGTTCCGCGGGCCGAACGGCGCGGCGGCACGGGTTGGGGCGCAGCATTCGCAGGACTATGCGGCCTGGTATGCGGCGATCCCGGGCCTGCGAGTCTGCATGCCCTATTCGGCGGCGGACGCGAAGGGTCTGTTGAAGTCGGCCATTCGCGATCCGAACCCGGTCGTGTTCCTGGAAAACGAGATCATGTACGGGCGGTCCTTCGAAGTGCCCACGGACCCCGATTTCGTGGTGCCGTTCGGGAAGGCGTCGATCATGCGGTCGGGGTCGGATGTGACCCTCGTGTCCTTCGGGATCGGGGTTTCCCATGCCCTCGCGGCGGCGGAAACGCTGGCGGGTGAAGGGATCAATGCCGAGGTGATCAACCTGCGCACCCTGCGGCCCATCGACTATGACACGGTGCTGGCCTCGGTGATGAAGACCAACCGCTGCGTCACGGTCGAGGAAGGCTTCCCGGTGGGGTCGATTGGCGACCATCTGGCGTCCACGATCATGCAGCGGGCGTTCGACTACCTGGACGCTCCGGTCGTGACCTGCACGGGCAAGGACGTGCCGATGCCCTACGCCGCGAACCTGGAGAAGTTCGCCCTGATCACGCCCGCCGAGGTCGTGACCGCTGTCAAATCCGTCTGCTACCGGTGAGGTGAAGCCATGGCGACCGAAATTCTGATGCCCGCGCTGTCCCCCACGATGGAGGAGGGCACGCTGGCCAAGTGGCTGGTGAAAGAGGGGGATGTGGTCAAGTCGGGCCAGATCCTCGCCGAGATCGAGACCGACAAGGCGACGATGGAGTTCGAGGCGGTCGATGAAGGGACCGTGGGCAAGATCCTGATCGCGGAAGGCACGGCGGGGGTGAAGGTGAACACGCCCATCGCGGTGCTGCTGGAGGAAGGGGAGGATGCTTCGGCGGCGGTTACGGCGCCTGCGGCGGCCTCAGCGGCAGCCCCTGCTGCTGCGGTCGCGGCCCCTGCCCCGGCGGCTGCTCCTGCGACCGCTTCGGTGGCGGCGTCGGGTGGCGCGCGGGTGTTCGCCTCGCCTCTGGCGCGGCGGATTGCCAAGGAGAAGGGGCTGGACCTGGCGGCCGTGAAGGGCTCGGGTCCGCATGGGCGGATCGTGCGGGCGGATGTCGAGGGGGCGCAGCCGGGGGCTGCGAAGCCAGTGGCGGCAGTGGTCGCGGAGGCTCCGAAAGCGGCGGCCCCTGCCCCGGCGAAACCGGCGGGCGCAGTGCCGACCGGCATGGCGGCGGAGACGGTGCTGAAGATGTATGCCGACCGGCCCTTCGAGGAAGTGGCGCTGGACGGGATGCGGCGCACCGTGGCGGCGCGGCTGACCGAGGCCAAGCAGACCATCCCGCACTTCTATCTGCGGCGGGATGTGAAGCTGGATGCGCTGATGGCGTTCCGCGAGACGCTGAACAAGCAGTTGGAAGGCCGGGGGGTGAAGCTGTCGGTCAACGACTTCATCATCAAGGCCTGTGCGATGGCCCTGCAGGCGGTTCCTGCGGCGAATACCGTCTGGGCAGGCGACCGGATGCTGCGGCTGAAGCCGTCGGATGTGGCGGTGGCCGTGGCGGTGGAGGGCGGGCTGTTTACTCCGGTGCTGCGCGATGCGGAGAAGAAGTCGCTGAGCGCCTTGTCGGCGGAGATGAAGGACCTGGCGACGCGGGCCAAGACCAAGAAGCTCGCGCCGCATGAGTATCAGGGCGGGTCGTTCGCGATCTCGAATCTGGGCATGATGGGGATCGAGAACTTCGACGCGGTCATCAACCCGCCGCATGGGTCGATCCTGGCGGTGGGGGCTGGCGTGAAGAAGCCGGTCGTGATGGCGGACGGGACCATCGGGGTGGCCACGGTCATGTCGATGACGCTGTCGGTGGATCACCGGGTGATCGACGGGGCCTTGGGGGCAGAGTTCCTGAAGGCCGTGATCGAGGCGCTGGAAAACCCGATGGTGATGCTGGCTTGAGACGTTGCAGTGGGGGTTTTGCACCCCCACTCCCCCGCAGGATATTTGTGCAAAGATGAAAGGGGGCCGGAAGGTCCCCTTTTTCTTCAGCGGCTGGTGAGCCTTTCGATCAGTGTCCATGATCGGCGGACCAAGGTGGCGGCGCTGCCTGCAATGATGATCCAGAGGGTGACGGTCAGGGTCCACTCGGTCGCGTAGAAGGCAGCGAGCACGGTGCCAGCGGTGAGGACGGCCATGCGCTGCGGCTTGGCGAGGGGGCCGGAGAAGTCGGGGGGGAAGCCTTCGGCCCGGCCGAGCTCGCGGATGTAGGCGGTGGCGATGGCGAGGGCGGCGGCGAGGAGGCCGAGGGCGGGTTGGTTCGCGGCGAGGCCCGCGCCAGTGAAGAGGAGGAGGTCGGAGACGCGATCGGGGGCCTCGTTCCAGAAGGGGCCGTCCTTGGCGCCCTTGCCGCCCTCGATGGCGACCATGCCGTCGATCAGGTTGCAGACGAGGCGGGCCTGCAGGGTGGCTGCGGCGAGGAGCAGCGCGAGGAACTGGAGAAATCCGCCGTTGGTGGACAGCCAGTAGAGGAGGAAGCCCAGGGCGGCGAAGCCCATCGAGGCTTGGGAGATCTGGTTGGGCGTGATGCCCTTCGCGACGGCCCAGGAGGCGAGGCGCGCGGCCCAGGCGGAGTTGCGCGAGGTGAGGGGACGGCGGTTTTCGCCGGTCATGTGGTGGACCAGACCCAGCGGGTGACGTGGAAGAAGATGGGCGCGGCGAAGATCACCGAGTCCAGCCGGTCGAGGAAGCCCCCGTGCCCGGCGATAAGGTGGCCCCAGTCCTTGATCCCCCGGTCACGCTTGATCGCCGACATGACGAGCCCGCCGAAGAAGCCCATCAGCGTGATGAGGAGGCACATGCCTGCCGCTTCCAGCGGCGAGAACGGGGTCATCCAGTAGAGCGCGGTGCCGATGGCGGTGGCGGATAGGGTGCCGCCGATCAGGCCCTCCCACGTTTTCGAGGGCGAGAGGTTCGGGGCAACCTTGGTGCGGCCGAGGAGCTTGCCCCAGACGTATTGGAGGACGTCGGACAGCTGCACGACGAAGATCAGGTAGGCGATGAGGATGACGTTGCGGCCTTCGAACCCCGGGATCTGGAGGTAGAGAAGCGCAGGCACGTGGCTGGCGCAGTAGACGCAGATCATCAGCGCCCATTGCGTTTCCGAGACACGGATCAGGAAGTCCTTGGTAGAGCCTCGGAGCGCCGAGACGACAGGAAGGAGGAGGAAGGCGTAGACCGGGATGAAGATCGAATACATCCCGTACCAGTCCGTGGCGAGGAACCAGTATTGCAGCGGCAGGATCAGGAAGAAGCAGGCGACAAGCGACCAGTGGTCGGCGCGGTTGTGGGTCGTGAGGGTCAGGAACTCTCGCAGCGCCGCGAAGGAGCAGAGGGCGAAGAGGAGGACGACGCCCGGCTTGCCCGCGATGAACGCCAAGGCGAGGCAGATCACCATCACCCACCAGGCGTTGATGCGGGCGTTCAGGTTCTCGATGACGGGGTTCTCGCCTGCGGGGGACAGGCGGGCGCGGAGGATTTCCCCGATCACGGAGGCGAGGACGAGGATCGTGCCGACGCCCGCGAGGAGCCAGAGGAGATGGGGCGTGGTCATGCGGACGCCTTCAAGGCGAGGAGGGCCTGGGTTGCGCGGGCCAGGAAGGCGTCCTTGGTCTCGTCCGGTTCGACGTGGAGGGGGGCGCCGAAGGTGAGGGTGCAGATGAGCGGAACAGGGATGACTTCGCCCTTCGGCATCACGCGGTTGAGGTTGGCGATCCAGACCGGGACAAGGTCGACGCCGGGCCGGGCCTTGGCAAGGTGGTAAAGCCCGGACTTGAAGGGGAGAAGGGGCGTCTCGGAGCTGTTGCGCTGGCCTTCGGGGAAGATGATCAGCGAGGAGCCCTGGTCGAGGGCGGTGACCATCTGGGCCACCGGGTCCTCGGTTCGTGCCTCGGGGCGGCGGTCGATGAGGACGGCGTTGAAGACTTCGCGCCCGATGAAGGCGCGAAGCGGCGATTTCAGCCAGTAGTCCAGCGCGGCCACGGGGCGGGTCTGGCGGCGAAGGGGGGTGGGAAGCGTGGTCCAGAGGAGGACAAAGTCGCCGTTCGACGTGTGGTTGGCGAAGTAGACGCGCTGGTGCGGCACCGGCTCGATCCCCTGCCAAAGGGCGCGAGGGGCGGTCATGAACCGGGCAAAGGTCGAGATCGCGAGCCCGGTGACGCGGGCAGCGAAGGCGCGCAGAAGGCTCATACGGGTCCGGTCATTCCGCCTTGAGGAGCTGGTCCATCGTCAGCGCGGGCTGGGCACAGCCGGCTTTGCCGACAACACGGGCCGGAACACCGGCAACGGTCGTGTTGTGCGGGACGTCCTCAAGCACCACCGACCCCGCAGCGATGCGAGAGCAGTGACCGACATGGATGTTGCCCAGAACCTTGGCCCCTGCCCCGATCAGGACTCCGTCGCCGATCTTGGGATGCCGGTCGCCGTCTTCCTTGCCGGTCCCGCCGAGAGTTACGGAATGCAGCATGGACACGTTGTCGCCGACGACGGCGGTTTCACCGATCACGATGGAATGGGCGTGGTCGATCATGATCCCCTTGCCGACGCGGGCGGCGGGGTGGATGTCGACGCCAAAGACCTCGGACACGCGCATCTGGACGAAGTAGGCGAGGTCGATCCGGCCAGACTGCCAGAGCCAGTGTCCGATGCGATAAGCCTGGACAGCCTGGTAGCCCTTGAAGAACAAAAGCGGCTGGAGGAAGCGGTGGCAGGCCGGGTCACGCTCGAACACCGCCATGAGGTCGGATCGGGCAGCAGCACCGATTCCGGGATCGGCATCGTAGGCCTGATCGGCGATTTCCCGCAGAATCTGCTCGCTCATCTCGCCCGAAGCAAGCTTCAGCGAGAAGCGGTATGCGAGCGCCCTCTCCAGCGTGGAGTGGTGGAGAAGGCCGGAATGGATCAGGCCGCCCAAGAGCGGTTCGTTGCGAATGGCTTCGACCGCCTCTTCGCCGACGCGCCGCCATACTGGATCAACGGCCGTTAATTTCGGTTTGGTTTCAAGCATGGCCAAGCCTCCGGATGCAGTATGTTCATACCACATCAGGGGCGGCTGGCGAGACGCAATTCTGCGTTGTGTGTCTTCGGAGGCTGCTGTCAGGGACTGATGTCGATCTGACGGAAGGGTCCGGGCCCGAAGCTTTGCGAGACCTGGGCTACCGCAAGCTGGAATGAGCCGATCACCCCGTCGATTGCCCGCATCGCAGCCGTATACTGGAAGGACGGCTGCGACGTGGCGTATTCGGTGACGATTGCGGCACCCTGGATGATACGAACGCGGTACGCCTCGCCATCTTCGGCCAGAGGCACTTCGGACGACAGCCACGAGTCCCCGTCGATGCGGGTGCGCCGCTTCCAGTCACAGTGCACATCACCGGCGACGACCGTGTGGCGCAGGTGGGACACCGGATAGGGGCGAAGACCGATACCGTCGAAGGCCTCGACCCTCAGCGTCACGTTGACATCGTCGTAGCCGCGCGATGCGACCCCGATCCGGTAGTACCGGGCGAGACCCCGCGCCGACTGTGCAAGGTCGATTTGCGTCAGCGCGAGGTCCAGGAGAACCACCGTGCTGCCGACCGGCCAGACCTGAGGCATGATGCCATCGGTTCCGAGTTGCCCGCGCAGACGACCGGACAGTTCATAGGTATCCGGCGCCACCAGCTGCGCGGTCCTGAACTGGAAGACCTCCCAGTTGCTGCTGCTGCCGTCGCCGATGGCGATCGCATTTGACCCGTTCAGTACCGACAGATCGGCAGCCGAGGCCAGGTCTCCGCCCGAAAGCTTCACCCGCAGGGGTGGACCGTTGTCCCAAATGCCCGGCCGGTGGAAGGTCAGGGTCGATTCCGTGACGCCGATCACGCCAGGCGCGGCGATCAGGCGGTTGATCTCGTATCCGGCATCTTCACTGGACGACCAGACGGCAACTGACCCGGGCCAGGGCTCGGCAGCAACCGCAACATGCGGGGCGTGTGGTACCTCTTCGCCGGTCAGCAGCGGAAGATCCAGAAACACCGGGACCACCGGGACTGGAGGACTGAAGGATCTGACGGTGATGTCCTCATCAGCCCGGTCGGACGGCAGGTAAACCCCGGGTTCAACGCGCACGGCTTCCAGCGTTTGCGCCTCGGCCTGTTCGATCCTGTCGATCCGGTAGCGCCGCCCTTCATACCCAATGACATCCCCTGCCCCGATCGACAGTCGCGACTTCGGCAAGGCAAGGCGAAGGCTGTCACGGGCGACCCTCGACTCCGCCAGCCAGCGTTCGACCGCCGTCAGCCCCTCGAACCGCGTCAGCGCAAGTGGCAAGTCGGTCTGCGACACGCTGGGCGAAGGGTCATCGGCAAACCGGGTCTCGACCGCCCGCACTTCGTAGCTGGACTGGGCATCGACAAACCCAAGCCGCACCTGACCGGCGGTCTCACTTTCCGACAGGCGCGTGAGTTCGAACCGCCCCTCGATGTCGGGAGACAGGGCCAGGTCATCGGCCCCGATCTCAGCCGCAACCTGTGCACTGCGATTGCGGAAGACCACCTTGCCTTCGCGTTCGAAGGCGTCAAAGGAATAGGCAAGCATCAAGGGCTGCAGTGCCGCTCGGGCGGTCGTGACGTCGCCCTGCTGATAGCCTCGGACAAGTCCGTACAGGGACGCCACATCAATCGCCTCGACATCCGAGTCGCTGCAGATTTCCCTGACAACCGAAGCCAGCGGCTGGTTCGAAGCCCGACCGTTCAGCCAGTGCCCACGGGCGTAGTTGTCGCCATCGCTCCAGACCTCGGTCTGGCCGGGGAATTCCGGGAAGGGGCGCGCGTCCCAGGCCCAGGCATGGGCGTGGTCCATATCGACCATGGGCGCCGCATAGGTGACCGAGACCGGGTTGTTCACCGGATCGGTCCAGAACGACCGCATGGCCAGAAGGTATTGCATCTGGATCAGGTCATCCCGGCGACCATTCGACCAGATCGGCAGGCCCGACTCGGACGACTTCACGTCGATGAACTTGTTCGGCTGGTTGGTGCCTTTGTCGACTGCCGCCGTGCCGTATTCGGTGAAGCGGATCGGTTTCGACTGCGGCACCCAGACGGTAGGTGCCAGGTCCCGCAGGCCGCCAATCCGGTTGTGGTGCATATTGGACCACCACGACCGCAAGTCCTTGTAACGGAACACCCAGGGCTCGCCATAGGCTCCGTCCGTAATCGGCACGCGTCTCTGGCTTATCGCCCCTTCCACGCTGTCGTAGAACCAGTCGAAGCCCTCACCACCGGCAATGTTGGCCTTCAGGTATTCAAGATTGTAGATCGAGCCATAGCTGCTGTCCGCGTGCGCTTCCCCGTCGCGCCAGTCGGACAAGGGCATGTAGTTGTCGATCCCGATGAAGTCGATCTCCGGCGCCGCCCACAGCGGATCGAGGTGGAAGTAGACGTTTCCGTCAGCGTGGTAGCCGAAGTATTCTGACCAGTCTGCCGCGTAGCTGATCTTGACGGACGGCCCGAGGATGGCGCGCACGTCGGCCGCAAGGCTCTGAAACTGGGCAACGGCGGGAAAGCTGTCCCCAGCCCCGCGGATCTGGGTCAGAGCAACCATTTCCGACCCGATGCAGAAAGATTCTACTCCTCCAGCGGCCACGCAAAGGTGCGCGTAGTGCAGGATGAACTTCCGAAAGCTCCATTCCGCGGGGCCGGAATAGCTTACGGTTTCACCAGTGACCGTGAAATCGCTGGGCTGGGCTGTGCCGAAGAACGCGGCTACCTCTGCCGCGGCCAGGGCCGTGCGATCCGGCGAAGCGGGACGTCCCGGAGCGATGGACAGCGTCACCCGACCGCGCCAGGGCAGCGCCGGCTGGGTCAGCGCACTGGACCACGGGTCCGGCAGGGTGTTGCCTGCAACCTGGTCCATCAGGATGAAGGGATAGAACATTACGTCCTTCCCCGCGTCCCGCATCGCGCGGATCGCCTGGATCACCGAGGCATCGGACGGGGTTCCCCCGTAGATCGACTCGCCTGCGACCTTCGGCACTTCCAGCGCAGCCGCCCGGGTAATGCCGCCCGCCCGCCAAGGCATCCCAACACCGTCCAGCTGCGTCTGCTCGACTTTCGGCCGGATCGTGCAGGACGAACATCTGAGGTCGTCACCGAACCACGAGACGACCAGTGAAACGGCGCCCACGTTGGGCAGTTCTTCGGTCAGCTGCTCGAAACTCGTCGCGAAGTCGGTCTTGCCCGATGGCGAGTGGACGTTGGCCGTCCGGTTGCGCCCAAGGCCTTCAACATAGTGCACCGGGGTCGTCGCAAGACCGTATTCGCCCGTCCCCGGGATCAGCGCCACGGCCCGCACTGCCTGGTCAAGCGTCTCGCTCGCATCCAGCGTCTGGGTCTGTGACGCGCGGACCACTTCGAAACTGAATTGCGGCACACGGTTCCCGTAGGCCGACAACTCCAGGTCCTCGATGACAACGTAAGCAAGGCCGCGATACGCAGGCGCCAGGCCAGCACCCTCGATCGCCTCGATCAACGGGTCGGGAAGCTGGACCTCGCTGCCCGAGTAGACCCGCATGTTCAGGTCCGTCGCCGAGATTTCGTTTCCGTCCGCCCAGATGCGCCCGACGCGCAGGATCTCGCCCTCGCACAGCGCAATGGCCAGGCTCACCGAATAGCTGTACTCGTTGACCTTCGGCTTCGGTGCACCCTTGCCGGTCCGTCTGCGACGAACGGTCTCGACAAAGTTGGTCGCCCAGATCACCTGCCCCGCCAGGCGCATCCGACCCCAGATCTGCCCGATCGCCGCGCCCTCGCCTGCCCCGGTCAGCCGCAGCCGTTCGATCCGACCGACATTGACCGGTTCGGACCCTGCGCCCAGCACCCGCTGGTCAATGGCCCGCCCGACCGTGGCACCAACCGCGCGTCCGATGACTGCGCCGGAAAGGCCAAGCACGGTTCCGCCAAATCCGGCACCAACCGCCGCACCGGCCGCAGAGAGAAGCAGCGTCGCCATTCATCTGGCTCCTTCTGGAAAACAAAACCGCGCCGCAACCCGGCGCTGCCACGGGACCGAGAGCGAGCTTTCGATCACCCCATGCCCCGTGTAGGAATGGATGAACCGCGGATGCGGTCCGACATGCGATTGCAGCCCCAGGTGCTTGGCAATGCAGCCATCGCGCATCCGGAACAGAAGCACGTCGCCTTCTGCGGCATCATCAGACCGCTTCGGGACCAGCCAACGATTGGCCGCAGCGTGCAGGACTTCGCGGTGGTCCGGCTCGGCCCAGTCCTCGGTGTATGCTGGGACAACTTCAGGCTCGTTGCCGTAAAGCGTCCGCCAGATGCCGCGCAAAAGCCCAAGGCAATCGGTCCCGATACCCCGGACGCTTGCCTGGTGCTGGTACGGCGTTCCAAGCCATAGTCGCGCCTCGGCGAGGGCAGCGTCTGCGACCGTCATCAAAGGCTCCCGCCGACGCGACGCACCCCGGCGGATGCCCGGTCGGGCACGGGGTAAGACGCCAGCCAATCCTCGCCCGGAATATGCGGAAAGCCCCGGTAGTTCAGAAAGTTGGCAAACTTGACCCGACAGGTGTTCGGCGTCTTGTCACACCCCGCCTGCAGGCGCACCTGATCACCCGCGCCAATCTCTGCTCCAATCGACGTCCAAAGGTCGATCAAGCGGCGTCCGCCGTCCTGCCGGTCGTTCTTGACGACGCCGACCAGGCCCGCAGCGGGTCCGGTCAGAACCTCAAAGCGGCCCCCTTCGAACCAGCGGTCATCAAAGCCGCTGACGCTTGCCAGCACGAACCCTCGACCATCTTCGACGGAATCCACCACCGCCGTTACCGAATACCCCGGCTGCGCCAGGTTGAACCGGCACTCGCCGTCGCCCAGAACCGCCGAACAGGTGGGCGTATAGGCCTTGCCCTGGGGCTGGTTCAGCTTTTCGCTCAGGCCCCGCAGCTCGGCCTTGAAAGCCCCGCCCGAACGAGTGACCTCGCCCAGAAAGCCGCGGAACTGTTCGACAAAATCATCCGGTGACTGCCAGTTGACCAGGAAGGCCCGGATTTCCGCCCCATCATAGCGCCCCGCGATCAGGTCCGCCTCGGTGATCGCCATGGCACTGAGGGCCCCGTAGGCTTCGGTATTGTCGACCGAAAGTCCCGTCGTCTGATGCAGGACTCGCGCGGTCATTCCGGTATCGGCCCGGCAGGTCACCCCGTCCACGACCAAGTCGCGGTCGTGGTCGGTAAACCCAAGCACCTCCCCGTCGCGGCGGGTGACGGACCAGGCGCGGCAAACGGTCGTGGCACCGGTCGCGAGGTGGTCGAAAAGCGCCTCGCGCGTCATAGCCGGATCTCCACCACGGGCACGTTCGGCACTTCGCCCGCCTGGAACGACGCGACCGAGGTCTGGATCGTGTCGGTGTCGAACCGGACCGGCACGTCGAACTCGAACCCGGCCGTAACCCGCGTTCCCAGGTCCGGCGGCAGCGCGAAAGTTACCTCGCCCGTCGCAAGATTGATCGAGAATTCAAGGCTTTCGACCTTCGGGTCCCCGGCCACGGCGATCACGATGGTTCCCGCTACCGGCTTGCGGATCGGACGCACATAGTTTTGCAGTCCCGAGGTATAGGTCTTCTGCAGCTGGTAGACGGTCGTCACCCCATCCCCGATCCCGATCAGCTGGTCATCCACCGACGGTGTCGACAGCGGCGCGCAGGACTTGTAGTCCGACCAGTCCTTCCAGCGGAATCCGTGCAGCTGCCCGGTCCGCGCCTCGAAGAACGCGATCAACGTTTCGACATCGTTCAACGACCGCAGCCCCAGGCCCGCATCATAGCGTCTGCGCGAATGCTCCCAGGGCGTGTTCCGCTCCTCGAACCCGTTCGCCAGCGTGACGATCTCGGTCCGCCGTTCGGGACCACCGACCGATCCAAAGCTCAGGCTGGCCGGAAATCGTATCTCGTGAAATGCCATGTCTTGTCCTCACCGATTGCGCTGACCGCGCGACAGGGCGCGGCTGACCTGAGCGGCCACCTGGGACTGGCTGCGCTGGAAACCCTGGATGTCCGGTGTCGTGATGTTCATCACCACGTTCACCGACCTGCCCCCGGCCGCCTGGACTCCAAGGCGTCCGTCCGGGCCGCGCGCCAGCGGCATGATCGCTTCGGGCCCTGCCTCGCCCATCAGTCCCATCCCGCCCCGCATCGGAAACCCGGTGGGCGCCGACACGACGCCGCCCCTGGCGAAGGGCATCACCTTGCCCTGACTAAAGGCCCCGCCATTCGCAAAGGGCAGACCCGCGCCCAGAACCCCGGACACGCCCTGCGCCAGAAGTCCGCCCAGCGCGCCCGTCACTGGCTTGATCGCAATCGAATACACCTGGTCGACGATGGTGCTTGCCACCGTCTTCAGCGCGTCGTTCAGCTTCATCCCGTCGAAGATCAGCCCGTCGAAGGCCTTTCTGAGGCCCCCGCTGATCCCGTTCGACAGCGTGTTCACTTCGCGGCCCGTGAAAAGCATCGTCTCCTTCATCCGGGAAAGCTCGCCGTCGAAGGCCGCCACCATCGACACCGAAGACCCCAGCTGCGACTCAAGCGCCTGGAGCTGCTCCTGCATCGTTCCGATATCCGCCATCGTCCTGATCCTTCCTCACATCGGGAAACGCCGCCGCCAGTTCCGCCAGCCGCGCGCGTGTCAGGGGCGGGACCAAGCCCTCCCGCCCCAGCATGATCTTCAGCTCGACCGGCGTAAGCCGCCAGAATTCCGCCGGTTTCAGGCCCAGCCCGTGCAGGCCCGCCTGCATCAGGCCCTTCCAGTCGATCCCGGCGGCCGGTGCACTCATGTCTCGCCCGGCAGCGCGAAGGCCCGCGCCAGAAGCTCGGCCGCCGCCCGCGCCGCCTCGACCGGCCCGCCGCCGATCTCGACCCGCAAGAGGTCTGCCGCCGTGCCGTTCCAGCCACCCCCGCGAAGCCCCGCGACGATCAGCGCCAGCACGTCCCGCGTCGAAAACCGCCGCTCCTCGAACCGCTGCACCAGGTCCAGAAGCGACCCTGTCTCCAGCGCCTCTTCCAGCTCGGCCAGCGCCCCCAGCGTCAGCTTCGCCAGATGCCGCTCCCCATCCAGGGTGATCGCAACTTCGCCCGTCCAGGGGTTCGCCATGTCAAAGCGCCGTGAAGGTCAGAAGGCCCGCCGAGGCCATCGACATCTCGTAGCTCGCCTCGTCATTGTGGCTGCCCGAGTATTCGATGGAGGTGATCTGGAAGGGACCTTCGATGATGCCGAAGCTCGGGATCACCACCTGGAAATCCGGGATCTCGCCGTTGAAGAACACCTGGCGCGCACGCTCATCGGTGTTCTCGTCCCGGAACACGCCGGACCCCGAGATCGCCGCCGACTTGACGCCCGCGCCCGCCAGCAGCTCGCGCCAGCCGCCCGTGCTCTCCAGGCTGGTGACGTCCACCGATTCCGTGTTGAAGCTGATCCGCGTCGCCCGCAGCCCTGCGATGGTGACGAACTGGCCGTCCCCGGTCTGGTCGATCTTGATCAGCAGATCCTTGCCGCTTTGCACAGCCATGTTCGCTCTCCGTTAGATGGGTTGGTCAAGGGCGTCAGAGTTGGATCCGCGCCCGGAAGGTCAGGTCGATCCGCCGCGTCTCGCCCTCTTCGATCCGCCGGGCGGCAGCCCGCAGGAACAGAAGGTTGATCAGGGTTCCCCGCGTCAGCACCAGGGGCGCGCCGATCAGCGCGTCCGAGATGTCGGCTGCGATGGTCTTGATCGACAGGAACCCGGTCGCATCGGTGATCACGCTGATCACCATCTGATGCTCCGCCCCCGCGCCGGATTTGTCCGACTGGTCACGGGCCTCCTCGGGGCCGATCAGCACGAAGGTCCCCGTCGCATTCGGCGGCACGGCGTCGAAGATCGCCACACCCGCCAGCGCGGGCCAGGTCGACAGGCGCTGGAACACCGCCGTCTGCAGGGCGGGCGCTGCACCGTAGCTCATTTCGGCACCTCCTCGCGCGAGAAACAGGTCAGATAGCGGCCGAACTGGTCACGCTCGGTCACCGCCTGGATCAGGAACAACCGTGTTCCCTCACGAAACCGCTGGCCCGCCTTCGGGCGCGAGGCCGAACTGACCGCCGCCCCGCGAACCGTGATCCGGTAGGGCACCGCCGACAAAAGCCGCTCTTCGCCCAGTGTGTCACCGCCCGACCCGGGCAGGACTTCGGCCCAAAGCGTGCCCTGCACGACCCAGGCCTCGGTGAAGCCGCCCGCGCCGTCGGGGGTCCGCACGACTGCCTCAAGCACCAGCGCCCGATTCAGATGCGGGGCGTTCATTTCTTGCCCCCACCCAGGATGCGCACCGTCCGCCAGCGCTCGATCAGGGTCACCACCCCGAACGGCAGCCCCGACGCCTGCGCGCCGTCGTCGTGCCGGTGCTCGTAGAACTCCCCGGCCAGCAGCAACACCGCCTGCCGAAGGTCCACAGGAACATCCGTCCAGGCCGCGCCAAACCCGGCGTCGAAAACCACTTTCACCAGGCCCTCGCTCGGGATCGTGGGCAGGCTCGTGCCCTTGCCTGCCAGACGCGGCCGGTGCAGGTCCGGGATCAACCGGTAGGCCGTCGCCGGAACCACGACCTCGCCCCCCGCCGCATCGACCAGCGTCACGCTGACGATCCCGCTTACCGGCGACACTGGCAGCGCCTGCTCCTCGTCGCGCCAGCATTCCAGAACCCACAGGAACCGGCGCTGGAACAGCATCTTGCCGATCCGCCCTTCGATGGCCGCAAGCGCCGCGCGAAGATAGGTCTCGATCAGCCCGTCCTGCAGCCCGTCATCGGCAAAGCCGGACCCCATCCGCAGATGGTCCTTCATCTCTTCCACCGGCAGGGCCGCCTGCGGCACCGGGGTCACTTCGGTCAACATCATGGGTCTATCTCCGCCAGCGGCCGGGTCATTGCATTGGGGCAGTTGCGGCCCGGCCCCCGAAGGAGCCGGGCCAGGGTCATCACGACACAGCGACTTTCAGCAGCTTGATCGCCGCAAAGTCGGTGATGTCGCCGCCCACACGTTTGTTGGCGTAGAACAGGACGTTCGGCTTGGCCGAGAACGGGTCGCGCAGGATCCGCAGATCGGGGCGTTCCGCGATGGTATAGCCGGCACGGAAGTCGCCGAACGCGATCGGATAGGCGTTCGCCGCCACGTCCGGCATGTCTTCGCTGACCACCACCGGATAGCCCATCAGACGCGAGGGTTCGCCCGCCGCAAGACCATCCGACCACAGGAAGCGGCCATCGGCGTCCTTCATCTTGCGCACCGCGCCCACGGTCTTCGAGTTCATCACGAAGGCCCCGTTCGCCCGGTAGTCCGCGCCCAGCGCATAGACCAGGTTGACGATGCAATCCGCCGGGTTGGTGGTGGCGAAGTCCGACGCCGCACCAGTGGGGATGTAGCCGATGTTGCCCCAGGTCCAGGTCGCATCCGCAACCTTGGTCGGCAGCAGGATGCCCTTCGGCTTGTCCACGCCGTCGCCGTTGATGAAGGCCGCAGCCTCGGCGCGGGTAAAGCGGGTCGCGATCTTCTCGGCCAGCCACCCTTCGACATCGAAGGCGCTGTCGTCCAGCAGGCGCTGGCTTGCCTTGGGCATCGCCGCCAGCTCGTGCAGCTTGATCGAGATGCGCTCGATGATCGGGGTCGCGGTCTCGGTGGTGGAGGCCGTCTCGGTGGCCCAGCCCGAACCGACTTCCGACCGGTCGACGATCACGTCGAACGAGGTCGCCTCGACCTGCACCACGTTCGCGATCGACCGCAGCGACGAGGTCGACAACAGAAGCGACTGGATGCGCTCCGAGGTCTGCGGATCGACCAGATAGCCACCATCGGCGGCCACGGCGGTCGACAGCGCCTTGCCTTCCAGGGTCAGGCCGCGCAGGCCGTCATCATCGCCCGACCGCAGATAGGCGTTGAACGCCTTCTGGTGCGGGGCCTCAACCTCCGCGCGGGCCGAAAGCGCCGGGCGGCCATAGGACATCGTCTTTGCGTTCAGCATGGTCAGTCGCTCTTCCTGATGTTTCAGCGTGGATTTCACTTCGTCCTGAAAGGTGCTGAATTCTTTCAGGAAACCGGTCATGGCGGCCTTCGCCTCCGCAGCCGGAGAGTGGACCAGGGACAAATCCTCCCCGGTCCGAGACTTGGTCTCGGTCATCGTTCCCGTCCTTTTCGTTGCTAGTGGGACGCCGCGCTATCGCCCGGCCAGACTGCGGCGCGCGTCCTCGAAGACCGCCGCCATGTCGCGCCAGTCGTCGTCCGAGGCGCTTGCCTTGGCCGCGACCCGCGCCTCGGGAAGCATCGGGAAGGTCACCAGCGAGACCTCCCAAAGCTCCAGCTCCGACAACAGGCGCTTGCCCTTGCCGTCGCGTTCCGCCTTGACCGTGCGATAGCCGATCGACAGACCGTCAATCGCCCCGGCCTGGACCAGAGCCGCCACCTCGCGGCCCTTCTCCACCTCGGTCAGGATGCGCCCCTTGACCCACAGGCCCGTCGCATCCTCGCGCACTTCGTCCCAGACGCCGATGGGCTGGCTAGGGTCGTGCTGCCACAGCATCTTGACCCGGCCACCCCGCGCGCTGAGCCGCTTCAGGCTCGCCGCATAGGCGCCCTTCTGCACGATGTCGCCGCCCTGGTCGGTCTTGCCGAAGAGGGACGCATAGCCTTCGACCACATGCCCCTCGGTCACCACCAGACCCTTGTCGGGCTGGTGAAACTTGCGCTCGGGCGCTCCGTATTCGCTCATCGCCTCACCTCATTGCTGCCTGGATGACCGTCTCGGCCATCTGCGCCAACAGGAACGCCGCCACACCGTAGACGCCGACCCAGATCCGTTTCTCCAGCCGCTCCAGCGTGGCCTCGATCAGCCCAAGCCGATACTCCAGCGCCTGCCACCTTTCATCGGCGACCCGTTCATTCGCTTCGATCCGCGCCGTGGCCGCATCGAAACTGTCGTAGACGAACCGCGATCCACCCTCAGCCCGCCGCGCCGTCATTCCTCCTCCGCCAGCTTCGGCAGACCCAAGAGCATCCGCTTCTCGGCCACCGTCAGGAAGTCCGCAGCCCCGACCCGCGTCCAAAGCTGGTCCCGCTCCGCCGCCAGCGCCGGCACCTGATCCAGGTCCGGCTTCAGCTCCACCGCCTCACCTGCGAACCGCGACAGCCAGTGCGCGAGATCCGCCATCACCTTCGTCGCCAAGGGCAGCACGGTCAGCCGATAGAAGGCCCGGTTCGCCTCCTGGTAATTCGAATAGGTCGCATCCCCGGGGATCCCCAGCAGCATCGGCGGCACGCCAAAGGCAATCGCGATCTCCCGCGCCGCAGCTTCCTTGGTCTTCTGGAATTCCATGTCCGAAGGGCTGAACCCCATCGGCTTCCAGTCCAGCCCGCCCTCCAGCAGCATCGGCCGCCCGGCATTCCGCGCGCCCTGATGGTGCGCCTCCATTTCGCTCACCAGCCGGTCATACTGGTCCGAGCTCAACGACGCCGCCCCATCCGCGCCCTTGTAGACAATCGCCCCCGAGGGCCGCGCGGCATTGTCCAGCAGCGCCTTCGACCACGAGGACGCCGAGTTGTGCACGTCCACCGCCACCGCCGCCGCCTGCATCGGCGAGAACCCGTAGTGGTCGTCCTGCGGGTGGAAGGTCTTCAGATGACAGATCGGGCTGAATTCCCCGGTCACGTCGTACCGATGCGTCCGCCCGCTGACGGTATAGTCATAGGCCACCGGCCAGCCATCCGCGCCAGGCACCAAGTTCATCCGGTCCGACCGCAGCACATGCAGCTCGCCCGGCACCGCGCCGACACCCGGCACCGCCTCGACATAGGCGTTCCCGGCCAGCAGAAGGTAGCCGTAGACCGCCTCCAGAAACTCCGCCCGACCCTGAGCGCCATTGGGGCGCGAGATCAGGTCCATGACCGGATGCGTCTCGAACCTTTGTTCCACCGTCTGGCACACCAAAGGCAGCGCCGCCGCCGCCTCGGCGATCAGCCGCACGACGCGGAAGCCCACCGGGTTGCCCTGGAACCCCGTCCGCGTCAGGCTGGCGGTGTCCCGCGGGCTCCAGGCCACGCGGCCCGCATTGCCCCAGGCGATCACCCGACCCACGGCACTTGCCTTGCGTTCTGGAACCGCCGCTTCGGGCGCCTTCCGCAGAAAATCGAACATCTCGCGCTCCTTCATGCCCCGGGCCGTGCCCGACTGTCCCGGGCTGCCTGTTCGGCCCGGCCATATGACCTGCGAATTCCCTAAATCCGCTAAAGCGACCGAACGCTGGGTCGGCCACCGTGCAACGCCCCCAGCATCAGGTCCGTCAGCGCCCAGACCAACGCATCCAGCCGGTCGGGCGACCCCGTCCCCTGCCAGCCCAGCGCTGTCATCTTGCCCATCTGCTCTTCCAGCGCGCCAAGGCCCCGCACATGGCGAACTCGCCCCTGCTCATAAAGCGCGGCAACCGGCTCGGCCCGCAGCATCTTCGACCGCGTCGCATGGACACCCCGATAGGGGACCAGCGGGTCAATCATCCGCACCAGCCGCTCGACCAGATCGCCGCCCTGGTTCACCTCGGCCACCAGCCGATCCGCCCCATGCCGCTCCATCGCCGCCAAGGCCGCCCGCGCCCAGCCTTCCGGAGTCGCCCCCTTGACCGAGGCATCTTCCAGCACGACCGCCTTCCAGTCCTTTGGCTCGCCACGCATGTCGGCCCCGACCACCACGATCCCGCATTCGTCACTCGACTTCATGCTGGTCACCGGAGGGTCCACCGCCACCACCACGCGGTTGAAGTGCGGCACCTCGTCCACCCGCGCCGCCTCCAGCATCGCCGCTGTCCACAAGGCCCCCTCAGCCTCTTCCAGAAGCTCCCCCATCAGCTCCTGCCGCCCGAAACGCGTCCCGCCGTACCTGGCCTGCACCTCGGCAAGGAAGCTTTCCGCCAGGTACGCCCGGTTCGCCTCGGTCGGCGCATGGGTCACCACCGACGACGGGTTCTTCAGGATCGCCTTCAGGACCCCCACATTGCGCGGGGTTGTCGTCACCACCGCCTGCGGGTTCTTTCCCAGCCGCAGTGCGAACTGCAGCTGGTCCCAGGCCTCCCCACCCTTCTTCCACTTGCCCAGCTCGTCCGCCCAGGCCGCGTCGAACTGCGGCCCCCGCAAGGCCTCGGGCTCATGCGCCGAGAAGACCTGCGCCATCGCCCCGTTCGGCCACACCAGCTGGTTCTTCGACGCCAGCCACTCCGGCTTCCGGTCGGGGGGTGAGCAGGCAATGATCCCGCTTTCCCCCAGCACCATCACATCGCGCACCTGGTCGATGGTTTCCCCCACCAGCGCCACCCGCTTGCACTTGCCGGGGTCCGCAGGCCCCGCGCCCTCCACCTGAGAACGCACCCATTCCGACCCCGCCCGCGTCTTGCCCGCCCCGCGTCCGCCCATGATGACCCAGGTCTTCCAGGCCCCCCGTGGCGGCAACTGATGCGGCAGCGCCCAGAACTCGAACACCCAGGGCAAGGCCAGCAAAGCGTTCTGGCTCAGCCCCGACAGGAACTCATCCACTTCCTCCGGCGTTGCGGAGGCAAGCCAGGCGGCGCCCGATTTCAGCTCGGGCCTCGTCAAGGTCGAGCGCCCCTCCGGCTCCGATGTGGCCGGCGATCTGCTTGCGGAGTTGGTCAACTTTTCCCCTTTCCTGCAACACCTGCAGCGCTGTCGCGCGAAGATCGCGGATCGCCGACTGTGCTGCCTTTACCTCGTTGAACTCCCCGGCCCGCAAAGCGGCGATGGTGCGCTCAAGCTCCATCACGGCCAGGTCGTACAGATTCTCCGCTGCCCCCAGAACATCTTCTGGCGTGGGCACGTCCCCCGTGAACCTCACTGTCATCTAGGCCCGACACCCCTCATGCTGCGCCCGCACGAGAGAAATGAAAAAACGGCCAGCGGGGTCGCCCCCGGGCCGCTTCGACACTTCTTCTAGCATGCCAAGACGTCTACATCAGACCGCGCGGAAAGTCAAGGCAAAACGCAATCAGATCAACGGGTTAACCGGGCGCTGGCTTCACCCTTCGTTAACCGTCACTCGCCCTGGACGCCGCCCTCTTCCGCCGCGCCGCGCTCGGCTTCGATCGCCCGCCACTTCGCCACGTTCTCGTTATGCGCCTCCAGCGTCTCGGCAAAGGCGTGCCCGCCCGTCCCATCCGCCACGAAGAACAGAAAGTCGGTCGTGTCCGGGTTCAGCGCCGCCCTTATCGCTTCGGCCCCCGGGTTGGCGATGGGCGTGGGCGGCAGCCCGTCGATCACGTAGGTATTGTAAGGCGTCTCCCGGCGCAATTCGCTCTGCCGCAACCCGCGCCCCAGCACGCCTTCGCCCTTGGTGATGCCGTAGATCACCGTCGGGTCGGTCTGCAGCCGCATCCCCTGTTGCAGCCGGTTGATAAAGACGCTCGCCACCCGGCCCCGCTCCTCGGCGATGCCCGTTTCCTTCTCGACGATGGACGCCATGATCAGCGCCTCTTCCGGAGTATCGTAGGGCAGCCCCTCGGCCCGAGCCGCCCAGGCCTCGGCCAGGATCGCCGCCTGCTTCTCGGTCATCTCGGCGATGATCCGTCCGCGCTCGGTGCCCCGCTCCACTTCATAGCCGCCGGGCGCGAGGCTGCCCTCGGGCGGCACCGTCTCCAGCGAGCCTTGCAGGAAATCGGCCTTCTTCAGAGCGTCCACGACCTGCCAGCTTGTCACGCCCTCGGCGACGGTGATCCGGAACACCAGCGCCGGGTCGTCCGACACCTCCAGATACTCCGGCGGCAAGGGGTTCGCCCCGGCATCGAACCGCGCGACTTCGGTATAGGTGTTGCTGGACAGGTCCAGTTCGCTCAGCACCACATCCGAAGTCGTCACCCCGATCCGGAAATTCAGGTCCCGCCCGCAGGTGGACCGGCCCGTCGAGGTGATGGCCTCCAGAACCTCGGACATGCTGGCATTCGCCGGAACCATGTAGCTTCCGAATTTCAAGGCATCCGCCCGCTCGGCATATTCCGCCCCGATGCGGAAAATCCGCGCGTCCGTGATCGCCCCGCGCTCCTCCAGGTTCCGACTGACCGCCGCAAGGCTCGCCCCCCGCTCCACCTCCAGGCAGATCGGTTCGGCCAGCGGGCCCGGAGCGACAAACTCGTTCCGGCCCCAGGCCACCAGCGCCGCCATCGCGATCAGGATCACGATGAACAGCGTCAGCGCGTTCGAGGCGACGGACCGCCACATCGGTCAGCGCACCTTGCCCAGGACAAGGCTCGCGTTGGTGCCGCCGAAACCAAAGCTGTTCGACAGCGCCACGTCGATCTTGCGCTTGACCGCCGTGTTGGGCGCCAGGTCAAGCTTCGGCGCGACCGCAGGGTTGTCCAGGTTGATCGTCGGCGGCGCGACCTGGTCCCGGATCGCCAGCACACAGAAGATCGCCTCCACCGCGCCCGCCGCCCCCAGCAGGTGCCCGATCGACGACTTGGTCGAGGACATGGTGGCCTTCGCCGCATGATCGCCCAGCAGCCGCTCCACCGCGCCAAGCTCGATTGTATCGGCCATCGTGCTGGTTCCGTGGGCGTTGATATAGTCCACGTCCTTCGCTTCCAGCCCCGCCCGCTTCAGCGCCGCCGACATCGACCGGAAGCCCCCATCCCCATCCTCGGACGGCGCGGTGATGTGGTAGGCGTCGCCCGACAGCCCGTATCCCAGCACCTCGCAATAGATCTTCGCGCCGCGCGCCTTGGCGTGTTCGTATTCCTCCAGCACGACGATCCCCGCGCCCTCGCCCATCACGAACCCGTCGCGGTCGGCGTCATAGGGGCGGCTGGCCTTCTGCGGCTCATCCGCCCGCTTGGTCGACAGGGCCTTGCAGGCGTTGAACCCGGCGATCCCGATCTCAGAAATCGGGCTTTCCGTCCCGCCCGCCACCATCACGTCGGCATCCCCCCACATGATCAGCCGCGCCGCGTCGCCGATGGCATGCGCCCCGGTCGAGCAGGCAGTGACGACGGCATGGTTCGGCCCCTTGAACCCGAACCGGATCGAGACCTGCCCCGAGACAAGGTTGATCAGCGCGCCCGGGATGAAGAACGGGCTCACCCGCTTCGGCCCCTTCTCCTTGATCAGGACCGCCGTCTCGGCGATCGAGTTCAGCCCGCCGATCCCCGAACCGATCATCACCCCGGTCCGCAGTTTCTCTTCCTCGGAGATGTCGTCCCACCCGGCATCCCGCACGGCCTGCACGGCGGCGGCCATCCCGTAGATGATGAAGTCGTCGACCTTGCGCTGCTCTTTCGGCTCCATCCAGTCGTCGGGGTTGAAGGTGCCATCCGAACCGTCTCCCATCGGGATCTCGCAGGCGTACTGGGTCACGACGTTCGACGTGTCGAACCTGGTGATCGTCCCCGCGCCGGACTGACCGGCGATCAGGCGGGACCAGGTCTCTTCCACCCCGCAGGCAAGGGGGGTGACCATCCCAAGACCGGTGACCACGACACGACGCATGCTCTTCCTCCAACGGATCAGGCTTTTCTTGGGTGATACACGGCCCCCCGAACCCGCGCAACCTTGGGGCCTCCTGATCGGCGGCGGGATGGCGTGTCCACGCAGGACAGCTTTCAACTGTGAAGCGAAATCAGTCGCTTGATCGCGGACGTTCAGGAAAGATTAACCGCGTCACCCCTGCCGCGCCACGATCCCCATCACCGCCGCCAGAAGCTGTGCCGCAACCGCCGCCCCCTGACCGTCGATGTCGCGGTCCGGCATGAACTCCACCATGTCGAAGCCGACGATCCGGGCCTTTTCGGCGACGCCCGCGATCAGCTCCAGCACCTGCCAGTAGCCAAGGCCCCCCGCCGTCCGCCCGATCACCGCAGGCATGACCGACGGGTCCAGCGCATCAAGGTCAAGGCAGACGATCACCTCGGCCCCATCGGCGATCAGGTCCAGCGCGCGGGACAAGCCATAGCGCGCAACCTCGCCCGCCGGAACGAATCCCACGCCCCAACCTTCTGCATCCGCGACGTCCTGCAGCCGGGCGCTGCCGATCCCGCGCTGGCCGACCTGGATGATGGCGTCCACATGGTCCATCTCGGACGCCCGCCGCATGGTCGAGGACAGGCCCAGCCGTTCGCCCTGCACTTCGTCGCGCCAGTCGATATGCGCGTCGATCTGCAGGATCGTGTAGCCCTTCCCCCGCGCGCCGTAGGCCTCCAGCATCGGGATCGGCAGACTGTCGTCGCCCCCGATCAGCATCGGCACCGCGCCCCGGTCCAGAATCTGGCTGACCGCGCCAAAGATACGCGACCGGTTGCCGGCCGGATCGTCCAAGACCTGCTCCAGATCGCCCGCATCGACCGCCGAGACTCCGCCCGGAAAGACCGGCCCGCCAAGATCAAAGTTCATATGCGCCAGGTTCGCCGCATAGGCCGCCCCCGCCGCCCGGATCGCCGCCGGACCACCCGCGCAGTAGAAGCCCACGCTCTGATATGGCGTGCAGCCATCCGCCCCGATCAGCGCCATCTTCGCCGACAAGCGCGATAGATCGCGGCAGCGCGGCAGGCCCATGAAGGTGTCCACCTGCGCCGCCCCGAACATCGTCCCCAGCGCGCTGTTCCCGGTCATGGCGTGCCTCCGCTTTCCTCGCGCAGACTGACCTGCGCCTGCGCGCCTCGCAAGGGTCGGACTGCCCCGTGGGCAAGCCTGCGCCGCAGAACCGGCGGCCCTACGCGCGCAAGGGGTAGCGGTCGGCCTCGTGGAATACGTCGATGACCCGCGTTCCCGCCTTGATCTGCGCGCCGTGCTGGACGCCCGCTGGGATCGTGTAGCTGTCGCCGGGCCGGTAGACGCGCGTGTCGTCGCCGATGGTGAAGGTGATCTCGCCCTCGATCACCGAACCCCATTGCGCGCCATGCGCATGCATCGGCAGCACCATGTCCTGATGGAAGGTGAAGAAGACCACCAGCCCCGCCTCGGACCGGATGGCCTGAGTGCCCACCACGTCATCTGGAAAGGGCACGTCCAGCGCGGGAAAGGCGTGGAAGAAATCGGGGAAGGGCATGGCCTGTCCTTTTCGCTTAGGGGTCATGACCTGCCACGGAACTTTCACCCAGCCGCGACCGGAGCCGGTGGCTGATTTACG
>OFDN01000695.1_pt1 | contig 25584 bp, 11 predicted proteins | sample 1520971 | NCBI WGS metagenome assembly OFDN01 (sample SAMEA94257418, study PRJEB24077) | hot springs metagenome | biome: Aquatic biome; feature: Geographical feature; material: Water | place: India | collected 2012-06-12 | depth 5 m
CGACCTTGGATGCCAGCAAGATCGTGGGCGGCATGTTTTCTGGGGATGGCGCGGGGTTGGCCAATGTGCCGCTGAGTGCCTTGGTTCAGTCGAGCAGACTAGTTGTGCCTTGGGGCGACAATTCATTAGGCCAGACCAATGTGCCGGACGGATTGGGCGAGGTAGTGGCCGTGGCCGCGGGCCACTCTCATAGTCTGGCGCTTAAGGCAGACGGCACAGTGGCCGCGTGGGGTGACAATGCTAATTTGCAGGCGAATGTGCCGGCTGACTTGGGTGGGGTGGTCGCCGTGGCGGCAGGCCGCGGTCACAGTCTGGCGCTGAAAGCGAACGGAACGGTGGTGGGGTGGGGCGCGTTTGGCTACAATTACGGACAGGCGACTGTGCCCCCCGATTTGAGTGGCGTGGTGGCCATCTCAGCGGGAGACGGTTACAGTTTGGCGCTGAAGGCGGACGGCACCGTGGTCGCGTGGGGTGACTGGAGCGGCGAACCCGGTGGTCCAACGGCAGTGCCGGCCGCCCTCAGCGAGGTGGTAGCCATATCGGCGGGTTACGACCACAGCCTGGCGCTGAAGGCGGACGGCACGGTGGTCGCATGGGGCGGAAATGGCCTTGGCGAAGCCAATGTTCCCAGTGGCCTGAGCGGCGTGGTCGCCGTGGCCGCGGGTTACTATTACAGCGTGGCGCTGAAGGCGGACGGCACTGTCGTGGCTTGGGGCTTTGGCTCCCGAACTGCGGTGCCGGCCGGTCTCTCCGGGGTGGTAGCGATTGCCGCGGGCTGGGGACACAGCCTGGCACTGAAGGCGGACGGCACGGTGGTGGCTTGGGGCTTATCCAATCGCACAAACATTCCCATCGGTCTCGGCGGTGGAGTGTCGGCCGTGGCGGCCGGTGGGAATCACAGTCTGGTCCTGAAGAATGGCAACCCCGCTTCATTGGCCCGCTTGGACCGCGCCAACGAGTTCCAAGGGCCTATTTCTGCACCTTCCTTTACTGGCAGCGGCTCCGGGCTGACGGCGCTGAACGCCTCGGCGCTGAGCTCGGGCACGTTGGCGGACGCGCGGCTGAGCGCGAACGTGGCGCGGCTCAATGACAGCCCGATGTTCACCGCCGGAACCGGTGTCCGCGTTGCCACCTTCACCGGGAGGCGCACCGGCGACCATGACGAATCGGTGGTGCAGGTGGAAAACACCTCCACCAGTGGCACGGCCAGTCCGGCCCTGCGGGTCCTGGGTCGGGGCACGGCCGCCCAAGGGGCGCTGAGCGTGTCGGCCGATGCCGGCCTGATTGCCCGGTTTGGCAATGCGAACGTCTGGGTGGCACAGCTAGACAATGCGGGCACCTTCGCCGCGACTTCCTTTGTCGGCAACGGTTCCGGGCTCACCTCGCTGAACGCCTCGGCACTGACCACGGGCACGCTGGCCGATGCCCGGCTGAGCGCGAACGTGGCGCGGCTGGATGGCAGCCCGGAATTCACGAGCGACGTGCGGCTGGATGACCACGACCTGTATCTGCGCGGCGGCCCGGACAGCAACCACGGCCTGGGCTGGTTTGGCGGCAGCGGCCGCACCTTTTCCGGGGCGACCGTGGACGGCCCTGTGCTCTACGGCTTCCTGGGCGGAGCCCTGGGCTCGACCAAGACGGCCCAGAGAATCGCGCTCCGCTGGAACGACAGTGCGGACGTCAGTCTCGGCGGTGACCTGACGATCACCAACACCCTGATCGTGAACAGTCCCGCCGCCACCCGGGCCGCCAGCTTCACCGGCACGCGGGCGGGGGACTTCAACGCGGCCGTGGTCCACGTGGAGAATACCCAAACCGGACCGACCGCCGCGCCCGCGCTGCGCGTGATCGCGCGGGGCGGTGATGCCGAAGGTGCGCTGAGCGTGACCGCGAATTCCGGGCCGATCGCGCGGTTCGGCAATTTCGCTACCTGGGTGGCGAAGCTGGACAACTCCGGCAACTTTTCGGCGACCTCGTTCATCACGCTCAGCGACCGGAATCAGAAAGCCGGCTTTGCCCCGGTGGACGTGGAGGCGGTGCTGGCAAAGGTGGCCTCGCTGCCGCTGACGACGTGGCATTACACGAACGACGTGGCGGCGACGCCGCATCTGGGGCCAATGGCGCAGGACTTCCACGCGGCGTTCGGCCTGGGCGGGGATGACAAGACCATTGCCACCGTGGACGCCGACGGCGTCGCCTTGGCCGCGATCCAGGGGCTGCACCGCAAAGTGGAGGTGCTCTCCGTGGAAAACGCTGAACTGCGGGCGCGTTTGGAACGGCTGGAAGCGCTGCTGCTCAACCGGGAGAGCCGAGGCAACTGAAACCGCCTCCTCCTTTTGGACGAGGCGCGCCCGGGGCGCCCTCGTCCGAAGGGACGATGCCCAAGGACCAGTCCACTGTGCTCTGATGTCACCGCTATGAGGTTCCAACCCGCCAATCCCACCGCCGGACGCCAGCCGTTGCCCCCCGTAGGCGACGAGGTGACGAGTCTCCATTCCCGAGGAGTTCCGGCTTCCCGCTTCCCGCTTCCCACTTCAGTCAAAGCCCCCTTACGTCGGCTGCTACGGGGTGTGAGCTGCGGGCCTCGTGAGAAAGCCATTCCGCAATCCGCATTCCGCACTCCGCCTTCGCCCGGCACACTGGGCCGCGGGCTGGGGTGGCTGGCGGGCCTGCTGACCAGCGCGGGGCTCGCCTGGGCGCAGGGAACGGCCTTCAGCTACCAGGGCCAGCTCACGGACGGCGCGGCGGCGGCCAATGGGACCTACGACCTGACCTTCTCGCTGTGGAACGCCGCGACCGCGGGCGACCAGCAGGGCACGACCCTGACGCAGACCGCAGTGGGCGTGACCAACGGCCTGTTCACCGCCACCCTGAATTTCGGGGCGCAGTTCAACGGGCAGGGCCGCTGGCTGGAAATCGCCGTGCGGACCAACGGCGCGGCGACCTTCACGACCTTGGCGGAGCGGCAACCGGTGCTGCCCACGCCCTACGCGGTCCACGCCGCCACCGCCGGCAGCGCGGCCACGGCGACCACCGCCACGACGGTGACTGGCAGCATCCCGGCCACCCAACTCACCGGCACTCTGTCCGCCGCCCAAATTCCCAACCTCGACGCCAGCAAGATCAACTCGGGCACGTTCACGGGAAATGGCTCAGGGCTCACCTCGCTCAACGCCTCCGCCTTAACCACCGGCACGGTGCCGGGGGCACGGATTCCGGACTTGGACGCGGGTAAGATCACGACCGGAACGTTGGCAGCGGCACGGCTTCCCAACTTGGACGCGGGCAAGGTGACCACCGGGACGTTCACCGCCGCGCAAATCCCGAACCTTGATGCCGCGAAGATCACGAGCGGGGTGCTGTCGCCGGACCGGATCCCGACACTGGATGCCAGCAAGATTGCCGGGGGCACGTTTACCGGTAACGGAGCTGGACTAAACGGGATTCCGTTGAACGCGCTGGTGCAAAGGAACTACTCGGTGGCGGCCTGGGGCGGTAACATGAATGGCCAATCGGCGGTGCCGGGTGGGCTTACAGACCTCGTTGCCCTCGCCACGGGTGGCACTCACAGCCTGGTGCTTAAGGCGGACGGCACCGTGGTCGCCTGGGGAAACAATGGAAGCGGCCAAACAACGGTGCCGGCCGGGCTCAGTGGCGTCATCGCCCTCGCTGCGGGCGGCTTTCACAGCCTGGCGCTGAAGGCGGATGGCACCGTGGTCGCCTGGGGCGGCAATCTAAGCGGCCAAACGACGGTGCCGGCCGGACTCAGCGGAGTGGTGACCATCGCCGCGGGCTTCTCGCACAGCCTGGCGCTGAAGGCGGACGGCACCGTGGTCGCTTGGGGCGACAATGGAAGCGGCCAAACGACGGTGCCGGCCGGGCTCAGTGGCGTCATCGCCCTCGCTGCGGGCAGCGCTCACAGCCTGGCGCTGAAGGCGGACGGCACCGTGGTCGCCTGGGGCAGCAATGGGAACGACCGAACGACGGTGCCGGCCGGGCTCGGTGGCGTTGTGGCCATCGCCGCGGGCGACTCGCACAGCCTGGCACTGAAGGCCGACGGCACCGTGGTCGCCTGGGGCAACAATGGAAACGGCCGAACGACGGTGCCGGCCGGGCTCAGTGGCGTCATCGGCCTCGCTGCGGGCGGCGCTCACAGCCTGGCGCTGAAGGTCGACGGCACCGTGGTTGCTTGGGGTGACAATGGAAGCGGCCAAACGACGGTGCCGGCCGGGCTCAGCGGAGTGGGGACCATCGCTGCGGGCCTGTTTAACAGCGTGGCGCTTAAGGCGGACGGCGTCAGTCCGGCAACCTTGGCGCGGTTGGATCGGATTAATGTCTTTCGCAGCGCCGTTTTTGCCCCCGAATTCTCCGGCGATGGCGCCGGGCTCACCTCGCTGAACGCCTCGGCGCTGAGCTCCGGCACGGTGCCCGGGGCGCGGATTCCAGACTTGGACGCCGGGAAGATCACGACCGGGACGCTGGCGGCGGCACGGATTCCCAGCCTGGATGCGAGCAAGGTGACGACCGGCACGTTCGCTACGGCGCAAATCCCGAACCTTGATGCGGCGAAGATCACCACGGGCACCTTCACCGGGAATGGCTCCGGACTGATATCGCTGAACGCCTCTGCGTTGACCGTGGGCACGGTGCCGGTGGCGCAGATTCCGAACCTGGATGCCGGGAAGATTACGACCGGGACGTTCACCGCCGCCCAAATTCCGAATCTCGATGGAGCGAAGATCACCACCGGGACTCTGGCGGACGCGCGGCTTAGCGCGAACGTGGCGCGGCTCAACGGCAGCCCGGAATTTACCAGCGACGTGCGGTTGGATGACCACGACCTGTATCTGCGCGGCGGCACGGACAGCAACCACGGGCTGGGCTGGTTTGGCGGCAGCGGCCGCACCTTTGCCGGGGCGACCGTGGACGGTCCGGTGCTCTATGGCTTTCTGGGCGGCGCCTTGGGTTCGACTTCCTCTTCGCAAATGCTGGCGCTGCGATGGAACAGCAGCCAGCAGGTGGCCATCGGCGGCGGCACGCCCGACAGTGTGCTGACGGTGGCGGGCGCCGGCGCCGGCATCTCGGCCGAAACAGTGGCGCGTTTCCGTAATACTTCCGCCAGCCAGCACACCGCGATTGCGGTGGACGCGGCGCCGGGGCGGGACGCGGTGATCTACCTGGGAAACAACGGCACGCGGGCATGGGACATCCGTTACGATGAGGGTTCCGGCGAACTCCAGTTTCGCACCCAAACGGACAACGACGTCCGAATGTGGCTGACCCGCAACGGGGACCTCAACATTGACGGCACCTATCGGCCAATCAGCGACCGGAATAAAAAGGCCGGTTTCACCCCGGTGGACGTGGATTCGGTGCTGGCGAAGGTCGCGGCGCTGCCGCTGACGACGTGGCATTACACGAACGACGTGGCGGCGACGCCGCACCTGGGGCCGATGGCGCAGGATTTCCACGCGGCCTTCGGCCTGGGCGGGGACGACAAGACCATCGCCACCGTGGACGCCGACGGCGTGGCCCTCGCCGCGATCCAGGGACTGCACCGCAAGACCGAGGCCCTCACCGCCGAGAACGTGGAACTGCGCGGGGAGCTCACCGAACTCCGCACGCTCGTCCTCCAGCTTCAGCAACAGCTCAACGCGAACCGTCCATGAACGTCCACCTTTCCCTTGAACCCATGAATTCCGCATACCCAGAGAACGCCGTGGCCTTGGTCGGTGAGGATCCCGGGCCGGGACGCAGTGCTGCCCGTTTGCAACTGGCAGGGGGCAGGCCTGGGCAAGCCGTGTCTGTTCCCGTTGGCCGGCAGCCTGCCCGCGAGGTCGCGGTGGCCGCCTCCTGCCGGTTGCCAACCGGCAGCACCGGGGCGGAGGTGCGCGCGGGTCGCAGTGGGCGCGCGCTTTCCCCTCACCCCGGCCCTCTCCCTCGGGGAGATGGGGAACGCGAAGTCCGCGGTGGAGTCCATCGCCGCGGATGGGCGCCCAAGGCGGTAGGCGACGAGGTCACGAGTCTCCATTCAGGTGCCATTCCGACCTCCCACTTCCGACTTCCCACTTGGGTCAGAGCCTCCCTACGTCGGCTGCTACGGAACGGGTTGGCGCTGCTGCTGGGGTTGGGTTCGGCGATGGCGGCGGACTACGCCATGGCGCGGCACACGTTTGCCGGCGGGGCGGCGAGCAGCGGCGGGAACTTCGCGGTGCGCGGGAGCATCGGCCAGGCGGTGGCGGGACCGGTCAGTGGCCCGGGCGCGACGGTGCAGGGCGGCTTCTGGAACCTGCTCACGCTGCCCAGCCTGCTGGCGCCGGCGGAGGATGCGGTCGAGTTCCTGGCGAACCGGTCAGTGAAGGTGCCGCTGGCCACGCTGGTGGCGAACGACCGTTCCCTGCTCGGTTACGGCCTCACGGTGGTGGCGGTGGACCCGGTGACGGCCAACGGCGGCACGGTGACCATCGCCGGCCGCTGGCTGGTCTATACGCCACCCGCGGGCCCGGCGGCGAACGACAGTTTCCATTACACGCTCAGCGACGGCCAGCCGGGCGCGCAACACACGGTGACTGGCATGGTGCGGCTGAACCTGGAAACACCGAACCCGAACGATGGGCCGGCGCCCAACGCGGCGCATATCGCGTGGTCGGGCGACGACGTGACGATCACGTTCATCGGCGTGCCGTTCCGCGAATACCGGGTGCAATACACGGAGGACACGGTGCCACCGTTGAACTGGCAGGAGTTCGTGCCGACGGCCGCGCACGCCGCGGCGGCGAACGGCGTGTTCGTCCACACGGATGCCAACCCCGGCAGTTCGCTGCGCCTTTACCGCGCGATCGCCAACCCCTGAGGAATTCAAAATGAAGAATGGAACCATGAACCTGAAGTCCGTGGAAAAGCCATCCGCAGATTGCGCTGATGTCGCAGATCCACGGAGCGGACATTCTCCCAGCGGGTGTCTCCTGGAGATGAACTCACTCTGCCCAACCTCCTTCCGTTCGCCGGCCGTCCCATGGGCGAAATCTTCGAACCGGGCTCAGTTGGACACCGCCCTCATTGCGGGGCTCCCTCGCCCCGCAGCGAAGCGCGGGGAGAGGGGCGTCTTGGCCGCGTTACTACCGGAACGGATGGCCCCCTCCTCTCCCCGGCCCTCTCCTCCACTCCGATTGGAAGAGAGGGAGACGGCGGCAGTGTCGAGACGCGCCCGTGCGGATCTGAGTGGTTCTTCCCGGTTGAAGACATCGGCGTTGCTGGGCGCACTGCTGGCCGCGGCGTTGCCGGCGGCGGCGAACTTCGTCACGGAACCGACGCAGACGTGGTCGGTGGGTTATACCATCAGCGACGATGGGAACACCGCCGGGCCGTTCGGGATCGACATCACCGGTTCCGCGATCCAGGTGATCACGCGCGTGCAAGTGGGACTGTCGTTCAGCGGGGTAGGGTTGGACGGCGGTTTCGCGGGCGATCTCGTGGTCACGCTCGCGCGGGTGCTGGACGTGGGCGGTTCCCCGGTCATCACGACTTCGCATCTCCTGAACCGGATTGGCGTGGGCACGGTGGGTGGGGGAACGGTCGGCTTCGCCTACGACTCGGTGAACGTGACGTTGAGCGATGATGCGCCCGGCGGGGACATCCACACCGCAGCGGGGTCGCTGGTCAGTGGCGTGCTGACCGGATCGTTTGAACCGGACGGACGGGCACTGGCCACGGGGAACGCTCGCGACTTCCGGCTCAATGTCTTCAACGGCCAGCCGGCCGACGGCACGTGGCAGCTTTACGTCACGGACGAGAGCTCGGGGAACCAGATGCGGCTGGACAGTTGGTCGCTGTCCCTGACCGGCGACACGCAGGTGCCCGAGGCCTCCACATGGGCGGCCGGCGCGGCGATGCTGGGGCTGCTCGCGTGGCAACGGTGGCGGCGGTAGGAGCCAGCGGGCCATTGTGGGAAGGGGGAAGCGGGAAGGGGAAGGGAAGGCAAGTTGACCAGGCCTCGGTCGGCGGGTTTGGGCCGGCTGCGAAGGGAGAGTCTGAAGGAGGACTTCGGGGGAGCGGCAGATGCCCAGACCCGTCCACCGAGGCCTGGCACGGAACGCGGCGGGAGCGCGGCTCTCTGAGCCACGTGGGGCCAGCCGCGGAGCGGCGTCAGAACGTAGCCCACTGCGTAAGCTGTGGGTGGTCAGTGGAGGGCAAGCGAGCCCCGGCAGGGGCGGCAGAAACGTATGGGATTGGCCCAATCCTCGACTCTGCCGCACCTCCGGCGCTCAGGCCGCAAGGCCCCGGAGCCACGGGTGGGCTGGCGCCCGGAAGCCTTCGGCCCGCTCCGCCAGCCGGGGCCAAGTTCGTGGCTGCCCCGCGCCGCCACTGCCGGCAAGATGCCGGCAGCACTTCAGTTCAGCGGCAGTTCCACGGTGATCTTTGTGCCGGTGCCGGGCGTGCTGGTGATGGTGCAGCGGCCGCCGGCGAGGCGGGCGCGGTCGCGCATGTTGCCGAGACCGTCGTTGAAGCGTCCCGCCGTGGCCGGATCAAAGCCCCGGCCATTGTCCTCCAGTTCCAGCCGCAGGCGGCCATCGCCGACGGCGGCCCGGAACGTGACCTCGGTGGCGCCGGAGTGCTTCAGCGCGTTGTTGAGCGCCTCCTTCACGAGCATGAGGACGTGATGCCGGGTGGTGGCGGGCACGGGGTTGTTGGGCAGTGTCGCTGGCAAATCCAAGCGGCAGAGCACGCCGGCCGGGCCGACGTATTCCTGCGCGTGACCGGCGATGAACTCGACCAGTCCGGCGACCGTGTCGTGCTCGGGGTCCACGGTCCACACCATGGCGTCGAGGTTGCGGACGACTTCACGGGACAGGTTGCCGAGTTCGTTGAGGCGGGCTTCGGTGCCGGAGGGGTCGCTGAGCTGGCGGCGGGCGAGTTCGCTGAGCAGGCCGATCTGGGTGAGGCTGGCGCCGACATCGTCGTGCATGTTGCGGGCGATGCGGGCGCGCTCGCGGTTGACGGCCTGGTCGCGTTCCAGTTCGGCGACCTGCAACCGCAGCCGGCGCTGCGACAGCCAGCGGACGCCGCCGGCGAGGAGGAGGAGGACGGCGGTGCCCACACCGAGACGGAACGGCGTGGTTTCCCAGAGGAACGGCGCCACGGTGACGGCCAGTTGGGCGCCGGTCTCGTTCCACAGGCCGTCGCTGTTCGCGGCGAGGACGCGCAGGGTGTATTGGCCTGGGCGCAGGCGGGTGTAGGCGGCGGAACGGGCGGTGCCCACCTCCCGAAACTCCTCCTCGTAGCCGACCAGCCGGCAGCGGAAACGGTTGCGCTCGGGCGCGACGAAGCTGAGGGCTGTGAAGCTGAATTCCGTGAGCACGGTGCCCGGCGGCACGGTGACCCGGCCGGCCACCGCCTCGCGGACCTTGCCGTCAGCGGTGACTGCCTCGATCACCACCGGCGGCGCCACGGGGTTCTTGGGCAGGTTGGCCGGATCGATCACGGCCACGCCGTTCATCGTGGCGAACCACAGGCGTCCGTCGGGCCCCTTCCACACCCCGGACTGGTAGCCGCTGCATTCGTTGGACGGCATGCCGTCAGCCAGGTCGAAGCGGGTGGGTTCGATGCGCTGGCGGCGGCCCTCGCAGAAGTCGTCCAGTTCGGCCTTGGCGCAGCGGAACACGCCGCGCGGGGTGCCCCACCAGAGGTAACCGAGGTTGTCGGCGACGATGGACTTCACGGTCTCGACGGGCAGCCCGTCGGCTTCGTGCAGCGCGGAAAAGCGGCCGGCCCGGTGGCGGGTCAGGCCACCACCGCCGATCCAGAGGGTGCCGTCGGTGTCGCGGAACAGGGAGCGCGCATGGTCGTGGGCCAGGCCATCGGCCCTGGTGTAGGTGCGGAGGCCGCCTTCCCCGACCCGGGTGAGACCGCGCTGGCCGCCGGCCCAGACTGCGCCCTGGCCCGCTTCGGCGATGGCTTCGATCGGGTGCCGGGGCAGGCCGTTGGTTGCCGTCCAAAGGCGGGCTTGCTGGCCGACCAGACGGCAAAGTCCCTCATCGCCGCCGACCCAGATCTGGCCCTGGGAATCCACCAGCATGGCGGCATGCGGACCACCGAGAACACCGGGCAGCCGGTCAGGATGAAACGCGCGGGCGGAGGCGCCATCGGCAGCGAGGTGCACGATTCCCTGCCCGTAGGTGCCGACCCACGCGCCGCCTTGGGGCGCACCCTGAAGACACCACGCGAGCTGGCGATCATCCAGCGCTGGCGGCAGGTGCAACGCGGCGAACCGGTTTCCGGTGAGGCGATGCACACCGCGCCCATGCACGGCGGCGAACACCGTGCCGTCGGCAGTTCCGGAAACGGACAACACGATCGGGTGCGTGTCGCTGGTGGCTGTGGGCAAGGCCTGGACGCTGCGGCGCCGCAGGCGGAAGAGGCCGGCGCCATCGGTGCCGAGCCAGAGGCTGCCCTCGCGGTCCTCGAAGGCGCTCCGGTAGGTCGTGTGGGCGAGCACGGAGTTGTCCGACACCCGACTCCAATTGCCGCTTTGCGGGTGGCGGCGGAAAACGCCTCCGTAGAGGAACCAGAACGTTCCATCGGAGGTCCGGGTGGGCGAGCCGTTCAGGACGATGCTTGGCGGCGAATCGAAAAAGCGGGACAGGGAGCCGGCCTGCCACCGGTGCATGACCCCGCGGTGGCGATCCATTACCAGGGTCGAACCGTCACTGTTGGGAAAGATCGCACTGCTGGCGATCCCGGCGGCGGGCAACTCCACCCGTTCCCAGCGCTGACCATTCCAGCGACGGAGCTGGCCCCGGGTTTCGCTCCAGATGGCCCCCGCTTGGTCGAAGACAAAGTTCCACATGTGGCCCCAGTCCGGCTCCGGAGCGGGCGCGACCTCGGCGAATTTGCCCGCGTTTCGCCGGAACAGCCGGCCGCTCATGGTGCCGGCCCACACTGAGCCGTCCGGGGCAACTTCGATTTTCGAGACTTCGCCCCGGGGCAAGCCATCGGCCTCCGTCAGGCGGCGAAGCTTCCCGGCCGAAAAGACGCTGGCAGCACCGTCGGAACGGCTGAGCCACAGGCCGTTTTCCCGGTCGGCTGCGAGGTAAAGATAGTAGCTCTCCAGTTCGGGAAAACGGTCGGGATCGAAGACTTCAAACCGCACGCCGTCGAACCTCGCGAGTCCGCCGAACGTCGCCATCCATAGGTAACCGTCCGTCGTCTGCGCCATGGCAATCACGGAGTTCTGGGGCAGACCGTCGTTCGAGGTCCACTGGCGGATGAGATATTCTCCGGTGGCGGAAGGAAGGCTGGTGGACGCTGGCTCCGCCGCCGACAGGAGCGCGGGCAACCACGCCCACGCAGCGAGGCCGAGCAGCGGCAGAAAGTGCTTCCGAAGGGTCACACGGCGAACCGTGACAAAGGCGCGGAGGACGGGGAAGCCCGGGTTCACGCCGGGGACAACCGAGGGCGCCTTTTCGCGCGTTGATCTCTGGGCGGACTTGCTCGCGGCGAGTTGATCCAGCGTCCGGAGAGGCGGCATTCCTGCCGCCTCGATTTCCCGGCGCCAGCCCCGCCGGCTAGAAAGCCGCCGCTCCGAGCCTGGAGGGAGCCCTGCGGCCACGGTGAACGGAAGTGCCCGAATCCGGGACCGGGAACTGCCGGTAACCGGAATACGGACCGGCCAGTCTTCAACGGACATCCATGAATGCCCTGCGCCCGCTGCTCCTGAACGCCGTGCTCGTTGCCTCCCTTTCCGCCCAGGCCGCCGATTGGCCCCGGTGGCTCGGTCCCAACGGGGACAACCGGGCGCCGGCGACGGGCGCGGTGCCGGGTGATGTCTCGAAGTGGACGGTAGCGTGGAAGGCGTCGGTGGGACGCGGTTACTCCGCCGTGGCGGTGGCCGGTGCCCGCGCCTACACGCTCGGGCATGACGAGAAGGGCCGGGAATCAGTCCTGTGCCTGGATGCCGGCACCGGGGCGACGGTCTGGCAGCACAGCTACGCGGCCGAATTGCTGCCGAAGATGCACGGGGGCGGCCCCAACGCGACGCCGACGATTCACGGCGACAAGGTCCTGACCGTCAGCAAGGACGGCCAGGTGTTCTGCCTCGGCGCGGAGAAGGGAAACGTGATCTGGCAGGCCAAGCTCACCGACCTCGGACTGACGCTGCCGCAGTGGGGCTTTGCCAGTTCGCCGGTCGTGGACGGTCAGCGGGTCCTGCTGGCGGCCGGCCGGGTCGTGGCGCTGGAACTGGCGACCGGAAAACCCGTCTGGCAGTCCGCGGAGCAGCACCCGGGTTACGCGACGGCGGTGCCGTTCCGGCGCGGCGAACGTGGCTTTGTGGCGGCGCTGGATGGCAAGGGGTTGAGCGTGCTCGCGGCCGAGGACGGCAAGGAGGTCGTGCGCCGGCCGTTCAAGGCGATGTTCGATGTGACCGCTACGACGCCCTACGTGCTGGAGGACGGCCGGAAGCTGTTCATCTCCGGCAACACGAGTGCCGAATTGCTGGAGTTCGACGGCACTTCCCTGAACCCCGTTTGGACCAGCACCGACGTGAAAACCGCGCTGAACAACGCCGTGCTGGCCGACGGCTCGGTCTATGCCATCGACGGGCGGCAGGGAACCTCCGCCCGGCTGGTGTCGGTGCGGTTGGCAGACGGCAAGGTCAACTGGGCCCAGGCCGGTTTTGGCTACGGCACCTTGATCGGCGTGGGCACCAATTTACTCGCGCTGACCGAAGGGGGCGAACTCGTGGCCGCCAAGGCCGCGCCGGACGCCTACCAGGAACTCGGCCGCCAACAGGTGCTGGCCAAAACCTGCTGGACCACGCCGGTATTTGCGGGTGAGCGGATCTACGTCCGCAATGACCGCGGCGAAGTCGTCTGCCTCAAGGGCTCGTGAGGTCCGGAAAGGCTCTGGGCTGTTTGCCCGGCAAGTCGGGCAAACTGCCGGCAACTCCCTCGGAAATCACCGCCGCCGGGTTGACATCCATTGATATTCAGCCCGAGCCCAGTTTGCTGCCGGCCTCGGCATCGAACGCCCGGTAGTCGCAGGTGAGTTCCTCGCCGGGGGCGATGGACCGCAAGGCGACCGTGATCACGGGGCCGGAGCTTTCCGGTGCCGAGCCGGTGTTCGGCGAATCGGCGTGGTTCATGTAGCAGCACAGATCACCGCTCTTGATGTAGGCACCGCGGGCCGGATCAAAATAGGCGAACCAGCGAAGGTGTTCCTGCGCGGGGAGCGGGAGACTGGCGAACTCAGCGAGCGAAACCGCGAGGTCGAATCCGGCCTGAAATCGCCAGACCGGCGTGCCGGCCGGAATGGGTTCGGCGGCAAAAAGCCCCAAGCCGTGGATCGGACTTGGGGCGACGCGCGTGCGGACCAGCAGCATGGCTTACTTGGTCGGCGAGTAATCGGTCGGCTTGAGGAAGAGCGACTTCACACCGCCCGGGGCCGTCAGGGAGCCCCCCGCCGCCTTTTCGCTGGCCTCGCGGGCGGACTTCCAGGCGGGGTCCGCACCGAACGCGGCGAAGGATGCCTTGGCGGCCTCCTGCGACTTGTGGGTGAGCATATAGACCAGCCGGGTGTCGGCGCCGGCCTGGTCCGCCATCAGGTGGAAGTAGCCCTGGTTGCCCATGCCGTGTTTCTTGAAGAGCTGGATCGTGTGGTCGCGGAAGCGGGCATCGAGGTGGGACAGCCGGCCCGGGGGCGTGGTGTAGTCGCGCAGTTCCCAGACGCCGCCCTTGGAGACGTTGCCCTTCTTCACGCGGGGCGAGTAGTCGGTCTCGACGAAGAACGGATTCTCGGCCTTCTCGACGAGCTTGCCGTTCGCTTCGCTGGCCTTGTAGGCCGCCTGCCACGCGGGATCGTTGACGAACGCCTTCCACGACGCTTCGCGGGCGTCGCGGCTGGGATAGCGCAGCAGGAAGTGCAGGCGCTGATCCTTCGCATCCACCGGCATCCAGTAGCCGATGCTCTCGATGCCATGCTTCTTGAAGAGCTTGAGCGTGTGGTTGCGGAAGCGGTTGTGGAGATCCTCCGTCTTGCCCGGGGCGATGTGGTAGATGCGCAGTTCGTAAACGGCCTTGGGCGCCTTGGTGTCGCAGCAGGCGGCGCAGTCACCGCCCTCGGTGCACTTGCCGCACTTCGAGCAGCATCCGTTGGCCGGCCCGGGATGGGCGGACGAGCGGCTGGCGACGAGCACGTTGGGACGACCCGTGGCACAGCCGGTAAGCAAAGCGGCGACGACGGCGGAAGCGGAGATTAGGAACGAGCGGAGCTTCATGCGCCGATTGCGTCGCACCGGAGGCGGTTGGTCAAACGCAAAGCCGTTTCGGGGAAGGGTTTGATCCGGCCGCCTGGGTGATGGCCGCCCTGACTTCGCGCTCGCGGTCGCGGCGGATTGCGCCATGCTGCCGGGCGTGTTCGCCACCCCGTGCCATTGTTCGCGCCGGCATTTTCTGAGCCGGATGGGCACGGGCTTTGGGGCGGTGGCGTTCAGCGCGTTGGCGGCCTTGGAAGCCCGGGCGGCCAACCGGAACCGGACGCTCGACCCGCTCAACCCCTTCGCGCCGCGCCAGCCCGACTTCCGGCCGCGGGCGAAGTCGGTGATCTTCCTCTTCATGGTCGGCGGGCCGTCGCCGGTGGACACCTTCGACTACAAGCCGACGCTCCAGAAACTCGACGGCCAGCCCGTCCCGGAGTCGCTGCGCAAAGCCGTCGAGGCGACGCGCTTTGCCAATGTGTTCCACGGTTGCAAGGACGAGCTGATGGCCAGTCCGTTCAAGTGGGCGCAGCACGGCCAGTCGGGCCTGTGGGTGAGCGAACTCATGCCGCACGTCGCGCGGCACGTGGACGACCTCTGCTTCATCCATTCACTCCAGGCCGACTCCAACAACCACGCTCCGGCCAGCTATCAGCTGCACACCGGCGACATCCGGCCGGGCAAGGCGAGTCTCGGCTCGTGGGTGACCTACGGGCTCGGCTCGGCGAACCGCGATCTGCCCGGCTATGTGACCTTGTTCGACGCTGGACCGCTGGGTGGGGCCGCGAACTACTCCAACGGCTTTCTGCCCGCCGCCTTTCAGCCCACGCGCCTCCGGGACACCGGCACGCCGGTGCTGGACCTCCTGCCTCCGGACGAGTTCGCCGCCGGGCAGCGCGACTCGCTGGACCTGATCCGGGAGCTGAATCTGCGACACCGCGAGGCCCGTCCCGGGTTCACCGAACTGGAAGCCCGCATCGCCAGCTACGAACTCGCCTACCGCATGCAGTCCGCCGCCCTCGAAGTCGGGGACGTGGCCAACGAATCCGCGTTCCTCCGGCGCAGCTACGGATTGGAGCATGGCGATGTCCGCACGCAGGCGTTTGGGCGAAAATGCCTGCTGGCGCGGCGCCTGGTGGAACGCGGCGTCCGCTTCGTGCAGGTATATGACATGCCGGACAAGGACGGCTGGGACGCCCACGACCGGCTGGTGAAGAACCACGAGCCGCGGGCGCGTTGGACGGACCAGCCGGTGGCGGCCTTGCTCGCGGACCTCAAGCAACGGGGCCTGCTCGACGAGACGCTCGTCATCTGGGCCAGCGAGTTCGGCCGCACACCGATGATGCAGGGTGACCACGGCCGGCAGCACAACGCGGCCGGCTTCACCCTGTGGCTGGCGGGTGGGGGCGTCCGGCCGGGAACCCGGATTGGGGCCACGGACGAAATCGGCCTGCTCGCCACCGAGCAGCCATTCCAGATGAAGGACCTCCACGCCACGATCCTGACGGCGCTGGGTCTGGAGCATGAGGAGCTTTTCTTCGAGGTGAACGCCCGTCAGGAACGCCTCACCGGCATCGCCGGCGGCGCGCGGATCATTCCGGGAGTGCTGGGGTAGGGGAGGCTCGACAAAAAGGTCGGCCAGCTTGGGCGGACAAGAAGCCATCCCCGGGTGCTTGATTCCTGCGGCGTCAGCGCTTGGAAAAGCTTGCACTGGCTCGGCCGGCTTGAGGGCACGCTAGCCTTCGCTGTGGCTGTGCGGGCGGAAGGTGGTGCTTCCCGGTGCGGCAGAAATTGGCAAGGATCATGCTTGGTTTGCGAGGTGTTAGCCATGAACTCTCCAACCTGCTTTGGGCGGCTGTTGCGCCGTCTCTTCATTCTGCTCATTCCCTTGTCACAAGCATGCGCTCAGTCGGCATTCATTGATGCCCTCGGCAGTCAGGGCACGCGAGTGCCTGGCGCTGCGGGCATCTCAGGAGACGGAAGAGTGGTCGTCGGCAGCCGACAGGCCGCCGAGACCGAGGAGGCATTTATCTGGCAGCCCGGCTTGGGTAGTCGCCGGCTGGAGCTGCCCCCGGGACTTGCAGGCTCCAGCAGTGCACACTCTGTGTCGGACGATGGCCGAATCGTCGTGGGTCGCTGCACTGATGCATTCGGACGATCGATTCCCTTGCGGTGGGTCGATTCTCTGCCGGAACTGCTGCCCCTGCCGCCGGGTGGAGGGTTCGGAGGCTTCGCGGCCAAGGTCTCCCGCGACGGCAAAATTGTCGTCGGAGTGGCCGGTTCGGCGAACAGCGAGAATCGAACCGGATGGCGGGTTTGTCTCTGGCGGGAGGGGAGCCAGCAGGAATTCATTGAAAGCAGCCCCAGTGAGGCAGGTTATGCGGATCCATCCCGGCTGCTGTTGTCGTCCGATGGTTCTTCGATTGCGATGGCGGTGGGAGCACAGCGCCAGATTCACCGGTGGTCGGCGGACACCGGGTTTGTCCCGCTTAAACTTGAGCCAGCGAGCCATGATTTCAGCTATCCGGGCAACTGGCAGGTCGCGATGACCGGCGACGGGAGCGTGCTGGGAACGGCGCGTTTCCAGAAAAGGATCTTCAGATGGGACGGCTGGGGAGCGGGGGTGCCCTTGCCGATCACCCTGACCACCAATCCGGCCGCGAAGTTGGTCACCAACGACCGGGGAAGCCTGCTCGCCGGCATGACCGTCAACCGCCTGTTCGGCGGGCAATGGAGCAGCCTGGTGGTGCCGCCGTTTGGTCCGCTGCCTTTCGAGGATGTCCTTCGGGGGCAAGGCTGTGATTTAGGCGCCTGGAGCTCACTGACCAACATCAGCGCCATTTCGGCCGATGGCCAATGGGTTATGGGTTGGGGCAGCGCCGCTCCCAGCGATGATTCGCCCGCCCATGTGGAAGCCTTTCGCGCGAAGCTCATCCGGCATGCGCAGGGCGCTCCCCGGTTGGATGTCGAGGTTCTGAATCCCGATGCCGATGACAGCATCCACCGGCTTCGCTGGCCCGCCACCGATCTCCTGGTAGCCGTCGAATCCACACCCTTGATCCATCCCACTGTGCCGTGGACGGCCGAAAGTGGCGCCCCGCGGATTGAGGGGAATGAGATCGTGCTCGATTTGGAACGCGTTACGGAGGCCCGATACTTCCGGTTGCGGCGACTGGATTGATGAAGTTTCGGCGCGGCGTCTCGGTTTGCACCGCCGAAGGGGCGAAATCACCCCCACAGATTCCGGTCGAGCGAGCGATACTGCACCGCCTCGAAGACGTGTTCGTGCGTGATGGTGTCGCTGCCGGCGAGGTCGGCGATGGTGCGGGAGACCTTGAGGATTCGGTCGTAGGCGCGGGCGGAGAGGTTCAGCTCGGTCATCGCGTTCTTGAGCATCTGCATCGTCAGTTCGTCGAGTTGCACGAACTGCTTGAGCTCTCGCGTGCCCATGCGGGCGTTGCAGGTGACCGGACGGCCGGCGAAGCGTGCCCGCTGGCGTTCGCGGGCGGCGATCACGCGGGCTCGGATGACGGCGCTGGGTTCTCCCGGCGCCGCGTTCGTCATCTGGGCGAACTTCACCTGGGGCACCTCGACATGGATGTCGATGCGGTCGAGCAAGGGACCGGAGATGCGCCCGAGGTAGGCCTGGATTTCCCGGGGTGAGCACTTGCTCTCCTGCGGCATTTTCCCGTCGGGAGTCGGGTTCATCGCGGCCACCAGCATGAACTGGCTCGGAAAGGTCATCGTGCCCGCGGCGCGCGAAATGGTGACGCGGCCTTCCTCCAGCGGCTGCCGCATGGTTTCCAGCACGCTGCGTTTGAACTCGGGCAGTTCGTCGAGGAACAGCACGCCGTGGTGCGCGAGCGAGATTTCGCCGGGCGTGGGATTGATGTTTCCGCCGAGCAAACCGGCGTCACTGGCGGTATGGTGCGGTGCGCGGAAGGGCCGCTGCGTGACCAGCGCCTGGCCGGGTGCGAGTTGGCCGACGATGCTGTGAATCTTGGTCGTCTCCAGCGCCTCCTCCAGCGTCAGCGGCGGCAGGATGGTCGCGAGGCGTTTCGCGAGCATGGACTTGCCGGTTCCTGGCGGGCCGATGAGAAGCAGATTATGCCCGCCAGCCGCGGCGACTTCGAGGGCGCGCTTCACGGACTCCTGGCCTTTCACGTCGGCCATGTCCACGTCGTCGGGCGGCGGCTGATTGAAGAGCGCCGAAGTGTCCACGCGCAGCGGCGCGATCTGCACCTGCCCTTCGAGGAACAGTGCGGCTTCGCGGAGATTCACGACGGGGATCACGTCGAGGCCGTCCACGACGGCGGCTTCGGCGGCGTTGTCGCGGGGCACGAGGATGCCGCGGAGTCCCTCCTGCTTGGCGCGGATCGCGATGGGCAGGGCGCCCTTCACCGTGCGGACGGCGCCGGTCAGGGCAAGTTCGCCGACGATGGCGTAGTCCTTGAGCGCGACGGGTTCGATCTGCTCGGTGGCGGCGAGCGTGCCGAGCGCGATGGGCAGGTCGAAGCTGGGGCCTTCCTTGCGGACGTCGGCGGGGGCGAGATTCACCGTGACGCGGCCCATCGGGAACCGGAACCCGGAGTTCGTGAGCGCGGTCATCACGCGGTCGCGGGATTCCTTCACGGCGGCGTCGGGCAGGCCGACCACGACGATGTTGGTCTGGCCGAAGTTGGAATCCACTTCCACCTCGATGGGGAACGCCTCGATGCCCTGCACGGCGGCGGAGTTGACTTGGGCGAGCACGGCGAAAGCGTGGGAGCCGCGGTGGAAAGCGGTCAAGTCTGACGCCACGCGAGGTGAGACTACGTAGGACTACGTATTCCCTCCCTCCCTCGCCGGCCGCTGACTCGGCGCACCTGCTCAAGGATTGGTGTGCCATCATGAATCTGAAATCCGCTTCGGCCCGCACCTGGGGTGCGATCGCCGGTCTGTTGTCGCTCGGAATCGGTCCGGTGTTCGGCGCATTGCCGGCCGCCCGGGACACCTCGTTCCAAACGCTGCCCATGAACGGGCTGCCCAACGCCTCGGTCCTGTTGCCCAACGGCAAGATCCTCATCGGCGGAAATTTCCAGACCATCGGCGGCGTGTCCCGGCCGGCCCTGGCGCGGCTGAACGCGGACGGCACGCTCGATGAAACCTTTGCCCCGCCCCTTGCCGGGCCCGGCATCTGGGGCAAACCGGTCGTGAACGACCTCGTCGTGGCGCCGGATGGCAAGATCATCGCCGCGGGCACGCCGGGCTTTCAGACGACCGGCGCGGTGCTGCGGACGAACATCATCCGCTTCAATGCCGACGGTTCGGTGGACGCCTCGTGGAACGCGGGCGACGTGCAACCGTTCAAGGGGCTGGCGGTGCAGGGGGACGGCAAGGTGGTTTACTCAAAGTTCCTGCTCGACCGCGGTCTGTTCGGTCCGGCGCGCCTGAACGCCGACGGATCTCCCGACGCCTCGTTCAGCTACGTCCGCGGAATCGTCTCGGGACTGGGCTGCATCCAGTTCTTCGCCCAGCCGGGCGGCATGATCCTCGGGTTGGCCGGTGACAATGATCCGAACCGAAACGGCAACCAACAGGTGTTCCGTCTCGATGCCACGGGCATGGAGGACTTCAACTTCAAGTTCACGATGCCGCCCTACAACGTGCTGGATGACTCCCGGCTCGCGGTGGCGCCGGACGGCCGGATTCTCGTGGCGGTGGCGGACAGTTTCCCACCCCGCATCGCGCGCCTGGCGCCGGATGGCACGCAGGACCCGGCCTTCAATTTCACGGGCCAGCCGAATGGCCAGGGCCTGTATCCGGGACCGGCCGCGTTCCTGCCGGACGGCGGTGCCGTGCTGGTGCGCCAGCCGACCGCGGGGGACCGGCGCATTTCGTTCTTCTACCTTTCGGCCGAGGGAAAACTGCTGGCCTCACGTGACCTGCCGAACTCCGCCATGGACAACGGCGTCGTGGGCCTCGGCACCTTGCAGGCGCGGGCGTTCGCGATGCAGCCGGATGGCAAGCTGCTGTTCGCCGCAGCGTTCCTCGACGGCTTCCAGAACACCTTCGGCATGTTCCGCCTGCCCCCGCCGCCCACGCCGGCGCCGCCGGTCATCACGGTGCAGCCGGAGTCGAAGTCCATTGGTGCCGGCGAAAGCCTGTTCCTCAGCGTTACGGCCACGAGTGACACGCCGATGACCTACCAATGGCAGCGGTTCGGCACGAATCTCGCCGGCCAGACCTTCCAGAACCTCAACCTCGGCCAGAATTCGCTGGACCGTGCCGGCGACTTCCGGGCGATCGTCGCGAACGCCTTCGCCTCGGTGACCAGCCAGGTGGCCACCGTCACCGTGCGCCCGCCGGCGGCGATGGTGATGACCGTGCAGCCACAGGGCGCGGCGGTGAAGCAGAGCCAAACCTACTTCCTCAACGCGCAGTGCTCCACCGAAGTCCAGACCGGGCACCAGTGGTATAAGGACGGCCAGCCGCTCCCGAACGGCGCGAGCCAGGGTTTCGGCAGCGCGGGGCTCAATCTGGTGGCCAACGATCCCACTCGCGCCGGGGATTACTTCGTCGTGTTCACGAACGACTTCGGCGGTTCCGTGACCAGCGCGGTGGCGCACATCGACCTCATCCTGCCCGGGCCGCCGCAGATCACCGGGCAGCCGGCGGATTTGACGCTGTTTCCCGGCCAGCCGGTGCTCCTGAGCGTCACGGCCGTGGCGGATGGGTTCATCTCTTACCAATGGCTGCACGCCGGCACGAACCTGGTCCGCAGCGCCACCATTCCGAACGTCAATGCGGCGACCCTGACCGTGAGTGGCACCGACACCAATCGCGGCGGCGAATACGCGGTGGTCGCTACCGTGACGCCCGGGGGCAGCACCACCAGCCGCGTGGCGCAGGTGGCGCTGATGCCGTCGGGTCCGCCGGTGATCATCCAGCCGCCGTTGTCCCTGACCGTTGATTTCGGAACCCGCACGAACCTCGCCGCGAGCTTCAACGGTGAGGCACCCATGACGGCGTATTGGTTCCATGCGGGCACCAACGTGCTCAACAGCCAGGGATTGCCCGGCCAGACCTACTTCAGCCTCGATTCGGCCACGACCAACCTCCTGCCGCTTTCGGCTCTGCTGAACACGGCGGGCGACTACCGGTTCGTGATCAGCAATCGCTGGGGGGCGGTCACGAGCGCGGTCGCCACGCTGACGGTCCGGCCGCTGCCGCCCGCGACGATCACCAGCGACCTGGCGGACGTCACGGCCGGCATCGGCGAGTTCAACACCGCCGGCCTGCGCAGCGGTCTGGTGATCACGAACTGCTGTGGCCAGACCGAAACCACGCATGTGTTGGAACTGAATCCGGGCAGCGCGATTCCGCCCTTCGCCGCGAGCGGTCCGTGGCATCTCGCGGTGGGCATCAGCAACCGTTTCTATGTCGGCGCTCAACATGGAGTTCCCGGCGCCAGCGGCACCTGGGGATTTTCGCCGGGCAGCGTCGGCTTCACCGGCCTGGACCTGACCAACTTCCCGACCACCGGCGCGGTGTCGCATCTGGAGTTCTTCGACGACGGCCGCTACGGAATCATCCCGCTGAGCGGGGCGGCGGGCAGTGGTTCGGAATCCGGCACCTTCCGGGTGCTGGGCGCCCGCCGGCCGGCGACCAATGTCCTTTCGTTCGAAATCGTCAGCAGCAATGCGGTGCAAGTCTCCTGGCTGAAGGATGGCCGGCCGCTGACGGTCGGCGTGCCCGGCGCACCGCAACGGCTCACCATGCTCAATGAAAGCCTGGGCACTCCGCCGGTTCCGGGAGGGGTGAACCTGCGCCCCCGGTTGACGATCGGCGACATCGTTCCGTCAGACGCGGGACGCTACCAGGCGGTGATCGAAAACCTGGTCCGCAATCCCGACACCGGCTTCGGCCAGCCGGCGTTCCTCGTGACCTCGGTGACGAGGACCCGTGAGGCGGTCCTGACAGTGAAGGGTTACGCGGAGGAACGGGCGCCGGTCGTCACAGCGGCCATGGAATTCGGCACGCCCACAGGGCTCGACGACGCTGATTCCGTCGCGGTGACGCCCGAAGGTGACACGCTGCTCGCGTGGCATTCGTTCACCTTCGGTGGCAACGGCGGTGAAGCGAGGCGGCTGGGCCGTTACGACCGGACTGGTCGCCAGCAATGGCTCTTTGCCGACTTCCCCGCCGTGATCCGCTCGGTGATCTCGGACGGGGCGGACGGGGCGATTGTCGGCGGCCACGATGCGGCCACCCGTAACTGGTTCATCCGTCGGGTTCGCCCGCAGCTCGTGGTCAACGCGGGCAAGACCAATCTGGTCTCCACCAATCTCTGGCAGGTGTCGGCCGAGGCACCCTCGACCAATGCGGTCCCGATCAACGTGGCCAAGAATGCCGAGATCGTCCGGCTGCTTTCGGCGCCGGACGGCTTCGTGGTCGCGGGCCGGTTCCGCGGGAACGTCCGCTTCGGAGCGACCAACGTGTGGGTCCTCTTCAACAACGTGTATGCCCCCCTCGGCGGCATGACGCTGACCAACGCCTCTCCCGGCGGCGCGCTGTGGGACCTCTTCGTCGCGAAGTATGACCGCGACGGCCGCTTCCTCTGGGCGCGCGGCTTTGGCGGCACCAACGACGAGCAGTTGACGTCGTTCACGTCCGACCGCGCCGGGAACCTTTACCTGGGCGGTTCGTTCAAGGCCCAGACCATCTTCGGGCCGATCACGGTCGCGGCGACGAAGGTCGTGCAGTCGGCGACCGTCACGCAGTATGGTCAGGACGGCTTCGTCGCCAAACTGGACCCCGCCGGCCAGCCGGTCTGGGCCAAAAACTTTGGCGGCACCAACAACCTGTTCATCGCCGAGACGGCGGTGACGGCGGTCGCCGGCGATACCAACGGCGTCTTCTTCACCGCCACGCGCAGTTCACTGACGACCATGCTGCAGCCGGGCCTTCCGGCCACGCCGCGTTATCTCGCGCGGCTCAACTCCGCCGGCGAACTGCTCTGGACGCAGGAGCTCTCCGCGCGGGACCGGGGCCTGCTGGAAGTGGACGGCGAAGGAAACGTCGTGGTCGCCGATGCCGTGCAGTTCGCCGGCCTGCAGGGCGGCGTGACTTACGGCGCCGGCAGCGTGTTTCCCGGGACGTTCGCGGGCGGCGTGCTCGCAAAGTTCAATCCGGCCGGCACGCTGCTGTGGTTCCGCGGCCTCGACGAAAAACTTCCCTACACCGACGATCCGCGGCCGGCGAATCCCCAGCGGTTGGCCGTGCAGACGGACGGCGAGGTGATTCTCGCGGGCAACTTCCCGGGCGGAACCACCAGCGCCTCCAGCCGGTCCAGCGGCCAGGCCTTCGACGCCTTCGAGTTTCCGACGACCAACAGCGCAACGGCCAATTCGACGGAGCTGTTCCTGGTGCGATTGGCGCCGGAGTTCGTGCCCGCGGTGCCGCAGTTCGTCCGCGAACCGGAGTCCCAAACCGGCCTGTTGCAGGACCGCCTCGTGCTCGAAGGCGCGGCTTCCGGCGCCCCGACTCCGGCCTACCAGTGGCTGTTTAACGGCGTGCCGCTGCCCGGGGCCACCTCGCGCATCCTGATCATTCCCGAACTGTTCCGCACCAACCGCGGCACCTACGCGTTGGTGGCGAGCAATGCCTTCGGTGTGACCACGAGTCCGCCGATCACGGTCACCCCGCAGCTCCGGCCAAACATGACCGGCTGGACCATGGTGACGAGCGCAACCAACTACCTCGGCAAGCCGACCCGGGTCGCCGCCGATGACGCCGGCAACACGTATCTCGTCCACGACGAACTCGCCCGCGGCGGCACGCTGTGGCTGGAGAAGTTCAATCCCGACGGACATTGGGCCTGGCGGTATCAGGGGCAGCAGCCGATTCATACAACCTATGGCCCGCTGGTGGCCCCGACGGGTGAAGTCTTTCTCGTGGGCAACTTCGTGGCGCGCCTGAATCCGGATGACGGCTCGACCTTGTGGACCAAGTCCAACCTGGGGGCCAACAGCCCACTGGTGGCGGCGGACCTCGACGGGGCGGGCCACGTCCGCCTCGCCTTTGCAGATCGTTCGGTGCGCCGGTTCGACTTCGCCGGCAACGAACTGCCTGCGCTCACGCTCACCACGATGCCGTTCACCGTCCAGCCGGTGAACTCGCGGCTGACCTTTGACCGCGAGGGTGGCTTCTACTTCTACGCCAACCGCGTGGAGGCATTGAACCTCGGCCCGACCAACTTCCCCGCGCTGGGCAACAACGGCGCCCAGACATGGGTGCTGGCCCGATACGACGCCACCGGCGCGTTCCAGTGGGCGCAATCCTTCAGCGGTCCAGGCATCGGCAGCGCCTATCCATTCCGCCTGATGACTGACGCTGCGGGCAACGCTCTGGTCGCCGGCAGCTTCGGCATTGGCAATCAGCCGAATCTCGTCTTCACCATCGGCACCAACCAGCTCAAGGGCTTTGGTTACGCGACCAAAGTGAGTCCTGCCGGTGTCGTGCATTGGGCGAAGTCGTGGTATCTCAACGTGGACGACGCGACTCTGGCCGCGGACGGCTCGGTCGTGATGGCCGGCTGGTTCCGGCAGGCGCCACTGCCCAACGGTGCCTACACCCGGCAGATCCAGTTCGGCACCAACGTCGTCGCCGGCTCCTCCGTCACGGGCCACGATACGTTCGTCGCGAAGGTGTCGCCTGACGGCCAAGAATCGTGGATCCGGCATACGGGCTCGCCGGATTTCAGCACCTTCGACAACGCCAAGGAATACTGTGTCGCCGTCAATGCCAGCGGCTCGGTGTGGACTGCCGGCTTTGCCCTGTTCGAGCCCGCGTCGGCTGCACTCGACTTCGGCGACCTGCGTTACCAGTGGCCTGACTTGCGCGCCTACAACTTCGCCAATCTGTTCGGCACGCTGGCCACGTTCTACCTCGCCCGGCTGGAGCCGGGCGCACCCACCGAGGCGGCCGAGATCACCTTCGAACTGCCGGCTCCCGGCAGCAACGCGTTGCGGCTGACCTGGCCGCCGGGCTACCGGCTGCAGCACCGCGCCACGCTCTACTCGGGCGACTGGGAAACCCTGAACGTCACCTCCCCTTACGACGCCGCGCTGACGGCGGGACAGGGCTACTTCCGGGTGGTGCCGTGAAGGACGGCAGGGCGGGGTGGGGCGCCGAAACGGGGCGCCTGTTGTCATCGTGGCCAAACTTGGTGAAGTCGGCCCGCAGCAAGTCCGGAGAAGGCGTTCGGCCAGCTGCGGACGGACGGACCGGAGCAAAGTGCTGCCGGCACCTTGCCGGCAGCGGCGGCACCGGACCGCCACAGGCTTGGACAA
>OFDN01000696.1_pt1 | contig 25575 bp, 20 predicted proteins | sample 1520971 | NCBI WGS metagenome assembly OFDN01 (sample SAMEA94257418, study PRJEB24077) | hot springs metagenome | biome: Aquatic biome; feature: Geographical feature; material: Water | place: India | collected 2012-06-12 | depth 5 m
GAGCGCGCGCCGGCGGACCCCAAGGTGTTCACCCGCATTCACCTGCACTTCAAGGTGAGCGGCCGCAACCTGCCGGAAGCCGCGGTGGCGCGCGCCATCGAGCTGTCGCACGAAAAGTACTGCTCGGCCACCATCATGCTGGCCAAGACGGCGGAGATCACCACCGGCTTCGAGATCGTCGCGGCCTGACCGGCCGCGAGGGCGCGCCGCTGCTAGATGCGGTGCGCGGTGAAGGTCATCAACTTGCTGGCCGCCCGCATCAGCCCGGTGACGGCGCGCGGCAGCCTCTGGGCGCCGGCTTCCTCGGCATGCTGGGCGTGGCGGGCCTCGTCGATCTTCATCTGCGCGACGATGGCGCGCGACCGTTCGTCGTGCGCCGGCAGCCGGTCGAGGTGGCCGTCCAGGTGCTGTTCCACCTGGCGTTCGGTCTCGGAGAGAAAGCCCAGGCTTACCGCGTCGCTGGCGCGGCCGGCCACCAGGCCGATCGCGAACGCGCCCGCATACCAGAGCGGATTGAGCAGGCTGGGCCGGTCGCCCAGCTCCTGCAGGCGCTGGCTGGTCCAGGCCAGGTGGTCGATCTCCTCGCGCGCCGCGCGATTCATCGCCTCGCGCAGCGCCGGGTCTCGCGCGGTGAGGGCCTGCGCCTGGTAGAGCGCCTGCGCGCAGACCTCGCCCACGTGGTTGACGCGCATCAGCGCGCCGGACAACCGGCGCTCTTCCGGCGTGAGCTCGCGGCCCGCGGCCTCCGGCACGTCGGGCGCGGGGCGGGCGGCACGGGCGCCGCCCGACAGGGTGCGCAGCGCGGTGTCGGCGGCGTTCAGCAGGGCATCGGCTTGGATCATGATGGGGCCAAGCATAGCGAAACCGGGTGTTGCAGCCGCCGTACCCGCCGGCGACGGCCGTTGCGCGCAGCCAACACAAGCCGGCTTTCCGTGGTCAATTCTTTGCATCGCACCGGGTGGTCTGGTGCAATCCGCCCAGCTTCCGCAAAGGAGGTTGGCCTGCGCGGCAGTCTTGATTCACGTGATCGGGCAGAAGTCGTGAGCGGGACCTCTTGTTCAACTTAGGAGATCGATGCAATGAAAAAATCTCTGTTCGCTCTGGCCGTTCTTGGCGCCTTCTCGGGCATGGCCGCTGCGCAATCGTCCGTCACGCTGTTCGGTATCGTTGACGCCAACGTCCGCTGGACCGACAACAACGGCACCAAGCTGACCGAACTGGGCAACAGCGGCCTGGCTTCGAGCCGCCTGGGCTTCCGTGGCGTCGAGGACCTTGGCGGTGGCCTGAAGGCCGGCTTCTGGCTGGAATCGGCCGTCAACAACGACGACGGCACCAGCAACGCCACCCGCTTCTGGCATCGTCGTTCGACCATCAGCCTGATGGGCGGCTTCGGTGAAGTGCGTCTGGGCCGCGACCTGGTCCCGACCTTCACGGGCTACGCCGACTTCGATCCGTTCGGCACCAACGGCGTCGCTGACGTCGGCCGTCTGCACACCAACCTGGCTTCGCTGCCCGCCGCTTCGCGTCCGGCTGTCGACACCCTGGTGCGTGCCGACAACATGGTCAGCTACTTCCTGCCCAGCACGCTGGGTGGCTTCTACGGCCAAGTGTCCGTCGCCGCTGGCGAAGGCACCGTCGGCAAGAAGTACATCGGTGGCCGTCTGGGCTACTCGGCTGGTCCCCTGAACGTCGGCGGCTTCTACGGCCAGACCGAATCGACCGGCGACGAAGACTTCAAGACCGGCGGCATCGCTGCCATGTACGACTTCGGCGCCTTCAAGCTGAACGGCATCGTGTCGGAAAACAAGTTCCTGTCGGCCAAGGAGCGTCACTTCACGTTCGGTGGCTCGGTGCCCGTGGGCGCTGGCCTGATCCGCGCTTCCTACACCAAGGTGCAGGGCCGTGGCTCGATCGACGGCAGCGACGCCGACCAGTTCGCGCTGGGCTATGTGCACAACCTGTCCAAGCGGACCGCCGTGTACACCACCGTGGCCATCATCAAGAACGATGGCAACGCGACGTACAGCGTTGGCGGCCGCAACACGGCCCTGGTGCGTGGCGGCGAAGACGACTCGAAGGGTTTCGAGCTGGGTGTTCGTCACTCGTTCTGATGGACCGGCTGCCGACAGGCAGCTTGTTCTCAGTCAAAAAGCCGCCTTCGGGCGGCTTTTTCGTTTCCGGGTAACGCAGGTGACAGGGTTGATAGGGGTTTTTTCCTGTGCAAGGCCTGCAACAGAGCGACGCGTGAGATTCACGTGCTGGCAATAATGGCCCACGCTGAGTGACAGACAGGCGAATCCATTCGCTGCACGGAGACCCTAAATGAAGCAAACGATTCTTGCGGCCGCCGCCGCTGCGACGATGCTGGCCTTTCCGGCGCATGCACAGTCCACGGTGGAAATCTACGGCACGCTGGACATGGCGGTGGATACCACCGACCGCACCACCGGTGTGTCCTCCGTGCTGCCCAGCCGGGTGGGACGGCAGGAGCGCCTGGCGCCCAGCATGGCATCGATCAGCGCGCTGGGCTTCCGCGGCACCGAGGACCTGGGCGGTGGCCTGAAGGCCGCCTTCGTGCTGGAAATGCAGCCGACGCCGGACACCGGCACCCTAGGCAACGACGGCCGCGCCTGGGGCCGCCAGGCCTATGTGTCGCTCACCACGCCTTACGGCGAGATCCGCCTGGGCCGCCAATATGCGCCGTTCTTCTACGCCAAGGCGTTCTCCACCACCGAGCGGCTGGCCGGCACCGACCTGTTCACCGGCCTGCTCACCATCAACCAGCTGCAGGTGCGGCAGGACAACCAGGTGAGCTACTGGGCACGGGTGGGCCAGTTCACCGCCAGCGTGGCCGCATCGCCGAATGCCGGCGTGAGCCGCTCCGGCGTCACCGGCGCCGCACGCGGCGTCACCAACGGTGGCGCCCAGATCCTGGGTGGCCAGTCGGCAGGTGCCGAGGGCGCCGGCCGCACCTGGGGTGCGTTCGTCAACTGGGCGCAGAGCCCGCTGCCGGGCGGCCCGGGCGCCAGCGTCTCGGCGGCCTACCACACCAACCGCTTCAACGTGCCGCTGTTCCTCGGCGCCACGCCGCTGGCGGCGCTGGACGACTATCGCAGCTACGTGGTGTCGGGCCGCTACATCTCCACGACCGGCTGGGCGGTGGCCGCCGCCTACGGCGAGGGTTCCTACGACGTGAAGTCGACGCCCATCGCCGCCCTGCGCGACGGCATGGACATCCGTTCGTTCGCCGTCGGTGCCCGCTACCTGATGGGCAACTGGCAGGTGGGCGCGATGTACGGCGTGCAGCAGTTCAAGAACTTCACCGAAGGCAAGGACACCGCCTTCGTGCTGGGCGCCGACTACATGCTGAGCAAGCGCACCATGCTGTACACCCGCCTGGGCTGGCTGAAGGACGACGAGGGCAATTCCATCCTGGTGGGCCCGGGCGCCCGCCTGAACGGTGGCCCGGAGCCCTTCCTGGTGGCCACCGGCCTGCGTGAGGTGCCGGTGTGGAACGGCGTCGGCGTGAACTCTGGCGGCAAGTCCAACACCATCGGCATCGGCATCCGTCACACCTTCTGATCTTCTCGGCGGCCTGTCCGCCGAATCCAAGCGATACCGGCCCCGTGCCGGTATCTTCGTTTCAGGCATTCGGACTTACCCGCCTTGGCGGGCGGCACGCATTTTGCGGATGATCCGGGCTCTTTACTTTCCAGGAGTGCCCAAGGTGGTGCAATTCAAGACATCGGCGCTGGCGCCGGTGGTGCTCGCGGCTGTATTTGCAGCGCTGCCTGTTCAGGCCAAGACTTTGAGATGGGCCAGTGCCAGTGATATCCCTACCTGGGATATTCACTCCCAGAACAATGCGCTGGCCAACGGCGTGCACGCGTCGGTTTACGAATCACTCTTTTATTACAACGCCAAGTTCGACCTGGCACCGATGCTGGCCACGGGCTGGCAGCAGGTCAGCCCCACGCAGGTCCGCATCAAGCTGCGCACCGGCGTGAAGTTCCACGACGGTGCGGCCTTCACCGCCGACGACGTGGTGTTCTCGCTCACCCGCGCGATGGAGAAGACGTCGAACTACGGCGTGTTCACCCAGGGCATCGACAAGGTGGTGAAGGTGGACGACTTCACCGTCGACATCCTCACCCGCGGGCCCAACCCGGTGCTGCTGCGGCAGCTGACCGAGCTGCGCATGATGGACCGCGACTGGGCCGAGAAGAACAAGTCGCTGCAGCCCAAGGACATCAAGACCAAGGAAGAGAACTTCGCCCACCGCAACGCCAACGGCACCGGCCCCTTCATGCTCAAGAGCTGGGACCCGGACGTGAAGCTGGTGCTGGTGAAGAACCCCAACTGGTGGGGCAAGTCCGAGAGCAACCTGACCGAGATCGTCTACACCCCCATCAAGGCCGAGGCCACGCGCGTGGCCGCGCTGCTGTCGGGCGAGGTGGACATGGTGCTCGACCCTTCTCCCGCCGACCTGCCGCGCCTGCGCAGCGCCGGATCGCTCAAGGTGCTGGACGGCGCCGAGAACCGCACCATGTTCCTCGGCATGGACCAGTTCCGCGACGAACTCGCCGGCTCCAACATCAAGGGCAAGAATCCGCTGAAGGATGTGCGGGTGCGCAAGGCGCTGTACCAGGCCATCGACATCAATACCATCCAGCGCGTGACCATGCGCGGCCTGGCCCAGGTCACCGGCACGCTGATCGCGCCGCAGGTCAACGGCTGGACCAAGAAGGTGGACGCACGCTGGCCCTACAGCCCGGACGAGGCGCGCAAGCTGCTGGCCGAGGCCGGTTATGCCGACGGCTTCGAGGTGGACTTCGCCTGCCCCAACAACCGCTACATCAACGACGAGGAAATCTGCCAGGCGATCACCGCCATGTGGGCGCGCGTGGGCGTGAAGGCCAAGCTGCGCACGCTGCCGCTGGTGACCTACTTCCCGATGATCCAGCGGTATGAGGCCAGCATCTACATGCTGGGCTGGGGCGTGCCCACCTTCGACGCGCTGTACTCCCTGCAGTCGCTGGTGCGCAGCGTGGGTGCGCAGGGCGACGGCAACTACAACGTCGGCCGCTACAGCAACCCGCAGATGGACGCGCTGATCGAGCGCATCAAGAAGGAAGTGGACCAGAAGAACCGCAACCTGCTGATCGAGCAGGCGCTGCAGCTGTCGCACGACGACGTGTCGCACATTCCGCTGCACAACCAGGTGATTCCCTGGGCCATGAAGAAGAATGTGAACATGGTCCATCGGGCGGACAACCGGATCGACATGCGCACCGTGCGCATCGACTGACCGCCCTCCACCCCAGCGCCGCGGCGGTTCCAGGATGCAGCCGAAGGAACCTGCCGCCGGCCCGCCTGCCCGGCGCCCACCGTACCGCACCTGAAGGATTGCCGGCCCCTCGCAGGGCCCATGCAACACGCTGCACATGCTTGTTTTCATCTTCCGCCGCCTGCTGCAGGCCATCGTCGTCATGCTGACGGTGGCCTTCATCGCGTTCATGCTCTTCCAGTACGTGGGAGACCCGGTCACCAACCTGCTCGGCCAGGACGCCACGCCCGAGCAGCGCCAGCAACTGCGCGCCGACCTCGGCCTGGACAAACCCTTCCCGGTGCAGTTCGCCGCCTTCGTCGGCAATGCGGTGCAGGGCGAGTTCGGCCTCAGCCTGCGCCAGGGTCGCAAGGTCTCGTCGCTGATCGCCGAGCGCTTCCCGGCCACGCTGGAACTGGCGCTGGCCGCGGCCGTCATCGCGCTGGTCATCGGCGTGCCGATGGGGGTGTATGCGGCGCTGCGGCGCGGCAACTTCCTCAGCCAGGCGCTGATGACGTTCTCGCTGCTGGGCGTGTCGCTGCCCACCTTCCTGATCGGCATCCTGCTGATCCTGGTGTTCGCGGTCACGCTCAAGGTGCTGCCCAGTTTCGGCCGTGGCGAGGTGGTGTCGCTGGGTGGCTGGACCACCGGCTTCCTCACCGTGGACGGCCTCAAGCACCTGGTGCTGCCGGCCATCACGCTGTCCATCTACCAGCTCACGCTGATCATGCGGCTGGTGCGCTCCGAGATGCTGGAAGTGCTGCGCGCCGACTACATCAAGTTCGCCCGCGCCCGCGGCCTGCACACCCGCGCGGTGTACTTCGGCCATGCGCTGAAGAACACGCTGGTGCCAGTGATCACCATCACCGGCCTGCAGCTGGGCGGCCTGATCGCCTTCGCCATCATCACCGAGACGGTGTTCCAGTGGCCCGGCATGGGCCTGCTGTTCATCCAGGCGGTGCAGTTCGCCGACATCCCCGTGATGGCAGCCTACCTGTGCCTGGTGGCCCTGATCTTCGTGCTCATCAACCTGCTGGTCGACCTGCTGTACTTTGCAGTCGACCCGCGCCTGCGCATCGACGGCAGCACTGCTGGCCATTGAGCGTTTTCCGTTTTCCCCCAGGAAGTCATCACCATGCAGCTCAAGCCCACCCTGATCGCCGCCGCCCTGGCCCTGGCCTGCGGCCTGGCCCACGCCGTCACCCTGCGCGTGGCCGACGTCGGCGACGTGCAGTCGATGGACCCGCACTCGCTGAACGAAACCCTGCAGCTGAGCTTCACGCAGAACATCTACGACCCGCTGGTCAGCCGCGGCAAGGACATGTCGCTCAAGCCCGGCCTGGCCACCAAGTGGACCCAGACCTCGCCCACCGTGTGGCGCTTCGAGCTGCGCAAGGGCGTCACCTTCCATGACGGCACGCCGTTCACGGCCGACGACGTGGTGTTCTCCTTCAAGCGCGGCGCCTCCGAAGGCTCCGACATGAAGGGCTACACCAACCCCATCAAGGAAGTGCGCAAGGTCAACGACTTCGCGGTCGACATCGAGACCACCGCGCCGCTGCCCATCCTGCCGGACACGCTGACCAGCCTGTTCATCATGAGCAAGAAGTGGTGCGAGGAGAACAAGGCCGAGCGCCCGGTGGACCGCCGCAAGGGTGTCGAGAACTACGCCAGCTTCAAGGCCAACGGCACCGGCCCGTACCGCCTGAAGGAGCGCCAGCCCTCCACCCGCACGGTGATCGTGCGCAACAACAACTACTTCGAGAAGTTCGAAGGCAACGTCGACGAGGTGGTGTTCACCCCCATCGGCAACGACGCCACCCGCGTGGCCGCGATGCTGTCGGGCGAGGTGGACGTGATGGAGCCGGTGCCGCTGCAGGACGTGGATCGCCTGAAGGCCGGCGGCTTCACCGTGCTGCAGGGCCCCGAGCTGCGCACCATCTTCCTGGGCATGGACCAGAAGCGAGACGAGCTGCTGTTCTCCAACGTCAAGGGCAAGAACCCGTTCAAGGACGTACGGGTGCGCAAGGCCTTCTACCAGGCCATCGACATCGACGCCATCAAGTCGCGCGTGATGCGCAATGCCTCGTCGCCCACCGCGCTGATGGTGGGCCCGGGCATCCGCGGCTTCCAGGCCGACATGAACAAGCGCCTGCCCTACGACGTGGAAGCCGCCAAGAAGCTGATGGCCGAGGCCGGCTATCCCAACGGCTTCGAGGTGGGCATGAACTGCCCGAACGACCGCTACGTGAACGACGGCCCGATATGCCAGGCCGTGGCCGCCAGCCTGGCGCGCATCGGCGTGAAGGTGAACCTGCAGACCGAGACCAAGAACACCTACTTCCCGAAGATCCTGCGCCGCGACACCAGCTTCTACCTGCTGGGCTGGACGCCGAGCACCACCGACTCGCACGACGCGATGTCGGCGCTGATGGCCACGCCCACCGACAAGGGCCAGGGCCAGTTCAACCTGGGCAGCTACAGCAACCCGAAGTTCGACGAGCTGGCCGCCAAGGTGGCCGCGGAAATCGACGACACCAAGCGCAATGCCTACATCCGCGAGGCCTTCAAGATCCACGCGGACGACGTGGGCCACATCCCGCTGCACCAGCAGGCGCTGGCCTGGGCCATGCGCAGCAACGTGAGCCTGGTGCAGCTGCCCGACAACCGGATGTTCTTCAAGTGGGTCACGGTCAAAGCCAAATGAGCACAGCCCCTGCAGCCGCCCCCGCCTGGTGGCAACGCGCGCTGGACAGCGATGTCTGGTTCAGCTTCCGCAGCTCGCCGATGGCCATCGCGGCAGCCTTCATCGCCGCGGTGTGCCTGTTCTGCGCGTTGTTCGCCGACGTGGTGGCGCCGTACAACCCGTTCGACCTGGCGTCGCTGGAGCTGTCGGACGCCCGGCTGCCGCCGGCCTGGCAGGAAGGCGGCAGCAGCAAGTACCTGTTCGGCACCGACGACCAGGGCCGCGACATCCTGTCTGCGCTGATGTATGGCGCGCGCATCTCGCTGCTGGTGGGCATCGCCTCCGTGCTGCTGTCGGTGGTGCTGGGCGTGGGCCTGGGGCTGCTGTCGGGCTTCGTGGGCGGCAAGATCGACGCCTTCATCATGCGGGTGTGCGACGTGATGCTGTCCTTCCCGTCCATCCTGATCGCGCTGCTGATCGACGGCGTGGGCCGGGCGATGTTCCCGAACGCGCATGACACGCTGGCCTTCGCGGTGCTGATCCTCGCCATCGCCATTCCGGGCTGGGTGCCGTATGCGCGCACGGTGCGCGGCTCCACCATGGTGGAGCGCAGCAAGGAATACGTGCAGGCGGCGCGGGTCATCGGCGTCAGCTCCAGCCGCATCATGTGGAAGCATGTGCTGCCCAACGTGATGGGGCCGGTGCTGGTGCTGGCCACCATCCAGGTGGCACTGGCCATCCTGACCGAATCCACGCTCTCGTTCCTGGGCGTGGGCGTGCCGCCGACGCAGCCTTCGCTGGGCACGCTGATCCGCGTGGGCAACGACTTCCTCTTCTCCGGCGAATGGTGGATCACCATCTTCCCCGGCGCGATGCTGGTGCTGATCGCGCTGTCGGTGAACCTGCTGGGCGACTGGTTGCGCGACGCGCTGAACCCGCGCCTGCGCTGAATGTTTTTCATCCATGACGGCACCCTTGCTTGAAGTACGCCACCTGCGGGTGGAGTTCCCTACACGGCGCGGCAACCTGCTGGCGCTGGACGACATCTCGTTCGAGATCCGCCCTGGCGAGATCCTGGGCGTGGTCGGTGAATCCGGCGCCGGCAAGTCGCTGACCGGCGCGGCCATCATCGGCCTGCTGGAGCCGCCGGGCCGCATCGCCGGCGGCGAGATCCTGCTGGACGGCAAGCGCATCGACAACCTGCCCTACGAGCAGATGCGCGCCATCCGCGGCCGGCAGATCGGCGCCATCTTCCAGGACCCGCTGACCTCGCTGAACCCGCTGTACACCATCGGCCGGCAGCTCATCGAGACCATCCGCACCCACCTGCCGCTGAACGAGTCGCAGGCCCGAGAACGGGCGATCCAGCTGCTGCGCGACACCGGCATCCCGGCGGCGGAGGCCCGCATCGACCAGTTCCCGCACCAGTTCTCCGGCGGCATGCGCCAGCGGGTGGTGATCGCGCTGGCGCTGGCGGCCGAGCCCAAGCTGATCGTGGCCGACGAACCGACCACGGCGCTGGACGTGTCCATCCAGGCGCAGATCATTTCGCTGCTCAAGCGCATCTGCAAGGAGCGCGGCGCGGCGGTGATGCTGGTGACGCACGACATGGGCGTGATTGCCGAAACCTGCGACCGCGTGGCGGTGATGTATGCCGGCCGCGTGGCCGAGATCGGCCCCGTGCACAACGTGATCCACAGTCCCTCCCACCCCTACACCTACGGCCTGATGGGCTCGATTCCCGCGATGGACGAAGAGCGTGAACGGCTGCTGCAGATCGACGGCTCGATGCCGCGGCTGACGTCCATCCCCAAGGGCTGCGCCTTCAATCCGCGCTGCCCCAAGGTGTTCGACCGCTGCCGCCAGGAGCGGCCCGGCCTGATGGATGCCGGCGCCACGCAGGCCGCCTGCTGGCTGGTGGACGGTGCCGAGCGGAGGGCCGCGGCATGAGCTTGGTGGAAGTGAACGACCTGGCCAAGGTCTTCGATGTGTCCGCGCCCTGGCTCAACCGGGTGGTGGAGCGCAAGCCGCGGCAGTTCGTGCATGCGGTCGATGGCGTCAGCTTCTCGATCGAGCGCGGCAAGACGCTGGCGCTGGTGGGTGAATCCGGCTGCGGCAAGAGCACCGTGGCGCGGCTGCTGGTGGGGCTGTACGGGCCCACGCGCGGCTCGGTGCAGTTCGACGGGCAGGACACCCGAACCGTGTTTGCCTCATCAGGCGCACGGGCGCTGCGCCGCCGCATGCAGATGATCTTCCAGGACCCGTATGCGAGCCTGAACCCGCGCTGGAAGATCATCGACATCGTCGGCGAGCCGCTGCGCGAGCACGACCTGGTGACCGACAAGGACACCTTGCGCCAGCGTGTCGGTGAGCTGCTGCAGCAGGTGGGCTTGAGCGCGGCCGACACCGAGAAGTTCGCGCACCAGTTCTCCGGCGGGCAGCGGCAGCGCATCTCCATTGCGCGCGCGCTGGCCACGCAGCCCGAGTTCCTGGTGTGCGACGAGCCCACCTCGGCACTGGACGTGTCGGTGCAGGCGCAGGTGCTCAACATCATGAAGGACCTGCAGCGCGAGCGGGGCCTGACCTACCTGTTCATCTCGCACAACCTGGCGGTGGTGCGGCACGTGGCCGACCAGGTGGGCGTGATGTACCTGGGCCGGCTGGTGGAGCTGGCGGACAAGGCCCAGCTGTTCGGCCAGCCGCGGCATCCGTACACCCGCATGCTGCTGGACGCGATTCCCGACATCCACATGACGGGCCGGTCGCGGACGCCGGTGCAGGGCGAGGTGCCCAACCCGCTGAACCCGCCGACCGGCTGCGCCTTCCATCCGCGCTGCCCGCATGCCAATGCGCGCTGCAAGAGCGAGCGGCCGGCGTTGATCCACTTCCAGGGCATCCGCGTGGCCTGCCATGCGGTGGAAGAGGGCAGGATTTGATGACAGCCCCCAAGGCGGGCCTGAACGGCCCACCGCCCCCCCGAGGGGGATCAAACGAACCTTGGGGCGGCCCGGCGGTTCGTTTGCTTGCCTAGCGCCTGATCAGCCGCTCGCCCGCGAACAGCTGCGGCACCTGCTCGCGCTCGCGGATGAGCGAGACGGTGCTGCCGTCCACCATCACTTCGGCGCCGCGCGGGCGGGTGTTGTAGTTGCTGGCCATCGTCATCGCATAGGCGCCGCAGGACAGCACGGCCAGGCGGTCGCCGGGCTTGACGGCCAGTTCGCGCTCGCGGCCCAGCCAGTCGCCCGATTCGCACACCGGGCCCACCACGTCCCACGGGCGCGTGGGCTCGTGGCGCGGCTTGCAGGGCACGATGCCCATGTAGGCCTCGTACATCGCGGGGCGCACCAGGTCGTTCATCGCCGCATCCACGATGCAGAAGCTCTTGGCGCCGGGCTTGAGCACCAGCACTTCCGTCACCAGCACGCCGGCATTGCCCACCAGCGAGCGGCCCGGCTCGAACAGCAGCTCGCGGTGGCCGTGGCCCCGCGCGTCCAGCCGCTTGAGCAGCTCGGCGATCAGCGCGCCCGCTTCGGGCGGCTCCTCGTCGGTGTAGGTGATGCCCAGCCCGCCGCCGACGTCGATGTGGCGGATCGGCATGCCGGCCAGCTCGACCGCTTCTACCAGGTCGAGCAGCCGGTCCAGCGCATCCAGGTAGGGCGACAGCTCGGTGATCTGGGAGCCGATGTGGCAATCGATGCCCACCACGCGCAGCCCCGGCAGCGAGGCCGCATGCCGGTAGGCCGACAGCGCCTGGGTGTGCGCGATGCCGAACTTGTTGCCCTTGAGGCCGGTGGAGATGTAGGGATGCGTCTTCGCATCCACGTCGGGGTTGACGCGCAGGCTCACCGGCGCGCGCACGCCCATGGCCACCGCCACCGACGACAGCGTGTCCAGCTCCGATTCGCTTTCCACGTTGAAGCAGCGCACGCCGGCCTGCAGCGCCTGGCGCATCTCGGCGCGGGTCTTGCCGACGCCGGAGAACACCACCTTGGCCGGGTCGCCGCCCGCGGCGATCACGCGGGCCAGTTCGCCGCCCGAGACGATGTCGAAGCCGCAGCCGGCCTCGGCGAAGGTCTGCAGCACGGCCAGGCTGGAGTTGGCCTTCATGGCGTAACACACCAGGTGCGGCCGGCCGGCCAGCGCATCCTGGTAGGCCGCGGCGGCCGTGCGCATGGCATTGCGCGAGTACACGTACAGCGGCGTGCCATATTCGTCCGCCAGGCGGTTGACGGGCACGTCCTCCACCACCAGCTCACCGTCGGTGTAGGCGATCCAGGGGCTGCCAGGCAGGTTCGCCGATGCACCCTCCCGCTGCGCGGAATCCCTCCAGGACGGACGAGCGCCGCCTTTGGGTGGCCGGGCGGTGGCGCTCATCGCGCCACCCCGGAGGCCGCGCGCGGTGCGGGCGGCAGCTCCAGCGGCCCCTTCTGGCCGCAGCCGGCCAGGCCCAGCCCCATCGCGCACAGCAGGGCCGTTATCACGGGCCGAAGGCGCGCCGCTACACTCGAATCAGTTGTTGCATTCATGTCAAAGATTCTAGCCAGCACCATGTCACACACCGACCTCAGCGATCTGGAATACCACCGCCTCGCCGGCGCGGTGCTGGCCACCATCGAAAGCACCGTGGACGCCTGGCTGCAGGACGACGTCATCGACATCGACGCCAGCCGCACCGGCGGGCTGCTGGAGCTGGCCTTCCCCAACGGCAGCAAGATCGTGGTGAACACGCAGCCGCCGCTGCAGGAGCTGTGGGTGGCCGCGCGGGCTGGCGGCTACCACTTCAAGTACGTGGACGGCGCCTGGCGGGACCGCGAGGGCCACGAGTTGTTCGCGCTGCTCTCGGCGCGCGCCAGCGAGCAGGGCGGCAAGCCGCTGCAGTTCCGGCCCGCCTGATCGCAGCCGCCGGCCGCCCGCCGCTCAGCGGCGGAACAGGTCGAGGATGCCGCGCTTCTCGTCCTCGGTGGGTGCCTGCGGCATGCGGTCTTCCAGGCCCAGGCTGCTCACGCCGGCACCCTGGCCGAACTCTTCGAACACCCACTGGCCGCCGACGTTCACCACGCCCGAGGGCGCACTGGCCTCCGTCACCGGCACGTTCTTGATGGCCTGGCCCATGAACTCGGTCCAGATCGGCAGCGCCAGGCCGCCGCCGGTCTCGCGGTCGCCCAGCTTGCGCGGCTGGTCGTAGCCGACCCACACCACCGCCACGGTGGACGGTTGCCAACCGGCAAACCAGGCGTCCAGCGAATCGTTGGTGGTGCCGGTCTTGCCGAACAGGTCCGGCCGCTTCAGCGTGCGCGCCGCCAGGTTGCCGGTGCCCGAGCGCACCACCTCCTGCAGCAGCGTGCCCATCACGAAGGCATTGCGGGCGCTGATGACCCGGGCGGATTCATCGGGCGGCGCCAGCTTGCGTTCCTGCAGCGTGCGACCGCGTGAATCGGTGATGCGGGAAATCAGCACCGGCGGCACGCGGTAGCCACCGTTGGCGAACACGCTGTAGGCGCTGGCCATCTCCATCGGCGTGACCGAGCCCGCGCCCAGCGCCATCGTCAGGTAGGCCGGGTGCTTCTCCGCCTCGAAGCCGAAGCGGGTGAGCCAATCTTGCGCGAAGGGCGCGCCGATGGACTGCAGCACCCGGATGGACACCATGTTCTTCGACTTGGCCAGCGCGGTGTGCATCGCCATCGGGCCGTCGAACTTGCCGTCGTAGTTCTTGGGTTCCCACGGCTGGCTGCCCGTGCTGCCGGCATTGAAGAAGAGCGGCGCGTCGTTGACCACCGTCACCGGCGTAAAGCCCTTTTCCAGCGCGGCCGAGTAGATGAACGGCTTGAAGCTGGAGCCCGGCTGCCGCCAGGCCTGGGTTACGTGGTTGAACTTGCTCTTGCGGTAATCAAAGCCGCCCACCAGCGCGCTGATGGCGCCGGTGGTGGGTGACATGGCGATGAGCGCGCCTTCCACCTCGGGCACCTGGGTCAGCGCCCATTCCTTGCCCACCTGCACCGCACGCACCACCGCGCCGCGGCGGATCTGCTTCTGCGGTGCGGCCTTGTCGCTCAGGCCGGAGGCTACCGGCTTCAGCCCGTTGCCGGTGACGGTGATGGATTCGCCCGACTGCAGCACCGCCACCACCTTGCGCGGCGAGGCCTCCAGCACCACGGCGGCCTTCAGGTCGTCGTTGTCGGGATGGTCGGCCAGCGCCTCGGCGATGTGGGTGTCGATGTCGGCCGGGTCGGTGGGCAGCACCACGTAGGCCTCGGGGCCGCGGTACACCTGGCGCCGCTCGTACTCGATCAGGCCGCTGCGCAGGGCGCGGTAGCCGGCCATCTGCTCCGGTGCCTTGAGGGTGAGGTAGACGTTCAGTCCGCGGGTATAGGCGTCATTGCCGTACTGGTTGTAGACCAGCTGGCGGGCCGCCTCGGCCGCGAACTCGGCATGCACCGGCACTTCCGACGGCGCGCGGTAGCGCAGGGGCTGGGCCGCGGCCTCGCGCGCCTGGTCGGCATTGATGAAGCCGTTGTCGCGCATGCGCTCGATGATGTACTGCTGCCGCGTGGTCGCCCGCTTGGGGTTGACGATGGGGTTGTAGGCCGAGGGCGCCTTGGGCAGGCCGGCCAGCATCGCGGCCTCGGCCACCGTTACCTCGCGCAGCGGCTTGCCGAAGTAGATCTCGCTGGCGGCCGCGAAGCCGTACGCGCGCTGGCCCAGGTAGATCTGATTCATGTACAGCTCGAGGATCTGGTCCTTGCTGAGCTGCCGCTCGATCTTCAGCGCCAGCAGGATCTCGTAGATCTTGCGGGTGAAGGTTTTCTCGGTGGACAGGTAGAAGTTGCGCGCCACCTGCATGGTGATGGTGGAGGCGCCCTGGCTCTTGGCCTCGCTGAACTGCGCCAGGCCGGCGCGCAGCACCCCCAGGTAGTCCACGCCGCCATGCTGGTAGAAGCGCGCGTCCTCGATGGACAGCACCGCGTTCTTCATCACCGTGGGCATCTCGCCGATGGGCACGAAGTTGCGGCGTTCCTCGCCGTATTCGGCCAGCAGTACGTTGTCGCCCGAGTAGATGCGCATCGGCAGCTTGGGCCGGTAGTCGGTCAGGCCGCTGATCTCGGGCAGGTTGGGGTAGGCCACCGACAGTGCGATGGCCAGCAGCACCAGCACCGCGATGCCGCCGGCCGCCGCCAGGCCGAACAGCCAGGCCACGATGCGGCCGACCGACGCGGCCCAGCTGGAGCCGGCAGGCGTGGGTGGAGCAGGGCGGGGGGCGCGGGGAGCGGGCGGCGGCGTCTTGCCGTCGGTCTTGGGCATGAAGGTTTCCGAAGGCGGGGGCGCTTGAATTATAGAAACCGGGGCGCCGGCACCCCGTGTCCGCCGGTGACGGCTGCTTTGCCTGCGGCAGCGCCCCTGAACTGGGGATTTCCCTCGTGCGGCGTGTGTGTTGGCGTGCCGCCGAGCAAGCGGGCATTTACCCGGCTTTTCCCATCTTGCACAAAGGCTTTACTGCTAGCATTGAAGTAACTTCTTAACAATCGCTGAAGTGTGCGGTGCGCAAGCGCCACACGTTGGGAGAACCCGGTGAGCTTTCTGGACGCGCTGCTGGGCCGCAAGCACCCGCCAACGATCGGCCTCGACATCAGTTCGTCCAGCGTCAAGCTGGTGGAGCTGGGGCAAAACAAGTCTGGCGACTATGTGCTGGAACGGTTTGCGTCCGAACCCTTCGAGAAGGGTTGGATCACCGACGGCCAGATCGAGAAGTTCGACGAGGTGGCCGAAGCCGTGCGCCGCGTGGTCGCGAAGAGCGGCAGCCGCACCAAGCAGGTCGTGATGGCGATGCCGCAGTCGGCCGTCATCACCAAGAAGATCATGCTGCCGGCCGGCCTGCGCGAGGAGGAACTCGAGGTGCAGGTCGAGTCCGAGGCCAACCAGTACATCCCGTTCTCGCTGGACGAGGTGAGCCTGGACTTCTGCGTCATCGGCCCCAGCCCCACGTCCATGGGCGACGTGGAAGTGCTGATCGCCGCTTCGCGCAAGGACCGCGTGCAGGACCGCCAGGGCCTGGCCGAGGCCGCCGGCCTCAAGCCGGTGGTGCTGGACATCGAATCGCATGCCTCCCGCCTGGCGATGAGCCGGGTGATCCATGCGCTGCCCAACGAGGGCAAGGACGCGCTGGTGGCGCTGTTCGAGATCGGCGCCGACGTCACCAGCCTCAAGGTGCTGCGCGACGAGGAGATGCTCTACGACCGCGACCAGGCCTTCGGCGGCTCGCAGCTGACGCAGCTCATCTCCCGCCAGTACGGCTTCTCGTTCGAGGAGGCCGAGCAGAAGAAGCTGTCGGGCGACCTGCCGGAGGACTACGAGTCCACCATCCTCAACACCTTCGTCGACAGCCTCTCGCAGGAAATCGGCCGCGCACTGCAGTACTTCTTCACCAGCACGCCGCACCACAAGGTGCACTACGTGATGCTGGCCGGCGGCACCGCCACGCTGCCGGGCCTGAAGGAGCGGGTGACCGACCTGACCGGCTTCGCCTCCATGGTGGTGAATCCGTTCGACCAGATGAAGCTCGGGTCCGCGGTGCGCGAGGCCAAGGTGCGCCGCGAGGCGCCGTCGTACCTCACCGCCTGCGGGCTGGCGATGCGGAGATTCACGCAGTGATCCTGATCAACCTGCTTCCTCACCGGGAAGCGCGGCGGAAGCGCCGCAAGGCGGCGTTCTTCGCCGGCCTGGGCATGTCCGCGCTGGTGGGCCTGCTGGTGGTGGTGCTGTGGTACCTCGGCCTGCAGCAGCTGAAGGCCGGGCAGGACGAGCGCAACTCGTTCCTGCAGCGCGAGATTGCGCTGCTGGAGGGCCAGATCAAGGACATCGCCACCCTGCGCGCCGAGATCGACAGCCTGAAGGCCCGGCAGAAGGCCGTGGAAGACCTGCAGACCGACCGCAACGTACCGGTGCACCTGCTCAACGAGCTGACGCGCCAGACGCCCGAAGGCGTGTACCTCACGTCCATCAAGCAGACCGATTCGGTGATCGCGGTCACCGGCATCGCGCAGACCAACGAGCGGGTGTCGGAGCTGCTGCGCAACGCGCTCTACAACTCCGAGTGGCTGGAGCGGCCCGAGCTGGTGGAGATCAAGGTGGCCACGCTGAAGCCGGCCGACAACCGTGAGCAGCGCCGGCTGTTCGACTTCTCCATGCGCGTGTCCATCAAGCGGCCGGCGGCTCCCGCCGGCGCCGCCAGCGCCGCTTCGGCGCCGCGCGTGGCTTCCTGAGGCGGCGGCGATGGCAACCTCCTCCAAGCGCATGAGCATCGACATCAACGAGTCCTTCGAACGGGCCGCCGCCCAGTTCCGCGGCCTGGACATGAAGGAGCCCGGCCAGTGGCCGCTGCTGCCTCGACTGGCGGCCTGGGCGGTGGTCACGCTGATCGCCGTGGCGCTGGGCTGGGTGCTGCTGCTGTCGGAAGAAGCCGACCTGCTGCAGGCCGAGCGCGACCGCGAGCCGGCCCTCAAGGCCGACTACCGCGCCAAGCTGAACCAGGCCGTCAACCTGAGCGAGCTGCGCAAGCAGAAGTCGCAGGTCGAGGAATACGTGGTGCAGCTGGAGAAGCAGCTGCCCGGCAAGGCCGAGATGGACGCGCTGCTGTCCGACATCAACCAGGCCGGCCTGGGCCGCGGGCTGCAGTTCGAGCTGTTCCGCCCCGGCCAGGTGGTGGTCAAGGACTACTACGCCGAGCTGCCGATCGCCATCCGCGTGAGCGGCCGGTACCACGACATGGGCTCCTTCGCAGCCGACGTTGCCAACCTGTCGCGCATCGTCACCCTGCACGACCTGAGCATCAGCACCCCGGTGCGTGATGCCAACGGCGCGCTGGCCATGGAGGCCACCGCGCGCACCTACCGCTACCTGGACCCGGCCGAGATCGAGGAACAGCGCAGGGCCCGTGCGGCGGCCAAGGCCGCGGGGGCCAAGAAATGAAGCGCCGCCTGATACCCACCGGCGCCGCATGGCTGGCGCTGGGCTTGTTGGCCGGCTGCGGCGCCGACGACACCGAGCTGAACGCCTGGATGCAGCAGCAGAAGAACGAGGTGCGCCCCAGCGTGCAGCCGCTGCAGCCGCCCAAGCGCTTCAACCCGCAGGCCTACAACGGCGGCGACGCGGTGGAGCCCTTCAGCACCCAGAAGCTCAGCGTGGCCCTGAAGCAGGAGGCGCGGCAGCCGAGCAGCCTGCTGGCCGCCGAGCTGAACCGCCGCAAGGAGCCGCTGGAGGCCTTTCCGCTGGACAGCATGAGCATGGTGGGCAGCGTGAGCCGCCTGCGCGCGCCCTACGCGCTGCTGCGGGTGGACAACCTGCTGTACCAGGTCAAGGCCGGCGACTACCTCGGCCAGAACTACGGCCGCATCACCCGCATCACGGAAACGGAAGTGACGCTGCGCGAGATCGTGCAGGACGCTTCCGGCGAATGGACAGAGCGCAGCACCAGCCTGCAGCTGCAGGAAGGCAAGCGATGACGAAGAACCAGGAGAAGCGCACTATGACCCGTTGGAAGGCCTGGGGCACGGCCATCGTGCTGGCCATGGGCGTGCCCATCGCCGCATTGGCGCAGGGGGTGATCCAGTCGATCACCAGCACCCAGCAGGCCGGCAGCGAGGTGGTGCGCATCGAGATGAGCGAGCCGCTGGCCGCGGTGCCCGCGGGCTTCGTGGTGCAGGCGCCGCCGCGCATCGCCATCGACCTGCCCGGCGTGAGCAGTGCGCTGCCGCGTTCCATCGTCGAGCTGAACCAGGGCAACCTGCGCTCGGTGAACGTGGCCCGCGGTGGCGACCGCACGCGGCTGGTGCTCAACCTGAAGCAGGCCGCCACCTACCGCGCACAGCTGGAAGGCAAGGCCCTGCTCATCGTGGTGGACAGCGGCGGGCCGGCCGACGCGACCATGGCTGCAGCCGCCACGCCGCCCGGCACTGCGCCGGCCGCGCAGCAGGCAGCCGCGCCGGTGCACTTCGCGCCCAGCCAGAACACCGATCCGCTGTCGCTGCGCGACATCGACTTCCGCCGCGGCCAGGACGGCGCCGGCCGCGTGGTGGTGGACCTGCCCAACAGCCAGGTGGGCGTGGACATCCGCCAGCAGGGCCAGCAGCTGGTGGTGGAGTTCCTGCGGTCCACGCTGCCGGACCGGCTGCGTCGCCGCCTGGACGTGGCCGACTTCGGCACGCCGGTGGGCGCCATCACCACGGTGCAGACGGGCGACCGCGTGCGCATGACCATCGAGCCGCGCGGCGCCTGGGAGCACAGCGCCTACCAGAGCGACAACCAGTTCGTGGTGGAAGTGCGGCCGATGGTGATCGACCCCAACAAGCTGGTGCAGGGCCCCGGCTACTCGGGCGAGAAGCTGTCGCTCAACTTCCAGAACATCGAGGTGCGGGCGCTGCTGCAGGTCATCGCCGACTTCACCAACTTCAACGTGGTGACCAGCGACACCGTGACCGGCACCGTCACGCTGCGGCTGAAGGACGTGCCCTGGGACCAGGCGCTGGACATCATCATGCAGGCCAAGGGCCTGGGCCTGCGCAAGAACGGCAACGTGCTGTGGATCGCGCCGAAGGACGAGCTGTCGGCCAAGGAGCAGGTGGAGCTGGAGGCGCGCAAGAAGATCGCCGACCTGGAGCCGGTGCGCACGCAGTCCTTCCAGCTGAACTACACCAAGGCCGAGGAAGTGGCCAAGGGCCTGACCGGGCAGAGCACCGGCAGCCAGCCGGGCGGCCAGGGCGGCGGCGCTGCGGTGGCCACGCGCATCCTGTCGCCGCGCGGCAGCGTGATCTTCGAGACGCGCACCAACCAGCTGTTCGTGTCCGACATCCCCAGCAAGCTGGAGGAGGTGCAGGCCATCATCGCCAAGATCGACATCCCGGTGCGCCAGGTGCTGATCGAGGCGCGCATCGTGGAAGCCGACGACACCTTCGGGCGGGCGCTGGGCATCAAGCTCGGCGGCTCCGACCTGCGCGGCGTGCAGGGCGGCATCCCGGGCTGGAGCGTGGGCGGCGGCAACTACGTCACCGTGGGCGGCGGCTACAACGCCGTGAACGGCCAGACCGGCCAGAGCCCGAGCACCGACGTCAACCAGCTCAACAGCGACACCGGCCGCTACAACAACCAGTTCATCAACCTGCCGGCCAACGTCACCAACCTGGGCGGCTCGCAGGCGGCCACCTTCGCGCTGTCGCTGTTCAGCGCTTCGGCCAACCGCTTCCTGAACCTGGAGCTGTCGGCCCTGGAGGCGGACGGCAAGGGCAAGATCGTGTCCAGCCCGCGGGTGGTGACGGCCGACCAGATCAAGGCCGTGATCGAGCAGGGCGAGGAGATCCCCTACCAGGTGGCCACCTCCAGCGGCGCCACGTCCATCCAGTTCAAGAAGGCGAGCCTGAAGCTGGAAGTGGTGCCGCAGATCACGCCGGAGGGCAACGTGATCCTGACGGTGGACGTCGCCAAGGACAGCCGAGGCGCGGCCACCACGGCCGGCCCGGCCATCAACACCAAGCATGTGAACACGCAGGTGCTGGTGGAGAACGGCGGCACGGTGGTGCTGGGCGGCATCTTCACGCAGGAAGAGCGCAACGACGTCAACAAGGTGCCGCTGCTGGGTGACATCCCGGTGGTGGGCCACCTGTTCAAGAACACGGTCCGGTCGAGCAACAAGACCGAGCTGCTGGTATTCATCACGCCGAAGGTGGTGACCGACCGCGTGACCGCGCGGTAACGGGCACTTCGGCCAAAGCAAAGCGAGATGACGACGATGATGCGAATGTTGAAGGCATGGCTGTCCGTGGCGGCACTGTCCCTGGTGGCAGCCTGCGGTGGCGGGGGCGGCAGCTCGGGGGATCCGGTGCTGGGGGGTGGGACGGGTGGGGGCGGCGGCACCCCGGGTGCGGTCTCCGCGACCGACCTGGTCCTGGTGCTCAGCGCGGGCACCGTCGCCAATACCGGCGCCGAAACCGTGGTGGCCACGGCCACCGCGCTGGACGGCAACCGCAACACCATCCCGGGCGTGCCGGTGACCATCAGCGTGGACAGCAGCGCGCTGGCCACGCCATCGGCCGCGGTCACCGACGAGACGGGCTCACTCACCGCGACGGTGGGCATCGGCTCCGACCGCACCAGCCGCGTCATCACCGTCACCGCCCGCAGCGGCAACCTGACGAAGACGGCTGCGCTGCAGGTCACGGATGCAGGTGGCGGCGGCACTGCGTCGGACATCGTCCTGGTGCTCAGCAGCGCCAACATGAAGAATGACGGCACCGAGACCATCACCGCTTCGGTGACGGCGCTCGATGCCAAGCGCAACACGGTGGCCAACGTGCCGGTGACGGTGAGCGTAGACAGCGGGCTGGTGACGCCTGCAGGCGCCACCACAGGCGCCAATGGCGTTCTCACCGCGACGCTGAGCACCGTCGACAATCCGACCAACCGCACGGTGACGGTCACCGCCACCAGCGGCACGCTGGTCAAGACGCAGACCTTCACCGTCTCGCCTTCCAGCAACGCCGGCACGGCCGTGGCCAGCGACCTCAGCCTGGTGCTGAACGCCAATACCGTGGGCAATGGCGGCACCAGCGCAATCGTCGCCACGGTCACCGCCGTGGATGCGAACCGCAATGCGCTGCCGGGCATCCCGGTGACCATCTCGGTCGACAGCAGCGCCGTGGCTGCGGTGAGCGGGTCGGTGACCAATGCACAGGGCGTCGTGACGGCCACCGTGGGCATCGGTGCCGACCGCACCAATCGGGTGATCACCGTCAGTGCCACATCGGGCGCGCTGACGCGCAGCGCCTCCTTCCGCGTGATCGGCGCCAAGCTCACCGCCACGTTCGCGCCTTTGATCGATGCAGGTAGCAGCGGCAACCAGGTGCAGTACACGCTGGTGGACACCAATGGCAATGCCATGCCCGGTCAGCCGATCTCGATCACTGGCGTCAGCCTGCCGTCGGTCACGGCCACCACCGATGGCGCCGGCAAGTACACCTACACCTACAACGCGCCCACGACCAGCGGCACGCTGACGCTCACCGCCAGCGCGGCCGGCGATTCCTTGATGGAGACCATCCAGATCCAGCAAAGCGGTGCGGGCTCGGTGGCGCCGGCTCCGCAGGCGCCGTTGTCAGCCTCGGTGACGCCCAGCCCCAGCGTGGTGAGCGTCAACACCGCGGGCAGCTCGAGCAACCAGGTGGAACTGCGTGCGCTGTTTCTCGGTGCCAACAACCAGCCCATCCCGCGCGTCCGTGTGCGCTTCGACCTGGACGGCAATGCCAACTCCAGCGACGGCGTCACCTCCTGGCTGGGCGGCAACTATGCGTACTCGGACACCACCGGCGTGGCCCGCGGTACGTTCACCCCCGGCCTGCGCTCCAGTCCGACCAACGGCATCACCGTGCGCGCGTGCTACAGCACGACCGACTTCGATGTGAACACCTGCCCGAATGCCGTGCGCGCCACCCTGACGGTCACTTCCGAGGCGCTGTCGGTCAGCATCCGCACGAACGAGTTGGTGGGCACCGGCACCGCCGACCTCACCTACGTGAAGCAGTTCGTGGTGCTGGTGGTGGATGCGGCAGGCCAAGCCAAGCCGGATGTTCAGATCACACCTTCGGTCGACCTTCCGGCCTACTACAAGGGGTACTTCAGCTTCGTCGGCGATCGGTGGGTGCAGTTCCTGACGCTGTACACCGCAGACGCGCGCCCGGGCACCGGTGCAATCAGCACGGAGCATTACAGCTGGAACGCGGGCGCCCGCGCATGGAGCCAGAACGCCGGTGTGACGACGCAGCCTTCCTGCCCCAACGAGGACGTCAACCGCAACGGCGTGCGCGAGGCCGGGGCCGTGGGCGGTGCCGCACCCGCCTTGTCCGCACGTGAGGAAGACCTGAACTGGAACGGTGAGCTCGACCCGCGCAAGGCCGACGTGGCGATCAAGATGGTCGGCTCGTCGCGCACCGATGCGAACGGCCTGGCCATCGTGCAGATCGAATACGGCAAGAACCTGGCGTCCTGGGTTGACTTCGTCATCACCGTGACGGCTGGTGGCATCTCGGGCACGGAGGCGCGCGCGAAGTTCACCGGCCTGCTGTACGGCCTGGGCGGCTTGCCGTACCCGGTGTCTGACGTGAATGAGCGGGACCGGACACCGGCCTTCGTCGTCAGCCCCTACGGTGTCGGCCGCAGCTGCCAAGACGCGAACTGACCGTGCTCCTCTCCCTCGTCGGCATGCCCGGCGGTGGCAAGTCCACCGTCGGCCGGCACCTCGCGCGGCAGCTCGGGGTGCCGTTTGTCGACACCGACCATGTGATCGAGGAACGCATCGGCGGCTCGATCCGCGACTACTTCGCGCAGCATGGCGAGGCGGTGTTCCGCAACCTGGAAGAGCAGGTCATCGACGAGCTGACCCGCAACGGCACCGGCGTGCTGGCCACCGGCGGTGGTGCGGTGCTGCGCGAGGCCAACCGGCAGGCGCTGCATTCGCGCAGCACCGTCATCTACCTGCGGTCGTCGGCCGAGGAGATCTACCGCCGGCTGCGGCACGACACCCACCGGCCGCTGCTGCAGGTGCCCGATCCGCTGCGCAAGCTGCGCGACCTGCACCGCGAGCGCGACCCGCTCTACCGCCGCAGCGCGCACTTCGTCATCGAGACTGGCCGCCCCTCGGTGCCGGCCCTCGTCGGCATGGTGCTGATGCAGCTGGAACTGGCCGGGCTGGTGGATGCGTCGGTCGTGCCTTCGCCGGTCGATCGCGCCAGGCTCGAACCGTAAACTCGGGCGCATGACCGCGCCCGCTACCCGTTCCGCCTCCGCCGCTGCCGCCCCTTCCGTCACGGTGCCCATCGCGCTCGGCGACCGCAGCTACGACATCCGCATCGGCGCCGGCCTGCTCGACGACCCCACCTCCTGGCAAGGCCTGCCGCGGGCCGCGCTGGCGGCCATCGTCACCAACACGACCGTGGCGCCGCTGTATGCCGAGCGGCTGGCGGCCGCGCTGGCCCCGCATTACCGCCAGGTGCTGCGCATCGAGCTGCCCGACGGCGAGGCGCACAAGGACTGGCAGACCCTCGACCTGATCTTCAGCCAGCTGCTGGCCGCCGGCGCCGACCGCAAGACGGTGCTGTTCGCGCTGGGCGGCGGCGTGGTGGGCGACATGGCCGGCTTCGCCGCCGCCAGCTACATGCGCGGCGTGCCCTTCGTGCAGGTGCCCACCACGCTGCTGGCGCAGGTGGATTCGTCGGTGGGCGGCAAGACGGCCATCAATCATCCGCTGGGCAAGAACATGATCGGCGCGTTCTACCAGCCGCAGCGGGTGCTGTGCGACCTGGCCGTGCTGGACACGCTGAGCGACCGCGAACTGAGTGCCGGCCTGGCCGAGGTGATCAAGTACGGGCCCATCGCCGACGAGGCCTTCCTCGGCTGGATCGAGGACAACCTGGACGCGCTGCTCGCCCGTGACCGCGTCGCGCTGGCGCATGCGGTGCAGCGCAGCTGCGAGATCAAGGCCTGGGTGGTGGGCCAGGACGAACGCGAGGGCGGGCTTCGCGCCATCCTCAACTTCGGCCACACCTTCGGCCATGCCATCGAGGCCGGCCTGGGTTACGGCGAATGGCTGCACGGCGAGGCCGTGGGTTGCGGCATGGTGATGGCCAGCGACCTGTCGGTGCGCCTGGGCCTGATGCCGCCGGCCTTCCTCGAGCGCATGCAGCGGCTGGTCGACCGCGCGCGGCTGCCGGTGCGCGGCCCGGCCCTGGGCGCCGATCGCTACCTGGAGCTGATGCGCGTGGACAAGAAGGCCGAAGGCGGCGAGATCCGCTTCGTGCTGGTCGACCGCCTGGGCAGCGCGGTGATGCGGCCGGCGCCCGACGCGCTGGTGCGCGAGACCCTCGCCGCCCACGCCGGCTGAAACGCCCACCGCCAATGCTCGCGCCCTACGCCTGCGATCCCGCCCAGTCGCGCGGACGGCGAGTGCCGGAGCCGGCAGCGCCGACGCGCAGCGCTTTCCAGCGCGATCGCGACCGCATCGTGCACAGCACCGCCTTCCGGCGGCTGGTCTACAAGACACAGGTGTTCCTCAACCACGAGGGCGACCTGTTCCGCACGCGGCTCACGCACTCGCTGGAGGTGGCGCAGCTGGGCCGGTCCATCGCCCGTTCGCTGGGGCTGAACGAAGACCTGGTCGAGGCCATCGCGCTGGCGCACGACCTCGGCCACACGCCGTTCGGCCACGCCGGGCAGGACGCGCTGCACGACTGCATGCGCGAGCACGGGGGCTTCGAGCACAACCTGCAGAGCCTGCGCGTGGTCGACAAGCTGGAGCTGCGCTACCCGCAGTTCGACGGCCTGAACCTGTGCTTCGAGACACGCGAGGGCATCCTCAAGCACTGCGCGCGCCGCAACGCGCTGCTGATCGAGGCCGATGAACCCGGCGGCGTGGCGCGGCGCTTCCTGGACGGCACGCAGCCCGGCCTGGAAGCGCAGCTGTGCAACCTGGCCGACGAGATCGCCTACAACGCGCACGACATCGACGACGGTGTGCGCTCGGGCCTGC